>Ga0081455_10006855_pt1 | contig 12135 bp, 7 predicted proteins | sample TabmetS3T2R1_FD_70207 | JGI IMG/M metagenome (GOLD analysis project Ga0081455, IMG submission 70207) | Tabebuia heterophylla rhizosphere microbial communities from the University of Puerto Rico - S3T2R1 | ecosystem: Host-associated > Plants > Roots > Rhizosphere ... | reverse complement strand
GCGTCCAGGTCAGGGCCCGCAGCTCCTCGGTCCGAGCTCCGGTGAGGAGCGAGACCACCACGTACGCGCGCATCGCATCATCCGCGTCGGCGGCCGTGAGCAGTCGGGTCGCCTGGTCTGGGGTCAACGCTTTCGATGGGCGGCCGGCAGTGCCCCTGGGCGGGTCGACCAACAAGGCGACGTTGCGCTTGACATGATCATGAGCCTGCGCCCGGCGAAGCACCGCCCGCAGGATTCCGTGCAGCCGATGGACCGTGTCGGTACTTAGCATCGTGGCTCGGTCCGCGAGCCAAGCGTCGACGTCGTGGACGGTGAGCTCGACCAGTCGCCGCCGGCCCAGCACCGGCACCAGATGGGTTCGTGCCAGGATGGCCCGGTTCACCACGGTGCTCGGTTCATGCAGGCCCATCCCGTGAGCGAGCCAGTCCTCGACTGCCTCGCCGACCGTGTAGCGCCGGCGCCCAGTGGGAAGCCCGTCCTCATAGTCGCGCAGCACCTCGCGCAGCTTGGCCTTCGCCTCCGTCTTGGTCCGGCCGGACACTGTGAGGATCCGGCGCTTGCCCATCGCGGTGAACCCCACCGATACCCGGCCGATCCAGCGCTGCCTGGACTCGTTCCAGGACAGGCCCCCTTCACCTCGACTTCCAACCGTCTTGTCAGCCATCGAGCTCCTCCTCACCAGATCCGCGATGGTGTGGGCAGTCCGCACCACGAGGGCAGCCCGCCTTGCCAATGCACTGGCGAGTTCATCGACCCACGTTTAGGCAAGACTCGCACCAAGCTCGCCGCACCTGTGGATAAGCGGACCTCCACTATGACTAAAGGCGAATAACTCGCTGCGGCGATCACGACTGTGCCTACGGTGTGGTCCCGGGCGAAACAATTCCGCCTATCGCTCCACAATTAGACTCCCGTCACAGCGGCATGAGCTTGCCATCCTCCAAGGGAACTGATTGAGTCGAACTCGTTTCCTGCGGGGTCGGTCAGCTCGACAAATTTGCTCCATCCCGCACGTCGTTCCGCTTGCGACCCCTGTTCCTATGCGGGCGGCTACCACGGGCTGATGGCTCTCTGGTTCCCTACGTTGACCACAGGAGCGACCTATTGACCCGAATGACCCTCCCTCGTGATGCTCAGCGTGCGTCGAACGGGGATGCCGATCTGACAGTGCGGACGTCGGCGGCGAGGGCGCGACGGATGCCCTTCTCGCTGAGCCGCGGGAATCGGGCCAATCCCGCCAACAGAGCGTCCCTTACGCGCAGGGGCGTGACTTGCTCGATGCCACACAAGCGCTGGAGCATCCCGGCCATTGTCTGGACCCGCTGTGCGAGTCGCCGCCGCCGCTTGTCGTACCCTGCCACCGCATCCGCCACCGATGGTGCCGCGGCGAGTTCCTCGGCTAGGACCACGCCGTCGACCAGAGCACTATTGGCTCCCGCGCCCAGGTTCGGGGCCATGGCATGGGCCGCATCACCAAGCAAAACCAGGCGGCCGGAGAACCAGCGCCGACAGTCCACGCGGCGGACGGTATTGATCAGCAGGTCGTCGAAGGACGACACCCGCTCCAACAGGTCCGCCGCGGCTGGAAGAACCCGTCGCCACTCCTCGCGGAAGGCCGCAAGGTCGCGGCGAGACACCGCATCGGCCGCCCCGGCCACGTGTGCTGCAGCCCAGAAGTAGATCAGGTCGCCATTCAGCGGTGCCTGGCCGAAGGATCCCAGTGGGGTCCAGTACTCCTCGAACCACGGATTGGCCCGACCGGGCACAATCGTGCGGACATAGCTGCTTCCCGATGACACCCGGCTCTGGAAGCCACCGGTACTGCGTACGGCCGAACTGACGCCGTCGGCGCCCACAATGACATCCGCGCGCAGCTCGTCGCGGCCGAAGTTCGGGCCGTTCTCCGCGGTGGAGGTGATCCTGACTCGTCCGCTCGGATCGGCGCTCACCACGACGCAGCCAAAACGTGTCTCGACCGAAGCCACGCCGCCGACGGCCTCAAGCAACAACCGGTGCAGGTCGGTTCGACGAACCGCAATCGCGTGATCAAGCCCGCCGGCCAGATCAGGCACCTTTGCGGTCAGCAGCCTCTTGCCAGTGACGCTTCGAATCTCCATCCTGTCAATGCGCGCGCCGACAGCCTCCACCGCTGACAGCAGTCCAAGACGGTCCAGAACCGCCATGCCGTTCGGTTGCAAAGCCAAGGCGGCGCCAACCTCAGACGGTCGCTCCGCGCGCTCCACGAGCGTCACCCGCGCCGCAACCCGGCTAAGCACCAAACTCGCCGCGAGCCCACCAATTCCGGCTCCCACCACCACCGCGTGGTCCACAGTCCAAACGGTAGATGGACTCCACGACCACGAACAGGCAGGTCATCGCCGCAGGAAGGCTCCGCCCGGTCCTGCCAGCGGTGCGGCTGTTGCAAGACACGATCAGCGAAACCGTTCGAGCGCCTGGACGAAGGCGGATTACTGGGACATCGTGCGTTCACGGCCAGCTGACGCCGGACGAGGGGCACGACGACAAGGGCGTGTCGATAAGTCGATAAGGGACGCCTCCGGGGACTCGGCCCAAACTCAGCTCCGACGGTTGCCTCCGCAATTGTCGACGACGACGGGCATCGGCTGACCTCAGTTGATCATTTGGTCATGGAGGCGAACGACTTCGTCTTCGCTACGGGCGCTGCGATGCCCCCGCTAGCCGGTGGCTCAATGCACCGTGTGCACCATCATCACAATGCCTCGGGCGCCGAGCCGGGCCTGACAGTCCGGGAGGTCAGCCAAGATCTCGATGATCTGGTCAAATGGGTGCCGAGCACGTCCTCAGTTCGGCGCTGCGCGGTCTCGTCCAACAGCGTCGGAAGAACTAGCCGCACGACGCCCGGCCAGTAGCGCAGTGCCGACGATGCGGCAAGGCTGAACCGCACTTGCTCTTCCCAGCCATGCGATCCAGCGATGTGCAGTACGAGCGAGCTAATGGCTCTGCTCTACTAGGAGGACTGACTGCATGTGAGTGCTCGGCACCGGGGCCGTCGAGCAGCTCCAGATCTGCCGGAGTCTGCCACTGGTTCAGACCGCCATTAGGGCGTCGAAGTTGTCGCGCGAGGTCGTCTCGTTGCACCAGGCACCACCCTGCCGGCGCAGCGACATCGAGCTGATAAGGCCGTCGGCTGCTGGCCGCTGTTCCCATCGGGCAGTTCATGTTCGCGACCGGGATCAATCTGGGCGCTCATGGGAGTGATGACGCGAGGCATAAGCACGTCGTACCAGCTCGAGTGTCGAGCCGCGGCGTTGTCAAGTGCTGGGCTTACGGACGCGTCCCGCTCCGTCAGGCGAATCGTGCGCCGCGTTCTCGAGGAATGCGAGTACGGCGACGACCCTGCGGTGGACCGGCGCGGCCGAGATGCCGAGCTTGGTGAAGATCGCATTGACGTGCTTCTCCACTGTCGACTCGGAAAGAAACAGGGCTCGCTCGATGCCTGCATTGGTCTTGCCCTGGGCCATCTCACGGAGGACGTCCAGCTCCCGCGGAGTAAGGGAACTCAGCGGGTTGAACGCGCGTGTCTGTTGTCGCGCGACGAGCGTGTCGATGATCAGCGGATCGACCACCGATCCCCCCGACGCCACCTCCTGGAGCGCGCGGACGAGGTCTTCAAGATCACCAACGCGATCCTTGAGCAGGTACCCCAGACCTGTGGAGCCGTCATTGAAAAGGGCTCGTGCATAGCTCTCATCTGTGTGCTGCGACAGCACCACGACACCGATCTCGGGATGTTCGGTATGGATGGCCCGGGCGGCCTCGATGCCCTCCATGTGGTGACCGGGTGGCATTCGGATATCGGTAAGCACAGCGTTCGGGCTGAGTCGGCGTACCGCATCGAGCAGCTCGCGCGCATCACCAACACAGGCTACGACCTCGATCTGCCCGGAGTCTTCCAGCAGACGGCGTACGCCTTCGCGGACCAGATAGTTGTCTTCTGCGATGACGGCCCTGAGCATGTCAGACATCACTGGCTGACAGTGTTCACGGCCAGCGGGAGTTCGGCACGGACGCTCGTTCCGGCACCCGGCCGGCTCTCGATCGTGAGCCGGCCGTGCATCGCTTCGACGCGGTCGCGGATGTTGGCTAACCCGCCGGAACGGGCGCCGTTCGACTCGAACCCCTGACCGTCGTCCTCGACGACAAGGCGGAGCCGGTCGCCCGAATGGGAGAGCCGTACGCGGGCGCCGTCGGTACCGGCGTGCTTGGCCACGTTGGTGAGAGACTCGCAGGCTACGAAGTAGGCCGTGCCCTCCACGTCCTCAGAGAACCGCTCGGCACGTAGCTCAGTGTCGGCAAGGATCTGTACCGAGATGGGGAACCTCATCACCCGGGACTCCAGCGCTGCGACGAGCCCGTTGTCGCTGAGGACAGGCGGGTGGATGCCGCGGGCGAGTTCCCTGAGGTCCCGGAGCATCTCACGGGCTTGATCTTGCAGATCGGTGAGTTCGGCGGCGGTGAGCTGGTCACGACTGAGTCGGTTGCGGGCGAGCCGAAGTCCCGCGATGAGGGCCACGATTTCCTGCTGGATCCCGTCATGTAGATCGCGCTCGATACGACGACGCTCCGCGTCCTGCGCGGCAATGAGGCGGACCCGTGAAGCGGAGAGCTGTTCGAGTCCCTCTTTGAGCTGAGACGCGAGCCGAACATTGGCGACTGCTGTCGTTGCCTGCGCAGCCACGGAGGCCAGGAGCTCAAGATCATCGGGGGCATAGCCGCCGGGCTTGGGCCCAAGATCAACTCGCCCGACCAGCTCGCTGGCATGGACCAGGTCGACACCGGCAGCGCTGTCCCCGGTCACCTCGCCGGCGACGCCTACCGGATCCTCCAGCCAGCTACCATCCGCGTCGCGCAGCCGTACCTGTACCCAGCTCGTACCGATTCCGTCGCGTACGGCATGCGCGAGTCGAGGCAGCAGCTCGTCGAGTTCGGCGGTCTGCTCCATCGTCGTGCCAAGATTCGTCAGTAGCTGGTACTGCCGTACGCGATCGCCGAACAGCCTTGTGCTGACGGCGGATTCGAGTCGCCGGCGGACGGGCTGGAAAGCGAGCACGGCAGCGATAGTGACGGTGACCGCCAAGGTTACGGGCACCCGATTGCTGAGTGCATAGGTCGCCACGATCAGCACAGATGCAGCGCCGTACGTGACGAACTTGCGGACCACGAGGTCCAGGTCGATGAGTCTGTGGCGCAGAATTCCGTAGCTGATCGCCCCCGGAACCAGAATCACCGTCAGCGACCCGAGGGTGTTCAGCGTTACAACCAGAGCCGAGTTTTCGGGTGCGCCAAGTGCCTGCGCCACCATGCCTGCGAAATAGAGCAGCAGCCCGAGAATGACAACGAAGATGACTCGCAGCTGAGCCCGGCCCGCGGCATCGGCCGCGACAAAGCGGGCACACAAGACCAGCACACCGATCAGTAGGACCCACCCGCTGTTGAGCGCAAGCCAGGCGGCCGGCTGCGCCAGCCAGGCGAGCCAGCTCACCGCGTACGGGTTGGGGATCGCAAAGTCCGCGTAGACGGGCACGACAGGTGAAGCAAGCAGAGCCAGCGGCGCAGCAAGGAGAATGACCCACGAGCAGCGCAGAGCCAGCCGCTGCCACCTGCGTTCGACGAAGCCGTCTGGAAAGCTCCCAATCAGAAGCGCCATAGCCAGCAGCGCCACCGCTGCCGCTTCGATAAATAACGCGCCGAGCACTGGGGACCACGGCCATTCATCAACCACCCAGCCGGCCAACCCGACCGCCATTGCGGTCCCGCAGACGAGTAACCGAACTGGTTGGGGATGCTTGGGCAGCCGCCACGTTAGCCATGCGCCCACGACGTACATAGGGATGACGATGAGGATCGCCACCAGATCCCAGCGTGACGGGCCGTACGACATCGCCTCGGCGATCAGCTCCCACACGATGAAGAGCCCGCCCACGGTCGTCAGCGCATACCACCGAAGCCGGGCCATGGTCACGCATCTATGATCCGCCGAATGCTGCTCCGGTACCACGGGGTTGGCCTACCCCTACCACCCGAGGTCAGCCTCCATGGATTTCTGCGGCTCGCCTCATTCTGCATGACCGCGCACCAGGACACCGTTGAGACAAGCGTCGCCCGGCGCGTGTTGAGGAGGCAACATCATGAGAACCGCGCACAAGATCATGAGAATCGCGTACAAGGTGCTGGCATATCTGGTGGCCGCCGAGGTGGCGGTCCAGGCGATGGTCATGGTCTGGGCGATTGCCGGGCTCGGCAGGTGGATCGACGGCGGCGGCGTGTTCGACAAGGCCGCCATGGAGAGCGCGTGGACACCATTTCCCGAGGCTGCCGGCATCACCGCGCACATCAACAACGGGTTCTTCGTGATCCCGGCGCTTGCGCTGCTGCTGTTGATCGTGTCGTTCTTCACCAAGCTGCGAGGAGCGATCAAGTGGGCCGGCCTCGTGTTCGCACTGGTGATTGTGCAGGTCATGCTCGGCATCCTCGGCCATCAGCTCACCCTGGGGGGTGCGCTGCACGGACTCAACGCCTTGGCGCTGTTCGGCACCGCGATCTACGCCGGTCGTCGCCTCCGCCCCGCGGTGGCGCTCGCGGTTGAGGAAGAGTCGGCGCGAGCCGCTACGCCTGTGTGATGAGTACTGATTCCGGCCGCCGACGAGCGCTCAAGATCGCCCTGCCAATCCTGGCAACCGTCGCTATCGTTGCCCCCTTGGCCTGGCCGTGGCACGCCAGCCGGTTGCCGGGCTCGTACTCGGTGATGGATATGGGCTACCTCGATTACGGCGGTGGAGCCGCGCCTGATCCGGGCGGCGGTGCGCACGGAGGACACATGCAAGGCCACGTGCACGGCCACGCCTCCGAGCCGGCGCGCATGATCACCGATCTGGTCGCCGACCCGGCACCTCCCGCAGATGTACGAGTCGACCTGGTGACCCGACAACAGACGCTGACCGCTGGTGGCCGATCGATCTCGGGATTCACTGTCAACGGCACCTCACCCGGACCGGAGATCCGTGCTACCCAAGGTCAGTTGATCGAGGTGCACCTGCGCAATGAGTCGGTCAGGGATGGGGTCACGCTCCATTGGCACGGGATTGACGTGCCTAATGCGATGGATGGTGTAGCCGGTGTGACTCAGGATGCGGTGCCGGCCGGAGGTGAGTTCATCTACCGTTTCGTCGCTGACCAAGTTGGCTCGTTCTGGTATCACTCGCATCAGGTCTCCAACCCTCAGGTCGCCGGAGGGCTGCTCGGATCACTCGTGGTCACGCCGCAGTCGGGCATCGCACAGCAAATCGACGTATCTGCAATCGCGCACACGTACGGGGGTCTTCGGACGATCAATGGCAAGGCGGAAGACCTACGCGTACCGGCGCAACCCGGTGATTGGGCCAGGGTTCGGGTCGCCAACACCGACAACGGGCCTATGAAGGTCTGGACCAACGGAACCTATCGTCTGCTCGCTGTGGACGGTACCGAGGTACACCGACCTACCGAAGTGTCAGACCGCTCGGTGACCCTCACCGCCGGTGCCCGCGCCGATCTTGAGGTGCAGGCACCCAGTGACGGCACAGCGGTCCGGGTTCAGCTATCCAAGTCGACTGCCGTGATCCTCGGACCTGCGGGCGCGGACGCGGACGCGCCGGTGCCGCCGCAGCCCACCGCCGATCTTGACCTACTGGCGTACGGCTCACCCACCCCACTTGGGTTTGATCCAGCTCAGGCGACCCGCCAATTCGACTATCTGATTGGTCGCCGACCCGGCTTTGTGAAGGGCCGCCCGGGCATGTGGTGGTCGATCAACAGCCACCTCTTCCCGAACGTCCCGATGTACGTGGTGCGTGAGGGCGACGTCGTGGTGATGCACATCGAGAACCGTAGCGGCGAAGTGCATCCTATGCACCTGCACGGCCATCACGTGGTCGTGCTGGCTCGCACTGGTGTGCCGGCCAGCGGTAGCCCGTGGTGGGTCGACTCGCTCAACGTGTTGCCGGGCGAGACGTACGACATCGGCTTCGTGGCCAATAACCCCGGCATCTGGATGGACCACTGCCACAACCTCAAACACGCGGCGCAGGGCATGATCGCTCATCTCATGTACGAGGGGTTCGACACCCCGTACCGGATTGCTGGGCCCGCGGACAACCAGCCAGAGTGACCCCCTTCTGCCCAACGATCACCATCATGGCCGCCGGTCCCTCAAATAGAAGCGTCAGGCAGTCGAACCCTGGCGAAGCCGGGTTCCGTGCATGCCGCCCGTCCCGGACGACTGACCGTGAATTTCAGTTGATCATGGCTCGCCGGGGCCACAGCCAGCGGCCTGACTCCGAGTCAACCGCCTCGCGCGGGATCGAGCCCAGCCGGGTCTCTACTCTGATTCCTTCTTTTTGTGGTTCTGGGCGGTCGACGCTAGCTGACCGGCGTCGGGCCTGCATCGGCACGCGCAGGCAACCAAAATGCGTGCCAGCACCTACCGAACGATCGGTGCGAGCACCTTTGTGCCCCTCGCCGCGCGAGAGGAGGATCTAGGCCGTGGGGCTGCCGAGGCTTCGACCACTGCCCGGCATCCTGCTCGCGGTCACGGTGCTGGCCGAGCTTGGTGGCGGGTGGATCTCCTGGGGCCTGGAGCCCGCCTGGGACACGCTGCTCTTTGCGCTCTCCGCGATATTGACCGCCGGCACGGGGGCGCTGATCCTCTCGCGCCATCCTTCCCACCCGGTCGGGTGGCTGTTGTGCGTCCTCGGTCTTGCGAATGCGCTCACGGTGGATCTGCCGCAGGGCTGGGGTCTCCGCGCTGCAGCCGAGGGGTGGGCCGGCGGCCTTCCTGCGGAGTGGCTCGCACTCTGGAGCGGGCCGCTGACGACGCCGTTGTCGGTGGCGATCCTCCTGCTGTTCCCCACCGGTCACCTGCCCAACCGCCGCTGGTCGACGGTGGTGTGGCTGAGTGCCGCCGGAACCGCGATCCTCGCGACCGGCGTCGCGCTCGACCCCGACACCGGTCAGGATTTCGTCGGCGGCCGCAACCCATACGCCGCGCCCGGCCTGCCCACCGACACGCTGTTTTGGGTGGGCCTCGCCCTCACAGCCGTCGCCATGGCAGCGGCGCTGGTCGCCGCGGTGAACCGCCTTCGGCACTCGTCGGGGGTCGAACGCCAACAGATGAAGTGGTTCGCCCTCTCCAGCGCCTTCGCCGTTGTGGTGCTGCCGGTGTCGGTGGCGCTGTGGCCCGTCACCCCGATCGTGCATCCGCTGCCTGCCATCGCGCTGACCGTGTGGCCCATCGCCATCGGCGTCGCGATCCTGCGCTACCGCCTATACGACATAGACCTGCTCATCACCCGTACCGTGGTATACGGACTTCTAACTGCGCTCTTCACTGCTGTGTACCTCGTCATTGTCGTCGGGGTCGGCACCCTCATCGGCTCCCGCGGGAATCAGGATCTGTTCTTGCCAATCGTCGCCACCGCTGTGATCGCCGTTGCGTTCCAGCCTGCCCGGGAACGCAGCCGACGACTTGCCAACCGACTCGTCTACGGCGAACGAGCCAGCCCATACGAAGTGCTTTCTGAGTTCTCCCGGAGTATGGCCGGAGCCTCCACCGACGACTCCCTATTGCAGATGGCCCGTCTCGTGGTCGAGGCAACGGGCGCGGAACAGGTCACCGTCTGGCTGCGCCTCGGCGATCTATTGCAACCCCAAGCCCGCTGGCCACCGACTGGGCAGCCTCCCGACGCCATCGCGCTCGACGCCCACAGCCTGGAGGCGCTAGTGGAGATCCAGCCCGGCAGCCAGTCCTTCCCGGTCGCACACGAGCAAGAGCTTCTCGGGGCGCTGACGGTAACTATCTCCCCGCGAGAGCCGCTCACCCCAGCCAGCGAGAAGTTGATCGCCGACCTGGCGGCCCAGACCGGACTTGGCCTTCGCTTCCAGCGCATGAAGGAGCGTGCCCTGTTCGCTAGGGCGCTGGCCTCCTTCCTCCCACCGGAGGTTGCTGAGCTGGTCGAGGCCTCGCCCTCGGCCCTCTCGCTTCGAGAAGAGGTAGAGGCCACCATTCTTTTCTCCGACATCCGTGGGTTCTCCTCGCTGGCCGAACGGCTCCCTCCGCGGGAGGTCATCGACGTGGTCGGACGCCACCTTGAGGCCATGGTCGAGGTCGTTACCTCCAACGGTGGCGTGCTGGACAAGTTTGCCGGCGACGCGGTAATGGCAGTCTTCGGCGCGCCCCGTCCCACTGCCGATCACGCGCGCCGGGCGCTGCTGTGCGCGGCCGCCATGCAGCGTCGGCAGTTGACCCTCAATGAGGAGGCGGCGCAGGAGGGTCTTCCTGCATTCCAGATCGGAATCGGAGTCAACACCGGGACGGTGATCGCAGGAACCCTCGGCGGCCCAGGGAGGCGGGATTACACAGTGCTCGGCGACGCGGTGAACATCGCCCAGCGGTTGCAGGCTACGGCGGTGGGCGGTGAGATCCTCGCCACGGTCGTGACCGTGCGGCAATCCGGCACCGATCAGGCGGAGCCAGTCGGGCTCAAGCAGCTCAAAGGACACCAAGAACTAGTCGATACCTACCGCATCCGTTGGGCACAGACTTCCGCCCAACGCTCCGGAGGGATCACCCACGGCGAGTGATCCAGTGCCCGTTCACTTGCCAGCCGGACGGAGGCACGCCTCGACGATACGGTCGCACGACCCCATGCGGAACGCGCCTCCGGTGGCGTCTGCGCGGTACCAGTAGCCGGCCATCACGTTGGTGCTGCTCACCAGCAGCTCGCCCGTCTCGTTCGGCTCACAGGCGATGCCGTCGGGTCGGACAATCCGGCTATGTCGTGCCGAAGCCGCTCAGGTGCTCCTCCGGCGACATCGTCGGGATGTGACCTTGTAAATGGGGTCGCTGGAGCGAGCCATCACTTTCTGGCCCTGTGCTCACGTGTACGCCCGAGCCGTCGCAACAGCCGCAGCCGCGGCTCTCGCGTCCCCCTAAGTATCGACATGGCGGAAATCGCTTCTCGACGCCAAACTTTTCAAATTCTCAAGGGACCGGCGGTGGGAGACGACGCGCACCCCTGACGTAATTAGGAGAGCTGTGGAGGTCCTCCGATGAGTGCGCTACCGGCCACCGAGGTACGGATCCTGTTGAATCTCGCTGATTCGGCGTCGACCGCACCCATACTCGCCGCCGCCACTCAGCTCGGCCTCACCGGCCATTTAACCTCTGGTTCAAAGGACAGCAGACATGTTCACATGCGAGCTACCAGCCGCGGCGTACGAGGTGGTGCTACTCGCCTGCGGTACCTCCAGAGCGGTCTTGGTCGCCGAGATGCGGAGAAAAGGGCCAGCATTGACGCGGCTGCAGGACAGTAAAGGAGTACGCCATGCGCGGGTCTACCAGCCGGGACGGGTGAGCGGTCTGCTGTTACTCCTCGCGTTCATCCTCAACCTTGGCGGCGTCGTCATGTACGCCGCTGGCACCGAATATGGCTGGGTCGTGGAGACCCCGACCTACCACGCCTGGGAGCGGGCCCTATTCATGAGCTCCTACATTGCGGCTGTCTTTGGAACTGGCAACTGGAGCCAGCGCTAGCCGAAGCTGGAGTGGCGATCCTCAGACGGCGCTCGTCATGGAGGCCGTCACCATCAATGGACCGCAGCCGTACGCCTTGATCGTCGTTTCGGTGCCGCTGCTGTTCGGGGCAGAGCTACTACTTGGTGCGGCGGTGTTCGCGAGTCGACTGGTGCCAGCCTGGGTCGGGTGGTCCGATCCTGCACGCCATTCCGCTGCTCATGATCAGCATGGCGTACGTCCGGGTCGTAATGCTTAAGACGGCTATCTTGATCTCTACGTGGCCTGTCCGTCTCGGCGCCCAACAACATATGTAGAGGCAACGGTCGATCAACGGGGATAACAAGCGAACACAGCAGCAAAGTCCGGCAGTGTCCCCCTACTGAGGCCTGTCAGCCATCGGTAAGTGCAAACTGAGGCGATGGCTGCACTACTCACACAACCGCGTTCTGCCGCGCAGCCTCGCGGACGAACTCCGCGCTCAGCTTGGGTGTCAGCTCCTGCGTCTGGTTATCGACCGGTAATGCAATCGCCGGCCATCCGCG
>Ga0081455_10006854_pt1 | contig 12135 bp, 14 predicted proteins | sample TabmetS3T2R1_FD_70207 | JGI IMG/M metagenome (GOLD analysis project Ga0081455, IMG submission 70207) | Tabebuia heterophylla rhizosphere microbial communities from the University of Puerto Rico - S3T2R1 | ecosystem: Host-associated > Plants > Roots > Rhizosphere ... | reverse complement strand
TTCGACATCGGCATGGTCCAGCGCAACGAAACAGACTCCATCATCGTGCACGGCACGATGGTGCTGATCCGCCGCGCCGCCATGGAATCCACCGGCGGCTGGGCGGGCGACACCATCTGCGAGGACACCGATCTCGGCCTCAGCCTGATCGAACAGGGCTGGCTCACGCATTACACCAATCGCCGCTACGGACGCGGGTTGCTGCCGGACACCTATGAGGCGTTCCGCAAGCAGCGCCATCGCTGGGCCTATGGCGGCTTCCAGATCGTCAAGAAGCACTGGCGCCGGTTCCTGCCGGGCGCGACGCGGCTGACGCCGGACCAGAAGCGCGAATTCACGCTGGGCTGGCTGAACTGGCTCGGCGCGGAAAGCATCGGCGTGGCCGTGGCGCTGTTGAACCTCATTTGGGTGCCGATCGTGGCGTTCGCCGACATCGCGATCCCCGACAAGATCCTCACCATTCCGATCATCGCGGCATTCGCCGTTTCACTGCTGCATTTCGTCACGCTGTACCGTCTGCGCGTGCCGATCCGGCTCGGCCAGCTGCTGGGCGCGATGGTCACCGCGATGTCGGTGCAATGGACGGTGTCGCGCGCCGTCGCCAACGGCCTGATCACCGATCACATCGCGTTTGCGCGCACCTCCAAGGGTGGGCTGTCGCGGATGTCGATCGAATTCCAGGCATTCTGGGAAGCGGTGATCGGAACGCTGCTGCTGCTCGGCACGGTCGTGCTTATCGTCACCAACACGCGCGAAATTCGCGAGATCTACATCTTCGCGGGGGTGCTGGTGCTGGAGAGCCTGCCCTTCCTGTCTGCGGTCGCCATCGCCATTCTGGAGAATTCGCGGATCAATTCGTTCGCGTTCTGGACGCGAACGCGGATCAGGACCGCGGAATTGATTGGGTTGCGCCCGGTCGGCATCGCCCGCCGGCTGCCGCGGGTCGGAGCTGCCGCCCTGCCCCGCGAAACCTCCCAGGATGCCATGCGTTGAGGGTAGAGCGTTTTCGAGCGAAGCATGCCACCGGACGTGATCCGGTGGTGGAAACCGGTTCGCGTGAAGAAAACGCGATCAAACAAGAATCTAGACGGTTTTCACGATTCGAAGAAAAGCGAAAACCGTCTGGCGGCCGATTCCGGCTCGGTGAAAATGACCGGCGCTATTGACCGGACGCGGGCGTCCCCATAGACACCGCGCTTGAGTGAGCGCGTAGCTCAGGCGGTAGAGCACGTGACTTTTAATCATGGGGTCGAGGGTTCGAGTCCCTCCGCGCTCACCACATTGGGTCTGTCTAGCCCGGACACATAGGTGACAGATCGTACCTAAGACATGGGTGACAACCTCGTGCAGTATTGTCCGGCCCGGACATCGGGTCGCTCAGTCGTCGCGCCAGCTGCCGATTTCAGACCTCCAACTTTGCCGGAACCGAGTCCGCCCTCGCGGTTTGGTCATGGTGTTCTCAAGGGAGAAAACACCATGACCAAAAGTATGATTTTTGCCGCCGCGCTGTGCGGTGCTGCAATTCTGTCCGGGACGTCGGCGCATGCGCAGGGCAACCGCCCGTTCTGCTACTCTGGCCCGGCTACGGCTCAGGTCTGGGACTGTCAGTACGACAGCTGGGCTGCGTGCCAGACCTTCTTGAACGGCATCGGCGGTGAGTGCATGGCGAACCCGCGCTTCGGCCGACGCGTGCGTGGCGCGGTTGTCTGGTCGCCCCCGGGGCTATGCGCCGGGTTGGTGATTCGACACCGTGTGTCGTGACGGCTTGAGAGTCGTTAGCGTTTGAGAGTCCTGCCGCTTCTGCTCTCGTGAACCGCCGGGACTTCGTTGTGATTCACGGAGACGAAGGTTACTTCGCCCTGGACTGGTCCTTCTTGCACTCGGACCGGAATTTCTTGCGCTCCTTGCCATGCAGGCCCTTGGCATCGGCCTGTTTCGAACATTCCAGCGAGGCCGCGGAATGAACGACCGGTGCCTTGGAGTCAGCCGGCGCCGCTTTTGGTGCTGCGGCCGTCGGCGCGGGTGCGGGCGTGGTGGATTGAGCGACTGCGCCGGTTGCAAACATCAGTGATATGACAGCAGCGGACACCAGACGGGATGAAAACGTCATCATGAGGCACCTCTCTTGCGGGGCACCCATCATCAGTCGCCCGGAATGAACTGCCGCTGAACAGGACCAGCACGTTTTCGAGAGACCCATGCGTCGGCGACGTTTCGGCGGCGGACGCGTGTAAGATCCATGCGCCCGGTCGGGATCAACCATCTGTCGTTTCAATTCACTTCGTTGTGCTTCGGCCCCAATTGGCCTAATGCTCCGATCGGTCGGGGCCTTAGATGACTTTACGGACTGTTGCGAAAGCAATGCCGCCAGCATTGCAACGTGCGGCGTTCAATGCTTACCGGCATTACGTTCTGTTCCGAGATCGGATCGATCTCGGGCGGCGCCGGCCGTTCCGAACATATAGCGGCCGCCACGTCGTCGTTGCCGGTTATTTCGGATCGAAAACAGGATTGGCACGCGCAGCCGAATTGGTCGCGCTCACGCTCGAGCAGCGCGGGGTGAAGGTCACCCGCGTCGACATCTTCAAGGGTGGGAAAAATCCTGTCGCGGGCGCCCTGTCCCCCGCACGTTGCAGTCCGGATGTCAGCGACGTGGTCTTCGTCTCGAATCCAGGCCAGCTGGCGCTGTCGAATTTCGATCGGGATTGGCTCCTGGACCGCACGCTGATCGGCCACTGGATTTGGGAGTTGGAGGCGGCACCGAAATATTGGGAGAAGGCCAGCAGTTCTTTTGATGAGATTTGGGGCGCAACGGATCTTCTTGTTGATGTGATCAAGCGTCGATTGCCAGGGTTTGACCGTCCGATTCGCGTATTGCCTTACGCGATCCACCAAAGTCCACAAATCGCGGTTTCAAAGGACCGGCGCGAGGCGGTCCGGCGACGCGAAGGATTTTCCGACCAGACATTTGTGGCGGGATATTCGTTCGCCATCGGATCAAACTACTTGCGCAAGAATCCGGAGGGCGCCATCGAAGCGTTCCGGCGCGCTTTTCCATCGGAAGATGCGTTGCTGCTGTTGCGGTCGGTCGATCTCGATCAATGGCTGGGCTATCGCCGGCGGTTGTTCGCAGCCGCCAATAACGATCCGCGAATTCGAATTTATGGCGGGACTGCAAAAATCGGCATCAATGATTTCTACGCGGCTCTTGATGCCTATGTATCGCCCTCGCGGGCGGAAGGATATGGCTTGAATCTCGTTGAAGCATCCCAGTCCGGCCTGCCGGTGATCACGGGAGGCTGGCGAATTCCTGATGAAATTCTCTCCCTGCCCGGTGTCATTGACATCGGCTTCGAACTGGAACCTCTACCGCACGACCCCCAAGGCCATTACCTCAACCTTGAGGACGCTGTTTGGTCTGTTCCTGATGTCGACGAAATGGCTGAGTCGCTACGGCGCCTGTACAGGCGTCATCAGGGCTTGTAGCCCGACAAGCGGCCGGCCCGATCACGGGCCCCGCGCCAATCTACGTCTAGTCCCGCAAGGCGCCTGACACCGAACATTCCGCGAGTTCCGCCTTGCCATCGATCGTCCCGACATTGAGGTCGGCAAAGTCCTTGCGGCTGTTTGCCGGAATCACATCGTGAATTGTGTGTTGTCGCTGGGACAGTTGGACCTTGTGCTCATCGTCGAATCTGCAGCTGATCGTGATGTCCTTCACGCCGTAGCCGTTGGTGTTGATGATGACCATCGACATCAGTCCGATTGATCCGGGCTCGCTGCGACCCCAGGATTGAAGCGAAAGCGACATTCGATCGGTCCGCGCGCCGCTTCGTTCGGCAGCTTTGGTTCGGTCGCCTTCCGCAGCCAACCTTTCCAGCGCCAGCTTCAACTCGATGCTCCCGATTGTGAGAGCGGCCACCAGAATGACCGACACGGCAGCCAGCGCAATTTTGATTTTCGTCGCAGTCATGGTTTCGCAGTCTTGGTGTTGCGGTCTTGGTGTTGCGGTCTTGGTGTTGCGGTCTTGGATTCGATGGACCGCCTACCTCATTGCCACGCGGGCGGCACTGTCGCTACGCTAATCCAAATGTCGGTCGTGCCGACCTCAGGTCGATTTGTTTCGGCCAGGAACCGGCAAGCCCGTGTCGGCCCTGCGATTGCCGGCTCGCGGGGATCACGTGCGTCTCGCGGACCGTCCCGATCGTTCGGCGCAGCGTAAAGCATGGATCGGGTTGCATCGCATGGACCAGTCGTGCATGTCTCTCGTCACGCGACCTCAGCCGGCCGACAATGCAATCAATAAATGAAAAATAAGGGAGAGATCACGCCCATGTTTCTGCACCTGAAGCGCACCGGCCTCGTTGCCGCCTTTGTCACCATGGCGTCTGCCGCATTCGGACAGCCGCTCCAGGACATCACCATCGGCCTCAGCGCCGCGAGCTTCGCCACCGCGCCGACGCAGATCGCAAAAGAGATGGGGCTGTATGAAAAGCACGGCCTCAACGCCAAAATCATCGTGATGCAGAGCGGCAACGCCGCGCTCAGCGCCCTGCTCGGCAAATCGGTCACCTTTGCGTTGGCCGGCTCCAGCGAATTCATCGCCGCGCGGGCGCGTGGACAGAAGATCGTCACCGTCGACCGGATCTATGGAGGTTCCAGTGCCTATCTGGTTCTTGCCAAGAGCGTCGTCGACAAGCTCGGGATTTCGCCGGACGCACCGTTGAACGACCGGCTGAAGGCGCTGTCGGGGCTAGTGATCGCGTCGCCAAGCCCGACCTCGACCTACACGCTCTCCTATCGCCTCGCCGCCAAGGCGGCAGGCGTCGAATTTCGATCCACCTATATGGATTTCGCAGCGATGAACGCAGCGCTCGAGACCGGTGCGATCCAGGGCTATGTCGGCAGCGCCCCGTTCTGGGTCAATCCGGTGCTCAAGGGGCTTGCCGTCATGTGGGTCAACGGCCCGCGCGGCGATCTGCCGACGGACTATTCGCCGGTCAACGGCAACAGCCTGCAGGCGATGCAGGATTTCGCTGAGGCAAATCGCGATCTGATCGGAAAACTCAGGGCGGTCATCGCCGAGCTCAGGCAAGCAGTGAAGGACCGGCCGGCGGAGGTCAAAGCCGTGCTGGCCAAGATGTATCCGTCGCTTACGGCTGAGATGATCGGCCTGCTGTTTGCGTCGGAATCCCGGGGCTGGATCTATCCGCCAATCACGGCTGCCGACATCAAGCATGACATCGACTTCACCAAAGCGACCGGTGCTCCCTTGCCTGAGCTCGATACGCTCGATCCGGCGGCGTTGCTTTATAAGCCTTGATCGCGTCACCGCCTTCAATTCACCGATCCTTCGCGGGCCAGCTGCCGCCGCGTCCGGCCCGCATCAGCTCGCGTCAGGCGCTGTCCTGACCTGGCGGCATGGTCGAGGGATGCCGCTCGCCGGCGCAACCTTATGATTTCAGGCGCGGTTTTGACCTCCGCGAGTCTTGGCAAAGACCTTGGCAAAGACCTTGGCAAAGACCTTGGCAAACACCTCGTCGAGGCTGCAGCGGACGGGCGAATCTGCGCGCGCCTGAATGTCGCGGGGGCCTCTTTGACTTGGGCAGGCTCGGGCGTTTAAGTGGCGCCGCGGTCGGATCGTCGGTCGCCGCCGGTCGGGCATTTCGTCCGCCGATCGTCAGTTGTCTGCAGCGACCAGGCGGCACGCTGCGGCGGTCCGCCAAAACGGGAACGAGCCAGGTATGCACGGGTATTTTTTGCGTCAATTGCAGCCCTATGTCGAATATCATCGCGATCCCCGTAACGGCGCGATGCATGTAGTCGGGATCATCTTCCTGTTTCTGGGTGCGACGCTGCCGTTGACCGCCGTGCCGGTGACGGTGGTCGGTGTGCAGACCACGCTGGCCGTTCTTCTGAGCCTGCCGGTTCTGCTCTATTGGCTGTTGCTGGATGTCGCGCTCGGTCTGGCGATCGTCGCCGCGGCGGTCGTGCTGCTGTCGGTCGCCGCGCTGATCGTCGGCCACACCGGCACGGCGGCGATGTGGACGATTTGTGCCGTGTTGATCGCGCTCGGTCTGGGTTCGCAGGCGATCGGCCATCAAGTCTTCGAAGGGCGCGCGCCGTCGATCAAGGACAATCCCAGTCACATCTTGCTCGGTCCGATGTTCGTGATGGCGAAACTGTTCATTGCGCTGGGCTTCCGTGACGATCTGGCCGCCATCATCCAGAGCAGCCCGCAAGCCTCGGGCCGCGCCGTCGACAAGTCGGCGCGCTGAACCGTCGGTTGGGCCGCATCACATCCATGACAACGGTCCTCGTCACAGGCGGCAGCGGCTTTATTGGACAGCATTTGGTCTCAGTGCTGGCTGCTCGCGGCCTTGAGGTGCGCGTGCTCGATCGGCAGGCCCCGACCAAGGCCCTGCCCTGCGTCAGCTATATCGAAGGGTCGGTCCTTGATCCGAAGGCTGTCGATCGCGCCGTCTCCGGCGCGGACGAGGTTTTTCATCTCGCCGGACTGCCGGGTATGTGGCTACCGGACAAGGCCGAGTTTCATGCGGTCAATTGCGAGGGCACGGCCAACGTCATCGCGGCCGCACGAAAGCGCGGCGTGCTCCGATTTCTGCACTGCTCGACCGAGTCCATTCTGTTTCGCAACACGCCTTCGACCGATGCAGCCGAGGATCCCTTGTTGTCGGCGGACGACATGCCCGGGCCTTACACCCGATCGAAGTTACGCGCCGAGCAGCTCGCGATGACGGCTGCCGCATCAGGCTTTCCGGTCATCATCGGCAGTCCCACCATGCCGATCGGCGCTCACGACCAGAACCTCACCCCGCCCGCCGCGATGTTGCGCCATTTCCTGCGCGCCGGGCCGCACCTTTATCTCGATTTCATCGTCAACCTCGTCGATGTTCGCGACGTGGCGGCCGGACTTGTCCTTGCGATGGAGCGCGGACGAAGCGGACAGCGCTACATTCTTGGCGGCGAAAGCATTCCGTTGAAGCGGGTGCTGGAGCTTGCTGCCGCGGTCAGTGGCCACCGTCAGTTGCTGCTCCCCGTTCCCGGGAAAATCGCCGAAATGGCCGCCGGATGCCTCGAATTTTTGGCCGATCACGTGACCCGTCGTCCGCCATCCGGCACGGCCGAGGGGGTACGGATCGCGTTACGGGCAACGGCGCTGTCGATCGAAAAAGCGCAGCGTGAACTCGGTTATCAGCCCAGACCGGTGGAACCGGCCTTGCGCGAGACCATCCTCAACCTTCTCAAGAATGGCGGCCACTGCTAGTACCGCCTATCTGAAGTCCCTGCACCATTCGCCGCTAACCATCTCAGGGACTTCAGATAGAAAGCGGGACTAGAGTCATAGGCTTGCTAGTGCCCTTGTTTTCGACGTTCGTGTCGGTGGTCGCCGCGCTGTATCACGAATGTCGAAAACCGGGCACTAGGACGGCCGATCTGCCGGATGCCGGCGCCAATGCTCGCGTTCGCTGCAATAGGGACATACCATCGGGCCATGCTGGACACTCTTTATCGGTTTTTCATCGATGGCAGCGGCTGGATCGCCACCTGGCCGACGCGGCTGCTGGCCTTGATATGGCTTGCCTGGGTCATGAGCTGGGTCGGTGCGTCGCTGTGGCAGGGACGCACGCAGAAGCAGGTTGCAACCTGGAATTCGCTGGCCTGGCGGATTCCGATCCTGTTCGGCGGCATTTTCCTCGCCCCCTGGACAGCTTACGGTCTCAACCTCAAGCCGCTTTACGATGTCGGCGTCGCGGGCACCTACTGGCTTGCCGTCCTCACCCTGGCGGGTATCGCCTTCACCTGGTGGGGCCGTATCTACCTCGGGCAGTTCTGGTCAAACGCCGTGACCCGCAAGGAGGATCATCGCGTCGTCGATACCGGCCCTTATGGTCTGGTCCGGCACCCCATCTATACCGGCCTCATTTTCGGGATCTTCGCCACGGCCCTTGCGGTCGGGACGCTGACGGCCCTGCTCGGCGCGCTCTGCATCGCCTTCGGCCAGTGGCAAAAAGCCAGCACTGAGGAACGCTTCCTGTCGGCCGAGCTCGGTCCCGAGCATTACGGACCCTATTGCCGGCGGGTGCCGATGCTGGTGCCCTTCCTGCCGCCGCGATGATTCCAGAGACCAAAAAGAAGGCGGCTCGTCGTCCGAGCCGCCTTTGCTGGATCAGCCGTTTTTTGGCCGATTACCTGTTGGTGGCGGCCGCGCTGGCCGTAGAAGCCGGGGCCGCGGCGGCCGCAGCCGCCGGCGCTGCCGCGCGGGCGGCCGTGGCGGCGGGATTGGGCGCCGCGCGCCGGAATGCCACCTGGTCGATCGCACCGATGACCTTCTGTTGCATGACGTCGAGCTTGTCGATCGCGCCATGCCCCATGCCCGGAACCGCCGAGACGTCGATATTGTCCAAGGCCCCGCGCAATTGCTTGGTCTTCTCGACCCGCGTGCCGGCCCCGTTGGCAATGTAGAAATTGAGATAGCGGCCGACCCGGCCCTTCAGGCTGGTGTGGAAGACAGAATCCAACCCGATCGCCAAGGTCACGGGCGCGCCGAGCTGGTCGAGCCGGGCCACCATGTCGGGCAGCGCGGTGGCGCCCGAGGAATGGCCGACCAGAACGATCGTACGGGCCTTGCCGCTCTTGTATTCGGCTGCCGCATCGGCTGCGAGGGATTCCCAAAGCAGGTAGTTGGCGACCGTGGTCTTGATGCCCTGCTGCTCGAGCTTGTAGGCGATTTCGTCCATGCCGAGCGAGAAGATGTTGAGCACGCCGCGGAGCAGATAGACATGTGTGCCGCTTCCGGCTGCGCTCGCCTGGGTCGGCGCAGCATGGGCCGTCCCTGCCGCGAAACCGACCGACAGCGCCACGGCGGCGCCCAGAGCGCGCAACCGGAAACGCCTCGATGAGGAGGGCCCCGAACTGCGGTCCACCGATCCAGAACAGCTCTTCTGCAGCGTCATTGGTTCCTCGTGATGCGGGCTGATTGATTGCGGCTGGAAATTAGTCCGCGCCTGCTCGCATCTGCAACAGCCGGGGCCGGCTTGGGTGATTTTGTCCAAACCCGTGTTGCAGTTGCAACACTCTTGGCGGGTTTCTCTTGGTATTTTTCCCGGCGCGATGCATACATCTGGGCCAGATCGGCTCGCTGGCCGCAAACGCTCCGCGCGGGGGGCGCAGCCGGCATGGCGCGCCACGATTGACATCCGTGATAGGTCGAGGGGACATGATGAGGATCGGATTGGCGCTGGTCGGAATATTGTATTCAACCGCCGTGCTCGCGCAGGCGCCGATGGTCGGCGACAAGCCGTTGCTGCAGATCAAGCCGCGGGTCGCCGCCGCCAAACCCCAGGCCGGGGCAAAATCCCAGCCCGGAAAACCGCAATCCACGGCCGGAAAATTGCAGGCCTGCCTCGGGCTCGACGATGGAACCAAGGATCGCTTGAATTGCTACGACGCGATCTTCGCGCCGAAGCCGAATCCAAAGGCCGCTGCAGCGAAGGGCGTGGCCGATTGCCGCTTCAAGAAGGAAGAAGATGAGCGGCTCGGATGCTACAATGATTTCGCCGAACGAATTCCGAAACTGCCGAAATCGTGACGATTGCGCGTTGGCCGCGCGAGAAGTTTTGATCTCAAATTGCGCGCTCCGCGCTCGGCTTTGAGCTGATCGACGTCAACAAAATTTCACGGAACCGGTCCCCTTCCCGTGCATTCATGCACGACGACGTGGAGGACCTGATGGACGTGTACGAACGCGCCGATTACTGGCGCGCGATTGATCCCAACCCCGAATTCTGCCGCAAGGCGGAACTTGAAATGTTGAAACTGAGCTGCGGCGACCCGTATTGGCTGGAGGCGCGCATGGCAGAGTTCGAAGAGGCCCTGCTATTGCCGCAGCTTGAAATCATGGAACGCCAGGCCGCTGAATGAGGGCGGCGGATTTGCACACGCCTACGCCTGCGTAGCCGGATCATCCGATGATCTCGTGCCGCTGATCATCATCCGGTTGCAGCGAATCGCAAACCGAGCGACTGTCTGAACAGGCAGTCGTGCTGCACAGGCAGCCATGGCGCCCGCTCAGCTTCGATGCCATGAACACGCAACGCCACGAATTTCTTGAGCCCGTCAGCATCGAGTTGGAGCCGGATCGGCTGTTGAAGCCCGGTGCGCAGGTTTCGGCCTCGCGCGATCCCGTGCACTCCGAGATCCGCTTGCATGCCACCTTTCGAATTCGCGTGAGCGGCGTTGATGACGTGGTCACGATCCAGACGGTCGGCGAGGCCTATCGCTTCCTGCTCGACAACCGCCACATCGAATGGCTGGAGCATTATGGCCTGCACAAGCGGGCCGCCGCCGCGCTCGTGAACGCGTCCGAGCGCGCGGTGCTGGCGCGGGCCGCAACCGATGCCGTCCGGGTCCTGCTGCGGCACGCCAAGCTGCTGTAACCGGTCAAAAGTCGCCTATATCGCGTTGTTTTTGCAACAAGAACTGTGACTGCCTGATTTCAACCCCACGGCGTTGTGAATTGTCGGGACCCGGCTTCGGCGATACCGATGAGGTTGAGAGATCCGCTTTCCTCGAGAGCTCTTCTCCTTAAGAGCCCTGCTCCCTCCAAGGCAGGGCTCTTTTCATTGATGCCCTGCAAAAAACCCGATGCGTTCGCTGCGAGGTGCAATTGCCGGAGCTGCAATTGCCGGACCCGTTGGGGCTCCGCGGCGTTTCCATATTGTTGGCCTTTTTCAGCTTAGCCTGCAGCCATGCGCGCTCTCGCGATTGTCCCCCTTGTTTTTCTGCTCAGTCCCGTGGGGCCGCGGATGGCCCATGCCGAAACCGTCCCTTTCGCGTGCGAAACGGTGGACGCGCAAACGGTGCGGATCAAGATTTCCAATCCCGTTGCCCGGGCTCGGTCCTGCATCGTGAACTGCCAGTTCCAGACCCCGCATTATGGCGGCGAGGTCCAGATCATCTGCGCGCATCCGGTTGCGGCGAATGCACGGGAGGTCGAGATGTGCACCAAGGATTCCGGCGGCCTGCAGCTCCTGAAGCAGACCTTCGGATCCGCCGACTGCACCAATTTCTGAGCGCCCTGCGCTAAATCCCCTCGAACAAGACCGTCGACAGATAGCGCTCGGAGAACGAGGGCACGATCACGACGATGTTTTTGCCCGCATTCTCCGGCCGCTTGCCGATCTCGATCGCGGCTGCGACCGCGGCTCCCGATGAAATCCCGCCGGGGATTCCTTCCGTGCGCGCCAGCGCGCGCGCGGTGTCGATTGCGGTCGCGCTGTTGACGTGGGCGATTTCATCGATCACCGCGCGGTCGAGAATGTCGGGAATGAAGCCGGCACCGATTCCCTGGATCTTGTGAGGCGTGTGGGCGCCGCCGGCCAGCACCGGACTTTCCTCGGGCTCGACGGCGACGACCCGCAGCGAGGGCTTGCGCGGCTTCAGCACCTGACCGACGCCGGTGATGGTGCCTCCGGTGCCGACGCCGGCCACGAAAATATCGATGGCGCCTTTGGTATCGTTCCAGATTTCCTCCGCCGTGGTGCGGCGGTGAATCTCCGGATTGGCCAGGTTCTTGAATTGCTGCGGCATCACCGAATTCGGCGTCGTGCGCAGGAGTTCCTCGGCGGTGGCGATCGCCGCCTTCATGCCTTGCGCGGCCGGCGTGAGAATGACCTCGGCGCCAAGGAAGGCCAGCATGCGGCGGCGTTCGACCGACATCGAATCCGGCATCACGAGCTTGAGCCGGTACCCCTTGGCGGCCGCGACGAAGGCGAGCGCAATCCCGGTATTCCCGGAGGTCGGCTCGACCAGGACCGTGCCGGCCTTGATCACGCCGGCCTTTTCCATCGCCTCGATCATGGCCGCGCCGATGCGGTCCTTCACGCTGTCGGCCGGATTGAAATATTCGAGCTTGGCCAGAATGGTGGCTTTGGCACCGCGCTGCGCCGGCAGTTTGTTCAGGCGCACCAAAGGCGTGTCGCCGATCGCATGCACGATGCTGTCATAGATGCGGCCGCGGCCCGGGCGGTGGGGCTGCTCCGCGCCGGCGGACAATTCGTTGCGAGCGGGTGCGGGGGTCATGATGAACTCCAGAGATGATTGATCGGCGGG
>Ga0081455_10006853_pt1 | contig 12140 bp, 12 predicted proteins | sample TabmetS3T2R1_FD_70207 | JGI IMG/M metagenome (GOLD analysis project Ga0081455, IMG submission 70207) | Tabebuia heterophylla rhizosphere microbial communities from the University of Puerto Rico - S3T2R1 | ecosystem: Host-associated > Plants > Roots > Rhizosphere ... | reverse complement strand
CGGCGAAATTTGTCGGCCCGGACGAAATCAGCGAGGTGCCGGCGGCGAGCATCCGCGCCGGCGACATCGTGCTGTTGCGGCCGGGCGAGCGCTCGGCAGTCGACGGCGAGGTGATCGAGGGCCGTTCCGAGATCGACCAGAGCCTGATCACCGGCGAGACGCGGCATGTCGCGGCGGAAAAGGGCACGCCGGTTTATGCCGGAACCATGAACGTATCTGGCGCGCTGCGGGTCCGTGTCGCGGCTGCCGCCGAGGGCACGCTGCTGGCCGAGATTACACGGCTGCTCGACAACGCGCTGCAGGCGCGCTCGCGCTATGTGCAGCTCGCTGACCGCGCCTCGCGGCTTTATGCGCCGGTGGTGCACGTCACGGCGGCGCTTACCATGCTCGGCTGGGTCGCGTTCGGCGCAAGCTGGCATGACGCCATCGTTACCGCGATTGCCGTGCTCATCATCACCTGTCCCTGTGCGCTGGGGCTGGCTATTCCCGCCGTGCAGACGGTGGTGGCTGGCGCCATGTTCCGTTCGGGCGTGCTGATCAATTCCGGCGATGCCATCGAGCGCGTCGCCGATGTCGACACCGTCGTGTTCGACAAGACGGGAACGCTGACGCTGCCCGACCTCGACGTCGTCAATGCGGCAGGCATCCCATCCGATGTGTTCAGCCTTGCCGGGCGCCTTGCGCTGGCAAGCCGGCATCCGGTGGCCGCTGCGGTCGCGCGCGCCTCGGGGGCAAAAGCGCCGCTGTCGGGCGCTGTCGAGGAGCCCGGCAAGGGCGTGCGCGCCATGGTCGACGGTGTTGAGGTCCGGCTCGGCAGTCCGTCCTTCTGCGGCGCCGACGGGCTTGCCAACGAAATTCTGAGCCGGGATCCCGAAGTGTCGGTCGTCGCATTTCGTCGCGGGACGCAATGCCATGTCTTCGCCGTGCGCCAGCAGCTGCGCCCCGACGCGGTCGCGGCGATTGCGGCGCTGAAGGCGCGCAGCATCGCGGTGGAGCTGTTGTCGGGCGACCGCGAGCCCGCGGTTCACCACGCCGCCCAGGCGCTGGGCGTCGCCGCCTGGCGCGCCGGGGTGACGCCGGCCGAGAAAATCGCGCGGATCGAGGAGTTGAAGCGGCAGGGCCGCAAGGTGATGATGGTCGGCGACGGCATGAACGATGCGCCGTCGCTGGCGGCAGCGCACGTGTCGATGTCGCCGGTCAGCGCTGCGCATCTGAGCCAAGCCACGGCCGACCTCGTCTTCCTCGGCAACGAATTGTCGCCGGTGGTCGCCGCGATCGATTTCTCGCGCAAGGCAGTAGCCCTGATGAAACAGAACATCTGGCTCGCGGTCGGCTACAATGCGCTTGCCGTGCCCGTGGCCATCGTGGGTCTGGCGACGCCGCTGATTGCGGCAGCCGCAATGTCCGGCTCGTCGCTGCTGGTCATGTTGAACGCGCTGCGCGCGCGCCGTGCGGGTTAAGGAGGTGCGCTGATGGAGGTCCTGGTCTATCTGGTGCCGCTGGCGCTCGCGCTGGGTGCGTTGGGGCTGGCGGGCTTCCTGTGGTCGCTCAAGAGCGGTCAGTTCGACGATCTCGATGGCGCGGCCTGGCGCGCCATCGCCGATGACGATCCGCCGCAGGCAGCGCAAAAATAGCTGAAAAGCCTGTGATTTGCTGCTGTTCCCCGCAACCTTGAAGGGGAGCTGTGCTGGAATTGCGTGTATACTTGCCTAGATAATCAGGGTTCCCGATTCCGGGTTTTCGGGAGGCCGCATGGCCCCTAAACGTGCTCTTGCCGCTGTCGTCTGCGCCACGCTCGTGACGCTGGGCACGCCCGCGTTCGCCGACGAGTATCGCGCCGGCGATTTCTTCAATCTCGATCTGTCGAAAGCGGTGCTGTCGCCGAAGCGGCTGGGACCGCCGGCCGAATTCGCGCCGGTGCCGGTAGAAGCGCGTGCTGACAGCAAGCAGGTTGTCGCAGAACCCGAGGCGGAGCATCAGTACGTTGTGCGGACGAAGCGGATAGCGCCGCGCGTCGAGCGGCCGCGCGCCGTGCAAGCGCAAGCAGAGAAGCCGCGGCCGCCGGCGCGCACCAAACTGGCGCGCCGTCAGAGCAATCCGCTGGAAGCCCAGGCCAGGGACAGAAACATCCAGACCTGGCCGTGCAAGTCCGGCGGCATCTGCGACTGGAAGCGTTAGCGCTCCAGCGGAACCCGCCGCGCACAGAGTCATCTCCCCGTCGTAAAACCTTCGGCCAGGAGTCAAGTTGAGCAGGCATTTTCCGTCGCGATTCGACGGAGACATGCCGGATGGCGATTGCGATTCGAAGGGGACGGCAGGGGCTGTTGACGCGCCGCCAGTTCCTGGCTCGATCCTCTTCCACCGTAGCTGTTGCGGGCCTCGGCAGCCTTGCAAGACCCTATCTCAGCCGTGCTGCCGATCGCCCGTTGATCGCAAGCGGCATCCAGTCCGGCGATGTCGCGGCCGACTCGGCCGTGATCTGGGCGCGCGCCGACCGCCCCTCGCGCATGCGGGTAGAATGCTCGACGACAGAGAGTTTTGCCAACATCGTCCGCACCGGCGCCATCGATGCGCTGCCGGAGCGCGACCTCACCGCAAAGCTTTTTATCGATGGCCTGCCGGCGGGGCAGGAGATCTTCTATCGCGTGCGCTTCGAGGATTTTGACGCTGGCCATGCCGGACAGACTCAGGTCGGGCGTTTCCGTACTGCGCCTGCCGAGCGGCGCTCAGTCTCCTTTCTCTGGTCCGGCGACACGGCGGGCCAGGGCTGGGGCATCGATGCCGCGCGCGGCGGATACCGCACCTATCGCACGATGCTGGCGAACGGTGCGGATTTCTTCATCCATTGCGGCGACCACATCTATGCGGATTGCCCGATCGAGCGGGAGCTTAAGCTGCCGAACGGCGAGATCTGGCGCAATGTTGTCACGGAAGAGAAATCCGTGGTTGCGCACAGCCTCGAGCAGTTTCGTGGCAATTACAAATACAATCTGCTCGACGAGAATTTCCGCGCCTTCCATGCCAACGTGCCGATGCTGGCGCAATGGGACGATCACGAAGTGACCAACGACTGGTCGCCGATCGGCACATCGGATGAGACCGGCTATGCCGAGGACGGCAGCTCATTACTGGTCGCGCGCGCGCGCCGCGCCTTCCACGAATTCATGCCGATCCGCAATATCCCGGCGCAGGACGGCCGCATCTATCGCAAGGTTTCCTACGGCCCGCTGCTCGACGTCTTCCTGATCGATATGCGCAGCTATCGCGACTCCTCCTGGAACAAGGGCAGTGACCGCGATGCCTGCATCCTTGGCGCCACGCAGCTTGCCTGGCTGAAGCGCGAGCTGGTCGCCTCGGACGCGATCTGGAAGGTGATCGCAGCAGATCTTCCGATCGGGCTGTTCAGCGAGGATGCGATTGCGCTCGGCGACGGTCCGCCGGAGCGGCGCGAGCATGAGATCGCCGATCTCTTATCCTTCATCAAGCGCGCTGGCGTGCGCAACATCGTCTGGCTCACCGCCGACATGCACTACACCGCCGCGCATCATTACGATCCGAGCCGTGCGGTGTTTCGGGATTTCGAGCCGTTCTGGGAATTCGTCTCCGGTCCGCTGCATGCCGGCACCTGGGCGCCGGGAAAACTCGACAATACCTTTGGGCCGAAGGCGGTCTATCAGAAGGGTTGCGACGGCGAGAATCTCGCGCCCTGTTTCGGAATGCAGTTCTTCGGCCGGGTCGATATCGATGGGCAGACGCGCGTCATGACTGTGACGCTGAAGGACGTCGACGACACAGGCCTGTGGTCGGTCGATATCGAGCCGCAGCTCGATGCACGGCCGGGCCTTCTGGTGGCGCAGCACATTTGAGCGACCCGCTTGAAGTCGCAAATTCTTGAAGACCGGCCGGCTTGATCTGCCTCGGCGTCTCCGTGCAGACTGAGCTTTGGCGGTCCCGCCATCCTTTCAATCCCGCACCGAATTTCGTTCGCGCGACCTCGCCGGCGTTTTAGCGACGGTTCATCGTCTTCAGGAGCCATCATGGAAAGCATCAAGACCCAGGGCATTGCCATGCCGAAGCTCGGCCTCGGCACCTTCCGCATGCAGGGCGAGGCCTGCCGCGCGGCGGTGGAGAGCGCGCTTTCGCTCGGCTACCGGCATATCGACACCGCCGAGATGTACGGCAACGAGGAGGCGATCGGAGCTGCGCTGGCTTCTGCGCGCGTGCCGCGCGGCGAGCTGCATGTCACCACAAAGGTGTGGCCCGAGAACCTGGCGCCGGACGCCATCCGGCGGGCCTTCGATGCATCGCTGAAGAAGCTCCGCCTCGACCATATCGACCTCTATCTCGTGCATTGGCCCTCGCGCGGCATGAAGCTGCCGGCGGTGCTGGAGACGATGATGAAGCTGAAGGAGGTGGGACGCACGCGCGCCATCGGTGTTGCCAATTTCAACACGGCGCTATTGAAGCAAGCGGTCGAGGAAGTGAAGGCGCCGATCGCCTGCAACCAGGTCGAATATCACGTGATGCTGGATCAGGCGAAGCTGCTAAGGTATCTCGCCGCGCACAACATTCCGCTGGTTGCCTATTGCCCGCTGGCCCAGGGCCGCGTGGCGCCCGACGAGACGCTGGCCAAGATCGGCCGCAAGCACAATGCCAGCGCTGCGCAGGTCGCGCTGAAATGGCTGCTCGATCAGCACGGCGTCGCCGCGATTCCGAAGGCGTCGCGGGCGGAGAGCCAGAAGGCCAATCTCGACGCGCTTGACGTCACGCTCGACGATGAGGACCGCAAGGCCATCGCGGCGCTGCCGAAGGACAGACGCTGCGTCAATCCGGGGTTTGGGCCTGATTGGGATTAGGCCCACGTAGACCGCCGTCGTCCCGGCCAAGCGAAGCGCGAGCCGGGACCCATAACCACAGGATTCTTTTTTGCGAAGACTGGAGCCGCAGCGGGCTCAACAACGGCACCCTGTGGTTATGGGTCCCTGCTTTCGCAGGGACGACAAGAAACAGAAAATGGCCCCTCGCGAGGCGAGGAGCCATTTTCCTGTGTCGGCCGTCAGTAGTAATGGTGATAGCGCTTCTTGATCACGACGACACGGTCACCATGGTGGTGGCGCCAGCCGCGATGCCAGCCGCGGTCATGGTGGTACATCTGGGCACGCGCACCATACCAGCCGTGATGATGACCGCCGCGCTTGATCACGACGGTCTCGGCACTGGCGATCGAGGGTAACGCGACAGCCATCGCACCGAGCGCCGCGAGCACATAGGCAAACTTCTTCATGGTGTCCTCCTCACTCTGTGAGGGTGAAAACAAATAAATGCAAAGGAACGTTCCGGCGGAACCGGAAGAGTTTTCTGAACAGCTGTTCAGACAACTCGCTGCGAGCTGCGCTCGACTGATACATCAGCGTACTGATCTTCTGCCGATGTCGCACCGGTTGCAGCGACGAAAGAGCTGATGTCGCAGATCCTCGATCTGATGCGGCCGGGCGACGTACCGACCCACGCCCATTCCGGCGCGCCGAACATCGGCGGCGCCTTCACCAACATCGTGCAGGACGGCAAGCTGTTGCTGGCCGCACTCGCCGCCAAGCAGCGCGGCGTGCTGTTCGTCGGCCATGGGGCAGTTTCGATTTTACGGTGGCGGAAGTCGCGATCCCCGGCGGCTGCACGCCGGACACCATCTCTTCCGACATTCACGTCTTCTCGATAATTCGAGACGCGTGCCAAGGCGCACTCCTCGGGATGAGGTCGGTGAGTGCAGCCGCAGGTTTGCCACGCGAATTCCTTTCCAAGTTTGCGTTCGATCAATGTGCCGCCCTGCGCCCCCGGCGATCATGCGCCGGCAAGGGTCGAACGTGGAACGGAAGGCAGCACAATTCTCCGACGAAGCACCCCAGGACCGGCAGGCCGGGGCGATTTCGGCTGGCGGCACGGTACTCTCGTTCTACGAAAGCGAGTTTCTGGGCCAGCTCGGCGAGCGGGTCCGCACGCTGCGGTCGCTGCGTGACATGTCGCGCCGGGAGCTGGCGCGCCAGTCCGGCATCTCCGAGCGTTATATCGCCCAGATCGAGGCCGGAAGGGGCAATGTCTCGATCGTGCTGTTGCTGCGGCTGGCGCAGGCCATCCGCGAATAGCCGCACGCAATGAAGCCTAGCGCTTCGTAATCTGCTGACCGAACACGATGCGGTGCCCGTCAGGTGTCGCAATCACAAGCTCTCGCATTCCGTATGACTTGTCGGCAGGCGTCTGCAGGATAACCGCATTCTTGGCCGCGAGTTCGGCGTGAAGCTTGTCCACGCTGTCCGTGTCCAGATAGGCGAACCAGTTGTGCGGGCCGAGCTGGGCCGCCGGAGTAGCGTTTGGGCATTTGCCGAGCATGATGCGCACGGCGTCACGCCGGACCAGGCGCCAATCCGGAGCGTCAGGCCATTCCAGCGCAAAACCCAGCACGTCGCAGAAATATCTCGCGCTCAGGTCGATGTCATGTACCGCGAGAACGTGCGCCCATGGGGCCAGCTTCGGACGATCTTCAAGGCCGCTTTCTGCTCCATGGTACGAACTCCGGGTTGAAAGTCGGCACTTACCCCCGTGCGCGCTTCTCCACATTGGCGCTGCGGGTGGGCACGCCGAACTCCCTGCGGCAGACATCGGCAAGCACGGCGACGCCTTCGCGGATCTGCTCATGCGAGGGGCTGGCGAAGCAGAGCCGCAGCCGGCAGCCGGCATGGGGTTTGTCCACCGACCATTCCGGCCCGGGATTGATGGCAACGCCTGCCGCGAGCGCGGCCTGATACAGCTTTAGCGTATCGACATTGTCGGGCAGCTTCACCCACAGGAAGATGCCGCCCTTCGGCTCCTGGAATTCGGCCGCGGTGCCGAATTGCTCGCCGAGCGCATCCATCAACGTGTCGAGCTTGGCGCGCAGACCGCGCGTCAGTTTCGGCACATGGCTGTCGAAATGCGGCGCGCAATATTCGGCGAGCACCATCTGCTCCAGCGCGCCGGAGCCGGCATCGGTCTTCAGCGCCAGCATGCGCGACATCATCTCCCAGGGCGCGACGATAAAGCCGACGCGCAAGGCCGGCGCGATCGATTTGGAGAACGAGCCGATATGGATGACGTTGCTGCTCTTGCTCATGGCGTAGATCGCTGGCGGCCGCTTGCCGTCCCAGATCAGGTCCGCATAGCAATCGTCCTCGAAGACAGGCACCCCATATTGCTCGGACAGGCGCAGCATCTCGGCGCGGCGCTCCTCGGGCAGGATCGAGCCGGTCGGATTCTGCACGGTCGGGATGGTGTAGATGTACTTTGGCGTGATGCCCTTGGCCTTGAGGTCGGCGAGGGCGTTGGCGAGCACATCCATTCGCATGCCGTGCTCATCAAGGGGAATGCCGACGATGTTGACGCCGAGACGGGTCAGGCGGTTGATCGAGCCCTGATAGCTTTCCTTCTCGAACAGCACAGTGTCGCCGCGCGCCAGCAGCGTGTGGTTGACGAGGTCGAGCGCCTGCAGCGAGCCGGAGACGATCATGAGATCGTCCACGCTGCAGACAATGCCGGCATCGCGCTTGAGCTTTTTCACGAGAAATTCGCGCAAGGGACGATATCCCTGCGGGCCATGAGCCAGATTGTAGGTTGCGAGCGACTTGCCTTCGCGCCTCAGCACCGCGGTGACCGCCTCGACCAGCCCGTCGACCGGCACGCCATCGGGATCGTTGTTGCCGCCGACAAAGCTGTACTTGGCAAGGCCGGTCCATCGCGCTGCCGGTGCGGGCAGTCCGGCCGGCAGCAGCGGGGCGTAGCTGAATTGGCTTGAAGTCATGGACATCGTCTCCCGTTCATTTTCTTGTTGAGGAAGCGGGTTGCTTTCGCTCCTCTTGGTTGTCGTTAATTCTTGCCGATCACCCGGATCGGCCGTCCCAGGCTGATGAAGGCATAGTGCCCGGCGCCGACGCCGCCGACCATCAGGGCTTCGACGACAGGCTCGGCGATCTCGCCCGCGGCCGCCCAGTCCACCACGAAATTGGCGCCGGTGCCGCCGCGCACATCCGCAGCCGCAATGAACACCTCGATGGTGGAGAACGGTTTTAGCGCGATCGGCGCCTTGAGGTAGCTTTCCACCATCTTGCCTGATGTGTCGAAATAGGCGATCCGATTCAGCACCAGAGGACGGGTCTCGGAGGAATTGTGCACGCTCAGTGTGACCGAGAAATCCGCGCGCAGCTTGCCCTGGGCCATCGAGACGCTGGAATAGACGGGGACATAGAACGCGCCGGAGGCGGTGAGGGGCTCTGTGGGAACCGCGGTCAGCGACGCCGCAAAATTCTGTGCGATGTTGCCGCCCTGCGCGCTAGCCGCGGGAATCTGCAGCAGCAACAGCATGCAGGCGAGAAACCCGAAAAAAGTGGCCTTGATCGGGGTGTGACAGATTGCTTGTTTGTGCCTGCCGCACCTAGCCCTAGGTTGCGGCAAGGGGAATGTTCGATTCATGCATGAACTCATTGGCGATATCACCTTTAGCATCCTGTTTGCCTGGGTGCTCGGGCTTTTGGCCCATTTCTCCCGCCAGCCGCTGATCCTCGCCTACCTCGTGGCCGGCTTTTTCATTGGGCCATTCGGCATGGGATGGGTCAAGTCCCAGGAGTCGATCAGCATCATCTCCGAGCTGGGCCTGATCTTCATGCTGTTCATGATCGGGCTGGAGATCGACCTGAAGAAGATCGTCCGCGCCGGCCCGGTGATCCTGTTTGCCGCCGGCGGGCAATTGCTCGGCGGCTGCCTGCTCGGCGTCCTCTTCTTTGTGGGTATTGGGCTGGCACTCGGGGGAGGCGCCTTCGACGCGCTGTACCTGACGGTGGCCTGCGCGCTGTCCTCGACGGTCATCATCGTCAAGGTTCTCTATGAGAAGCGCGAGCTCGATACGCTGCCCGGCCGCGTCACGCTGGGCATCCTGGTGCTGCAGGACATCTTTGCCATCCTGTTCCTGGCCGTGCAGCCGTCGCTTGCCAACCTGCAGGTCTCGGTGATCCTGATCTCGATCGCCCGGGTCGGTGCGCTGGTCGCAACCGCCCTGATCCTCAGCCGCTATGTGCTGCCAAGACTGTTTCACCAGATCGCGCGCCGGCCCGAGCTGATCCTGCTCGGCGCGCTCGCCTGGTGTTTCCTGATCGGCGAGATCGCGGAAAAATTGCATCTGTCGCGCGAGATGGGCTCGCTGGTGGCGGGCGTGTCGCTCTCGACCTTCCCCTATGCGCTCGACGTCACCGCCAAGGTGACGACGCTGCGGGATTTTTTCATCACACTGTTCTTTGTCGCGCTCGGCATGACCATCCCGATCCCGAACGGCTCGGTCATCGCCCTTGCGCTGATCATCGCCGGCTTCACGGTGATGAGCCGCGTCGTGACGACGTTCACGCCGCTCTATTTGATGAAGCAGGGCCTGCGGGCGAGCCTGTTGCCGGCGATCAACCTGGCGCAAATCTCGGAATTCTCGCTGGTGGTGATCCAGACCGGCATCACCGCCGGCCACATCAAGACCGAGACGGCGAGCGCGGCCTCCTTTGCCTTTGTGGTGCTGGCCGTTCTCTCCACCTTCGTCATGGTGCGCAGCGGCGAGATCACCAAGGGCCTGATCGGGCCGCTGAAGAAGATCGGCCTGCGCGATCTCGATCACGTCCATCACGAAGGCGGCCACGAGGGCGGGCATGGCGAGACCAACCGCATCGTCATCCTCGGCTTCTTCCGCGCGGCCAGCGCGCTGCTCAGCCAGATCGAGCGGCAGAACGAGTCGCTGCTCGAACAGATTACGGTGATCGATTTCAATCCGAACGTATTCCGCGTCCTGAACGACCGCGGCGTGCACGTGATCTATGGCGACATCAGCAACGTGGACACGCTGGTGCACGCCGGCATTGGCAAGGCCGAGATCATCATCCTGAGCGTGCCGGATTCGCTGCTGGTCGGCGCCAACAACGAAAAGCTGGTCCGCCATGTCCGCACGCTCAATCCCACGGCCAGGATCGTCGCGACCGCCGATCTCCTCTCCAACGTCAACGATCTCTATGCCGCCGGCGCCGACTACGTCACCGTGACCCGGCTGACCGATGCGGGCGAGCTGTTCTCGGTGATCGAGGCGGCCGATGCCGGTCTCCTCGAGGACAAGCGCGCCGAGATGGACACCCAGCTTGCCGAGCGCAAGGAGGTTCTGCCGTAGGGCGGAACGTCTGCTGCCGCCGGCGGTCTTTCATCCCTCAGCTAGCGACCCCACATTAAATATCGTTCTCAGGCCCCCGCGCGTGGCATGCCGCCCTGCGTTAAGGCGCTGGCGCGGGCCCAAGAGTCCGGGTAATCCATCCCGGCACGAGAAACGGGTGTTGAGGAAATGGCCGATACGGTTCAGGAAGTGTTGCAAGCTTTTGCCAAGGGCGAGCTCGTCGTCGTCACCGATGATGACGATCGCGAGGGCGAGGGCGATCTGATCGTTGCGGCCTCGCTTTGCACCGCCGAGAAGATGGCCTTCATCATCCGCCACACCTCCGGCATCGTCTGTGCGCCGATCACCACCGAGGACGCGCGCCGCCTGCGGCTCGATCCGATGGTCGCACACAACGAGTCCAATCACACCACCGCGTTCACGGTGTCGATCGACTACAAGCCCGACGGCGGCACCGGCATTTCCGCCGAGGAGCGCGCCTCCTGCTGCCGGGCGCTCGCCAATCCCAACGCCGGCGCCAATGATTTTGCCCGCCCCGGCCACATCTTCCCGCTGATCGCGCGCGACGGCGGCGTGCTCTTGCGCTCAGGCCATACCGAGGCTGCGGTAGATCTCTGCCGCCTCAGCGGCCTGCCGCCGGTCGGCGTCATCTCGGAGCTGATGAATGACGACGGCACGGTCATGAAGGGCGAGCAGGTGGCGCGCTTCGCCGCTTCTCACAGGCTCAAGCATGTCACGATCGCTGACCTGATCGCCTATCGACAGGCGCGCGAGAAACTGATCGAGCGTGTCTCGACCTTCGTAACCGAAAGCCCGATCGGAACGTTGCAGGGCTATGCCTATCGCTCGCCGTTCGACGAAATCGCGCATGCCGCCTTCGTCTATAATGGCGTCGGCGACGGCAGGAACGTGCTGACGCGCTTGCACAAGCCCAACATCGTGAAAGACCTGTTCACCGGGCAGGAGCGCATGCGCCTCGTGCTCAATCATTTCCAGCGCGCCGGCCGTGGCGTGCTGGTCTACTTGCGCGACGGTGCCGCCGGCGTTCCGGTCGAACCGGTCGGCGAGCAGAAATCGGCGGAAGCCGACCGAAACAGGCAGTGGCGCGAGGTCGGTGTCGGCGCGCAGATCCTGCGCGATCTCGGCATCACCTCGATCCGCAACCTCACTTCATCGGTGCACGACTACAAGGGCCTGTCCGGTTTCGGTATCGAGATCGTGGGCAATGAGCGCCTTGAAGGCTGAGCGCCAACGTCATAACCTGTCGCCATGTTGATATTGGCCGCATAGTTGCGAAAGGAATTCCCATGAGTGTGCGTCCCCAGACCAAAGACAAGCCGGCTGCAGCGAGTTTCCAGTGGGATGATCCATTCCTGCTCGACGATCAGCTCACCGAAGACGAGCGGCTGATCCGCGACACCGCGCGCGCCTACGCGCAGGACAAGCTGCTGCCGCGCGTCACCAAGGCTTACCTCGAAGAGAAGACCGATCGCGAGATCTTCAACGAGATGGGCGAGCTCGGCCTGATCGGCGTCACTCTCCCCGAGGAATATGGCTGCGCCAATGCGAGCTACGTCGCCTATGGCCTCGTGGCGCGCGAGATCGAGCGCGTCGATTCCGGCTATCGCTCGATGAACTCGGTGCAGTCCTCGCTGGTGATGTATCCGATCTACGCCTATGGCGATGAAACCCAGCGCAAGAAATACCTGCCCAAGCTTGCCACCGGCGAGTGGGTCGGCTGCTTCGGCCTGACCGAGCCGGATGCCGGTTCCGATCCCGGCGGCATGAAGACCCGCGCCGAGAAGGTGTCGGACGGCTACAAGCTGACCGGCAGCAAGATGTGGATCTCCAATGCGCCGATCGCCGATGTCTTCGTGATCTGGGCCAAGTCGGCCGCGCATGACAACCAGATCCGCGGCTT
>Ga0081455_10006852_pt1 | contig 12140 bp, 11 predicted proteins | sample TabmetS3T2R1_FD_70207 | JGI IMG/M metagenome (GOLD analysis project Ga0081455, IMG submission 70207) | Tabebuia heterophylla rhizosphere microbial communities from the University of Puerto Rico - S3T2R1 | ecosystem: Host-associated > Plants > Roots > Rhizosphere ... | reverse complement strand
GGGTACTTCCCCAGGTAAAACGGCTGGCTGATGGTGACACGGTGGGCGGGCTTTTCGATCGACTCCGCCTCTGCATCCGAGTTAGGAGACCCCATCATGAACGCCCCTGCGGGGATCAGCACAAATTCCATGCCGATGCTGTTGGTGAATGAGGGTTCCAACACCGTAGGCGAGGCCGGAGAACGTGTGATGGGGGAGGAGGCGGGGGGTGGAGTGCCTGAAGAGACTATGGACGGCCCGACTGCCTGCTCGCGTGAGGGTGGGGCAGGACCGAGTACCGTCTCTAACGCTGCAATTAAGCGGTCAACATCGGGATGAAAGTGATCGCCCACTACCAGCGCTTGACGGCGGGCGAGTGGCTGTAACACGTCGGGTAGCTCGGTGGCACGAGGCACGGACGCCCCACCAACTAGCACGGGGATGACACGAATCCGCCGTTCCAGCGCTGTTGTGACTTCAAGGCGTATGAAGTCCTCAGGATTGTCTATGCGCCGCTGTCCCTGAAAATCCGTACTCGTCAGCCACTGCCGACCGATCACGGCCAGCAAGACATCGCAGGACCCCACAGCGTCTTGGATGACCTCGACAAAATCAAGGCCCAGCGCGATGGTGTCAACATCCATGAAGAGGTTGTCACGGCCAAAGTGCTGGCTGAGGCGATCATATAACCGCCCCGCGTGCCCGCTACTGTCCTCACGCCGGTAACTGAGGAAAATCCGCGCCATAATGCGCGCTCCCTTAAAGTGTACGCGTTGGGTGGGACTGGCGCTGGGGAACCGGTAGTGGGGTCTCGACGGCCAAAAAGTATAGCACGGCTGTAATATATGTTTAAGAGAAGCTATGCGAGGTTTTGCCCCGCCCTGGTACCAGAACGCTGCAACCCAGCCCCCGGACCGCCAGCAAGCCCCTTTTATTGGTCCCCCATGCTCTACGACACGGACCAGAGAGTTTTATATACATGTCCAGTAAACAGGCCGTGTGTTCTACATCGTGTGTTATAGACGCTTCTAGGCCGAGGGTTACATATAGGTCTTGGGTTGGTCTATAAACTGCCGAACACGAATATAGCCGGGGATAGAGCTTCGATCCGAACCCAGGCCGTGGATATTGGCCTACGGGCTCAGTCGCACATCGGGCACTATTGGCCGCAGACCATTACTGCACGTTCCGGCATGTCATCCACTCCGAAGCCATCCTACTTGAACCGATCTGTAGTTAATCGGACGGTTAACGCCGCTTCACTGTCTAAAAACTTCCTGGCCAACCCCTAACTCGACGTTGATTGGTGGACTGAGTTTCTGTGCGTGGCATACCGGTAGAATCGCCCCTCGCGTCTCGTGTGCAGATAATGGGCGGTTACTGGTTATTTCAACGGACATGTATGCGTCCAACCACCATGGAGGAAGGAAACATCGCCCTTTGAGTGACTTATAGAGCTATGCTAGGATAGGCTCTCTTCTATCACCTTTTCTCAGCAAGGAGAGCACCTCTGCATAGATGGCCGATATGCCTGATCTACATCATCATTCTTGGGTGTGTATGCTTCTCAGGCAGTTGTGCGTCTATCACCACCCAGCGCATGACCACCGTCCCCTTAGCTACGTCCGACAAACTCTATGCCTGGTTCGAGTTTGATCGGATTTCGCTGGCTCCCGTTTTCCTTGCCGCCTTTCGCGAGCAGGGCCTCTTGGTCGCCGCCTCAAAAGAGGATGCCGATCTGCTTCTGACGGGTACTTATTCTGCCACCCACGATGTCATTCATTACCGCTTTGACTGGTCGCAATTCAAGCTCATACGACCCCAGACAGGCCAGACGCTCTATCTGCTCCAAACGGGTCAGGGTGGCTTGGAGAGCGTCGAGTCTGTGGTGCGCAAGATGGTGACCGAAATCAAGCAACTGTTTCAAAACTTATAAGACGGTTGTGCCTATATCACTTCGGATAACGGCGAATATGTCCCCCGAGCGTGGCTTGATCGTGCAGGCTGTGCGCTGATGTCCATAAACCGGATACTGTTGGCGAATCTCCTTTAAAGTTCTAGTAGTACTTTTTCTTGGGGAAGTTTCTTCAGCTTTTTTGCCTTCCAAGAAGGCATGTGGGGAACTCAAATTTCGGCACTTCCGAGTTCGCCAACAGTATCCCACCGTTTTTTGAGACTTCAGCGGGATCAACGTTTGACTCTTTGGTATATCGGTAAAAGAAAGCAGGGTTTTCTGAGGAACCACGCCATCCCCCAATGTACCTTCTTGACACCCGTTGGAAACAGATGCATAACGCCATGCGTGTGCGTGAAGGAACCGTCGCGAGCACGGGAAGTCATCCCCACAGCCGGTGGTCTTTATGTGCACAAGGGCACAGTATTCTGTCGCAATATCAGGCGTCACATCCAGCGATATTGGATATTGCGACGTCTTTGTCGCTCAAGAAGTTGTTCGGCCAACAGCTGCTTGGAGGTGGGATATGAAGGCGATCTGTCTGCGCGCACGCGGTGGCCCCGAGGCGCTCGCCTACGAGGAGGCGCCGCAGTCCCATCCCGGGGAAGGCGAGGTGCTCGTACGGGTCCACGCCGCCGGCGTCATCCACACGGAACTCTCCTGGGTCCCGACCTGGACCACACGGGCGGGAGAGCCGCGCCCGTTGCCGGTCATCCCCGGACACGAATTCTCCGGCGAGATCGCCGCCCTGGGGGCCGGGGTCAGGGACGTGGGCGTGGGGGACTTGGTGTACGGACTCAATGACTGGTACCGGGACGGCGCCTCGGCCGAATACTGCGTGGCGCGCGTCGCCGATATCGCCCACAAGCCGGCCGGCGTCGATCATGTTCACGCAGCCGCCACACCGATTTCCGCTCTGACGGCATGGCAGGGGTTGGTCGAGCGTGCCGGTCTCGCCGCGGGCCAGCGGGTGCTGATCCACGGCGCGGCCGGTGGCGTCGGCACCTTTGCCGTGCAGCTCGCCCGCGGGCGCGGCGCGCGGGTGACAGGCACCGCTTCGGCAGCCAACCTCGACTTCGTGCGCAGCCTCGGGGCCGACGAGGTGATCGACTACCGGGCCGAGCGGTTCGAGGACGTGGTCCGGGACGTGGACGTGGTCTTCGATACGGTCGGCGGGGAGACGCTGGAGAGGTCCTGGGGCGTGCTCAAGCCCGGCGGAAGGCTGGTCACCGTCGCCGCTTCAGGGGAACAGACGACCGACGAGCGCATCCGTGCCGCGTACTTCATCGTGGAGCCGAGCCGGACGCAGCTGGCGGAGATCGCACGGCTGATCGACGGGGGCACGCTCCGCCCGGTCGTTGGCGCCGTGTTCCCGCTCGCCGAGGCGCGGCAGGCGTATCAGCACAAGCCTGTCCGCGGCAAGGTTGTCCTACGCGTGGTTGACGGCGGGGGTGCGACGTAGTCCGGTGATGCTCGACTAACCACGGACAGGCCGAACCAGCCGTTGCAGCAGACGGGGCCGGCATGACGGCTTTCCGAGGCATGAAGTCCTCGCAGCCGGCCCCGCTGAGCGCTTCGTCTCCCGCTCAATTTATCGCCATTTGTAGGAGGTCAAAGTGGTCAAAACACGCGACAAATTCACCCCTCCTCGCTCTGCTCGCGATGGCCGGGTCTAATGCTGCCTGTAAGATCAGCTCCGCCTGCTCGCACGCATTGTGCTGACGAAAGTTGCGGAGGAACTGAAAGAACCCGATATACCCTGGCAGATTGAACTTACTGACGCCACGAAACACCCGCAGATAAGGCTTGAGCAAGGAGAACAGACACTCCGCGCGATTCTCGTGCACGTCCCCACGTGCGTACTCTTTCTGCGTGTGATTCACGAATGCGTGTACGTAGCCCTTCAAGGCCCGATAGCTGCTGGCCGAGTCGGTATAGAGCCGACTGCTCGCTTGCACGGCCAAGTTGGCGGCCTTCTGTACCGTCTTCACCGTGAAATCTTTGGTCGCGTGGATCACAACGGCACCCTGGCGGCTGACCCACGCGATAATTGCCGGCCGGTCTTTGTCATAATGGCCCCGGCCCGGCTCGCGCTTTTTACGACGACCACGCGGGCTGCGTCCCAACGACTTCTTCCCGCCCTGCTTCGCTTGCCCCTTGTTGCCGGCGGTATGATAGAGGTCATCTGCTTCCACCGTGCCTTCCAGTTGGCGGTGCATTTCATAGGATAGGGCCGCATTCCGGAGCCACCAGCACCAGCGGTAGCTGGTCCGACCATGGACACCCAGCTCTCGAGCGATGCGCCGGGACGAGCAGGCGAGACACAGCAGAAAGGTAGCGAGGATCCAGTAGGACAGCGGTCGCTGGCTCCGATGCAGCAGGGTCGCGGTGAGGTCGTTGAAGGTACGCTTGCAGCTATGGCACCAGTAACGCTTGCATCCGGGGCGGTATTGGTATGTACCCCACTGGCCAATGTGGTGACTCTGACATCGAGGACATTGCAGCGGACGATCCTGCCACCGCAGCGTACGGATGTACGCTTGGCACTGTTCGGCATTAAAGAGGTGGTGCAAATGCGAGAGTACCGGCATGGCTGAGCATCTCCTGGTGTGGTGAAACCGGTTTTGCAACGGGTGGGAGATGCTCACATGTTCATGCCGTTTTCACACTCCTACAAAATGCTATAAATTGAGCGAAGCAGGATATGGGTTGAGGAGCGGGGTGTGGAGCGGCTCGGTGCGCTCAGATACAGGCCAGCAGGATCAGATGGGGCGTTGAAAACCGATGTGGAGGGCTCATAACCGGCTGAATTAGACGACATAGGGGGCTTGGGTGAGGTCCCGGAACATTATCCGCAAGCACCGAATACGCGACCCCCTTGCATACTCCATCTCTCTATGCTAGATTACAAATGATTACACCTGCACCACGGAGGATCACCGCATGGCAGAGGGTGTTTTTACTGTACGTATTCCCCCTGAAAAGCAGCGCCAGCTTGACGCTTTGGCCCAGGTGCTGGACCGCTCCCGCAACTGGGTGGTCAGCGACGCCATTGACCAATATCTGGACGTTCAGGCCTGGCAGATTGCGCACATCCAGCACGGGGTTGAGGAAGCGGACCGGGGAGAACTGATTCCCCATGAAGAAGTGAGCGCCGAAGCCCGTGCCAAAATCCGCAAGGCGCGTGACAGCCAGTAATGCCCATCCAATGGACGCAGCGGGCACGGCGGCAGTTCCTCGCCATCATTGACGCGGTGCTGGAAGACAACCCCTCGGCAGCCGAACGCGTGTACGATGCGATCATGGACAGCGTCTCCCGGCTGGTTACTTTCCCTGAGATGGGCCGGCGCGGGCGAGTGCCCGGGACCCGTGAGCTGGTCATCGCCTCGCAGCCGTACATCGTTGCCTACCGTATCCAGGGGCAGACCATCCACATCCTTGCCGTCCTGCACGGTGCGCAGAAGTGGCCCGACCGGTTCTAAGCAGAATGCACGGTGGGTGAGGCAGCCGAGACACCAGAGACAACAACGCTGCAGTCCTTGCTGTGGTCTGAGGCTCCGCACCTTTTTCCCGCACGCTGTGTGGAAGTCGTATAGTCAAAATACTCAAACGCATGTTTTTCCCAACATTTACGGACCTGCTATCATTACTTAACGTCTTGATTTCTGCCTCGGTGTGACCCATACTCAACATGCATAGAGACCCAAAAGACTGAGGGAAAGCGACGATGGACTGGAAAGCCTTGCTTGCGTATATCACGGGATCGGTGGATCAAGAGCTGCTGCTCCGCAATGAGTATTTGGTGACGGAGAACCGTATCCTGCGCCAGCACATCACAGGCCGTGTCCGCTTGAGCAATGGCGAGCGCAAGACCTTAGCCGAGCTTGGTAAAAGGTTAAGCAAACAGGCATTGGCGGAGGTCGCCAGCATCGTCACACCTGACACGATCCTCGCGTGGCACCGTAGATTAGTGGCCCAGAAGTTCGATGGTTCCGAGCAGCGTAAGCCCCTTGGACGTCCGAAGGTCGCAGCAGAGCTGGAGGCCTTGATTGTCCGTATGGCCCATGAGAATCGTTCGTGGGGCTATGATCGGATTGTGGGGGCACTGGCCAACCTCGGATACACCGTGAGTGACCAGACCGTGGGCAACATCCTGAAACGCCATGGTCTCCCCCCAGCGCCAGAGCGCAAGACAAGAACCACCTGGAAGGAGTTTATTCGCACGCATATGGATGTCCTCGTGGCGACCGATTTCTTCACCGCCGAGGTCTGGACGCTAGGCGGGCTGGTGACCTATTACGTGCTCTTTTTCATCCATCTGAGCAGCCGGCAGGTGCATGTCGCGGGGGTGACGCCGCACCCCAATCAAGCCTGGATGATGCAGGTGGCCCGTAACCTGACGATGGAAGAATGGGGGTTCCTGTCACCCGGCCAGTATCTCATCCATGATCGTGACGGGAAATACTGCCCCGCGTTTCAACAGCTCGTCGATGCAGCCGGAGTCAAGCGGGTGCCCCTGCCGCCGCGGTCACCCAATCTCAACGCCTACGCGGAGCGGTGGGTGCGATCGGTCAAGGAGGAGTGCCTGTCGCGGCTGATCCTGTTCGGAGAATCATCGCTCCGTCAGGCGCTGACGCAATATGTGGAGCATTTTCATCACGAGCGCAATCATCAAGGCAAGGGCAACGTGCTGCTCTTTCCTGCAGTCAGCCAGGACACAAAACGTGCAGGTCCTATGCAGTGTCAGGAACGGCTCGGGGGACTGCTCAAGTACTACACCCGCGAGGCGGCATAAGTGTTGATCTCGTTCAGGAGGGCTCCATGTCTGACACAACCTCTCCCCTGGAGCAGCTCACCGCCCAGCACGCGCATACATGGGTACGATACCTCCCGGAGGGAGCCGTATCCGTTGACATCGAAGGACCAGCCCTCGTGCTGCGAGCCAGCCAGCCACTGCAGGAACGGTTCGAGGCGTTGCTCGCACGGCGGAAAGCTGAGACCTTGTCCCCAGAAGAAGCCCGCGAGTACGAGGCGATTTGTGACCTGGATATGGCGCTGAGTTGGCTTAATCGCCTCGCCCGTGGCGCCCGTATCGCGTGAGGCATGCATGGCAGTGTCCCCAGCAACGCGGCTGGTCGTGCGCGAACGAGCCCAGCGCCGCTGTGAGTATTGTCACGCCGACGAACGCTGGCAATTTGTCCGTTTTACCATCGACCATGTCCTGCCCCAGTCCGCTGGTGGCTCAGATGAGACAGACAATTTGGCACTCGCTTGTCGCAACTGCAATGAGCGTCGAGGCAATCGCGTCATAGGCCGCGATCCGGAGACGGAAGCAGTCGTCCCACTCTTCAATCCACGCAGCGAGAGGTGGGCTGACCACTTTGGATGGGATACCACATGTCTACGTATCGTAGGGCGCACGCCTACGGGACGCGCGACGGTCGCGATGCTCGACCTGAATGATGAGCATCATGAAGGTATGGTCGTACGCATTCGACAGCGCGATGTTGCGGATGGATACCATCCGCCGCCAGAAGATCCCGTACTCCCGGCCTAGATACAAGCCGGTTTGAATTTTTTGGCCTTACGACATCCACGACCCTGGAATCCACCAAGAGCCTTTCTTGAATGCTTTAGCAACTCTGCGAATGTTCCAGGCGGCCCTAAAACCGGGTGACATGTCCCAGATTCCAATTGGGTTGCCAGGCATCTCGCCCGCGGCTGACGCAACCGTCACTGTTGACCACACGCCGGCTTCAGCCCGGCAGTTGACGCATGATCTCCTGTGCGGCGTCATACAGTTGGCGCCTACGCTCAGACCGACGTTGATTCTTCCGGATGATGCCATTGAATTTCGACGCCGCCTTTTGGATATCGATGTCCACCTCGATGTGGCTCTTTTCCACTTCGGATTCAACGTGAAGCAGGTTGCGCTTCAGCGTCTTATCAATACGCATGGAGCTTATATCTCGTTTGGGTAAAAATGCATTCACCTCGGCGCAGAATGCACAGTCACAGTCCAGATGTCCCTCTCGAGACCAATCCTGGGGCGGCTCTGGCGGGCTCGGATATCTCGCCTGGAGGCATTGACGTACAGCGGAGGCAAATTGCTGAGCGATGGTCTCATGATGCGCTTTTGTCTTGAGGCTCTCAAGCGCGCTGATGATGGCCGGGCCATACGTTTCTGTGAGAAAGGTTTCTTCAGGCGGATCAGCCAAATGTTCAATGATCTGACTGGCCACCGCCCCCATGTTGAGGCAAGACGTTAAGCGCGCCAAGTAGATAATTTCATGCTGTTTGGCGCTTTTTTCGGTCTTGAAACGAGCCATCTCATATGAGTATCGATGACGAGCGCGCGCAGTCGATGGGAAGGTGGGCTCCACCACCGGCTGCATGGCGGAGGTGAGCGATTGTCGCCATCGCGACGTCACCCACTTCCTCATGACGTCTTGACCTTCTTCGGAAATCGATGGCCCAGTCTGCGCAAGCGCGTCCAACCACTGAAGGCTATTCTGAGCGGTGAACCGCGACGCAATCGCTTGGGCAAAGGGCTTCCAGCCAAACCGTTCAGCCGCCTTGATCACGAGATTCGGATCGATCTCAATGGCGTAGGCGTGGGTTTGCCTCAGCAGGAACTTTTTGAGGAGTTCGATATCCTCTAACTGGAGGAGTGCTGCGGAAATATCGTCACTTCTATAGGATGGCAAGGTCTCTACTATATGGTTGGCCAGCTGAATGAGTTGTCGACGGCGCTCGTCCTCCAGTGGGCTCTGATCCTGCATGGCGCTCTTCAAGACATGGATGCCATAGTCGACATCCATTTGCGCCACGAGCTCCAATTCTCGCTCCTTGGGCCACATGATCACCGCGCCGCGGTGATACCAAAGGTCTTTGGTCGCTCCCTCATTGCCAGTCGCCTCCGCAATCGAATACTCGCGTCCAGGGCCATCGACCAACGGAATCTTCGCCAGCAGATCATCTTCATCCAGATCGAGCTTTTTGACGTCGATTTTGGTTCCATCAGCCCCTACAAAGGCGTGGGCGTAGACCTGCTCTTCACTCACATCATATTCTTCAAAATCGCTCTCATCTACATCCTCATCATAGTCGGCATACCGGCCGCGACGGCCATAGCCATAGCTATCCACCTCGCCGTAGCTCGCGCGATGATAGGTCGCCAGACACAAATACGCCTGACACCCGCTTTTGGCCGCCGCATTGAACAACACCGAAGCCTTGGCGAAATCGCCATGTTTCAGATTCGCCAGGCTGAGGTTCTGTTCCGAATAACTATGATCCAGCACGTAAGTTAAGATGGGCTTGTCGCGCGCTTCCCCGCGCCAGGCTTGAATAGCATGGTCGATCTCCTCAATCGGCCCCATCCGCTCAGAGAGAACTGGCTGCTTCTGGCGATTCGCGATCGCCAGGTTGTACACTACACAGAGCCGGTACCCCGAGGTGATCGGCTTCACTTCGTGGTAACAATCGGCGTAAAAGGCCACAAAGCGCGGCGCACAGAGGCTGCTATCGGCAAACGAGTAGCGTTGGCTTTGACCGGCGTGGCTAATGATCAGCTCGCCGCCTTCATGCGCGGAGGGCAAATTCACCACGAAGGTCGCAAACATGTTGGGGATTTTTTCGGTATCGCGGTGGGAGGCGAAAAACGAGCCCGCTTCGTACACCAGCAGCTTATAGGGTTCAAAGGCGATTTGACAGTCGGAGAGACCCAGCTCTTTGCCAATCTGGTCGACGGCGGCCCGCAGCGCCTCGTTCCACTGAGGATTGCCCAGTTCGAAATCATCCGCCGAGATTTGCCAACTCCGACGCACTTCCGGATCCACAATCGTCTCTTCCCCACGGCCATAGGGAGCGAGTTCGCTCACTTGAATGAGCGCTTTAGCTTGGTGTTCCGTCAGGGGCAGTCCAAGAGGGCCAACGCCATTCACATGAAGTCCCGGCAGGATCGAAGGCAGCGTGCCGCCGACAGAAAAGGTGCCTGACGTCTGGACTTGATCCATAAGGGCGATGAGTTCTTTCATGCAGAGGCTCCAGTGGTGTAGTGATCGATTGAGCGTTTATCCGTTGACATCGTCTCGATTGGCAAGGGTGCCGTCTCCCCCCTGTCTTGCCTGTCCCCTCAGGGCGCGAGCGCCATGCTAGAGCGCTTTTATTCGCTGGACTTACGCCAGGCCCAGGGGATGCCGGCTCCGGTAATAGGTGGCCATGGGAGCTCTGTCCTTCCCTGTTGTTCGCCCACCATCAGGACACCAAAAGAGGCGCCATCGAGGGGTCCTTGCGGCGCGCAAGGACCGCCAACAACCAAGGGGCTTGCGGCTTCGGTCGCGACCCGTGATCTGAACGGTTTTAGGTAGACGCCGTGTCCACATATTGAGGCCTGACGAAATGGGTGGCATAGGCCGCCTCAATCGACGGGTCACCGGATTTGGAAAATTGCAGCAGCGTCTTCTTGCCTTTGCCCCACGACTTGTAGACCGTCATGCTGGGTTTTAAGTGACCATTGAGGCTGTTGCGGCGCACCGTCTTCATGATGAAATTGATGCGCGATAGATTCACCCTCAGGACCCGCTCAAGGGGTGACACCCGCTGAAAGCGCCAATGCTCATAATCGGACTTGGACAGATAATCCAGTTTCATCAAGACGTCGACAAAGCAAATGTATCCCTTCTCCTTCAGCAACTCGGAGGTGACGGCGCTGAGCGCTCTAACAAGGTCCTGCCGATTCCGCGCCAAGGGCTGTGCCCTCCTTCACTCATGCATGGCGTCCACTTGCTGTTTCAACGTCTGATATGCCGCCTTATTGACGCCCATGATCCGTTCAATCGCGGGCCAACCCATCCCCTCGCGCTGAAGGTTCTCAATGATCCTGACCTCATCCCGCAGCTTGTCTGCCGCCTGATCTTTGCTCCGGACTTGGGCCTGACCTGTCTTACGACGCGACATTCTCACCTTCCTTCACCCTGAAATCCAACCCGAGCCAACGTGTTTTAACCGCCGTGTCATCTCATTCATATGACTCGGTAATCACTCGATTCTCAAGTTTTTTGTCCTTGACGTTGTGCTCAATCGAGTGGTAGCTGTGTCGACCGCTCCAGCTCCAGACAACGCGTTTGCCCTGTCCTTCTTTGGTAGACCAGCCGGCCAGCTACCGTGGTCCCATTGTACGCTGTCCGCCACAGTTGCGTCAGAGGAAAAAGGTTGATAGTCCCCTAGGGTGTTGTAAATCACGCAATCACCCGGGGGCTCCTATGCTGGTTGGCAAGCCTGCACCCTTTGTCCGCGCCTTTGTCGATGCTGTTGACGAGGCGATTCGCACGCAAAGCCCGAGCCATGGCCTGTCTACCATCCAGCGGGCCTGGTTGGCATTTTGTGTGACCGCCGTGCTGGTGACGAACTCCATCTGCTGGGCCCGCTTTGAGCGGGCCAGCCTTGGCACCTACTCGCTGGCCGCCTTATCCTGGATGTTTCGCCACAGTAAGCTGCCCTGGGACGACCTCTTGGTGGCCAGTGTGCGCGTGATCCTGCGCCACTATGGCATCACCTCCGGCAGCCTCGTCATCGATGATACGGACAACCCACGCTCCAAGTCAGCCCGAACGCTCGCGCATCTCTACAAACTGCGCGATAAAGACAGTGGGGGCTATCTCTGGGGGCAAAGCCTCGTCTTTCTCGTCTTGGTGACACCCAAAATCTCCATCCCCGTAGGCTTTACCTTCTATCAGCCCGCTCCCGCGCTGAGTGCCTGGTATCGGCAGGAAAAGGTGCTCAAAAAGCAAGGGGTCCCCAAACCGCAACGCCCACCGAAACCAGCCCCGCATCCGCTCTATCCCACCAAACAACAACTCGCCCTGCGCTTGCTGGAGCGCTTCAAGGGGCAACATCCAGGGCTCAGAGTGCACTGTATCGTGGCGGATGCGCTCTATGGCACCGCCCCCTTTGTCGCTGGTGCCTCGGCCCTTTTCGGCGGGGTGCCAGTTATCTCGCAAGCGCGGAGCAATCAGCACGTCCGCTTGCCTCAGCGCACCCAACGCCTCGCCGACTATTTTGCCACCCATCCCGGGATACCGCAGACCATCCGCATCCGGGGTGGCGACGAGAGGGTCGCCCTGGTCCGGAGTGCTCGGTTATACGTCTGCTCTCATAAAACCAAACGGTTCATCGTGGCGATCAAATACGAAGAGGAAGAAAC
>Ga0081455_10006851_pt1 | contig 12142 bp, 16 predicted proteins | sample TabmetS3T2R1_FD_70207 | JGI IMG/M metagenome (GOLD analysis project Ga0081455, IMG submission 70207) | Tabebuia heterophylla rhizosphere microbial communities from the University of Puerto Rico - S3T2R1 | ecosystem: Host-associated > Plants > Roots > Rhizosphere ... | reverse complement strand
CATCGTCGACCAGGCCAACATCATTCCGGCCGAAACCCGCAGCACGCTCGAGCCGAAGCTCGCCGATCTCGAAGCCAAATCGGGCATCCAGCTCGTGGTCGCGACCGTGAAGTCGCTCGATGGCCTGGAGATCGAACCCTATGCCAACGAGCTGTTCCGCACCTGGAAGCTCGGCGAAAAGGCCAAGAACAACGGCGTGCTGCTGCTGGTCGCGCCCAACGAGCGCCGCGTACGCATCGAAGTCGGCTACGGCCTCGAAGGCACGCTGACCGACGCCCTGTCGAAAGTGATCATCACCAATGCCATCGCGCCCAGGTTCAAGGCGGGCGATTTCGGCGGCGGGATCGTCCGTGGCGTCGACGACATCATCACCGTCCTCACCACCGACGCGTCCGAATGGCAGAAGCGGCCGTCCCTGCGCCTCGACACCCAGGAGCAGGGCGTGCCTGCGGACTGGATTATCGTCGTGGTGCTGTTCGGCCTCATCGCCCTGCTCGCCATCTCGCCTGGCTTCCGCTTCTTCTTTTTCAACGTCCTGCTGTCGAGCGCGGCCAGTTCCGGCGGCTCCTATCGCCGCGGCGGCGGATATGGCGGCGGCTTCTCGGGTGGGGGTGGCTTCTCCGGCGGCAGTGGTGGCGGCTTCTCCGGCGGCGGCGGGTCGTCGGGCGGCGGCGGCGCCTCGGGAAGCTGGTAATGCCCTTTCGACCCGAAGACAGCGCGCGCATCTCCGCCGCCATCCATGCCGCCGAGGCCCGGACCTCGGGCGAGATCGTTTGCGTCCTCGCACGGCGGTCGGTAGATGGAACCGCCCTGCCCGTCCTGATCGCGGCGATCGTTGCCCTGCTTCTACCCTGGATTCTCGTACCGTTCACCGCGCTCGCGGTGCGCCAGATCCTGCTGCTCCAGGTGGTGACGTTCCTGGCCCTGCTCGTGATCCTTTGCCAACCGCGCCTCCGCACGGCACTGATCCCGCGTGCGACGCGACGGGCCGTCGCGCACCGCGTGGCGATGGAGCAGTTCGTGCTGCGCGGCATCACGCGAACGAAGGAGCGCACGGCCATCCTGATCTTCGTGTCGCTGGCCGAGCGCTATGCTCGCATCATCGCCGATGACGGCATTGCCGAGCGCGTACCCAAGGCGGAATGGCAACAGGCGGTCGATACCCTGGTCGGCCATATGCGGGACGGGCGGATCGCTGACGGTTTCGTTGCCGCGGTCGACAGATGCGCCGATGTCCTGGCGACGCACTTCCCGGCGACCGAAGGCGACCGGGACGAGCTTCCGGACCGGATCTATCTCATCTGAACCATGCCTCTCTGGATCATGCCGACCTTCCCCCGATGAACGGGCAAACGGAAACCGACCTGCCGGCCGACGTATTTGTCATCCTGGTGGCCCTCGCCGCCCTGGGCGGCTGGCTGATCGTCCGTGCCCTGGGCCACGGCCGGCTGGAGATTGGTCGCGTCGTGATCGACCGCGGGCGGCAGCCATTGCTGTTTTGGGGAGCGATAGGGCTCTCCGCCGCTTTTCCGATCGCCTACCTTGCCTACATTCTCACGACCTATTGATAAAACGGGAGCGCGGGATGACAAAACTGACAGCCATCGTACTCTTGCTCTTCGCGATCGCGTCGGTTTCCGCCTGCAAGGACGTGCCGGGCGCGGACGGCCGATATGCGACCCATGATCACGGCTGGAACAACCATCCCTGACGACGACGCATCGACGGCATGCGGCGAAGGCCGGACTCGACGAACATTCACGGCGTCTGTCATGCGGGTCCTGTGCTAACGTCTTGGCCGATCGCCCGAAATTCGGGCTCTTGGAGGAATGCAATGACGATCAGCCGCCGCAATCTGGCCTACAGCGCGTTGCTGGTATCCGCCGTCACTGCGTTCCATGCAGCGGGCGCGACGGCCCAGGACAAGGATAAGGACAACAAGGACAAGGAAGTTGTCGCTGCCGTCGCCGACGCCGTCATCGAGCTCACCAAGGCGATGCTGGCGGCCGACAAGGCCAAGCTCGAATCGCTCGTGGCCGATCAACTGAGCTACGGCCATTCGAGCGGCCTGGTCCAGGACAAGGGGGCCTTCGTCGACACGATCGTCAGCAAGAAGACGGTCTACAAGTCGATCGAGCTTTCCAAGCAGACCATCGTCATCGCCGGCAACGACGCCATCGTGCGCCATGCCTGGATGGGCGAGAGCGGCCCCGGCGACGGCACCTGGACCGTATCCAAGATTGGCGTTTTGCAAGTCTGGCAGAAGCAGAGTTCAGGCTGGCGTCTGCTGGCCCGCCAGGCCTTCAAGTCCTAGTGAAATTACGGTGGGCGCATGCGCGCCCGCTGTCCTCAGCTCGCGTAGTCCGGACTGATGCGGTCGAGCTTGCGGCGCAGCGCTGTCCAGGAGCGTTGGCCCTTGGTGGCAGGATTGCGATTGAACTGCGCCGCGGTGTGAGCGGCGACGTTGTTGGACGGCACGGTGACCTTCTGCCCGCCCTGGGTCGCCGCGATCTGAATGCGGCACGACTGTTCCATGTAATACATGTTGTGGAACGCCTCGGCGACGGTGCGGCCGACCGTCAGCAGGCCATGATGCTTCAGAATCATCACGTCCTTGGTTCCGAGATCGTTCACCAGCCGCTCGCGTTCATCGAGGTCGAGCGCGATGCCTTCATAGTCGTGGTAGGCGACGCCGTCGTAGAACGCCATCGACATCTGGTTGAGCGGCAGCAGTCCCTGGTCCTGCGCCGCCACTGCCATGCCGGCGGTGGTGTGGGTGTGCATCACGCATTGCGCATCGTCGCGGGTCATGTGCACGGCGGAATGGATGGTAAAGCCCGCGTTGTTGATCTTGGACTCGTCCTCCTTCTCGACGGCGTGGCCTTCGGGATCGACCACGACCAGACTCGAGGCGGTGATCTCGTCGAACATCAGCCCGTAAGGGTTGAGCAGGAAGCGATGCTCCTTGCCGGGGAGGCGCGCCGAGAGATGGGTGAAGACGAGATCGTCCATGCCGTAATGGGCGACCAGGCGATAGGCCGCCGCGAGATCGCAACGGACCTCCCATTCCTGCGCATCGAACTTGCGTTGCTCCATCGCCCACTCCTTCAGATCGGATCGCGGATCAGCGGGCCTGTCGAACAGTGGATGCCGCCGCCGCCGAGGCAGACTTTATCGTAGGGCACCACCCGGATCGAGATGCCTGCATCGTTCAACTTATCGAGCGTGCGGCTGCTGACGGGATCAGCGATCAGCACGCGGCCAGGCCGTACCGCCAGGCAATTGATGGTCCAGGCCGGATCGTCGGGGCAGACCTCGATGGTGCGGATCTTGAGCTCCTTCAGCTTCTCCAGGAAGGTGAAGGGAAGCTGCGTCGGATTGATCAGCGCCGTGTCGACGTCGATCATGACGAAATTGCCGTCGATATGAAGGCGATAGCCGGTGAGATGCACACGCAGGAGCTCGACATCCTGCACCTTCAGCACCTCCTCGAGCTGGCGCGCGCCCTCCTCGTTGACGCGGCTCGAGATGCCGACCACCGCGACCCTGGGCGTGATGAAGGCGAAGCTGCCACCTTCCATGATGCCCGTGCCGTGGATGGTCCGCAGGATCGGCATGCCCATCCGGGCCAGCGTGCGGGTGACCGGCAGTTCCTCGCCGCGCCGCACCGGCGGGCCGAGGCGGGTCACGATCGCGCCGCCGTTCACCGCGATCACCGAGTCGCGCGTGTAGATCGACTTCATCTTGCCTGCCGCGCATTGGTCCAGGAACACGATCTCGACCTGCTCCTCGCGCAGCGCCTCGACCAGCTTGTCGTGCTGCTCCTGCATCGACTTGAGATCGGGCGCTGTATCGCCGCGCCAGTACCAGCCAGTCTCGGGATCGCCGTAGGCGCCGATGTCGGGCAGCTTCTTGGCCGGGTCGACGACCTTCAGCTCATCGCCCGGGCGATGCATCAGCACCTTGCGCAGATTGCCGACGTCGCTGTTGCAGCCCCAATTCTGTCCCCAGACCTCGGTCTGCTCGCTCTCCGTCTCGAATGCCGGTTCCGGCCGCGAGGCGAAGGTCTTGATCAGCATGTTGTATCGATATTCCGCCTCGGTAACGATTCCCATCACTTGCTTCCCTTCTCCGTCGGTATTGCACTCGTTCTTGCACCAGCGAGGCAAGTAGTAGGCGTCGCCACGGTCTCTTCACATTGAACCTGTTGCCGCCGCCGTCCTAACGCGCTTTGATATCCCTGATGAGCAGGAGGTGCCAATGGAACGCGGCTTGCTCGCCCCGCTCAGCCCGAACGAACAAACGGCCCTGAAACGTGTGGCGAACGGAATTACAACGCTCACGGAGTTGCGCCCGAGTTCGGTGGAACGATTGAAGCAACTGGCACTGGTCGAAGAAAGCGATGGCCGTATCCAGTTGACGGCGCTCGGTCAGCGCCGCTGCCTTGCCGAGGCAGCCACTCCCCACGGTTCTGCTGCCTGAGCCGGGTGGCTTCGCGTGACGGATGCCCGTTCAGTGGACCATTTCCCATTCCTCCCGGCTGGTAATCGCCGTCGCGAGGGATGACGTCACCGTCGCGGATATCGAACAATATTTTGTGGGCGTGACCGCCGAGGGTGGCATGTCCTATCGCAAGATCTTCGAGATCACGCACACGCCTGCCGCGCTCAGCGAGGAGAACCTGAAGGCACTGGGCGCACGGGTCATGTACTACGCACAGCACGGCCAGATCGGGCCGTTGGCGATCGTGGCCGCCACCGACGAGAGCTATGCCCAGGCGACGATCTTTGCCGAAGCAGCGAAGGTCAGCCGTCCGCTCGCGATCTTCCGCGAGATCCACGAAGCGCGCCGATGGCTCGACGACCAACCGGTCCCGCAAAAGTGAGTACAGTCTCCCGGCGGCTTCGTTAGGTTTTCCTTCCCCGATGACGGGCGGGGAAAACTTCGGGGAAGGAACTCATGCGCATCCATCAAATGCTTCTCGGAGCTGTGGTCACTATGGCCATCGCCTTGCCGGCGGCGGCACAGACTGTGGAGCGGCTCTACGTCATGGACTGCGGGCACAATGCAGCGACCGACCAGTCGCGCTGGTCGCCAGGCGTCAATGTCGGCAAGCCGATCGAGTTCTCCGACAACTGCTATCTGATCCGCCATGGAACGCAGTGGTTCCTGTGGGATACCGGCTTTCCCGACGCGGTCGCCGACAAGCCGGTGACCACGCCCGTCGGCACGGCAAGCCGGGCCAAGAAGCTTGCTGCCCAGCTCGACGAAGTGAAGGTGAAGCCGGCCGATATCGCATTCGTCGCTGTTTCACACACCCATGGCGATCATGTCGGCAATGTCGACCTGTTCCCGACGTCGATGCTCCTGATCCAGAAGGCCGAGCTCGATTGGGCCTTCGCACCCGGCAAACCCGCGCCGTTCAAGAAGGACCGCCCAACCCGCGAGCTTTCGGGCGATCTCGACGTGTTCGGCGACGGCAGCGTGACCATCATATCGACGCCCGGCCATACGCCAGGACATCAGTCGTTGCTGGTGCATCTGGCCAAGACCGGATGGATCGTCCTGACGGGCGATGCCTCGCACTTCAAGGACAACTGGGACAACGACCGCGTACCATCGATGAATGTGAGCGCCGACCAGACGCACGCCTCGCATGCGCGGCTCGCCAAGCTCGTGGCCGACAAGAAGGCGTTGCTCTGGATCAACCACGATCTGCCCACCTTCCAGAGCGTGAAGCACTCGCCGCAGTACTACGAGTGAATTGCGAATAACCTCACCCTGAGGAGCGGCCGCGGGCCGCGTCTCGAAGGGTGGGCACGAGCACACACTGGTTGCCACCCTTCGAGACGGCGCTTCGCGCCTCCTCAGGATGAGGCTAATCGCTACGGCCGCGGCTTGAGGCCGGCGGGCGGCTTGGCCTTGTCGTTGCGGATGCGCTCGACCTGACGCTGCTGGAGTTCGAGCGCGACTGTTATGAACTTCTTCACGACGGCGAGGTCGGCCGTGCTCATCGCATCGAACATCGCCTCGCCCTCCTGCGCGATCTGACCGTAGTAGCGCTCCCCGATCTTGATCGCCGCCTCGGTTGGCGCCACGAGGACCTGGCGGCGGTCGGCCTCGTTACGTTGCCGCGCCACGAATCCCCGCGCTTCCAGGCGATCGACGAGCGAGGTTACCGCGGCCGGCGTGAGACCGATCGTCTCGGCGATCGCTCCCGCCGGTTGCGGCCCCTCGACGAGAAAGGACATGCAATGGCGCTCGGCGGCCGTGAGGCCGAGCCGCTCGCCCACCGTCTCGTCGAAGAGCTGGGTCGCCTCCTGCCAGCGCATGAGGGCGGAGACGATCTCCCCTTTCAGGCGCGAGCGCTCCTCTCTTGACTTATTTATTTCGATCATCTAACTATCTGATCACCTTATCATCAAACACGTCAAATATAAACCGTGGCCGCCGGCACGCAACGCGGGTCACGCCGAAGGAGCGACCATCATGACAGTCCAGGCCTTTCGCCCTGTCTCATCGATTGCCATTTGCGGCGCCGGCATGGCCGGCCTCGCCCTCGCCACGCTGCTCGCCCGCCGCGGCTACCGGCCGGTCGTTTTCGAGGCGCGCAGCGAGGACGCCTGCCGCACCGAAGGCGCCTTCGTCACCCTCGCCCCCAACGGCTTGAGCGCCCTGCGGGCACTGGGCGCGGACCGTCGCACCGTCAATGCCGGTCTCGCGACGCGCGCGGTCGAGCTTTGCAATCACCATGGCCGCAGCCTCGGTTTCGTGGACTGGACCGGCGACGGCGCGGACGGGATCGTGGGCAGCGTCACGATCGGCCGTGGCACGCTGATCGGCATCCTGATCGATGCCGCGCGATTGGCCGGCGTAGAGCTGCATTTCGATAGGCGCCTCACCGCCGTCAGCGAAGCAGCAGAAAACGTGACCTTGTCCTTCGAGGGCGCGGCGGAGCCCCTCGCCTTCGACATGGTCGCGGCGGCCGACGGGCTTGGCTCCGCCGTGCGCGCGGCGGTCTTTCCCGACCTGCCGACGCCGCGATACACCGGCCTCGTCGGCACGGGCGGCGTGGGATTTGTGCCCGGCGTGCCGTCGACCGGCGGCGTCATGCGCCTGACCTTCGGCAGGCGCGCCTACTTCGGCTACCAGAAGGAAGGCAACGGACCGGTTTATTGGTTCAACTCCTACCCGCTTGCCGAGCGGGACCTCGCACCGGTCGCCGATCCGGTCGCCTACATGGCCTTCCTGCGCTCGCTGCATGAGCGCGATCCGGACCCGATCCCGCGCATTCTGGCTGCCGTTCCGGCCATGGAGCGCTGTTATCCCATCCATGACCTGCCGCCGCTCGACACCTGGCACACACGGCGGGTGGTGCTGCTGGGCGACGCCGCGCACGCTGTCGCACCGCATGCCGGCCAGGGCGCGTCGATGGCGCTCGAGGATGCCGTGGTGCTGGCTGCCTGCCTGGACGATGCGACAAAGCCGGTGGCGGCCTTCAAACGCTTCGAGTTCCTTCGCAAGGACCGGACGCGCACCGTCATGGAGGTTGCCCGGCGCAGCGGCGCTCGGAAACTGGCGAGCGGCCCGGTTTCCATCTTTCTGCGCGACCTGCTGCTGCCGTTCGTCCTCCCGCTCGGCGCCCGGCAGGCCCGGCGCATCGCCTCCTTCCGTGTCGACGAGGCGCCGCTGGCGCTGCCGGCCTGAACCTGAAGGAGACTCCCCCGAGGCCGACCTGGTGCTATTCTCCCGGCCAACAGGAGTCATCGACATGAACACATATCAGGTTCGGCTCACGAGCCTCGCCCACGGCGGCGGTTGCGGCTGCAAGCTTGCACCGTCGGTATTGCAGGAACTGCTGGCCGATCAGCCGGCGGCGGCCGTGTACAAGCAGCTTCTGGTCGGCACGGAAACGTCCGACGATGCCGCGGTGTGGCAGGTCGACGACAACACCTGCATCATCGCAACGACGGACTTCTTCATGCCGATGGTCGACGATCCGTTCGACTTCGGCCGCATCGCCGCCACCAACGCGATCTCCGACGTCTATGCCATGGGTGGCAAGCCGGTGATGGCGCTCGCCATTCTCGGCATGCCGCTGGGCAAGATCCCGACCGAGATGGTGCGCGAGATCCTGAAGGGCGGCGCTTCCGTTTGCGCCACGGCCGGCATTCCGGTCGCGGGCGGCCATTCGATCGACTGCCCCGAGCCGGTCTACGGCCTTGCCGTGATCGGCACCTGCCGGCCCGAGCAGGTGCGGCGCAACTTCGGCGTCCAGCCGGGCGACGCGCTGATCCTGACCAAGCCGGTCGGTGTCGGCATCTACTCGGCCGCGATCAAGCAGGGCGTGCTGGCGCCCAAGGCGTATCAGGAGATGATCGACACCACGACGCTCCTCAACAAGGTCGGCGCCGAGCTTTCGAGCGACAAGGATGTCCATGCCATCACCGACGTCACGGGCTTTGGGGTGCTGGGTCATGGGCTGGAAATGGCACGCGGCTCCAAGCTCACACTTGCGATCGAAGCCAACGCCGTGCCGTTGCTGGCCGACGCCGCAACGCTCGCCCAGCAGGGCCACGTCACCGGCGCCTCGCATCGCAACTGGGCAAGCTACGGCCACGACGTCGTCCTGCCGGCGGGAATGCCGGAATGGCGGCGTCACCTGCTCGCCGATCCGCAGACCTCGGGCGGCTTGCTGGTCGCCTGCGCGCCCGGCAAGGCGGATGCGATCCTGAAGACCATCCATCAGTCCGGCGCCCCGGGCGCACGCATCATCGGCCGGGCCGAAGCCGGCGCGCCGTCCATCCGCGTTACGGCCTGAGATCGACGCCCATCGTCGTCAGCGCTACCGAGCCGGCGAAGGCTTCACTTCCGGGTCGGTCGTCGACGTAGATGACGCCGGCGTGGATGAAGTGGGCGTTGATCCCGCCTGGCGTTGTGGCGGGCGCGAGAAGCAGCCTTTGACCATCGGGGCGCAATAGGCGTCGGGCGCGACCGTGGCGTTTGTCTCGCCGCTGTAGCGAATGCTTGTGACCTGATCGTTGTCCAACCGGACGGTCACGTGACAATAGCCGCCGCCCGAGAAGCTGACACCACCGACAACGGGCAGCATCGCGCTGAAGCCGCCGGAGCTGGTCGAGGTGCCGTCGTAGGAGAGGATGGTCGTCTGATCGAGCCTGTCCTTGCGGTTGGGCACACCGAGGCAGGTCTCGAGGTCCCGTTCTGAAAACCCGAGAAGACCTGACTGCGCCCGGTGCGCGATGCGCGAGTCCTGAATGGAGCACGCAGACAAGGCGATGACTCCGGCATAACAAAGCTGGTGCAAACGCATGGTGATCGGCCTTGGAAGGGATGCGAGGCCGGGTGGCGAATGGAACGAGAGGCCAAGTCCCGGCGGCGATCCTGGGAGTCTGACCGCAGGATATCTCAAGTCAAGCGGCGTGCCCTCACGCGGTGTGGCTTCGTGACGAGAGAATTACACTCCGCTTGAAGCGCCTCATCCGTGCCCATGTCCCATGTCGCGGGCGGATTGCCAGATAGCGTCGTCCCACAGGCGGATGCCGCCGATGATGCCCTTATCGTTGGGCTCGATTTTCACGTTCTTCGGCAAATTCTTCGTGTCGACGTTGGCGGCGTTGCCGCCGCCAAGATAAAGCGTGTCGTAGTTCAACAGCGTGTGCACGATCCCGATGGCGTTCATCACGCGCCGATTCCATTTCTTGGTGCCGATCTTCTTGCGCACCACAGCGCCGAGATACTCGTCGTAGGTTTCCGACTTGTGGATCGGATGATGAGCGAGCTCGAGATGCGGCGTCATGCTGCCCGATGCAAACACCGCGCTGCCGACCCCCGTGCCGAGCGTCAGCACCACTTCGAGTCCATGGCCCGCGATGATCCCCAGGCCCTGCACCTCGGCATCGTTGCAAAGCCGCGCAGGCTTGCCGAGTCGCTCGCCGAGCTTCTGCTGCAACGGGAAGCCGCGCCAGCGGTCGGTGCCGAGGTTCGGTGCGGTCACCACGCTGCCATTGCGCACGACGCCGGGAAAGCCGATCGAAATTCGATCGAAGGCAGGCAACGGTTCCACCAGTTTCGCCAGCACTTCGACCATCTGCGTGGGTGTACAGCCCTTGGGCGTCCGCACCCGCACGCGATCCACGGTCATCTGCCCGTTCTCGTCCAGCACCGAAGCCTTGAGCCCCGTGCCGCCGATATCAAGCCCCAGCGTGAAGGGGCCACCGTCGTTTGCGTTCATCGTTTCATGACCTCGATGCCAGTCGAACCGCCCACCACAACCATCGAGGCCAGGCCGACGAACAGGCCGGTCTCGATCACGCCCACGATACGCGAAAGCTTCGCCTCCAGATCACGCGCGTCTGCGATCTCGGCCAGATGGCAATCGGCGATGTGATTGCCGCCGTCGCTGACGAACGGCCGATCGTCCACGAGCCGCAGTTTCGGTTGCACACCAAGAGCCTCTAGACGTTCGATTGTGCCCTGCCAGCCGAAGGCCACGATCTCCACCGGCAGGGGCGTCCGCCCGCCCAGGCGATCCACGATCTTCGATTCGTCCACCACGACGATCATGCGTTTGCCCGAGCTCGCCACGATCTTTTCACGTAACAGAGCGCCGCCCAAACCCTTGATCAGGTCGAGGCTGCCGCGCTCGACCTGGTCGGCGCCGTCGATGACAAGATCGATGGCAGGCCAATCCCCGGCCGGCGCGAGCGGCACGCCAAGCTTTTGCGCGAGCTCGCGTGTGCGTTCGGAGGTCGGCACCGTCACGATGCGAAGACCCTGCGAGACGCGATTCGCAAGAGCCTCGACCGCGAACGTGGCCGTCGAGCCAGTGCCGAGCCCGACCACCATGCCATCCTGCACTTCCGTGACGGCGCGCATCGCCGCCGCCTGCTTCAACGATGCTATGTCTGCTGTCGTGATCACGACGGGCTGTCGCCAGAGGCGGCGCGATCGACGAAGAAGCGCAACGTCCCTTGCGGCCGCAGCACCGCGGCCGGCAGGGAGGTGTTACCATTCAATACCTGACGCAGCACCGCACGCTTGTCCTCGCCCGCCACCAGGAACGCCGCCTCGCGGCAGCTCTCCAGCACCGGATAGGTGAGCGTAAGGCGGGTGCCCGCTTCCGGATCGGTCATCGTGCCAACCCAACGGCGCCGCTCCTGCAGCACCGCCATGCCGGGAAACAACGATGCAGTATGGCCGTTGGTGCCGAGGCCCAGCAGCACGACATCGAACAAGGGTTTGTTGGCTGCAAGGTCGTCGGCGCCATAGAACTGCTTCAGCGTCCGCTCATAGACCGATGCGGCGGCATCGGGCGCGAGGCCTTCCGTTGGCATCGGATGGATGTTCCCCGGCGGCACCGGCGCACGCGCCAGCATCGCCTCGCGCACCATGAGATAGTTGCTGGCCGGATCGTCGTACGGCACAAACCGCTCGTCGCCCCAGAACCAGATGGTCCGGTTCCAGGGGAACAGGTCCCGACGCGGTGCGCTCGCCAGCAGCTGATAGAGCCGCCGCGGGGTCGATCCGCCGGAAAGCGCCACGCTGAAGGGACCGCTCTTCGCCTGCGCCTGGGCGAGCAGCCAATCGGCCGCGAGTTCCGCCAGCGCTTGGGCGTCATCGGCGACTTCGACGATCGGCTTGGTCGTAGTTGGCTTGGTCATGGGCACCGTCCCGCGCGAATGGCCGCGATGGCCGCAGCATAATCCTTCGCGCCGAAAATTGCCGAGCCCGCAACGATGGCATTCGCACCCGCCGCAACCGCCTCGCCGGCATTCTGGCAGTTCTGCCCGCCGTCGACCTCGATCACCGGATCGAGGCCGCGCGCCGCGCATATCGCGCGCAGGCGCCTGATCTTGGGCAGCATCTCGGGCAGGAAGCTCTGGCCGCCGAAGCCGGGATTGACCGTCATCACCAGGATGATGTCGCAGAGATGCAGGACATACTCGATGAGCTCGGGCGGGCTCGCCGGATCGATGACGACCCCGGCCTTCTTGCCGAGTTCGCGAATGCGGCCGAGCGTGCGGTGCAGGTGGATGGTCGAGCCGGGCTCGGCCTGGACCAGCAGGTGGTCGGCGCCGGCTTCGGCGAAAGCGGCAACGTAGCGTTCGGGCTCGACGATCAT
>Ga0081455_10006850_pt1 | contig 12142 bp, 7 predicted proteins | sample TabmetS3T2R1_FD_70207 | JGI IMG/M metagenome (GOLD analysis project Ga0081455, IMG submission 70207) | Tabebuia heterophylla rhizosphere microbial communities from the University of Puerto Rico - S3T2R1 | ecosystem: Host-associated > Plants > Roots > Rhizosphere ... | reverse complement strand
GGAGGAGACCTTGGGCGACGCGGTGACGGTCGTCAATGAGCAGCACTCCCTCCCGAGCGAGAACGACCACTTCGGCTTCAAGGACGGCATCTCGCAGCCGGCGATCGCCGGCGACGGCAACGAGCCGCGCCCCGGCGACGGGCTGCCGAACGAGGGCGGCGGCTGGCGCGAGCTGGCGGCCGGCGGCGGTCCAGCGCCGCCCGCGGGCGATACCGCGCGCTTTGCCCTGTTCGACGGCGTCGCCCAGCTGCTCGTCTGCTCCGCGCGCGCCGCGCCACTCGTGCTCGTGCTGGCGACCAGCATTGGCAGGATTGCCCCGTTCTTCGGCTGTGCCAGTTTCTCCTCGTAAATCCAATCCGGCTCTTTTGATTCGCGTCGCCAGATTTTTCCCTTCAACTTTTCTCCGCCCTCGACCATCAATTTGACGTGATACCACTCGCCAAGCTTATAACCTCCCAGAAAAGTCAGAACCGAATCACCGAGCTTGACGCGTTTCTGTTCGCTCACATCGTAGAAGGCGACTTCGGTCATCTGCTTTCGTGATGGGTCTTTTAATGAATCTGCTCGTCGCGTACCGGTGAAACCAAATAAGACTGCGGAGCGGCTCCCGGTCAAAGTCTGGTATGCCACACCGACACCGAATGGCTCACGCGTCTCCTGATAAAACAAGTCCAATCTCATGAGCGTTTCAATGACGAGGTCTTTGGGAAAAGCCCTGCCGGCGGCGACCGCGGCATTCAAAGCGGCGCCTGGTCTTTTAGCAGTTAACATCCCATCGCTCTGCTCCCAGGTCTGGCCGAGGAACAAGAGGGACGGTTGCGGGACATTCGTCTGAAAATCATCGAAGAAAAGTAACTTTGATGTGACGACTGCCATCACCTCGTCCGTCGCCGTATGATCACCATCATTGACCGTCAGCCTGATAGGATAAGTTCCTTCATGTGATAAAGATTTGCGAATCCATTTCTCACCCAGCACCGGTTCACCAAAGCCTTCTGCTGAAGATTCCCAGCGATAACTGAGATAACCCTGCCCATCCAGATCAGCAGTACGCGAACGCCTGCCGTCGAGTGTGAACGCTTCACCGGGTTTGACGGCAATAACTTTTGACCCTGCATCCGCAATTGGTTCAGGCCTGTTTGGGCGGGTGCCTTGAGGGATGCCGATGAATAAGTTGTGCGTATAAACCCGGCTCAATTGATTGGCAGGAACGGCGCTGAGATTGTTGAATTCTTCAATTAACCGCAGAGGGTCATAGGCCTGCATGCCAGGCGGCAACTTGTCATCTGAATGATCCCACCGCCACGGTGCGTTGGCTTTATCCGTTCCCCAGCGATCGCCGCGAAATGTGCCAAAATAACCCCAGGTGCAATTGGGCGATCCATTCTGATTGCCTCCACAACCATCCATCTTCCAATCGATCTGCTCACGCCGGTCCCACAGTCCGTTAGGTTCGAAAATATCGATCCCAAGATAAGGGATGATATCGACATCTTTGTTGAAATCCGGGACTCCGGCGGCAGTGCCGGGGAAATAGATCACGCCGTCGCCATTGATAAAACCGTTCTTCCAGGGATATTCAGGTTTGCGATATCGATCATAGGGGGATTTCGCATCGTCGCCGGGCCAGCCATACATTCCGTGCCCCCACGGTTCGGACCAGATCACAGGTCGCAACCTTACGGAGTTTATGGAAGATATGGGAAGTTCTTCTGCTCTTGTAATTTTGAATAGCTTGCCGTTGTCATCAACGCCTCGCCAGACGACATCGTAAATAAAGTCGGAATTATAGTGATGTGCTTTTTCGGGGGTTTCGTGCGGTGGTTTGCCGCCTAGTTTTATCCCGGCGGCACGGCCGGCCGGTGTCAGATATGTGAACCAGTTGTCGTGCGCCAGGTACATCATCAACCACAATGTTCCCATACCATCGTTTTCCGGGCCTTTTTTGACGAGGTGCACGCCGCCTTCGAGGTCATTCTCGTGACATTCGACATCATTGCATCGCGGTTCACGATCCTGCGCATGAAAAACACAATAATTGATCAAATAATGAGTCTCAGTCTCAACCACACTGTAATAAAGATATGCCCGAGTCATCGAGTCCATGCGCCGATCCGCCGGAGGACGTTTGGCGAGGTTGGCCCAGTTGTTCAGACCGTTCCAATCACCGTCGAAGTCGAACCGCGAAATGAAATCACCACGTCTTTGAATAGGTTGATCGAAACTTTCTCGGTTCCCTTCATCTTGCGATTCGCCGCGAATTTCGGTGTCTTGATAGAGAATCGGCGCATGGTAACCGGCGAGTCGGCGAAAGAATTCGCGGCGTTCTTCGCGCGAACTTTCAGTAGAGAAGGGAATAAGGCAGAGTGTTGCCAGCGACAGGGAAAAAATAGAAAGCAGACGAAATGCGGATTTGTGTTTTTGTTTTCGGTAATATTCCAACATTGGTTTCCTTAAGATCATTAAGGCCACTCCGTCTTCGGGCGAAAATTGTAAGTCAGAAAATATCGATTGATCGTTGCGCTGTTCCATCGCGTGACGCGCGCCATCCTGTTTTTGTCCAATAACCGCAGCGGTTCGATAAATCGCGAGAAATTGATGAAGTCTTCCGATCTCCCGCTGAACCTCTGCGGCCATCCTAACCGTAGACTGATGGGATTATCCTTCAACCGGCGGCCCTCTTCAGCGAGTTTACGATAGGTTCCTTCATTGTAATTTTTCAAGGTGATTGATCGATCGAGTGGCATGTATTTCTTTTCCACGTCGCCTTCATTGGCGGTGATCGTAATTTCTTCCCAGCCTGCGGGCATTGATCCGTGCTTGCCCCATTGAACATTGATGCGCGGGCGCATTCCGTGAACGCGGGCATCTCGGAGCGCCGGTTCACCCCCCGACAGTATCCGCCCATGGAAATAGGTGTGGATTTTCCCGATGGAAGACTTGTCCGCCGAATATTGCACCCACATCACCTCATGATCGCAAGGATCGTTGTCTTCGGGGAAATCGATGTCATCCTCCCAGAAGAAATGATAAGCGATCAGCCGCTCGGTGGGATGTATGATAACTGCGAAGTCTTTCAGTGGAAAGAATTCTGTCGAAGTCGTGAAAATGCGTGGGGCGAATTTGCGCGCGAGTTGCCATTCATCGGCTGTCAGCTCACGCGGCGGATCGAGTTCGAGTGCGCGGGCATATTCCCGGCTTGCCTCATCGAGACAGCGTCGCAGGTGGTATTCGACGCCCCGCTGATGATGAATCTCTGCGGTATTTCTGGAAGCAGATTGGAGTGGTGGAATGAAGAGAGAATAAGATATAAACGAAAGTAGATGAAACAAACGTAAAACCATCTTTTTTCGTTTGTTTCGTTTATTTTCGTTTGTTTCGTATTCTCTCTTCATTCCTCGTTTCAGAAGTAATACTTCAACCCGAACTGAATGATCCGCGCATTGCTCGCGGTCAGGATTGTGCCAAACCCTCCTGAATCACGAGCGATGTTGGGGGGACCGAAATTCGCGCGGTTGAAGGCATTGAAAAATTCCGTGCGGAACTGGAAATAATTACGCTCGGAAAGATTGAAGTTCTTTGCCATGGTGAAATCGAAATTTACCAGGCCGGGGCCGCGCATAATTCCAACGCCGGCGTTGCCGAACGCTCGTTGAGCGGAACTCGGGAGCGGTGGGACATTGAACGGGGCAAAGGCACTGGTATTGAACCAGCGAGCGATGCTCCGTTCCGAGTCCGGTAATATTGGGTCACCGACCAGATTCGGACGGGCGCGGCGTTCACCGCCGAGGCCCAGGACTGATGAGCCGGCCAATGTTGCCGTCAACCCCAGACCGCTTTGCACAACATGGATGCCGGTCAGTTGCCATCCTCCAAGTATGAGATTTGCCGGTGAGTTCCAGTTATTGCCCCAGCGGCGACCCTTACCGAACGGTAATTCGTAAACATAGCTTGCTACGAAGCGATGTTTGATGTCGAACTCGGCCAGGCCGCGTTCGGCACGCAGATTGTTGCCATCCTGGGGCTCGCGGAATGTCCCCGTGTCAAAACCTGCGCCTCCTCCGCTGGTCGAGATATGATCCGGCGCACCCGTCAATGCCTTGCCCCAGGTGTAACTGATCATCCCGGTCAAGCCGGAAGAGAAGCGTTTCTCCAACCGTGTTTGGAGCGAGTGGTAGCTCGAGTTGACCCGGTTTTCCATCCATTGGAGATCGCCGAAACCAGGGAAGGGGCGCGCGCCGGCGCGTTGCGAGCCATCCGCATTGTCGATCACGGCGATTTGATTGAGATTGCGGAAGCCGTTCAGTTTCGTTCCCTTATTGCCGACATACGCGACATCGAGCAGCAGGTCCTTGACCAGCTCGTACTGCATACCGAAATTGTATTGTTGAATATATGGGGATCTTTGGAACGGATCTTGTGAGCGGCGCGAGATCGTCGGAGAGAGCGATGTCGGATCGAGCAAGCCTGAAGGATATCCGCTGACCAGCCGGAAAGGCGCCGCGGATGCCACATTTGCCGAACCACTGACTTGCAGCAGGTTGTCAACGAGGAAAGGCGGGTTGAAGCCGAGCAGTCCTTCGCGTCCCTGTCTGACCGTGTGGGTATAGAAGATGCCATATGCTCCCCGAAACACCCAGCGCGAAGTCGGCGAGTAGGCAAAGCCGAAACGCGGCGCGATATTGTTACGATCAGGATGAATGAGCGCGCGATCGTAGATACTTCCATCTTTCGCAAAAACCATGGTGCCCGTCCGCGGATCGAAGTTGGCGAATTGATTGTCTTTCTCGATCGGCGGCGTTGCGTACTCGTAGCGAACTCCGATATTCAGGGTCAATTTTGAGTTGACCTTATAATCATCCTGGAAGAAGTAGAACTGCATGTTCTGCCCCTGATCCATGACGGTGAAGCTGGTGAGCGCCAGTTGTGAAGGGAGGCCCAGCAATAGATCACCAACTGCTCGACCAGTGAAGCGATTTTCGAAGTTCATGCGGCCAATCGTCGCGTTCAAATCATTGATCCTGGTCTGGACTTTGAGGAATTCGCCGCCGAATTTGAAGAGATGCAATCCGCGATTCCAGTTCATTGTGGCGCGCGGATTCCATGCGCGAGGCGTTTGGAATTGAGGTGTCGACGTGTGCCGACCGACGGCGTCGAACCCCGAAATATTGATCTTCGGCAGTCCTCCGGCAATCGCCGGATCGTCAGGCACGTTCAGTAAACCGACCTGCCCGGGTCCGTCCACACCGAAATTTGGTGGAAAAGTGAAGTAGTTGCCACGCGTCCAGCCGAGACGAAAATCACCGATCAGTGACGGTGACAGGGTCCAGGTCAAGCCAGCGGCCAATCCCTGTGATCGATTCTCGTTTGCGCCGAATGCATCGTTGAATGATCCTTCAGCCAAACCGGGAAGTGGCCCCGGGCGAAAGGTATTGGTATCCACAAAACTGTAGCGCCCGAAGAGCGTCAGGTTAGAGGCGAATTGATGATCTAAGCGAGCGTCAAACTGATCTTGCCGAGTTTTTGTGACTGGAGCGGAGATGTAAACCGGTTGACCGTTGATCACAGCATTAGGATCGGGAATAAACCCAACGATCTTCGCGCCGACCGTGTCCCAGCGACTTGATGGGATGACCCACTGTCCCGCCGCATTTTGACTGAAGGCAGGACGACCGGCGGCAAATGGATCGACCACGGCGGTGCTGAAGAGCCCGGCCTTTTCTGCCGCCGTCGGTACTAATCGTGTACGCGGGACCCCTTCGCGATCGCGCAAGCCTTCATAGTCGCCAAACCAGAAAGTTTTATTTTTGATGATCGGGCCTCCTACTGCTCCCCCGAACTGGTTGCGCAGTCTCCGCGGTTTGGGATCACCGGTCGTATTCAAAAAGAAGTTGTTGGCATCGAGCGCTTCATTGCGATGGAACTCGTAAACGGCGCCATGAATCTTATTCGTCCCAGATTTGATGGTCGCATTGACAACCGCACCCGAGCTGCGGCCGAACTCGGCAGAATAAGCATTCGTCTGGATCTTGAATTCCTGCAGTGCTTCGATCGAAGGTTGTATGACCTGCACATTCTCGCCGCGGAACGAATTCGAATAGGAAATGTTGTCAACGCCGTCGAGCAGGAAAACGTTATTGAATGTGCGGTTGCCGTTGACGTTGAGCACACCTTTAAAGTTGACTGAAGCAAGGCGCGGAGTTCCCGGCAGCACGCCGGGGGAGAGCAGGGCCAATTGATTGTAATCTCTCCCATTGAGCGGGAGATCGACGATCTTTTTCTGATCAATAACCTGGCCCCGCGATGAACTTTCAGTTTCCAACAAAGGAGCACCTGCGGTAATTTCCACCACCGTGGAAATCTCTCCGACCTTTAATTCCACATCGATTCCCGGGTTCGAGTTAACTTGCAGGATGATGCCGCTTTGGACGTACTTATTAAAACCTTGTTTCTCGACGGTAAGCGAGTAGAGTCCGGGTTTGAGCAGGGGCACTGTATAAATTCCCCGCTCATTGCTTTCGCTCCTGCTGATCACACCCGTTTCGACGTTGGTTAGGGTGACCGCGGCCTTCGGGACGACTGCGCCGGTAGCATCTCGAATTTCGCCTGATACTGTCGCTGTCTCTTGCTGGGCAAAGGACGGTATCGACCAGAGTATGACAATTGTCGATACCAGGATAAAAATCAGTCTTTTGTTCATTACCTTTTCCTCCGATAGGTTGGTTGGAGTGGTGGCAAGCCACTTTTAAGATTGTTTTTATTGTGTCCCCAGCAAAGATAAGCGTTTTTTGATTCTACTTGATGCGAAGTATGAAAGCATCAATTTTATAGAATTTGTGTTAAATATGTGTGATGGCAACCTTAGATTGAGGATAAAATTAGTAGAGGGAGATAATAGCCGAGAATTACCGTTTTGACCAGCCCGGGGGTGAAGTTTCTGTCTGTTCACTCGATTATCCGACTTAGTTATTGCCCGTTCGAGATTGACCGGCTGCAGCGGCGTCTTTAGTATGGCTAAAGGACGTTTAAGGGCAATATGTTAACTGTATTTTACATTATCATCGTCTTCATTCTTGTCCTGGCGAATGGGTTTTTTGTGGCATCTGAATTTGCGCTTGTGGGGGTGCGCCGAACGCGCATTGTGACGCTGGCCGAGGGGGGGCACAGTGGCGCAAAACTCCTGCTCCAACTGCTCGACAATCTCAACGCATACATCTCCGCCACACAACTCGGAATCACGATGGCATCATTGGCGCTCGGGTGGGTGGGCGAACCGGTATTTGCCCATTTGTTGAGAGCGCCGCTCGAAGGTTTGGTTTCCGATACGGTTCGTCATACCATCTCGTTCGCCATTGCATTCACCATTATCACCTTTCTGCACATTGTGCTCGGTGAACTGGCGCCCAAGACTCTGGCTCTGGAACGTGCCGAAAAAGTTGCCTTTGCAATCGCATGGCCAATGATGATGTTCTACCGGCTCTTTTACTGGCCGATTCGGTTTTTGGATTGGGCCGGCGCACGCACCGTGCGCCTCTTTGGCCTTCGACCCTCGAGCGAACACGCCAGCGTTTACACCGAAGAAGAGCTCCGGCACCTGGTCGATATCTCACAGCAGAGTGGACACGTGAAAGAGGAAGAAAAACGACTCATCAACCGCGTCTTCGACTTTTCCGAAGCCGAAGTGAAAGAAGCGATGGTCCCGCGGATCAACGTCGCCGCTTTACCGGTAACTGCAACTCTGGAAGAGGCAAAACTGGCATTTCGCACGCATGGCTATTCGCGGCTCCCGGTCTACAGAGGGAGTCTGGATAACGTGCTCGGTGTTTTAGGAAGGCGAAGCCTGGAACCTTATCTCGAAAACGGCGAGGCGAAAGAATTCGATATTGAAAACCTGCTGATTCCGCCACTCTTTATTCCGGACACGGCAAAATTGGGAGTGGCGCTGAAACAGATGCAGGCCGCCCACCTTCACCTCGCCCTGGTGATTGACGAGCACGGCGGCCTGGAGGGAATCGTCACGCTCGAAGACCTGCTGGAGGAAATCGTTGGCGAGATAAGCGACGAATACGACGAGGAGGTTTCCTCACAGATTCAGAAAATTGACGGCGGGTATCTGCTCGATGGAATGCTCGCCGTTCGTGATGCCAACCGTTGGCTCAAGCTGGACTTGCCTGAAAATCAACCATATACCACCCTGGCCGGGTTCATCCTGGCGCAAGCCGGTCATTTAGTGCAGCCCGGGGAGATGGTTGAGCACAGGAACGGAAAATTTACCGTCGAGCACGTCGAAAATCGCCAGATTCGCCTCGTCAGCTATACCTGCCTGTGATCAAAATTTTCGGAGGAATCAAAATGCCGCACATTTCCCGTTTCATCACTTGTATTTTCCTAACCTCATTGTTCTTGCTCGCAACCGCAAACGTAGACGCCCAATCATGGCAGCCACCGGCCGACTCCGAGCGCTGTCCATCGAAGTGGGGGGCCGGCGATCAGCGCGGTTCCGGTAACCACATGAAGCCGGAGACGGTCCTTCGCGCGACCAGGCTGATCCGCACCGGCGAGGTGATCGAGCTCGGACATGTTCTCAATGCGAATATGCCGTTCTTCGGCACAAGACGCTTCGATGTTCATACTAAACGCACTTTTATGAACCCACAGGCGAACCGCCGGGGAAGCAACGAAGAATTCGTCGCCGGTGAGATCGGCCAGGTCGGGACACAGTTCGACGGCTTCGCCCATCAGACCATCGGCAATAGCATGTACAATTGTTTCAAAGTTGATGAGACGGCAACTCGCAATGGATTTGAAAAGCTCGGCATCGAGAATACCGGCACGCTCATTACCCGTGGTGTGCTGATCGATGTGGCTGCCCTGAAATCAGTCGAGATATTGCCCGACAACTACGAAATCACGGTTCGAGACATCGAGCAGGCGATCGAGCGACAGAAACTGAAACTGCAGCGCGGTGATGCCGTTATTCTGCACACCGGTTGGGGAAAACTCTGGGGAAAAGACAATGCTCGTTATACCAGGAGCTGCCCCGGAATTGGCGTTGCCGCCGCTGAGTGGCTGGCCAAACAGGACCCGATGCTCGTCGGATCAGACAATTTCTCAGTCGAGGTTTCTCCCAATCCGGATGCGAAAGTCTCGCTTCCCATCCACCAGATAATGCTTGTCGTCAACGGCATTCACCTGCTGGAAAACATGAAGCTCGACGAACTTGCGGCAAAGAGCGTTCACGAGTTCGCCTTCATCGTCCAACCGCTGAAGATCCAGGGCGGCACGGGCTCAACGGTCGCTCCTATAGCAATTCGCTAAAGAGGAATACGAAATAAACGAAAATAACGAAATAAACGAAAATATTTTCGTCTATTTCGTTATTTTCGTTTATTTCGTATTCCTTCTTCATTCCGGCAACATCGCCTTAATCGTCTCGAGCGAATCAGCCTCTTCGATCTTCTTGTCTTTGCGCCACCTCGCGATGCGCGGAAAACGAGTCGCGATTCCGGATTTATGTCGTGTCGATCTTTGCAAGCCCTCGAACGCCAATTCAAAAACCAGCTCGGGCTTAACGCTGCGCACCGGACCAAAGCTCTCGATTGTGTTATGGCGGACGAATCGATCCACTTCGTCAATCTCTTCGTTGGTCAAACCCGAATAGGCTTTCGCGAATGGGACGAGCTCGCCGTGGTCCCAGACTGCAAATGTGTAATCGGTGTAAAGACTCGCGCGGCGGCCGTGTCCTGGCTGCGCATAAATAAGTACGGCGTCGATGGTGTACGGCTCGATTTTCCATTTCCACCAGTCGCCGCGCTGGCGGCCGACTCGGTACGGGGAAGTGCGCCGTTTGATCATCAGGCCTTCGACCCTCCGCGCACGGCTCGTGGAGCGCAGCTCACGCAGCGTGTCCCACGAAGCGCCTTCGACCATGGGCGATAATTGCAATAAGTGGCTGTGTTCTTCCGGGATCGCCTGGATAATCTTTGCCAGTAGCTCTCTCCGTTCGATCAAGGGTCTCGGACGGATATCCTGATAGTCATACTCAAGCAGATCATATGTGACGATTGTGACCGGAACGTCGGCGAGGATTTTTTTCGTCAGTGTCTTGCGCCCGATGCGCTGTTGCAGTTGTCCAAAGGACATGGGCTGGCCGTCCTTCCAGGGAAGGATTTCACCATCGATCACCGACCCTTCGGGGAGATGCTCGCCAAGGGGATGAAATTCCGGGTAACGATCGGTCACAAGTTCCTCGCCACGCGACCATAAATAGGATTGCCCATGGCGGCGGATCAGTTGCGAGCGAATGCCGTCCCATTTCCATTCGACCAGCCAATCTTTAAGATCGCCGAGCATCGCGGCGTCTTCATCGAGTTGCGAGGCGAGAAAGAACGGATAGGGCTTGCTGAGATCGGCATCCTCCGGATCAGGATGGAGCAACCGCTGATAGAACTCTGCTATCGGCTCCCAGTTTCCCATCAACCGGTGAGCGATCACTTCCTGATTAATTGCGCTATGTTTCGCAAGCGCGCGAATCACCAGTTGCTGCGAAACGCCGACGCGAAATTCTCCGGTGATCAGTTTATTTAAGACGAAGCGCTGTTTGCGATCCATCTGCCACCAGAGCCTCAGGACTTCATTCCGTTGCTGTTCTTCTTTTAATCCCCGCCAACCCGCGAGAAGCTCCGCGATTTTGTGGAGTGGCAGGTCCAGCCTGGTTTTCGGATCAGGCAGCAGCAGGGCGATAGTTTCCGCCAGATCGCCAACGGCAAAATATGATTCTTCAAACAGCCACCCGGAGATGCCGGCTTCGGCAATCGCCCATTCACCCAGTTTGCGCGTCGGAATGACCTGCCGCATCTTGCGGCCGCTCAGAAACCAGATCGCCCAGACTGCATCCTCAGGCGCTGCCTTTTCCAGATAATGAACGATCGCCTCAGTCTTTACTCCGGTCTTCGTTGTCTCATCGAGCGCCGTGTATAGCTCAGTAAATGCTCTCACGATTCAATCAAATTATCAGATCCGCCTTCTCCCTCGAAACTCGTTTTCAATTCGCGCGCATCGAGCGCCAATTCTTCGCGCAGGTAACGTGCGAGCACAGGCACATAACCGTGTGTGACCCAGACTCGTTCGGCCCCGGTCGCCCTGATTGCCGAGAGCAGCTCTTCCCAATCAGCGTGGTCGGAAATAACAAACCCGCGATCGAGTGTCTGCCGGCGTCGTGCTCCACGGATGCTCATCCATCCTGAGGCAAACGCAGTCGATAATGCGCCGAAACGCCGTGTCCACGGTGTGGCCCGCGCGGACGGCGGCGCGATGATCAATGCTTCGTTAAACTCAGTCTTCTTCGGTGCTTCGTAGACGGGAGAAGTAGGAGGCAAATCGATACCGCTCGCCCGGTATTCGTTGGTAACTTTTTCAACGGCGCCGTGTGTGTAAATGGGTCCGATCGATGCATCCACGCCTTTCAGCATGCGCTGCGCTTTGCCGACCGAGTACGCCAGGAGCAGGCTTGCCTTTTTCGACTGTTGATTGTTTCGCCACCAGTCATTGATTTCATTGAAGACGGTTGCAGCGGAAGGCCAGCGGTAGATCGGCAGGCCAAAAGTTGCCTCGGTAATGAAGGTATGGCAATGCACTGTCTCAAACGGAGTGCAAGTCGGATCAGTTTGAAGCTTGTAATCGCCTGAGATGACCCAGACCTCGCCCCGATACTCGAGCCTGATCTGTGACGAGCCGAGGATGTGCCCGGCCGGATGGAAAGATAAATTCACTCCATTAATATTCTTCTGTTCTTGATATGGGAGCGTTTCGATTCTCGCGTCTTCTCCCAGACGAAGGCGAAAGATGCGTTCACCTTCCTTGCTGATCAGGTAATTTTCATTTCCCGGATGCGCATGATCAGAATGCGGGTGTGTGACGACGGCACGCTCGACGGGCAGCCACGGATCGAGATAAAAATCACCCGGTTCGCAATAAAGGCCACGGTCGGTTTGAATCACCAGGGGATTATTCATCTAAATGAAAGAGGGATTACGAAATAAACGAAAATAACGAAACAAACGAAAATTTTCGTTTGTTTCGTTATTTTCGTTTTTTTCGTAATCTATCTTCATTCTCTCTTCATTCCGTTCCACACCAGCGA
>Ga0081455_10006849_pt1 | contig 12142 bp, 11 predicted proteins | sample TabmetS3T2R1_FD_70207 | JGI IMG/M metagenome (GOLD analysis project Ga0081455, IMG submission 70207) | Tabebuia heterophylla rhizosphere microbial communities from the University of Puerto Rico - S3T2R1 | ecosystem: Host-associated > Plants > Roots > Rhizosphere ... | reverse complement strand
AAAAGGCGACCTGAATGCGGAGATCAGGATGACTGAGGAACTGATCCTTCGACAAGCGGTCGAGACCGCCTGGTCCGTTTACCTGGCCACGCATGGCGACGTCGACATTGCTGATCAACGCCGCTGCTCACTGTCGCGACATCTCGAAGCGCGACTGCAGGCTGGCGAAAACAATGCTGAAGAACTTGCATGCACGGGCCTCGCGTATCTTGACCGAGTTCCCGGCGACGTTTGGTGAACCGATTCATCACCATAACAAGAGCGGCAGCCGGTCGCCCGGCCGCCGCCCCTCTTACTTGCACACCTTACGCGGCGCGCTTCTGTTCCTCGACTGCGGAACTAAACGTTTCGAGACCTTTTTCATAATTGCGCGCGAACATCTCAATGTTGTCGGCCCAGAGCCTCACCATAGAGGCCTGGAACTGAATGATCGGCTTCACGGCATTCAGTCCCACGGCCGTAGCGGCCTTAATCCGGTCCTCTTGTTCGCGGGCGATGCGACGCACGTCTAAGGTCTGATCAGCCATGCGTGTTCCTTTCCTTGGCTTCTTGCCCCATTCCTTTCACACCCAACGAGGTTCCGCTAAATGGGTTGCCGCGAACCGGCAAAAAAATCTTATTGAGCTGGCGCTGGAACGCGGTTGGCTCGCCACAACCGGGAAAGGGTTGGGTCTCCGGAACCTCGCGCAACGTTGGTGCCAGCAGGTTTGTCCCTAGTCTAAAGGCCTTGACCCGATGCTCACCGCGCCCTCTCGTCTAAGGCCATTATTTCGTCGATGCTGTTTCGCGGCACTTTTCGGCACGATCTACAAGGGCTTTGACTTCGTCGTGAGTTTTGGGCATGAGCCCCTCCCTCGGTCTGCCGGTTTTTCCCGGTCTTTGTGACCCGCAACACAAAACTGAGCTACAGTGATGCTGTGCTCACTTTCGACCACAAGGTGTCTTGGAGCGGCTAAAGGTTCGAGCGCCTAAAGGTTCGCGAACGCGACCGCTCCGACGATCAGAGCCAAAAAGCCCAGAACAGCCAGCGATACGAACGCGAGCTGTACTCCATTCATGCCTTCCATGGACCGCCCCGTGATGCCAGTGCATTCTGGCAACCGGAGCGGGTGGCGGCATTAACATACGTAAGTCGGTGACCCCTAAAGTTGCGCCCAGCAAAAAGCCCGACCCGTGGTGCTTGGGTCGGGCTCTGCTGCGACGTGCCGGTGGATTGATCACCGGCACGGGCCATCAATCCGGGACAGCGCGGGTCGTTCCTACTTCGGCGATTGCAGGCCGGGAGAGGTGAGCCACGCGTTCATTTCCAGTGCCCTCTCGGTGAGCCGCGCTTTCTTCAAGGCCATCTCGCGGGCCTCACCGGGTGGAAGCAACTCGGCCCCCTCGCGCAGGCGTTTCGCTTCTTTGGCTAGACGTGCTTCGAGGGTCTCGGACTGCTTGACCCGGCGGCGCTGTAACAACATGGCGCTGCTCCTCGCTGATTTGCAGGCGGGAGCACGCTTGGTCTCTCAGCCACCGACGCCTACGGGGTCGCCCCTTGCCGGTGATGACGGTCAACGGTTCCCAAAAGGGTGGCGTTCCTATTGTTCCTGCGCCTCTGGGGTCCAAAAAAGCCCGACCCGCGGGGGCTGGGTTGCGGGTCGGGCTACTCAGGAGGCCGCCGGGGAAGCATCACCAACCACCAGCAATGCCCTTGAAGGCCCGCAATCAGGCTTTTTCCTGCCAGGATTTGCCATCTTGCCGCTCTCTTTCGGACTAGGCCATTCGAGCCCGGCTGATGCGGCCCATCGGCTCAAACCGAACTACGCGAACCGGACCGTTCCAGATCTCCACCGGATTGCAGTCAGCGAGCACCTTCACCGTCTCTTTTGCCTCCTCATCGTCCACGCACGTCAGGGTGTGCCGATCGAGAATGTAGCCTTCGGGCGTGAGGACAAATACGCGGTACTCTTTCATGACGACATGATCACAAGCGCTGCCACACCAGCAATCAGGGCGATGAAACTCACGACTGCCAGCGATACAAACGCGCGCTCTATCCCGTCCATGCCGTTCATGGACCGCCCCTTGCTGCCTGCGCATCGTGCCCGCCGGGTTCGCGGACGGCATTAACATAGGTGAGTTCGATGAACTTTAAGTTGCGCCAGTAAAAAGCCCGACCCGTGGTGTTCGGGTCGGGCTCCGTTGTGACATGTCGGTGGGTGGATCACCGGCACGCGGCAGCTAATCCGCCGCTGCGCAGTTGGTTCCTAACTCGTTTTATTCATCTGCGCCGAGACCGCGTCTCGGGTGGAGGACCTCCGCCGCCAGCCGCAACTGCGCTGCCAGAACCCGCGCTGCCGTCACCTGTGCCTGTGCCGCCGGCTTCTGCACCGCAGAGCGCTACTAATGCGACGTATGCAAGAAATTCCTCAGCTCGCGAAGGAACAGCGGCAAGCCCGGATGTTGTTCGAGGAAAATATGGTCTTGCCCAGGCAAAGCAACAAAACGTGCCCCCGGTATTCCGGCTGCCAGATCGCGACTTGATGCGACCGGAACGCGCCGGTCATCTCTGGTGTGCATGACCAGCGTCGGCGTCCTTACCTTGGCAAGCAAGGGCCGCACGTCGATGTTGGCAGTAGTATCAAAGTATCGAACCGCAACCTCCGCCGAACCGCTTAGGCGTTGCACGTCGTTAAAGGCGTGGGCCTGTTCCTTGGTTGCCGAGGGTATCATCAGCGAGGTGAATATCTGTCGAAAGGTTGGATCATCTGATCCCCACCCCACTTTGACGAGCGTTCTCAACGCAGCCAAGCGTTCTCGATCCGCCTCGGTCAAATTGGGGTTCTTGTAGGCGCCGACGGCGTATCCGCCGTATAGCACCAAATGAGAAACCCTTTCGGGATGTCGCACCGCATAGGCGATGGAGACCGCAACCCCCTGCGATAAGGCCAAAAGAGCAAACCTCTTGAGACCGGCTGCATCCGCAACCGTTTCCATGTCACTGACCCACGCATCTAGAGAAATGTCTCCGACGTTCCAATCGGAAAGACCGTTGCCGCGTGCGTCGTAGCGAGTCAAACAATAGTCCTTTGCGAGCCGGTGCAGGAACTCTCGGTAGATTGGCATTTCCCAATCATATTCCAGATGGCCGAGGTAATGCGCGGATCTGAGCAGAGGCATTCCGCTGCCGACGGTGGCAAACGCCAATCGAACTCCGTCCGGCGCAGAGCAATAACTGACTTCCTGCTTCAGATCCGAATGGGCCAGAAAGCGGGCCGCTGCCGATCCCTCGTCATCGAGGTTGATCCCGAAGACTTCGACCGGCTTGGCTATGTTTTTCAGGTTCTTGCAGCCCAGTCCGCGACACGAAACTTCGACTTTGCCCTCGATCTGCTCCAGCACCTGCGCGGATATGCAAATCCCGCCGCTTTCGGCGATGGACTCAAGCCGGGCGGCAACATTGACGCCATCTCCGTACAAGTCGCCGGCGTCCTCAATGACATCACCGATGTTAACGCCGATACGATACTCGATCCGCTCGTCGAATGATAAGCCGCGATTTCGCTTCGCCATCGCGCGTTGAATGCCAATGCTGCTATTCACCGCATCAACAACACTGGCAAATTCGACAAGCAGACCATCGCCCGTCGTCTTGAAAATTCGTCCGTGATGTTCGGCAATCTCTGAATCGACAATTTCGCGTTGGATTGCCTTAAGCTTGGAAAGCGTGGCTTCCTCGTTTCCCCCCATCAAACGGCTGTAGCCGGCAACATCCGCCGCGAGTATCGCAACCAGACGACGGTGCATGCCGTTCTCCCGGATTGGCCGAGGCATCCGAGATTATCCGGCCTGCCCGATTTGGCCAGAGGTTTTGCGCTTCGAGATTTCGATAACGGAGGTTGGCCTCTACCTCGCCGCGATAAAAAATTGCCCCGTAATCCTTATCACACTCACTCCGGCCTGCACGGCGACCGCGCATTCAACCGCATCGACCACCGAAGGAAACTCAAGCAGCACTCGTCCCCCTGCTCTTCACGAGACGTCCCCCGTGTTCCTCCACGAGAGCATCGGTGACCTTGCGGTGTTAGCGGAGTGCGCCGGCGGTGCCGACCTCGTCGAGCCCCATGAGCCGCGAGTAGCCAGCATGTCAGCCGCGACTATAGCGGCGAGCCTGCGGCCGACACGACCTGGTTGCTCCGGCTCCATACTAAACTCACGCCCCTTGCCTGACTACCGTGCGCCGTCTGCCGATGCCGCTTACTCGCCACGAAGACCCGAAGCGGCACTCCGGGCTCATTCAGGCAACCCGGCTTTCCGAAGGCCCTCAATTTGCTGCTTTGAGTTTGCTTGCGACCAACCTCGTGCGATCAATCCGGTAATTGTAAAGGCCCGATCAGCCTCAAGTAGACGACCCGCAACCTCACGCGCCTCGGCATCCCGTCCAAGATGCGCCAAAGCGGCCACCAAACCGCGATGGGTTGGCGAAAACGATTGGTTCTGACGAAAAGCCTTCTTGAAAACCACGACGGCCTCGTCGAAACGGCAAAGCTCGACCAATGACTGGCCGATACCAGCCAGCGCAAGATGAAGCGTAGGGTCCAATGGGTTCAAGCGAATACTGCGTTCAAAGCTCCGGATTGCTTCTTCGTACTGGCCAGCAGCTCTGTAGGTCCAGCCTCTTAGTCGCCACGCGCGAGCATCATTCGAATTGCACGCGACCGCACGATTGCTAAACTCGATGGCAGTTTCGTAGTCACCGCTAAAGAGAGCCGTAATATACGCCGCCATGCTCAGTGCTCTCTCGTCATTCTCGTCGAGGCTCAATGCCAAGCGACAGAGCCGAAGTGCCTCGTTGCGCTCGAATTGAGGATCCGTTGAAAAGCCAAGAATAACCTGCTGGAAGTGCCCGTCAGCCGCCGATACGGCGGCCAAAATACTCCGAGGGTCAAGATCCAGCGCACGATGAGCCAATTGGAGCGCCTCGGCAGAACCTTCACGGGTAAAAAGATAGAGTTGCCTTCTGGCTCTTAGATACAAATCATAGGCCGTCAGGTTTTCCGGACGACGGCGGGCGGCCATTTCAATTTCCGTTTCAAGCAGCTTGGGCTGCACGGCCGAGACAACGGCGACCGTTACTTCGTCCTGAAGAGCGAAAATGTCGGTCAGGTCGCGCTCGAACCTGTCCGCCCAAATGTGCACGCCCGTCACTGCGTCAATCAACTGGCCTGTGATGCGAACCTTCCCCGAGGCCTTGCGCACAGACCCCTCCAGGACGTAACGTACCCCGAGCCTGCGTCCTACCTCCTTTATATCGACGGCTTTGCCCTTGAACGTAAAGCTGGAATTGCGGGCGATCACGAACAACCATTTGAACCGCGAGAGCGCCGTGATGATTTCCTCAACCATCCCATCGGCAAAGTACTCCTGCTCAGGATCGCCAGACATGTTCTGGAAGGGAAGCACCGCAATGGAAGGCTTGTCGGGCAGGGGTGGCTGGCTCTCGGCCTCAGCAGCACGCGCGGAAACGGCGTCTTGCGCTTTGATCGCTGCGTCCACTTGATATGCCCTGATCGGCTCTTGGAGGTTCTTTACCTCTTGAGCGCCAAGGTCCTCGAAGGTCATCGGCAGGACCTTGCGTACCTGATCGTGGGTCGCCCCGGAGATACACACGGCTCCGGGTTTCGCGAGTGTCTGCAGCCGAGCCGCAATGTTCACACCATCGCCAAACAGGTCCCCGGCCCGAATCATCACGTCGCCGATGTGCACACCAATGCGGAAGCTGATGCGGCGATCAAGAGGGAGATTGGAGTTCGCTTCGGCCAAAGCGATCTGCGCATCCACCGCGCACTTCACCGCGTCCACGGCACTTCCGAACTCAGCGAGGACACTATCGCCCGCCGTGTTCGCTATGCGGCCCCTGTGTTCCCCAATGAGCCTATCGAGGATCGCGCGACGCTCGGTGAGCCCCTTGAGCGTTCCGACCTCATCGGCACCCATGAGCCGGCTGTAGCCTTCCACGTCTGCCGCGAAGACAGCTACTAGCTTCCGGGTGAAGTCCGTAAGCTCTGACATGACATGCGGGCCCAATGCCACCTGTGAGCCAGTGTGGGGTGTGGGGTGCGGGCTCGTCAAGCAGCCCCTGGGGGCCAGTTGTGCGGCGTCCCTAAGGGCGGTGGGGCCAGTGGCCGATGCTATGTCCGCCTCACACACGAGAGCAGCCGTTGAGGCTGGAGAACGGAATGTCTGCTAAAGGCTATGAACAGACATGACCGATTCACTCGGCCACGCCAGCGATACGGCAGGCTTCGATAAAGAGTTCAGCATCCCGTTGCCGCCAGGCCAGCGCGCTCATGACGGCTTCCGTTGTACGCCTGCCATGGCGTTACGACGGGCAAATCGCAAATTCCGATTTAACGAATTTGTGAACTGATAATCCGAATTTCCTGTTGACCCGTCGGGCAAATCAGTGGCACTAATCCGCCCAGCCCGCGCCACCATGAGGGACGTTTGCGCGATCGTCACGGAACGTTGGCGCGGGTTGCGATGGACGCTGTGGCGTCAGGTGGGCGGCGTGATCCCGGAAAAGTGGAAACCGGTTTTCCGATAAGGATCACGCCCAACAAAGCCACCGGACGAAACGTTCGCAGCGGACGGCGAAGTCGTGTGGTCCTGGCGCCGCGACCCTGGCGCTACGCCGGCGGAAATCTCCGCCGGCAACGGGGGCAAGAAAGGCCGCTTCCCCGGGGAGAGTACGTATAAGCCGTAAAACCATTGCGCGGGGAAAGCCGGGATGTCTCGGCTGTACCTGTCAAATCCGTGTGCGTTCTTTACTACCGTTGCACACGGTGCTGCGGGCGCAGTCGGCGCCCGGCTTTCCCTGCGCCCTCTGTCAGAGAGAGGGACAACGAGATGTCACAACTCGGGCGAAAACCTGCCGCGGGAACGCTGTTGGCTGTTTGAAAATTGAATCAGCAAACGCGCGGTCGTCCCGGCCAAGCGAAGCGCGAGCCGGGACCCATAACCACAGGACGCGGTCTTGCGAAGGCTGGGACCCCCAACCTGCTCTTGCAACATGATCCTGTGGTTATGGGTCTCTGCGTTCGCAGGGACGACAGCGGAGTATCCGCAAGCTTACTTCTTCACCTGGCCGGCAAAATGCCGCTGCAGCACGGCGGCGGGCTGGGCATACGCCTCCTGCAAATCGACGCTCCAGTATTTCAATTCGTCGAGGGGGATGCGGACGTCGGTGACGGCGCAGCGGACATAGGTTCCAGGCGAGATCACGCGGAAATCGCCGTCGAGATATTGCACCTGCGCTTCGCCGCTGCCCGAGGGGCCGAACTTATTCAGCAAGATTGCACGCTCCGAATTCCCGCGGGCGACTCAAAGCCCGCTCTGCTCATTTGCGAGTTGCGATCTATCATAAATAAGTCGTGGTGTCCGCCCCCGCAAACCCACCGATTTGTGATGGTTTCGAGGCAGTCACGCATGCTAGCCTTTCGGGCATGGATCGCTGTGTTCAGCGCCACAGACCCCGGCATGTCAGATGCGCCTTCTGTCAGCAACCCTCTTACTGACGCTCTCGGTCGTGGCCGCCGTAGCCGCGGCAGCGCCAGCGCCGCAGCAGGTTGAGATATCCGCAGGCAGTCTCAAGCTGCACGCCCAGCTCTACAAGCCCGACGGCAGCGGGCCGTTTGCGGCGGTCATCGCGCTGCACGGCTGCGGCGGTCTCTCCGCCCAGGGCGAGGCTGTCGCGCCGCGCTATCGCGAATGGGCGGAACAGCTGTTGAAGGCGGGTTATGCGGTGCTTTTGCCCGACAGTTTTGGATCGCGCGAGGTCGGGCCGCAATGCCGCGAGAAGGAGCGCAAGGTGCTGGCGCGGCGCGAGCGCGTCGCCGATGTCACGGCCGCGCACAAATGGCTGCTGGCGCAGAGCTGGATCGCGCGCGAGCGCATCAGCCTGATCGGCTGGGCCCATGGTGCGAGCACGGTATTGTGGGTGGTGCGGCCGCAACTCGCCACCCGCGGCACGGAACCCGACTATCGCTCGGCGATCGCCTTCTATCCGGAATGCCGCATCTCCGCGCGCACCGGCTGGAGCACGCGGGTGCCGACGCTGCTGTTGATCGGTGCCAGGGACGACATTGCCGCGCCGCCGCTGTGCAAGCAGATGGTCGACGGCGCCCGCGGCCGCAGCGCGCTGGCGCGGATCGTGGTCTATCCCAGCGCCCCGCATGATTTCGACCGAACCAATCTGCCGCTGCGCGCGGTCGATGCCGGCGATCTCACCACGCCCGAGCATGGCCATATCGGCACTGATGCTGACGCCCGCGCCGACGCGCAGAAGCGCGTCGCGGAGTGGCTGGCGCGGTGAGCATGATCCCGAAAAGTGGGAACCGGTTTTCGGATCAGATCATGCTCAATCAAAAAGGATAAAGCGCGATGACGAATGTCATCGCGCTTTAGAACAAGCTGCCTTGATCGGCCGATTGGGCCGCCCGTCGTCGCCTCGCTTCGCGCGCTGCCGACCTCGGCGGGCTTGCCGGCACAACAGGGGCCGCAGGACGATCGGCATCCGCGGTGACGCCGACATTGCCGTCGGCGAACTCGACCGACAGGCGCGCATGCGGGCCCACCGCGGCCGCGCTGTGCACCGGATGACCGCCTTGGTCGCGCACCAGCGCAAAGCCGCGGGCGAGCACGCCGCGATAGGAGAGCGCGGTGAGCAACTGGCCGCGATGGGTCACGTGCGCATCGAGCCGCTCCAGCAGCGTGTCGATCGCGCGGGTCGCACGGTCGGACAGACGATGTACGCGCTCACGCGCACGGGCGATCTGCTGGTGCTGCGCCTGCGCGCTGGCAAGACGCGAAGCCTTCAGCCGCGCCTCAAGACTGGCAAAGCGCTCGCGGCGGCGATGCAGCAGCGAGCGCGTCGCATGTGTCAGCCGCTCGCCGCCATTGCCAAGCCGATCTCGCGCATGGCTCACCTGACCGCGCAGCACCCGCAAGGTCAGCCGCGCACTGGAGGCGGCAAAGCGGCGGAAATGCGCGTGCGTGTTGGCACGCAGACAGCGTGGCAGGGCGCTGCCGGCGGCATCGAGCCGCTGGCGCGGGATGGCGAGCAGTTCGCTTGCGGCGGGAAGCGCACGCGCGGCGGCGCGCAATTCGTTGCGGCGGGCTTCCTGGCCGCGCTGCCAGCACATCACGGTGCGGCGGGCCAGGCTCTCGACCTCGGCAAACAGCTCGCTGCGCACCGGCACCGCCATTTCGGCGGCGGCCGTGGGCGTCGGCGCGCGCTTGTCGGCGGCGAAATCGATCAGCGTGATGTCGGTCTCGTGGCCGACCGCCGAAATCAATGGGATCATGCTCTCGGCGGCGGCGCGCACCACAATTTCCTCGTTGAACGACCAGAGGTCCTCCAGCGAGCCGCCGCCGCGGGCGACGATGAGGAGATCAGGACGCGGAATGCGCCCGCCTTCGGGCAGCGCATTGAAGCCGCGGATCGCCGCCGCCACCTGCTCGGCCGAGCCGTCGCCCTGCACCTTCACGGGCCAGACCAGCACGCGGCGCGGAAAACGGTCCTGCAGGCGGTGCAGGATGTCGCGGATCACGGCGCCGGTCGGCGAGGTGACGACGCCGATCACTTCCGGCAGCCAGGGCAGCAGCTGCTTGCGCTTCTCGTCGAACAGGCCCTCGGCGGCGAGCTTCTTCTTGCGCTCCTCCATCAGCGCCATCAGCGCGCCGATGCCGGCAGGCTCCAGCGCCTCGATCACGATCTGGTACTTCGAGGAGCCGGGGTAGGTGGTGAGCCGGCCGGTGGCGATCACCTCGAGCCCCTCCTGCGGCTTGAAGCGCATGCGGGCGTGGTTGAACTTCCAGATCACGGCCTCGATCTTGGCGCTCTCGTCCTTGAGCGCGAAATAGCAATGCCCGGAGGAGTGCGGCCCGCGGAAGCCGGAGATCTCGCCGCGCACCCGGACATGGCCATAGGCGTCCTCAACCGTCCGCTTCAGCGCATTGGACAGTTCGGAGACGGTGAATTCGGGTGCGTTGGCAAGCTGTTCGGCAGGCATTTTCGGCGATTCGGTGTTTGTTCTGTTTGCGCAAGGTAGGGGCTTAAGCCGGGTCCGCCAATCGGGCTTGCATGGCCAAATACTCTGTCATATAGAGTACTCTACTCTAGGTCAAAGCTTAGGAGAGTGAACATGTTCGGACGGCTAGCACGCGGGGGCCTTGGCGTCCTGAAATGGGCCCTGTGCGGCGTCGGCTTGCTGGCGCTCGTGGTGCTGGCGCTGATCGCGATGCCGCTCCAGCGCCTGCCCGAACTGCAATCGATCTCGCGGGCGCGGGCCACGGTCGATCTCTCCAGCCTGCCTGCGATCGAGCGCTTCCAGGGCCGCGACGGCACCTGGCTCGGCTTTCGTCATTACGCCGCGGGCGGGACGCCCACCGGGCGCGTGGCCATCGTGATCCATGGCTCCTCCGGCTCCAGCGGCGGCACCATCCACGCGCTGTCGCAGGCGCTGGCCACCCGCGGCGTCGAAACCTTTGCGCTCGACATGCGCGGCCATGGCGTCTCCGGCACGCGCGGCGACATCGGTTATGTCGGTCAGCTTGAAGATGACCTTGCCGATTTCGTCGCGGTGCTGCGCGAGACCGTGCCGTCGGCACCGCTGACCCTGCTCGGCCATTCCTCTGGCGGCGGCTTTGCGTTGCGCGTCGCGGGCTCGCCGATCCAGAACCTGTTCGAGCGCACGATATTGCTGGCGCCCTATCTCGGCTACAACGCGCCGAGCACGCGCGGGCAGTCGGGTGGCTGGGCCAGCGCCGATATCCCGCGCGTCATTGGCCTTTCGGTGCTGCACGGAATGGGGATCACCTGCTGCGAGGCGCTGCCGGTGCTGGCGCTCGCGGTACCGCCGAATTCCGAGAAAACCCTGGTGGGAACCTATACCGACCGGCTGATGCGCAACTTTGCGGTGCGCGGCGGCGACTTCCGTCGCGATCTCGCCGCGGCGACCAGACCCGTCACCATCATCTGCGGAGCCGACGACGAATTGATGCTCGCGGACAAATATGCCGACGCGGTGCGCGGCGCGAAGGTCGCGGTCGACGTCAGGCTGCTCGACGGCATCAACCACATGGGTATCGTCAGCGCGCCGAAGGCGGTATCCCTCATCGCCGAAGACGTCGCCACCCGCGCCATGGCGGGGTCGTAGCTGCGTTTATCGGGGGGAGGGCAACATGATCGACAGCCAGCAGGCATCCGAGGCGCTTGCCGACATCAACGAGATGACGCGCCGCGTCCGGCAATCGCGCATCTACAATTTCGCCAGCCTGATGCTGATCATGTGGGGGGCGCTGGTATTTGCCGGCTATCTCGGCTCGTTCCTGTGGCCGCGTTATGCCGGCTATCTCTGGATTGCCCTGAATCTGGCGGGAGTTGCCGGATCGTTTGCGATCAGCGCCGTCGGATATCCCAGGACCGGCATTCGCACCTTCGATTTCAGGATGCTGATTGCGTTCGTGCTGTTCTTCGCCTTTGGTTTCCTCTGCACCAACGTGCTCGGCAACTTCACCCCGCGCCAGATGGGTGCGTTCTGGCCGATCTATTTCATGCTGCTTTACATCATCGCCGGGCTCTGGATGGGATATGCTTTTGTCGCGATCGGCCTCGGCATCAGTGCGCTGGCGTTGGTCGGCTACTTCTTTGTCGGCGGCTGGTTCGACCTGTGGATGGCCTTTGTCGACGGCGGCGGGCTGATGCTCGGCGGCCTGTGGATGCGCCGGAACTAGCGCCCATGGCCGAGATCGACGACATCATCCACCAGTCGCTGCGCCTGCGGATCATGGCGGGGCTGAACGCGCTGCCGCCGGGCACCGGACTGGAATTTTCAAAACTGAAGAAATTGACCGGCGCCACCGACGGCAATCTCGGCGCCCATATCGAGACGCTGGCAAAGGCCGGCTACGTCGCGGTGGAAAAGGCTTTTGTCGGCAAGAAACCGCAGACCACGGTGACGGCGACCGCTGCCGGCCGCGGCGCGTTTGCCAGGCATGTTGCGACCTTGCAGGAGATCATTGCCGCTTCAGGAGGCGACAAATAGCCGATCCCCCTTGCGGAACGAGGCGGACTCATGCGAACCGGGAGCCGTCGAAA
>Ga0081455_10006848_pt1 | contig 12144 bp, 13 predicted proteins | sample TabmetS3T2R1_FD_70207 | JGI IMG/M metagenome (GOLD analysis project Ga0081455, IMG submission 70207) | Tabebuia heterophylla rhizosphere microbial communities from the University of Puerto Rico - S3T2R1 | ecosystem: Host-associated > Plants > Roots > Rhizosphere ... | reverse complement strand
CCTTTTGACGCCCGTATCCTTTGACCTCGGTAACGGTCAGTCCTTGCACGCCGATTGAGGTCAGAGCGTCACGGACCTCGTCGAGCTTGAAAGGTTTGATAATGGCCATGACGATTTTCATGGATTCGATCCCCGCTTGAGCCCGTTTGTTACGTCACGCAGTGCGGGCGGGTTCACTGAGCCTTCGCCCGCGAAGCTTGCTTCTCAGGCATGACCGGGGAGATAGAATCAAACGCCGTGCCAGATGAACGGCGAAGCGGCAAGCCATTGATTCAATGAGTGAATAAACCAGATCGTCCGGTAAGCGGAGGCACTACCCCGAGCGGTCGCTTAAAGACGCGCCAGTAGGTGAGCGGCCTGCTCAAAATTTGAGCAGGCCCTATTTGGACCTCCGGTACGGACTACTGCAGGGCCTCACCGTGAAGGGTGACGTCCAGACCCATCACCTCGTCCTCTTGGCGCACGCGCAATGGGACCAAGGCGCCGATGACTTTAAGGATGACGAAGGTCAGTGCTCCCGACCACACCAGCGTGACGACGATTCCATAAAGTTGAGCCACGATCTGCTGTGGATTGCCCTCGAGGAGGCCATGCACGCCTCCCGGCAGCTCTGGAGTTGCCGACAACGCGCCCACCGCAAAGACACCGGCGAGCAAGGTGCCGGTAAATCCACCGACGCCGTGGACGCCAAACACGTCGAGCGAGTCGTCATAGCCGATCTTGAGCTTGAGCCAGGTACAGGCCCAGAAGCAGAACGCGCCGGCGACCAGCCCGATCAGCACCGCTTGCATGGGCAGCACAAAACCGGATGCAGGTGTAATGGTCCCCAATCCGGCGATCGCTCCTGAGACCATGCCAAGGACCGATGGCTTGCCGCGGGTCCACCACTCCAATGCCATCCAGGTGAAGGCGCCCATGCTGGCGGCGAGATGCGTCGCGACAATAGCCATCGCCGCGCGGGAATTCGCACCGAGGGCAGAACCGCCGTTGAAGCCAAACCAGCCGACCCACAACAGGCCGGTGCCAATCACCGCGAGCGCGAGATCGTAGGGAGCAAGGTTCTCGCTGCCGTATCCGCGTCGCGCGCCAACCACATATGCGGCCACCAGGCCGGCGACGCCTGCATTCAAATGCACCACCGTACCACCCGCGAAATCAATCAAGCCGTACGTGCCGAGAAACCCGCCGCCCCAGACCCAATGCGCAATCGGCACGTAGACGATGAGCAGCCAAAGCACACAAAACAAAAGGAACGCAGAGAAGCGGAGACGATCGGCGACGGAGCCCGCGACAAGCGCGACCGTGATGATCGCGAATGTCATCTGATAGATCATGAACAGGCTCTCCGGAATCGTCTTGGCCAGCGGTGAGATCGCATCCAGCGTCACGCCTGTAAGGAAAATCCGATCAAACGTTCCGATGAACGCACCTTCGCCTGTGAACGCCAGGCTGTAACCGATGAGAGCCCACACCACGGAAACAAGGAAAGTCGCCGCCAGACTTTGCGCCATGGTGGCAAGCACATTCTTCTTTCGCACCATGCCTGCGTAAAAAAGAGCCAGGCCCGGGATTGTCATCATCAGCACCAGACCCGTCGCGCCGATCATCCAGGCCGTGTCGCCGGCGTCGATCTTTGGTTCTTGCGCGAAAACCGGTGACGCTGCGGATGCAGCAACGGCGGTCAGAGCGAGGCGCAGGAAGGCCCGTGTCATGTCATCCCCTCAGGTTCCATCTGTTTTTCTAGAGCGCATCGACATCCGTCTCACCGGTTCGAATGCGCATGGCGCGTTCGACCGGCATGACGAAAATCTTGCCATCGCCGATCTGGCCGGTGCGTGCTGCGGCGGCGATCACTTCGATCACCTGGTCCAGCTGCTCGCTGGCGATCGCGATTTCGAGGCGAAGTTTGGGAAGAAAATTCACCTGATATTCGGCGCCGCGATAGATTTCGGTGTGGCCCTTTTGCCGGCCGTAGCCTTTCACTTCGGTCACCGTCATTCCGTGAATGCCGATACGCGTGAGTGCATCCCGCACCTCGTCGAGCTTGAATGGTTTTATGACAGCGATGACGAACTTCATGATCACTAGCCCCCGCCGAACGGCTCGAGAAACAACTGCCCAATGGCATAGAAATCCCACTCCACTCCGAGCGGGTGCAGGTCATACGCGTAAGCTAGCGGTAGACCGCGTAAAGATTAAGCGGACCTGTTGCTCTACCCACAGGCAGGAGGCCCCATTTCCAGGCAGGGTAGGTCAGCATAGTTGACTCATCTCCCCCGACTAGGCGTTGCAATCCCGAGATCGGCTATCGCTCTTGGCAAGACGGCCTGAGCCTGCCGCACGGTCATGCCGGGCTTGATGCGTGAATCATACAACAAGGTCAGCAGATAGCGGTCATAAACGGTCAGGTAGCCCACCATACGTTTCTGATTGAGAGTGGTCCACGGATTGTGCTGATCGTGATTTGATAGACCGAGCGCGTGCAGCAGTTCGTGATAGGCACAGTCGAGGAACACATCATCGCCCTTGTCGACGATGATAAAGGATACCGAGTGCACGATATTCCCATCGGCAGTTGATTTAACGCTGGTCATGCACTGCGGATCTGTCCGAGAGACGAAGGTCCTGGCGACCTTGGCACCGAAGGCCGCCTGCAATGCCGATTGAAAATCTTTCTCATCGATAAGCCGAAGCTCGATGTCCGCCGGAGCAGTCGGCGGAACGATGCTCAGCTGCAGGCCGGGAACTTCGCGCGCATATTCTGCAATGACGCGGGCCATTTCATTGCTGCGGTCGATCGTCCCGCCACCTATGATTCGAGCCCGAACCGCATGGTCAAACCGCCGAATGCCGAGCGGACGCGCGCCGATGCGCAGGTCAGACCCGAATGCCAGTGCGAGAAAACCGCGCGTAAGTTCCGCGGCCGTAAATTGCGTGTATTGATCCGGCGCGCCTTCGAACGAACCGGGCGGCGGAGGTTGTCTGCCCGATGCGCCCAGCGCGGCCGTCACCACTGCAATCAGGGCAAAGCAGCCCGCCAATAATTGCTTCATGTCCAAGTCAGGTTTCGCGCCGCTGTCGGACCAGGCCTTCCTGCGCCACCGACGCGACGAGCGTCCCATCGCGCGTAAATATAAGTCCGCGCGCGAAGCCGCGCGAGCCATGCAGATTGGGCGAATCCTGTGCGTACAGCAGCCAGTCATCGGCACGGAACGGGCGGTGCAGCCACAGTGCGTGATCAAGGCTGGCGGCCATGAATTCTTTTTCGAACAGCGTCCGACCGTGTGGCGCAAGTGCAGTATCGAGAAGCATCATGTCGGAAGCGTAGGCCAGCACGCATTGATGAATGGCCGGCAGATCCGGCAGCTTGCCGGTCGTGCGGATCCAGACATTGAATTGCCCACCGGGAATTTTCTTGCCGAGATAACGCTCGAACTCGACCGGCCGCAGTTCGATGGGTCGTTCGCGTTCGTAATAGCGGCGAACCGGATCGGGCATCGTCGGAAGCAATTTTTCGCGCATGTCGGCATCGCTCGGCAGTTTTTCCGGCGGCGGCACGTTGGGCATCTGGGCTTGGTGATCGAGGCCGGGCTCGTCCGTATGGAACGATACCGCCATGGAAAAGATTGGATGTCCGTGTTGACGGGCGGTCACGCGCCGCGTCGTGAAGCTTTTGCCGTCGCGGATCCGATCGACGTCATAGATGATCGGCACCTTGGGGTCGCCCGGTAGCAGAAAGTAGGCGTGCAAGGAATGCGGCGGCCGCCCTTCGACTGTGCGCACGGCAGCCACGAGCGCCTGCCCGATGACTTGGCCGCCGAACACCCGCTGCCAACCGACCTGGGGCGAGCGACCGCGGAACAGATTCACTTCCAAGGGTTCGAGATCGAGGATGTCGAGCAGATCCTGGACGGCGGAGGACATGGTGAATTCCGGACGGGTCGAAGTCTGGGCACAACCTGCTATGCTCCGCCGAGATTTACAAGGAAAGCGCATGACCGAAGGCAGCTCTCATGCCTGAACGGATGGAAGTCGCGGTCGGCGGGGCCGGTTTTGCTGGTCTCGCGCTCGCAATCGCGTTGCGGCAGGGATTGGGCGATCCATTCCCCGTCGCGGTCATTGACCCCACGCTGGCGCATGCCCAATCGAAAGATCCGCGAGCCTCGGCTATTGCCGCTGCCGCTCGACGACTCTTCGAGGCGATCGGGGTTTGGGACGCAGTTGCAAAAAACGCGCAACCAATCCTCGACATGGTGGTGACCGATTCCAAGCTCGACGATGCCGTGCGGCCGCAGTTTTTGACCTTTGCCGGCGAAGTCGAGGAAGACGAGCCCTTTGCGCACATGGTCGAGAACCGGCATCTGGTTGACGCATTGGTGGCGAAAGCAAAAGAGCTCGGTGTCGAGCTGCGCGCGGGAGCGGTGAAGGGCTTTGAAGCGGACGAGGCTTCCGTCAAGGTTTCGACATCTGATGGCGCACCTATTTCAGCGCGCCTGCTTGTCGGGGCGGACGGCGCCAATTCCCTGATCCGCGAGCAGGCCGGAATCTCCACGCATGGATGGGACTACGATCAGTCGGCGATTGTCACCACAGTCGCGCACGAGCGCGAGCACAGTGGCCGCGCCGAAGAGCATTTTCTCCCGGCAGGCCCGTTCGCGATTCTGCCGTTGACCGGCAGGCGCTGCTCGATTGTGTGGACGGAGGAAGCTCACGAGGCCCGGCGAATCGTCTCGCTTCCGGATCCCGAATTCCATGCCGAACTGGAAAAGCGCTTTGGCCTGCAACTGGGCGAGCTCGAGGTGATCGGGCCCCGGCGCGCATTTCCGCTCGGGCTGTTTACCGCTCGCGAGTTCATCGGGGAAAGACTGGCGCTGGTAGGCGACGCTGCGCACATCATCCATCCAATAGCCGGGCAGGGGCTGAATATGGGATTGCGCGATGTTGCGGCGCTGGCGGAAGCGGTTGCGGACGCGACTCGCCTGGGGCTCGACCCCGGCGGGCCGGATGTGCTTGAGCGCTACCAACGTTGGCGACGCTTCGACACCATGATGATGGGCGTTGCCACGGACGGGTTGAACAGGCTGTTCTCCAATCAGTCCGACGCGCTCCGGCTTGTGCGCGATATCGGGCTTGGCCTGGTTGAGCGCATGCCTGCCCTCAAGCGCATGTTCATCCGCGAAGCGGCAGGCTTCACGGGCGAGGTGCCGAAACTGCTCAGAGGCGAAGCGCTCTAGGCAAGAAGTTTTTTCGCAATCACCCGTATATGCACGTCTGCGCAATCTATTGTCGGAAATCCTGCATTTCGCTCGTTGAGCACCATTGAGAGATCGGTGCCGGCGATAAGCACCGCGTCGGCGCCGTCGCGTGAAATCAGCGTGCGCGCAAGCTGACGCAATTCATCGATCTGCGCCGGCGTGCTGCGATCGTTAAGCGCATCCATATAGGTATTGTGGATCTGCTCGATCTCGCTCGCTTTCGGCATAATCACGTCAACACCAAGACGGCCGAACATGCGGCTCTCAACGGTGAACCGCGTGCCGAGCAGGGCCACTCGCCTGAGGCGCCGCGCTTGGATTTCCGCAGCAACTTCGGAAACTATGTCGATCAGCGGCAAAGGGGAAATCGCGGTCAACTCAGCGGCGCAGATATGCGGAGTGATTGCGACGATCGCGCCCATCTCGGCGCCGCCAGCCGACAGGCTGGAGACGAGGCCTGCCAGATAGCGCGCAAGCCCGGCACGGTCGTCGTTTTCGACGAAAGCGCGTACCTGGTTCACGTCGGCATGTGCGATGAGCAGGCGTGCCGCCTTTCCAGCGGCCGCATGAGCGGCGAGGAGCCCACGATAATAGTAGACGGTTGCACCGGGCCCCAGGCCACCGATCAGGCCGAGGCATCGCCCCTCTCTGCCGGACGCGTTCATGTCAATGGAACGCTGCCAACGTGATCCTTGAATGCCTGGCGCGAGGAGATGGCACCGTACCACCGATCAAGGTTGAGCATCTTCGGGTGCTCCGGCACCAGTTGCACAAAGCGATAACACATGATCCCGACCGGGATGTCGCCGTAGGAAAATGCCGGACCCGCGACGTATTCGGTCTTTCCCAGCTGTGCGTCGAGCATTTTCATTGCATCGGTGGTTTTTTCCTGCGACGCCTTGATTGCGGCCATGTCGCGCTTTTCGGGCGGCGTCCGGATCAGTCCCCAGAATGCCGGGCCGATCGCAGGTCCTGCAACCGACAGCTGCCAATCCATCCACTGGCTGGCGAGCGCGCGCTGTGTGGCATCCTTCGGCTCAAGCAGTCCGTTTTTATCGTGCTTGCCGGCAAGGTAGCGCACGATCGAATTCGATTCCCACAAAAGGAAACCGTCCTCTTCCTCCAGCGTCGGGACGAGCCCGTTAGGATTCATCGCAAGGTAAGCGGGCTCCCTGTTCTTTCCAAACGGGCCGCCAATATCGATGCGCTCGTGTTCGAGCTTGAGCTCGCCCACTGCCCACATGGCTTTTTGCACGTTGGAGGATGTGTTCCGGCCCCAGATCTTGATCATCCGCATTTCTCCCTAAAAGCATTCCTTACTCTGTCATGGCCGGCCTTGTCGCGGCCCTCCACGTCTTTCAACCTTTGTGGCACCTGAGAAGACGTGGATGCCCGGCACAAGGCTTGTGCTCGGGCCGGCCGTAGGCCGGACCCGAGTGCCGGGCATGACGGTAGCAATCGATGAAATTCAATCCAGCCGGCGTGCTTCTTCCGGCAGCATGATCGGGATTCCGTCGCGTATGGGATAGGCGAGCTTTGCCTTGCGCGAGATCAGCTCCTGCTTTTCGGCGTCGTACTCCAGAGGCCCCTTCGTGACCGGGCACACAAGAATTTCCAGCAGTTTCGGATCAACACTGTCGGCAGGTCGTTCGGCGGGCGGGACGGTGGACATAAGGCCTCTCTCTTGTCATGCCCGGACCTTGTGCCGGGCATCTACGACTCCATGATCGTAGCCTACGGACATGGATGGCCGGGGCAAGACCGGCCAGCGTCGTTTCTGATCACTGGAGTTGCGGCTCGCCCTCGGTATTTTTCTTTGCGAGTTCGATCTCGGTGATCGCGATGAGGATTTCGGCGCGCGTCTTTAGATCGGGGGCCTCCAGGAGCGCCTGTTTTTCCGCCGTTCCATAGGGGGACATCATCGACAACGCATTGACCAGCGCTTCATTCGGCGCTCTTTCGATGCCTTCCCAGTCGGCCTTCAGATCGTTGGCTTTCAGAAACTCGGTAAGGGCCGAAAGCAATGCCGAGCGGTCGACAGCGTTTTCGCCCTTGCGCGCAACAAAATCATCAGCGAAAGGCGCGTAAGTGACGCGGCATTGCCGATAAGGTGTCGCGACTTTCAGCTCCTCTTCAATGCGGAAACGCGCGACGCCGGTCAGTTCGATCAGATAGCGGCCATCGCCGCTCTCGGCGAGTTGCGTGATGCGTCCGGCACATCCGATCGTGTAAAGGCTTGGTTTGTCCACCTGACCACCGTGGCCAGCGTCGGGCTGGATCATGCCGATAAGTCTATGGCCATCGCGCAATGCGTCGTCGACCATTGCCAGGTAGCGCGGCTCAAAGATATTCAGCGGCATCTGTCCGCGCGGCAAAAGTAGCGCGCCCGGCAGAGGGAAGACCGGGATGACCCCGGGCATCTCGATTGGTCCTCGATATTGAGCGTTCATCGGCATCTTCGCGTCACCCCGCCACTCGGTGCCGCAAATGTGGCGCACACTTTAGGAAAACAAAATCGAAGACAAACGCTTGCGTCCCTCTACGGTCGCCGGGTCGGTCGGCCCCCAGGCCTCAAAAAGCTGAACGAGTTGCTTGCGGGCGCCGTCATCGTTCCACTTGCGGTCTCGCTTGACGATTTCAAGAAGATGCTTGACCGCGTCGTCTCGCTTGCCTTTCGCGTTGAGCGCGACCGCAAGGTCGAAACGGGCTTGATGATTCTGCGGATCGGCCGCCATTTTTTTCTCGAGTTCTGCCAGCGGCCCTACTGACTTGGCCTGTTCGGCAACTTCGAGCGCCGCGCGTGCGGCGGCAACGGCCGGCTCATTTCGCTTCGCTTCCGGAACGAGTGCGAGCGTCTGTTTGGCCTGCTCTAGCGCGCCGGTCTGCACATAGGCACGAACGAGCCCGGCGAGCGCGCTGATGTTGGCGCTGTCTTCGGCAAGGAGCTGCGCATACATTTCCGCGGCGTCAGTCACGTTACCCGCAGCTAGCGCAGCGTCGGCCGCTTTCAAGAGATCCTTTTCCTCGGCCCGTACCGTACCTTTGGTGATCCTCTCCAGGAAGGCAGCAACCTGGCTTTCGGGCAGTGCGCCCATGAATCCGTCGACCGGTTGGCCGTTTGAGAACGCAATCACCGCGGGGATGGATTGGATGCCCATCTGGCCTGGGATGGCAGGATGCTCATCAATGTTCATTTTGGCGAGCTTGACCTTGCCCTTGGCTGCCTTCACGGCTTTTTCCAGGACAGGGGTGAGTTGCTTGCAGGGTCCGCACCACGGCGCCCAGAAATCAACCAGGACGGGCTGACGTCTCGACTCTTCGATGACGTCTTTCATGAAGGCCTGGGTGGTCGTGTCCTTGACAACCTCGGCCGTCGTCGTTGCTCCGCCGTTTTGCAGCATATCTTCCTACTCAACAGGCCGCGCCGGCCCCAATATCAGAGTTCCTGCCGAATTAGATGGTTATCGGCGAATGGAATGCAATCATCATGGCATGGTCGGGGCCTGTCCTGAAAGGCGCTCGATCCGGGGTATATGCCCGGTCGATTCGAGGAATTTCACAAGGTCTTCGCGGCTTATCGAAGTGGTCATGGTGTTGACCAGCGGATGATAATTCAGCGTCTTCTGCTCCATCATCGCAGCATCGAGAATCACAGCAACGCGGCCCTCTGTGTCATTGATCGCGCCGAAGGGGGTGACAGCCCCCGGTTCTACACCGAGCACCTCGCGCAGGAGATCGGATGACCCGAATGAAAAACGGCCGCTGGCGCCCAGTCGTCTATGCAAACCCTTGAGGTCGATATGGGCTTCTTCCAAAGCGACGACCAAATAAATTGCGTATTTTTTGTCGCGCAAAAACAAATTCTTGGTATGGCCGCCGGGAATTTGTCCCCGCAGCGCCCGGGATTGTTCAACGGTGAACAAAGGCGGATGCTTCACCGTTGAGTGCTTGATACCCAAGGAGTCAAACTCAGCGAAAAGCTGTTCTGGCGTTTTCGGCATTCCGGCAATAATCCAGCGAACGCTGTGTTAATATCCGGGGGAGACCCGATGGAGGTAAAGATGATGCGCATTTTGCCGGTCGCCCGCCCTTACTGCATTCCTGACATTTGATGCCGGTCCGGCTCGCGCTGTCGAGGGGCCCTGGTGTGCGTTCGTCAACATCGGCACGGGCAATGTTTATGAAGATTGCCGGTATTGGTCTTTCGCGGCGTGCCAGCCCAACGTCCTCGCCGGCAATCGCGGCTTCTGCAATGTGAACCCCCGATGGGTCGGGCCACCGCCGCGCGTGCAGGCCGGGCGACGGATCTATCGCTATTGACATGACGCGGCGCGGAACCGCCGCGCCATTGCAAAGGCTGGATTTTTGTGCCCCTGCTTCGGCGCGAAAATTCTTTGAAAAGCCTGCTTTGGGCTGCTAGAGGATCGGGCTTGGAGCTTTGACTGCCTGTCGCCGGTTCGTCTACCGGTGGCCAAGCGGTTGAAAACGCGGGTGTAGCTCAGGGGTAGAGCACGACCTTGCCAAGGTCGGGGTCGAGGGTTCGAATCCCTTCGCCCGCTCCAATCATCCTTCCTTCACATCGGCAATGGTGCCGCCTGTCAGACGGACCAGCTCCGACGGCGTGCTGCGAAACACGTGACGCGGTGAGCCGGCCGCGGCCCAGATCGGGTCGAGCGTCATCAAATCCGCATCAATGAACACCCGCGGGCGTCCGATGTGGCCGACGGGGGCCACGCCGCCAATTGCGAATCCGGTCGTGTCGCGCACCCAGCGTCCATCCGCGGCTTTTGCCTTGACGCCAAGCGCGCGCGAAATTTTCTCAACATCGACGCGATTGATGCCCGACGTCATGACCAGGACAACCTGTTCGCCGGCGCGCAGGATGATCGATTTCGCAATCTGTGCGACGGTGCAGCCGACAGCTGCGGCCGCGTCCTGCGCCGTGCGCGTTCCATCCGGAAAAACCTCGATCGTGTCGGGATGGCCAGCTTTTTGTAACGCCGCGCGCACGCGTTCAACCGAATTTCCAATTTCGGTCATCAGGCTAGTATCCCGCCGCCAGGGAACCGCGGGTGCGCCTGTCAGCGGCGCCCACATATCCGTTCGGCGTGATAGTGATGGAATTGACGGCAGTCAGCGGAATCGTCGGCGTCACTTTGTGACCGCGTCTTGCAAGGGCATCAAGCACGTCCGGCGCGACACCCGGCTCGACAATCACTTCATCGGGTTGCCATTGATGATGCAGGCGCGGTGCGCTCACTGCCGCGTCGATCGGCATCCGGAAATCGATGGTATTCACAACCACCTGCAGTACCGTGGAAATAATACGGCTGCCGCCTGGAGAGCCGGTAATGAGGACCGGCTTGCCATCCTTAAGCACGATAGTCGGAGTCATGGACGACAGCGGACGCTTGCGCGGGCCGGGCAGATTGCTGCCGTAGCCTATCAACCCGTATGCGTTTGCCGTACCTGGCTTGGCAGTAAAATCGTCGAGCTCGTTATTGAGGAGCACCCCGGTGCCCTCTGCCACGAGGCCGACGCCGTAGGAAAAATTGAGCGTGTAGGTGTTCGACACGGCGTTGCCGTCACGATCGATCACTGAGAAATGCGTGGTGTTGTCGCCTTCGTAGATGTCCGGCCTGCCTGGCTTTATGTCGCTGGCGGGCGTGGCCTTGTCGCCGATGGTTCTGCGCAGCGAGCCGGCATATTTTTTCGACAGCAGGCCCTTGATCGGAATTTTCACAGCATCAGGATCGCCAAGGAACGCCGCTCGGTCCGCGTAAGCGCGCTTCATCGCTTCGAGCATCAGGTGTATGGATTGAGCGCTACCGGCGCCGAGGGCGGCCACATCGTAGCCTTCGAGAATGTTCAGCATCTCGATCAGGTGAACGCCGCCGGAGGAGGGCGGCGGCATCGAGACGATGTCGTAGCCGCGATAGGTGCCCCGCAGCGGCGTACGCACGATCGCGCGGTAATTTTTCAGGTCTTCGGTCGTCATGATGCCGCCGGCTTTTCGTACGGCAGCGGCGATTTTTTCCGCGACAGGACCCTCGTAGAACCCTTTCGGTCCTTCGCTCGCGATGGCGCGCAGCGTGATGGCAAGATCAGGTTGCAGCAGGTCCTGGCCGGGCATGAGCACGTGGCCGTCGCTGTTGAGAAAGACGGGTGCGCTCGAAGGCCAGCGCGCGATCCGCGGCTGCGCCGCCGGTAGCGTATCCGCGATGTCATCCACGATGTCGACGCCATTGCGGGCAAGCGTAATCGCCGGCGCGATCAACTCGGCGAATGACAATTTGCGCGAGCCATATTTTTCATGTGCGAGAGCAAGGCCAGCCACCGTGCCCGGCACGCCGATCGACAATGCGGAGTCGCGCGATTTTTTCGGATCGGCTTCGCCGCCGGCATCCAGAAACATCGTCTCGGTGGCGGCTGCCGGCGCGGTCTCGCGATAGTCGATGGCCACATTCTGACCGGTCTTGCCAAGATGAATCACCATGAAGCCGCCGCCGCCGATATTGCCGGCGCGCGGATAGGTGACCGCGAGCGCGAATCCAACCGCGACGGCGGCGTCTACGGCGTTGCCCCCACGCTCCAGAATTTCGACGCCGATACGGGCGGCACGTTGCTCTTGCGCCACCACCATGCCATTGCGGGCGACAAAGGTCTGCGCCGGCGCGATCGACGGCGCCCGCGTAACCGCCGCGACCTGGGCGAAGGTCGGCGTCGTGCCGACTAACAACGCAAGAAGGAGGGCGGCGCTATGGATGAGGCTGACCATATCAATTTGTCATGGCCGGGCTTGATGGGGGGCTATAAAACCGGGATGCGCGGGACAAGCCCGCGCATGACTGCGGAAATGCTACCGTGCCTGCCCGTGATAATCCACATT
>Ga0081455_10006847_pt1 | contig 12144 bp, 8 predicted proteins | sample TabmetS3T2R1_FD_70207 | JGI IMG/M metagenome (GOLD analysis project Ga0081455, IMG submission 70207) | Tabebuia heterophylla rhizosphere microbial communities from the University of Puerto Rico - S3T2R1 | ecosystem: Host-associated > Plants > Roots > Rhizosphere ... | reverse complement strand
GGAATAAAAGCAACTTCGGTAGATGGATCAATGACTTTAGATAACACACTTGATTCAAGCATCGAAAGTCTCAAACCTTTAATAAGGAAGGATATAGTCCAACTGCTTAGGGGCGAAAATAAGTAGATGGTAGCAAAAGGAAGTATAGTATGGGTTAGCGGTCCGGCAGTTAAGGCAGATGGAATGTCTTCAGTAAAAATGTATGAGACGGTTGAGGTTGGTGAATCAAAATTGATTGGAGAGGTTATCAGATTAACCGGAGATGTAGCTTTTATTCAAGTTTATGAATCTACTTCAGGTCTAAAACCTGGAGAAGAAGTAATCGGTACAGGCCAACCACTTTCAGTTCTACTTGGTCCTGGAATTATTGGAAGGATTTATGATGGCATACAAAGGCCCTTGGATGATATTGCAGAGAAATCTGGCGCATTCATTGGGCGAGGTATAACTACAAGCCCTGTTGATTTGAAGAAAAAATACAAGTTTACTCCATCAGTGAAAAAAGATGATACTATTTTTGGAGGATCTATTCTCGGGGCAGTTGAAGAGACTCCTTTGTTAACTCACAATATTTTGGTCCCGCCAAATTATCCTGAAGCAACTGTTACTGAAATTGTGAAGGAAGGCGATTATGATTTAGAACATGTCATCGGACATGCTAATAGTAAGAACGGAGATAAAATTGAATTAAAGATGTATCACAAATGGCCTGTTAGAAAACCTCGTCCATATGCTGAAAGATATGATCCTACAGTACCCCTAGTTACGGGCCAGAGAATTATCGATACGTATTTTCCAATTGCAAAAGGTGGAACCGGTGCTATTCCAGGTGGATTTGGTACCGGAAAAACCGTAACATTGCATCAAATAGCTAAATGGGCAGATTCTAAGGTTGTTGTCTACATTGGCTGTGGAGAACGAGGCAACGAAATGACAGAAGTTCTTGTAGAATTCCCGCATTTAATTGACCCCAGATCTCAAAGGCCATTAATGGAAAGAACAGTGCTTGTAGCAAATACCAGTAACATGCCTGTTGCTGCTAGAGAAGCATCAATCTACACGGGTGTTACTATGGCGGAGTATTATCGTGATATGGGTTATGATGTAGTTCTCGTAGCTGACTCTACAAGTAGATGGGCAGAAGCACTTAGGGAGATGTCAGGCCGACTGGAGGAAATGCCTGCAGAAGAGGGATATCCATCATACTTGGCATCAAGACTCGCTGAATTTTATGAAAGGGCGGGGCGAATAAGAGCACGTGGTTCACCAGATCGCTCTGGATCTGTGACACTAGTTGGTGCAGTATCTCCATCAGGAGCAGACTTTACAGAACCAGTAACGACCCACACTATTCGATTTATCAAGACTTTTTGGGCTCTGGATACCAGGTTGGCATATTCTAGACACTATCCATCAATTAATTGGATGCAATCCTATTCTGGTTATCTTGAAGATATATCGAAATGGTGGAAAGAAAACGTAAGTCCTGATTGGTATGACTTGAGAGCAGAATCATATCATATATTGCAACGTGAAGATACGCTAAAAGAAATTGTCAGATTGTTAGGACCTGAAGCACTTCCAGATGAAGAGAAACTTGTTCTAGAAGTAGCTAGAATGCTAAAGATCGGAATTTTGCAGCAAAACTCTTTTGATAAGGTTGATACTTATTGTGGTCCGGCTAAACAACTAAAATTGGTTAGACTAATGGTAAAGTTCTATAAAGAGGCACAAAATGCTCTTAAGGAAGGAAAGTCATTAGCAGATATTAGAGCTTTGCCGATAATAACCACTTTACTAAAAGCAAAATTCGAAGTTACAGATGAGCAGATTTCAAAGTTAGATGAAATAGAAAAGCAACTATCAGATTCCTTCAAAGGTAACGTTGAGGAGGTAAAGGTCTCTGTCTAAAACAACTGGAATCGAGTACACGAAAATAGCAGAAATAAAAGGACCACTTATGATAGTAGATGGTGTAACAAAAGCTTCATTTGATGAACTTGTAGAAATAGAAACAAATGAAGGTGAAAGACGATTAGGAAAAGTTCTTGAAGTAGGAAGTGGCAAAGCAGTAGTTCAGGTATTTGAAGGAACAACGGGACTTGCCATTACAGGAACGAAAGTAAAGTTTCTTGGAAAAACTATGGCCATGCCAGTATCCCAAGAATTACTTGGACGTGTATTTGATGGCCTTGGGAGACCAAATGATGGCTTACCTGATCCAGTTGCTGACAAATTCCTTGATGTTAACGGAGAGCCCATGAATCCTCAAAGTAGAGAATATCCTACTTCATTCATCCAAACCGGAGTATCTGTTATCGACGGGATGCTGACTTTGGTTAGGGGTCAAAAGCTGCCAATTTTTTCTGGTTCGGGAATGTCACATAATATACTAGCGGCACAAATTGCACGTCAAGCTACTGTCGTGGGAACAAATGAAGATTTTGCTGTAGTCTTTGCTGCGATTGGTGTCCAGTACTCTGAAGCCCAGTACTTCAAGAGGAGCTTGGAGGAATCTGGTGCATTGAGAAGGAGTGTATTGTTTGTTAATCTTGCAGATGACCCTGCTATTGAAAGAATTATAACTCCTAGGGTAGCTCTGACCGTAGCTGAATACCTTGCATTTGATCTTGGCATGCATGTACTGGCTATACTAACTGATATGACCAATTATGCGGAAGCCCTTAGAGAGATAAGTGCGGCAAGGGAAGAAGTTCCAGGTAGAAAAGGATATCCCGGATATCTCTATACCGACTTGGCAAATAATTATGAAAGAGCAGGCAGAATTAAAGGTAAGAACGGCAGTGTTACTCAAATGCCGATTCTATCAATGCCAGCAGACGATATTACACACCCTATACCTGATCTGACCGGCTACATCACAGAAGGACAGGTTGTTCTGGGAAGAGATCTATTCAGAAAGGGAATATATCCATCAGTTAATGTAATGATGTCCCTTTCTAGATTAATGAAGGATGGAGTTGGAGAAGGAAAAACTAGATCTGATCACATGGAAGTTGGTAACCAGTTATACGACGCATATTCTCGGGCCCAAGAGGTAAGAGCACTGGCAGAAATTGTAGGAAAAGCAGGTTTAACCGGAGTTGATTTGAAATACCTTGATGCTGGTGATAATTTCGAGACTCACTTTTTAAAGCAAAGTCCTGACGAAAATAGAAATTTGGATGAAACTCTAAGTAGGGCATGGGATATACTAGCAACTTTACCAGAAGGGGAACTAACCAAAATTAAGGACAAACATATTCAACAATATTATAAACGAAACAAGTAATTAGATATTCATCAAAATGTCATTCGGTAAAAATGTTACTGCAACAAAAATTGAACTGATAAAGATAAGAAGATCTTTGCAAGTTAGTTCCATGGTTCACAAAATATTAGATGATAAAAGAGAAGTATTACTAAAAAAAATTGATGAAATGATAGAAGAAGCTAACAAGACAAGAGGTGATATCTGGTCTCCACTTTCAGATATTTACTCAGCAGTTTATGATTCATATATGTCAATTGGAACTTCAATGCTTGAATCAATTTCAGATTCTACTCCAGGTATAATGGAAGTGAATGTAAACGTGAGGAGAATTGTTGATGTTAAGATTCCTACTCTACAGATTAAAACCAAGGAAGGCGGTCAAGATCTTTCTTATGGCTTTTCAGAAACAAATGTCTATGTTGACAAGGCATCTAAACAGATAAAGAATATGCTTCCACAGATCTGTAAAGCGGCGGAATATGAAAATGCAATTTTTAGTCTAGCAAAGGAACTCGAAAAAACCCAGAAATTAATCAATGCACTTGAATTTGTTATTATTCCACAGTATCAAAATGCTATATCCTTTATTAAAGGAACATTGGAAGAACGTGAAAGAGAAGAATTCGTAAGACTTAAAAAAGTAAAAGTTGTTTTGGATAAGAAAAAGAATATAGAATAGGCAAAACAAAGCATATTGATGGTAGCAAGTAAAATGGATAGCGATATAACATCAGAATACTTTAAGAAATCAAAACAAAATTTACAAGCAGAACACGATTTAATGGTTGAAGATGTAAAAAAGGATATTTCCTCTTACAAGAAAAAAGCATTATCAAATGCTTGAGTATTACAAGTAATTTGTTTCAACTAGTTTTATACCAAAATATCACTTGGCAAACACATAAATCAAATACCAATCTCTATCTATAAGAAATTTCTTAACAAAAGATCCTTTGAAATATAGAACAAATTGGAAATTGCGAAGTTCTAACATCGCTTAATTTACTAATGACGCTGCGAAATCATGTCTTTTCATACTTCCTTAGTTATAATTAAATATGGCATTTAATTTGCAACCAATGTATGAAGGGTGTTAACAGAGAAAAAATTAGCGTTATTCTTCTGGCCATTGCTATAACTTCTAGCATACTACTCTTGTATAACAATTGGGCCTATGCACAAGCTAGTGCCCCAGATGGCAGTTCAGCCAAGTTTATTGGTGCAGGCATGGCCTTTGGTCTTGCAGCTGCTGGATCAGGAATAGGCTTAGGATTTGTGGGTGCTGCTGGTTTGGCAGCTATAAGCGATAATCCAAAGATGCAATCTAGGGTCTTCATATTTGTGGGTATGGTCGAATCAATTGCAATCTATGGTATTGTAATGATGTTCATTATCTTGGGTCAGTGACAGAGATAATACGTCCAAGACGGATTACTTTTTTACTATAGACTAGAAGATAGTAGTTTTTGACCAGATTGTTGCTCAATTTTTTGTCAAGTGGCTCCTAGAGAAACTACAATTTCCATAGGTAGTAGGAATTTCTGGAAAATCAAAGGTTAGATAATTGACAAGTGAATAGGAATATTTTCTAGATCCTTGAAGGGAATAAAAGGGAAAGGTTTTAAGGAGAATTAATAATCAAACAATTCAATACTATGGGGCAGGCTAAACTTTTAAAGACAACTGTAATTCTGCCAAGAATTGAAACTCACGAAGCCGTAAGTAAGCTGGCAGAATTTGAATGGTATCATCCATTGCAGAATCCTTCTGAACATAGTAATCCGTATTTTGATGATCTTTTGTTAAATGCTCAAAAATTGTTTCAGGATATTGACGAAGTCATAAGATCCTTGGGCATACCAACTGAAATTGGCATAATGACCACCCTTTTTAAGGGTGCTCCTCAGAAAAGAACTGATTACAAGATAAATGATATTCAGAGTTTCATCGTTGAATTGGAAAATAAAAGTAAGGTTCTACTGGAAGAACCGATATCTTTACTGACAACGCAACGACAAACTGAAAAGGAACTTGAAGAATACCGAAATGCACGGGACGCTATTGGTAGTGCTTCAAAGCTCAAAATGGAACTATCTGGACTGCGTAGCCTGAAGACATTTTTTGCAGAAATTTTTATTGTTAATTCCAAGGACATTAAGGAGATTCAAAATAGTTTGAGTGATCTGATTGTATATCCATTCAAGCTTAATGATGACAAATCTTCTATCACTGTCATCGGCTCACAAGAAGATTCCGAAAAAGTCATGAAGGTGCTTAGGAGCTTCAATGTACATCCCATTCAAATTCCATCTGATTTGCCACAAAATCCAAGTACAGCCTATGATAAATGCCAGAAAATATGTAAGGAGCTCGAAAAGAAATCTGCAGAAATTACTAAAAAAATTGAAAAGTTGAAGGTAAAACTTTTGCCCAAATTGCTTTCATTGTATGAGTCATCTAAGATAGCAAAAGATGTATTAGAGGTCACAAGAAAGCCAGGAGGTACAAAGAATTTTGCAGTTATTCAGGGATATATCCCAGTCAAGATGGAAAGAAGGTTCGAGACTCTCACAAAAAGTTATGTGTCTGTGACAGAACCGGCCTATCTTGATAGCGATCCTAACAATCAGCTTCCAACCCTGCTTGTTAATAACAGATATACAAAGACTTTTGAAGTAATAACTGAGACTCAAGGTATTCCCTCACCTGGTGAAGTAGACCCGACTCCCATTATTGCTTTTGTATGGCCTGTTTTTTATGGACTTATGTTTGCAGATTTCGGACATGGCCTGTTACTTTTCGGCTTGGGTATGTTCCTTAGGTATAGAGCGAATGGGAACTTAAAGACATGGGCAACCCTTTTGGCAGCAAGCGGTGCAGCGGCCACCATAGCCGGTATAGGGGTAGGGGAGATGTTTGGTTTTCACATTTTGGAGATAAATATTTTTGGGTATGTTTTAGAGCCATTGGATGGTCTAGTGGGCGCCCTAAATGTCTCACAATTAACATTCGATCAGGTAGTAAACATACTCAAGGTATCGGTGGCTATCGGTATTGTGCACTTATTGATGGCTATGTTACTGAAACTTAGAGCTGATATATTGGACAGGAACAAACTTGCCGTTCTGACACATGATATCCCTTATATAATCCAGTTTTTTGCCGTAGTAGCGTTGATACTTGCTGCGATAGGTTCTGGATACGATATAATAGGTATGTTTGGAATAACCGGTGTTACTCATGATGAGCCGGTACCGTGGTTGACATATTTATTCGGAGATTGGGTAACGGTAGAGCTAGTTGCTAAAGCCACACCTCCAATAATCATTGCAACCGCAGGAATTATGATTTATGGGGGTAAAAAAGAACAAGAACTTGCTGCCAAACATGGTCATGATGAAGGAGGCGGATTAATGGGAATTGTTATAGAGGTCATACTGGTAAGGATAATTGAAATTCTTTCTAATGTGATTAGTTATACTAGGATTGGAATCATGTTACTCGTACATTCTGCCCTACTGGTAACGGTCAATCAATCATACGAGACTGGAGGCGGATTAGCAGTTTTAATTGGTGGTAATATAGGAATAATGCTTATTGAAGGATTAATTGTATATATTCAGACAATTAGGTTGCACCTTTATGAATGGTTCCCAAAATGGTATAAGGGCGAAGGAGTCGAATTTAAGAAATTAATTCCAAAAAAAGTGTATTCAAATCTTGTCTGGTCAGAAAAACAATCTAGTTAAAAGATATTTAATTACTTAACCAAAAATATTTTTTTATTACTAAATATATAGATTTATTAGCAATCGAACCAGATGGATTTAATTTGTGATCTGGAAGAGCGGAATTGAATAATCCTAATTGAGATTAATTAACTTTGATAATATAGTTTCTCCTGGGATATTCTGTTCAATCCCGGATGCTATTGCTGACAAATTTCTAACTTCTACCATGATCAGTTTTAAAGCCGCAAGTACAATCCCCACACTGAACATAGTTCTAAAAGCTGACAACGCTCGCTTCAATCCTATATCTTCAAATCCTTTTTCTATATGTAATATGGAGTCTATATCACTAGTTGGATTTTGGGGAACTATGTCTTTGTAAACAGTGGTGGACAACTCTGCGATTGCCTCTGGTATTTTTTCAGCGTTGATCATTTTTTGTAGTGTGTCTTTTGTTACCTTAGAGGTATTGGTTACAATGAGCTGATTAATTTCATCAGGGGACAGATTCCAAAATTTTCCTCGAAGAATAGCTAGCACATTGTAAGAGTCAATATCTACTGAAACTATATTCTTTGCCTCCATAGATTGTGATTCAGTATTCATTGCTCTGCCTAACTCATGATAGAAAACATGATCAAGATATACATCAAAAACCCTCACATCTCCTTTATCTTTGTATATCGTAGCTGCTTTGGTAACATCGTCAGCAAATTCACTCCCTGCAAGGGCAGAAATGGCCTCATCTAAATTCTTTGAAACAAGAGCCTTAACTACAAGATCACGCCTACCCACCAGTTCCTCTGCTCTCAAATTTATCTTGGGTAATAGTTCATCATAGGATTTTCCCAGAGCTTTACCTTTCAAAATCATCTTTAAATTCCAGGTAATATGCTTCATGAAATAAGAGCTAAGAATTTTGGCCCCACCAGAAATATTGACCATTTTCGCATGTGTATTCACTAAATATTCCTTCAGTGCATTTTCTATTTTATCAGCAGTATAAGGTTTAGTAAGCTTTGCTAACGCATCAAGATAAACCGTATTCTTCATTCTTGTTACTAGTTCATCCATATCCCTTGACTCACACAACATTTGAAGTTCATTTTTTGTCAACATTCTCCCTTTTAATCCATGAGACACGACAGTTCCAAAAATTTTGGCTGGCATACTTACTTTGCTCAATGGTTACAATAGCACATCCTTTGTCAATAAATTTATAATTCCGCATCAATTTTAATATTTACGAAGTGTATGCTATGTCCATTTACTCACAGTTAATAAATAAAGCGTGCAATTACAAGAGTTAGAACAATTTCGTCTATTTTCAAACTCGTTAGAGTCAAACGAAACAAGGAAATCTTAGACAGTTTATTTGAAAAAATAGCTGGCTTTTGCAGGGGATAATGACCTATTTTTAAAAATAGCCCTAGATCAATTGAGCACGTGCTAATAGACTTCATTATTTCAGTGAAGAATGATGGAGAGGGTTATTTTGCAATCCATAATTACCTGTCCAGCATAATTTCATTTTATAAAATAAATGATATTATATTAAATACCAACAAGATATCAAAATTTTATTCTGTCTTCAGGGATACGAAGACAGGAACGATAATTACTGCGGATATTTTGCTATTTCTTAATATTTTTTTCCAAATCTAAATTCATGTACATCTTACAATTAAATTTATGGCAAAATAAGGTACGTAAAGTAAAGTAGAGTTTATCATTTAAATTTTTAGTCGGGTATTCCATGCAAAAGATAATCTATAAATATTCTTCTATCTGCTTCTACACATCCAGAATTTGACTTTCCACCTTCATTAAAAATTATGCAGAAATTACCTATATGTTACCATCATAACAGATAAGTAAATAAAAAAATATCGCGTTATGGTAGTACTAGCAGTTGTCCAGTCATAACTGGCAAGTGATATCTGCAGTAAAAAGTGAATACACCTGTTTGGTCTGCAGTGAATGTTGCATTTCCATTTTGAGCGAATCCTAAGTCAATATCTACTTTATATGGATAACCTATAGTAAATGAATGTCTTTCTGTTTTGACATCATCCACATTATAGAATTTGACGGTTACCTTGTCACCTTTATTCGCGACGAGTGTATGGACAGAATATGAATCTCCTGCAACTTTTAATTTATTCTCATCAACATTTTCAACTTCTGACGTGAATATGTAAAATGTCTTTTCTCCTGGTGTTGACATTGAAGGTATTTTGCCTGACGGTCCAGTTGCATTACTCATATTTTTCATTTCCATTTTTTGTGATTCGTTTTCGTTTTGTGCATATGATTGAGTAATTAGTTTTGATTCCGGCACTGTAAGCACTAAGAGACCAATTGTTAGTGCGAAAATTACTGTAAACAAGACGAGAGTTGTTCGTTTCATAAGTATCTCATATTAAAGAGGGCCTATATTTAAGAGATCTCAAAGTATCCAACCATAACTTTCGGATTATCTAAAAAGAAGTTAATATTAGATAGACAACAAAAGAATATTCACAGCTGAATGCTAATGTCGCAAATACATTCGAAAACGTTGCAAGAGACAATTTAAGAGATTTTTCAACGAGAGAAGTACAAACACATTCAGGACGACAATAAGCGCAATATAGTGATAGATTAATAAAAATTAATCTACGCACTCCTAATTCTTTATCAAAATAAAACACAATATTTTCGTTAGTGTAAACATGCACTGATTTCTAATTCCTTTTGTTGTCTCCTCAAGTTTTTAAGTATGTGTAAAATGTGTAGGAATTTCAGAACTCATTAATTATCTTCTCCACACTCAGAAGAAACATCAAGACCTTCTAACCACTCACCTGCTTTACAAATTGATTTAACGCAAAATTAGCTAGTTCATTGGGATTGAAGTCCCTCCTACTTTTGAATTGTCCTGATTGTTGCATACTAATATCGATTGAGTAAAATGTTATATAGAATTACCGGATATAAGCAGTTAATGGCAGACGATGATCTAAATACCGGGTGTTCCCACTGTTGGGGTCCTGTAGATTCGGAAACAAAAAATTGTAAAAGTTGTGACGGTCCCCAGGAAAATTGCGACTGTAAAATCGTGCCACACTAAGACAAACATAAGCAAGTATAATTAAGAAAAAAATAGCATTATTCATGTTATCCGTTTCCCACAGGTTTGTCAATACTTGAGCTATGAGATTTAAATTTGATTTGTTTGAGGACTTCTCTTTTGACTTATTTCTAATTAAAGATTTCTCATAAAGTTGCGATTAAATATTCAGTCATATAGCCTTGTGCCTAGTTTGTCCTATTCAAGGTTAACTGACCCCAATTACCAGAGGTTCAAATCAAGTCATTGTCCCATTCATATTATAAAAAATATCATTGCTAGTCTATCCAAACAAAAGCCAAATACCAGCTAGTAGAACCATACTACATGAAGGGCACTATTCGCTACGAGTTCAACATTTTTTCCTTACAGAATCTTCAGCAACGGATCCTAAACGCTGTGCTATAAATCTTATAAATCTTCAATTTAGAAATTCTTAACTAGTTTATAGTGTTTAAACCAAATAATAATTAATACTCATGCGGTTTAAGCGTCAAAAAAAGATGAAATAAATTGGGATATTGGATGCGATAATCCGAGAGTAAGAAAATGAATTGCAAATCCAATTATTGCACCCAAAAGTAAGTTATCTGTGTACCAATAAATTCCTAAAAATAATCCCAACGAGGGAACAGTAAATAGCAGTGCAAGAATTGCACTTGTACTTATCATCTTAATCATAATGTCTGGCGTAATATTTTCTGATTTTTGACAGGGAAACTGAAATTTTACACTTATTCCTGTTCTTGACAATTGACAAAAAATGTTTTTTTGAGACCTGATATATGTATTGGTATCTCAAAAATTATGAAAAATATTCTCATTGCTTGTATAATTTAATTGGATAACAAAGACATTATGAATTTTGTAACAACAGAATAAACAAAAGATCATAAAAAAAATTGTTAAGAACCATCCAGCCAAATGATTAATGATTAAACATCTAGAGGATTTAATGTAGCCTGTTGTTAAGTATTGAACTGTCTAGGATGTCAAATTAATAAGTTTCAGATAGAAATAGTATATTAGTAGTATTTGTTAGCTTATGAAAATAGAAACTCGCAGGAATCCAAACACTAGTTGATTGTATAATTCTTGATTGCAATTTACTCGGCTATTTCTTAATCCATTCCAAATAGATATTATATTGATAATCTTTTTGAGATTTTATATGCAAAACCCATAGCAACGAAGAGAGTTATGATTCCTGCAGAAATTGTAATAATCAAATTTGTTTTGATAACATAATGAAATACGAAAGTACTGATGATGGCTGGGACTGCTATAACTAGAGCCAATAACGTACCATTTAGAAAAATTTTTAGGGCAGAAATATTCACATCGCCATTTTCAGAATTTGGATTCAACTTCAAAAATGTTCTTTTGCTATCATATAAATATCATTCATAATAGATTGCCAAATTGTATTGATATTTGAGAATCATTTTCCATAACTATCCTAATATATCATCTAACCTTCTTCATAATTCAGAATATTATCTTGCTCTGATCAGTATTTTGGTGTTTTCACCTCCAATCGGATTTCATTCTGCAATATCAAGGACAAGTAAAGATGAGTATTGCGCTGATTCTCGAAAACGAAATTGACACCAATAGACGTACTAGTTTTTCATTTGTATTAGTTATTATATTAACAAAATCTAATTTAGAATATTAATTCGTCAATACTCAAAATCCTACCACAATATTTGCATTTTAAAATGATTTTCTCTTTATCTATAACTTCAATGACAGATTTTATATTCTCTCCGATAGTTACACATCTTAAGTTAGGACATTTGAAAATTCCAGTAATATAATCTGGCAATTGTATCTTCCTCTTTTCTGCTAATTTGTAATCTTTGATAATGTTTATAGTCGCATGTGGTGCTATTAATGATAGCTTATTCGTTTCATCAGATTCCAGATATCTGTTTTCTACTTTAATAATATCCTTTTTATCATATTTGTTGCTTGGAACATTCAAGGCAACGGTTATAACATTTCCTTCTCTTCCAGTGATATTG
>Ga0081455_10006846_pt1 | contig 12145 bp, 6 predicted proteins | sample TabmetS3T2R1_FD_70207 | JGI IMG/M metagenome (GOLD analysis project Ga0081455, IMG submission 70207) | Tabebuia heterophylla rhizosphere microbial communities from the University of Puerto Rico - S3T2R1 | ecosystem: Host-associated > Plants > Roots > Rhizosphere ... | reverse complement strand
TTATCGAGGCACCACCGGCGAGATTGTGAAGGTGGCTGCGATTGGGGATTCTTCTCCGATCGGAGGCACGTTTGGCGCGGTTGGACCGGGGTCACTTAATGATAATGGACAGGTCGTCTTCCTGGCGGCGGCGGTCGGCACTCTTAATAGCAACATATTCATGTGGGACAATGGCGTTGTAACTAAGGTGGCGGCTATCGGCGATCCCGCTCCCGGAGGCGGAACATTTTCTTTGCTTGGTACTGAAAGCGCGGGCTTCCAAGACGGAACAAATATCCCCGTGGGTCCTCTGCCCGACATTAATGATTCGGGTCAAATCGCTTTCCGCGCCATTGTGAGTGGTGGCATCACTCAGCGCGGCATAGTCGTTCGCACAGGTCAGACGGACGAATGGTATGTGAAAGTCCCTGATCCTACTCCCATCGGAGGGACTTACCTTGATATGCAAGCCGCTTCGATTAACAACGCCGGACAAATTGCATTCTTTGCCGATTACCATCCCACTCCAGAAACTATCAACTCTGGTTGGTTCGCAGGGGCGCCTGGAAATTGGCGAAAGGTCGTTGTGTTCTTCGATTCCATTGACGGTGGACAATGCCTGGGCCTGGCGTTCTCGCGCAACCCAATGCAGACAATCGATGCGGCGGGAAATGTAGTGTTCTGGGCTAACCTTGATAGCAACGGGACAGCCGACCGCCTTGTGCTCGGGTTAACGGACGGCAATTTCTTAATAGCTGCGCGGCGCGGCGATCCCACACCGATCGGTGGAACGTTTGGGACAATGGATGCCTGGCCGGCCATTAATGGGAATATTGGCACCGTCAACCCAGCCACGCCCGGCGCCCAAAATGGCGCGCTCAGCGCGCACATGGTTTTCAATCACTGCCCAAGTGGGACACCTACTCCGACACCGACGCCCACTCCAAAGCCAACTGCTACTCCGACAGCTACTCCTGTCGCGACACCGCGGCCGACACCTACGCCCAGGGCTCGTCCCACACCGCCGCCTCGCCCCTGATTCTTTCTCGTCGAATACGTTGAAACGTCAGTAGCTAAGATCTAACGATGAAGAGTACTTCGAATCCCAACCGCTTCTATTCCAAATCTCGGCTGTTACTCGGGTCTCTGGTCGTGTTACTCAGCAGCTGTCTTCTGCTGGCTGGTTTTGGTGCGATATCTAGAACATTTGGAGCAAGAATCGCTTCACCCAAAAACGATGCCACATCTAGCTCAGACCCGGCACGTCGATTCGACGAGCAAGGAAATCGGTCCCAGGGGATGTCATTCCTGCTGGGGCATCCGCGGAAAACTCGAGCAATGCGACCCACTGGTAGTGGAAATTGGTTCTCGCTTGGACCGCCCGGAGGCGATGTGTTCGATGCAGCCGTTTCAACGACCGATCCGAACATCGCTCTCGCTGGCATCGCACCTGACGGCAGCTTCGGTGGAACGCTTTATCGCTCGACTGATGCTGGGAATACATGGTCTGAGGTGCTGCCGCTGGACGGCATAAGTGTCTTCGACATCGAATTCGCGTCAGACGGCACTGCCTATCTCGCCACCCAGGACAGTGTCCGGAATAGCACCGACGGCGGTCTAAGCTGGGCCACGCTGAACCTTGGTATCGGCGAAAACGACCAAGTCTTTGACGTTGCGCTAGATCCATCCGATCCCTCGACCCTGTGGGCAGCTATTGCCGATGCTTTCGCCCAGCAACCGGTCAATGTCATGCGCTCGACGGATGCGGGCGCAACGTGGGAGAATCGCACGCCACCACTCGCAGTGCCGATATCGGGTCGCGCAATCGCAGTTGATCCGAGCGATTCAAACACAGTCATCGCAGTGTTTGGTGGTGACTTCGGAGGTGGCGAGGCGTGGGTTAGCACTGACGCCGGGGACTCGTGGATGGATCGGTCCGACGGTCTGCCCGGCAATCCGCTGAACGCAGTCGTTTATGACGGCACACGCCTGCTTGTTGGCGGTGGATTACTATTTGGCTCGCAGTTCGTCGGCCTGTATGAGTCGCCCGATCTAGGTGTTACCTGGACTGCACTGCATGACGGCACTTGGCCGGTCCTGGTAGTCGAAGATATTGCCGTCGATTCCAATGACCCTGCGAAAATTTTCGCGGCAATAGATGGCGGCGGAGTCAATCGAACCACGGACGGTGGTGCTACATGGCAGATCGGCATTGGAGGCAGCCAGGCGCTGGCCGGGCGCTCGATTCGCTTTCGACCTGGTAGCTCGCAAGAGCTGTTGCTCGGTACCAGTTCGCTTGCAGTGTTTCACTCTACAAACAGTGGCGACACCTTTGTCCAGTCTTCGGACGGTATCTCTGAACTAGATCTGTTTTCGGTTGATGCTAATCCGCTTGAGCCACCAGAGCTCGCCGTAGCGTTCCAGGGTGCAAATAACGGCGGTGTGTTTTCTTCGACCGACGACGGCACGACCTGGCAGCTGGAATCGGCGCCACCAACGAGATACAGCGCAGTGCGGTTTGCTCCTGATGGCACGCTATATGCCATTTCCAGTGGTCCTTCGACGGTAGCTCAAGAGGGATTGTATCGACGTGAGGACAACGGGAGTTGGACTCCTCTTGGTCCAGACCAAGGGCCTCTGTACGAGTCTGATCTCGCGGCGATACGCTTTAGCACTAATAACCCAGACTTAATCTTACTCGGCGGCGCCGACTTCGGAGTAGCTGGCTTCGAAGGCACGATCTGGCGCAGCACTGACAGTGGCCAAGCCTGGACAAAGGTCTTCGAAAGCGCACAAGGCACAAGTGAGAACGTGACTGATCTTGAGATCGTCGAAGATGGTACAGACCAAAACATGCTTGCGTCATTCACGGACTTCGTTACACAGGAAGGCGGTGTCTTGCGTTCCACCGACGGGGGTTCAACCTGGTCTCCATCGTCTAACGGACTACCTGCGGGGCAATTCCGGGACCCGGATCTTTGCGCGGCGGTCGGCAATCCACAGCTGTTTTATCTATCTGCCTGGCCGAATTTTAGTTCAACCTTGTTGTTTCGCACCACGGATGGCGGCGTCACTTGGCAATCCACCGGTTGGACAGGGAACGGTCTTTCCGAAGACTTGGTCTGTGATCCAGTGAACAATCAAGTACTCTACATCAGCCTGCAGAGCGAAGGTTCGCAGGTCGCGCGCTCAGAGGACGGCGGCGCTACCTTCACACCCTTTGCCAACGGACTCGAAGGCATAACCGCGCCGCGCGACCTGGCCTTTGCCGGCACAAGCCGACTCTTACTAGCAAGTGAGCATGGCAGTTACGCGACCTCGCAGTCACCGACTCCTACCCCTACACCAACTTTAACACCGAGTTCTACTCCTACGCCAACTGTAACGCCGAGCTTGACTCCTTCGCCGACGGTAACTCCAACACCGCGGTCTACGCCAATACCCAGGCCTCGTCCCACGCCGTTCCCTCGGCCGACACCGGGTTAAGGGCGTAGCTCATAGACAGCAAAGTTGTTTAATCACTTAAACTCATACAAAGGAAAACCAAGGATGCATAAAGGGTCGCTTACTACCATGGAGACACACGTTGTTCGAGGCGGATTTTTCGCCGTTCTCCTTTTTGTCGCTATCAACCCTGTACGGCCCGTGCATGGACAGCCTCTGAGCAGTATGAGCTCGCAGGTCAACTCCACCCATCGCGCCAACGACGTAAGGGCTGTGGTAAGAGTTCACGACACTGCGCAACGCGCGAAAAGTGTATCACCGCAACAAAGTCACGGCGTCACCAGTAACAGCTCTCCGTCGGGCACTATTTGTGGCGTGGAGTCCCGTGCCGCGCACGGACAGATCGCACCTAACACAAATGGCGGGACGTTGAACCCGGCGGCTTTCGCCAACCCTACGACCATTAATGCCTCCGGACGCGTCGCATTTAATTCGCAGGTCGATGGCTCAGACCGTAACCAGGGAGTGTTCGTTGCCGATTCAGACGGCACAATCGGTGCCATCGCCATCGGCTGCGGCCTCCCGGGCGGTGGCGGAGACACAACTTCGATGTGCGGTGATGCTTCACCTATAGGTGGACATTTTGGCGGCTTCTTTTTCGGCAACACCGTCTTCACACCCGACATCAATGATGCGGGAGATGTCCTCTTTCTTTGCGACGTGAATGGCGGCGATTCGCGACGGGCATTGTTCCTTTATCGGTCTGCTTCCGGGCAAATTGTCAAGGTGGCTGCCATTGGAGATCCCTCGCCGATCGGAGGCACATTCGGGGCGGTTGGTCCAGGCTCCATGAATAACAACGGAAAGGTCGTGTTCCTTGCGTCCCAGGTTGGCGAAACAGTCAACAGCAACCTATTCATGTGGGACAACGGCGTGGTGACAAAGGTAGCTGCCCTCGGTGACCCCGCGCCTGGAGGCGGAACCTTTTCCGGCCTTGGCGTTGAGAGCTTCGGGTTCCAGGACGGAACTTTTATTCCAGGTGGTCCCGTCCCGGATATTAATGACTCGGACCAGATCGCCTTCCGCGCGATCGTGACCGGTGGCATCACTGGACGAGGCATCATCGTGCGCACGAACCAGGTTGATGAATGGTATGTTAAGGTCCCTGATCCTACGCCTATCGGCGGTACCTATTTTGATATGCAAGCTGCTTCCATTAACAATGCTGGGCAAATTGCTTTCTTTGCCGATTACCATCCCACTCCAGATACGACCAACTCTGGTTGGTTTGCGGGAGCGCCTGGAAATTGGCGAAAAGTCGTCGTGTTCTTTGATCCTATCGATGGTGGCCAATGCCTGGGCCTGGCATTCTCCCGTAATCCGATGCAGACAATCGACGCGGCAGGGAACGTTGTGTTCTGGGCCAATCTTGATAGCAACGGTAACGCCGACCGCCTTGTGCTGGGGTTGACTGACGGCAACCTGCTGATCGCTGCGCGCCGCGGTGATCCCACACCGATTGGCGGCGCGTTTGGCTCAATGGATGCCTGGCCGGCGATAAACGGCAACATCGGCACGGTGAACCCAGCGACGCCAGGCGCCCAAAATGGTGCGCTCAGCGCCCACATGGTTTTCAATCATTGCCCAAGTGGAACACCGACTCCGAGTCCCACAGCTACACCTACGGCTTCAGCTACACCTACTACGACGCCGACACCACCACCACCGACCGCCACGCCAACCGCCAGCGCGACTGCTACGCCTAGCATCACACCAAGGCCGACTCCAACGCCCAGGATTCGCCCGACACCAAGGCCCCGCCCTACGCCTCCAGGTTAAATGCAAGCCGATAAACAAGTCTTAACAATAGCCACGAAAATTGTGCGCCTGAAACTGCCTTTGTTTATTTGGAGTCTTAGCGGGATCTGCGGGCTGACAACCGCCATCTACGCAGGACAGGCTGGAAGCCCCATCACAGGCCACATATCGAACAAAGCGGAGGACGGTGTATCATCCGGGCAATGGGTTTGGCAAAATCCGCTACCACAAGGTAACACACTACAGGATTTCTCGTTTATAGATACCAATAACGGATTTGCCGTTGGAGCTCGTGGCACAATCCTCAGAACAACAGACGGCGGAAATAATTGGGACATCCTTGCAAGCGGGACGAACGACGATCTTTATGGCGTTTCCTTTACGGATTCAAATACCGGCACAGTTGTAGGTAATTTTGGAGCCATTCTAAGGACAACAGACGCAGGAGACCATTGGACGATTCAGCGAGACGGAATGACCGACGTGCTATTTGGCGTTTCTTTTACGGACGCGAATAACGGCACTGCAGTTGGTTCAGACGGCTTGATTCTAAGAACCACAGACGGGGGCGCAAACTGGACTAATCAAGCAAGCGGAACAACCAGCTTTCTTAATGACGTGTCGTTCACTGACACAGAGAATGGCACTGCAGTTGGTGACAATGGAACAATTCTCAGAACCACAAATGGCGGTATCAGCTGGGATAGTCAAACAAGCGACACAACGAACAACCTCAATGGAATTTCGTTCAGCGATTCCAATATCGGCACTGCCGTTGGATCAAATAGCACGATTCTCAGGACGACCGACGGTGGAAAACATTGGGTCCCTCAACCCGATCCGATCCCTTCCGATCTTCACGACGTTTCTTTCACAGATGCAAATACAGGGACGGCTATTGGTCCCGTCGGTTTAATACTCAGGACGACAGATGGAGGGGATAATTGGATCAGTCAGACAAGCGGAAGTTTACAAATACTTTACGGGGTCTCTTTTGTAGACGCTAACAATGGTATCATAGTCGGCTTTGCGGGAGAAATTCTGACAACTACAGATGGGGGCACTAACTGGACCGCCCAAACACGTGGAACAACTCAGACACTCTACGGAGTGACATTTACTGATCCAAATACGGGTACTGCTGTCGGGGCCTCTGGAACAATTCTCAGAACGACAGACGGAGGAAATACCTGGATTGCCCAAACAAGCGGAACAATCAATCAACTTAACGAGGTTGCTTTTACTGATGCGAACACAGGAACGGCAGTTGGTGAAGGAGGCACCATCCTTAGAACAACCGATGGAGGAAATGGGTGGAATAGCCAGGTAAGCGGAACTACCAACTTGCTGTTTGGAGTTTCTTTTATAGATGCAAATACAGGGGCTGCCGTTGGCGCAGAAGGTACTATCCTTAAGACGACAAATGGCGGTAATAATTGGGACACGCAAATAGGCGGCCACAATTTCCTCTTTGGTGTTTCTTTCAGCGATCTCAATACCGGGACCGCCGTTGGCGCGGGCGGAACGATCTTAAGAACAACTAACGGAGGAACCAGCTGGAATACGCAAACTAGTGGAACTACAGTTCCTCTTCACGGAGTCGCGTTTCAAAATGTTAACATCGGCACAGTGGTTGGGAATAGCGGTACCATTCTCAAAACCACTGATGGCGGCAGCCACTGGACGCCTCAAAATAGCGGAACAACCGATCATTTGTGGGACGTTTCATTTTCTGATGTCAATAATGGGACCGCCGTTGGTGAAGGAGGCACAATCGTCAGGACAACAGATGGAGGAAGTAGCTGGGTTGGGGAAAACAGCGGTACCTTCAATATTTTGTACGATGTCTCTTTTGTCGATGCTAACACAGGTAATGTCGTTGGCGACATCGGCACGATTCTGAGAAGAACAGCGTCCGGGCCAACTCCAACGCCGACGCCAAGCGCAACACCTAGTGCTACGCCTCGAGTAACCCCTCGACCGCGACCGACTCCCCGACCGCGTCCGACTCCACCGAGTTAAGACCAAGATCAGCGTTCGTTTGACTCCAGGGGCGTGAGGGTATGAGGGCACTTCCAGCAGCATCGAGCCAAAATGAACGCTGGGTGCAACATTCTCCTCTCCCTGTAAGTGAGAGACACCTACGAACGTGTAACAACTTTCATGAAGTTAATCACAAACCATAACAAACAAGCCTAATACACCTATGAGAGTAACAAATCCTAGAATCCCATTGACTATCCTTGGCCTTGCAGCTTCCTGTGGGCTCGCACTCGCCATTCATACTGGACAGGCTCGAGGTGGTGCGACCGCTACCGTCTCGAGCAAACCCTTACCTGACGCACCAAGCTCTCAATGGCACTGGCAAAACCCGCTTCCGCAGGGAAACAATCTGCGAGGCGCCTCCTTCGTGGATGCGAACACCGGCACCGTCGTGGGCGAATACGGCACGATTGTGCGGACGACGGATGGCGGAAGCAGCTGGACCATTCAAGCCAGTGGCACGACACAAACCTTGTGGGCTGTTTTCTTCACAGATGCGAATAACGGAACGGCTGTCGGCGAAGGCGGCACCATCGTTCGAACAACAGATGGCGGTGCTAGTTGGGTGCCACAGCCAAGTGGAACATCCCTGCAGCTTCGAGGGGTTTCCTTCAGTGACTCGAATAACGGAGCGGCTGTGGGTGACAGTGGCACGATTCTTAGAACCACTGACGGCGGAAGTAGCTGGAACCCTCAATCAAGCGGCACGACAAATTTTCTCTTTGGTGTCTCCTTTGTTGATACGAATACGGGAACAGCGGTGGGCGGAGCGTGCGGCATCGGGGGAGAAAGCACCATTGTCAGAACAACGGATGGAGGCAACACGTGGACGCCCCAGGCAAATCCCGGAGGAGTGTGCCTTTTTAAAGTTTCCTTTACGGATGGCAATACCGGAACCGCTGTGGGCGATGGAGGCCTGATTCTCAGAACGACCAATGGCGGCGGCACGTGGTCGCTTCAAACGAGTGGAACGACCAAAAGTCTTTATAGTGTTTCGTTCACTGATACGAATAACGGAACGATTTGCGGATTCGAACTCGGCGGGACCGGTATCATTCTCCGAACAACTGACGGCGGGAGCAATTGGGTTGAGCAGACGAATTACTCGCTGCCGCAGGGCGCGAACGCTTTCTATGCAGTATCGACCACTGATGCGAACAGCGGCACGATTGTTGGGAACGCCGGAATCATTCTTCAGACCACCAATGGGGGAGAGCAATGGAACAGTCAGCCGGTTGTTACATTCAATTTCTTGTATGGAGTGTCGTTTACCGATGCGAACACGGGAACTGCCGTGGGCTATGAGAACCCGGACGGTATGATTCTAAGGACGACAGACGGCGGTAATTCCTGGGTACGGCAAAACAGCGGGATAGGCGATCCATTTGCGGGCCTGAACTTTTTCGGCGTGCACTTCGTCAATTCCAACGTTGGGACCCTTGTAGGCCAGGAAGGGATCATCCTAAGAACAACCGATGGTGGCAACACCTGGAACCAACAGACCAGCGACACGGGTGACTGGCTTTATGCCGTGCATTTTACTGACGAAAACCACGGGGCGGCTGTCGGCTTTCTCAACGGAACAATTGTAAGAACGACCGATGGCGGAGAAACATGGATTCCGCAGAGCAGCCAGGCAACCGGCTTGCTCGGAGTTTTCTTTGTTGACGCCAATAATGGCACGGTCGTTGGCAACGATGGCGCAATTTTAAGAACCACCGACGGGGGAGAAAGTTGGAACCCGCAAACAAGCGGAACAATCAACCAGCTTCGAGCGGTTTGGTTTGCTGACATTAACACGGGTACTGTCGTAGGTGACCTGGGTACGATTCTAAGAACGACAAATGGAGGACAAACCTGGGACAGCCAGGTCAGTGGCGTGTCTGAGATCCTTCTAGGGGTTTCTTTTGCGGACGCTTCCAATGGAACAGCGGTAGGACAACTGGGGACAATCGTTAGAACAACTGACGGAGGACAAACCTGGAACCGCGAGGAAAGCGGCACGAACCAGGACCTCTATAATGTCGCATTCACTGGAGGTAACGCCGGAACGGCAGTAGGAGGTTTTGGTGCTATTCTCAGAACGACTGCCGAGGGCCCTACACCCACTCCGACGCCGACTGCGTCGCCTAGTGCCACTGTTAGCCCGACACCGACTGGGACTCCCACAGCTAGCCCGACACCCAGCGCTACACCCAGAATAACGCCCAGGCCGCGCCCGACTCCACGCCCGCGCCCAACGCCGCCGCAGTAAGCGAGCAAACTAGTAAAATTCCAAGGCAAACTCTCGAACAAACCAATGACATATGAAACATTCTAATCTTTCTCGTCACACTATTTTTCCGCCAATTTTGCGCGTTTTCATTTTTTGTCTGATCGCGCTAAGCGTCCTTGCGACCGCGCGTGCCAGCTTTATCGAAACCTACGATGATGGGACGGATGTTGGTCTATGGCACTGCAGTGTTGGTGCGCCGCGAACTATTGAGGCCAATGGCGGAAATCCGGGAGCTTATGTTCAGCAGGGCGGCTTCAGCACATCCATACCGACATGGGCGAGCGTCTCGACGCGTTTTCAACCGGGAGTTCCCGACCCGTACAAGATCGACAGCATCTACACGGGCGACTGGACCACGCTCGGTGTCACCAACGTAGCTGTCGATTTGAACGTCATTCAAGTTGCCACTTGGGCCACCGATCGAGCAGTAACGCTCGAGTTATTACAAATGGATGAGTCTGGTTTTAACGTCACCTACGACGCGACGTATACCCTGCCTGACCTTCCTGACCCACCCGTCGGCTGGCAGACATACTCGTTCCCAGTCGACGCAAATTCACCGACGGTCCCAGAGGGTTGGGTCTTCACGCGCGGCGACGGAACGCCCGGTACGGACGCAGAATGGGCTCCGTTTCTTCATCGAGTGGATTTGACCAGTATTGGCTTTTACAAGCCTGGCTTCGCTTATCCCAGTCTCGGCACCTGGATTCTGGGGATCGATAACGTTGAAATCGACTTTCAGACAGGTCCAACGCCGACACCTACACCTTCGGTAACCCCCACTCCGCCTGTTACACCGACACCTACTCCGCCAGTAACACCGACGCCTAGCCCAACACCTAGTTCGACGCCGAGAGCTACACCGAGGCCCCGCCCGGTTCCACACCTGCGCCCGACTCCGCCGCAGTAGCGCCCTTGCTCCCGCTGATCGGTGATGAGCGACCAGTTATAGCCGCACTCGCCGACTGCGGCCATGTATCCGTGCCGGCAAAGTAGCGCGAGCGCCCACGGTTCTGTTTCCCAGAGTCGCTGAATCAGCGAATGGCGACCGCCGGCTTTCGCCCCATCATCGTTTCGCTCTTTCCCCGTTCCCTTCTCCAAGGATTCGTCTTTTTCTGTCGAACGTAACATTTCTGTTACCTTTCTCGCGGGTTCGGGAACGTTTCTTGTCCTTTGGTAATAAAATTCTGCTTGCCTTCCTTCCGGGGCCCTGCGCAACATCACGCCCCTGACATTAAATCGTAGAGCGTCAGCTGCGATTAAATGTTGACCCCAAATGGAATCCGCAGGAGCTGGCGCGCAGAAAAAAGGAATAAAATCATGAAACGATTAGACGCAGTAGCACGACTGACCTTTTGCCTGGCGACGATCTTTACGATGGTGTTTTTGTCGCAAGCTGAACCCGGCAATAAGCACCTCAGCACGACTCAACCGAAAAAGGCCACTTCTCCCAGGATCCGAATTGTGGACCAAAACGGGCGACCGGCTGTGAGCGGAGTGCCATCGGGCGGTCAGATTTTTGATGTGGACGTGGGGAATGGCGGGTTCACGTTCGACCCCGACAACCTAAACATCTCAGTAGGCGACACCGTCAGATGGACCTGGTTCAGTAACAATCACAGCGTCACCAGCGGCGCCTGCGACGCGGCCGATTCACAATATTGTTCCCCTGATGATCAGAATTGCGCCGCTGGAATTCTTTCCAACACAGGCACGGTCTATGAGCACACTTTTTCGGAGCCCGGCGTCTATGCCTACTTTTGCGATGCGCACTGCGCTCTCGGCATGGTTGGCTTAATCAATGTTACAGGTAGTTGTGCGCCATCGGGGTGGTCAGCCGGTGCGGACCTTCCCAGTACAGGTATCCGAATCGTTGGCGTCTATTTCCAGGCTAATGGGAAGTTCTACGGAATGGGTGGTCGCCTGGACGACAACCCCGGCAGCGATTTCACTAATCCATTTGAATATGACCCGGCTGCCAACAGCTGGACGATTAAGTCGGCTACTTATCCGGATAACCAGGTGAACAACATGGCTTGCGGCGTGCTAGCAGAAGGCGGGACGCCGTTCATCTATTGCGTGGGCGGGTCGGCAGCGGGGCAGGCTACTGCTACCGCTCGCGTGTTCCGTTACGATCCTGTCGCCGACAGCATCGAGAGCCTCGACCCTGGAGACAACTGGCCCGGCGACGCTTCAGGCACGATCCTGCCTGGCGGGTTTGCAGTAGCTAATAACAAGCTGTACATCTTGGGCGGATTCGACATCAACGTAGCTTCCACAAACCAAATCTGGGAGTTTAATCCAGACGGTGGCATAGGCGCCAAGTGGACACAGAAAGTAAACACACCGGTAGGGATCATGTACGCGCCCACCTGCAACATAGGCGGGATCCTCTACGTGGGAGGGGCATCGGATTTCCAGGGCGGCACCGTCGTGGACACGACCAACTCGTTCAGCTTCGATCCGGTCGGCAACAGCACTGGGACGATAGCAGCGATACCAAGAGCTACTGGAGAGACGCGAGCGCTTAACTTCAATGGGCAAATGTGGGTCATGGGCGGCGGTCGAGTCGCACCCAATCCTTCG
>Ga0081455_10006845_pt1 | contig 12146 bp, 13 predicted proteins | sample TabmetS3T2R1_FD_70207 | JGI IMG/M metagenome (GOLD analysis project Ga0081455, IMG submission 70207) | Tabebuia heterophylla rhizosphere microbial communities from the University of Puerto Rico - S3T2R1 | ecosystem: Host-associated > Plants > Roots > Rhizosphere ... | reverse complement strand
TCATGGCGTCAGCAGAGCCGCTTGGAGCACGGCTTTCCGCGGCCGCCGCCGCAGCGCGCGCTGATTGGCTCCTGTTCCTTCAACCCGGCAGCGTGCTTGGCTCCAGCTGGATCGACGAGGTCCAACGCTTCATGCACAAGACCACACGCGATGGGTCACCCGCGCGCGCAGCGGTATTCCGGCCGCGGCATAGCGGGTCGCGGATGAGCGCGGCGCTGCACCAGCTGGCTTCAGCCCTTGGTGCGCCGCCACGTCCCGACCAGGGCCTGCTGATCGCGAAGCCGCATTATGACGCCATCGGCCGACACCAAGCCGACCGGACTGACCCCGAGGTGGACCTCTTACGCCGCGTTGGCCGGCGGCAGATCGAGATCCTGCGCAGCCGCGCCGGAATGCTGGGCGACTGAGCCGCAAGCATGCTATGAAGCGCGGCCTGCGGGGGAACTTGTCATGACACGATCTGAGGCGCTGCTCGGTTCCCTCACTGCGCCCGATACAATCTAAGTGATAAAGCAAAAGGTCTCGCGTCCGCGAGCTGACGAGAACCGCAAGCAAACAAGCCAACACGTCACATCAGGAGGAAACCATGACGAGAGCCATGACGGCTGCGACGACTGCCATGTTGCTCGCCTTTGGCGTATCTGCCGAAGCCGCCGAGATCAGAGTGTTGAGCTCGAACGCGCTGAAATCAGCGCTCGAAGAGATTGCTCCGCAATTCGAGAAGGCGAGCGGGCACAAGGTCGTGTTCGTCTGGGGCGCGGCGGTTCCCTTGCGGGGACAGATCGAGAAGGGCGAGATCTTCGACGCGAGCATCCTCAACACGCCCGGCATCGACGCGCTGATCACGCAGGGCAAGCTCGACAGCGCCACACGGACTCCGCTCGCACGCTCAAGCGTCGGCGTCGCGGTCCGTAAAGGCGCTCCCAAGCCGGACATCAGCACGACCGAGGCGTTCAAGACTGCGCTGCGCAATGCCAAGTCGATCGCCTATGTGGAGCAAGGCGCGAGCGGCATCTATCTCAAGGAGCTGTTCGTGCGGCTCGGGATCGCCGACGAGCTCAAGTCGAAGATCAAGCTCGCGCCGACCGCCGCCGCCGAATTCATCGCCAGAGGTGAAGCCGAGATCGGCATGACGCAGATCAGCGAGATCCTACCGATTGCGGGCGCTGATCTCGTCGGACCGCTGCCGGCGGACATTCAGCTCTATACGAGCTTCGCCGGCGCCAACAGCGCGGCTGCCAAGCAGCCCGATGCCGGCAAAGCATTCCTCAAGTTCCTGGTCACGCCCGACACCGCCAAGGTGATGAAGGCGAAGGGACTAGAGCCGGCGAGCTGACTTGGTGAGTTCACTTTGGTGAGCTGAGTTGGTAGTAGCGGCCATCTCGTCAGGCGAGATGGCCGTTGCTCACACCGTCGCGCCCCTCGCCTTCGGCCGGCGCAGATGCTCGTCGAGCCGCGGCATGATCTCGACGAAATTGCAGGGACCGTGGCGGTAGTCGAGCTGGTGCACCAGGATCTCGTCCCAGGCATCCTTGCAGGCGCCGGGCGAGCCGGGCAGGCAGAAGATGTAAGTGGCATTGGCAACGCCGGCGGTCGCACGGGTCTGGATCGCCGAGGTGCCGATCTTGCGGAAGCTCACCATCAGGAACAGCGCCGCGAACGCGTCCATCTTCTTTTCAAACAGCGGCTCGACCGCCTCGGGCGTCACGTCGCGCCCGGTAAAGCCGGTGCCGCCGGTGGTGACGATCACGTCGACCGCCGGCGTATCGATCCATTCCTTCACGCGCGCGCGGATCGCGTCCACGTCATCGCGCACGATGGTGCGCTCGAACACGATGTGGCCGGCCGCCTTGATCCGGTCAGAGAGCGTCGCGCCCGACTTGTCGTCGGCCATCTCGCGCGTGTCGGAGATCGTCAGCACCGCAAACTTGAGCGGCACGAACGGCTTGTTCTGGTCGATTCCGGCCATGCGTCACCACTACTCGATTCGGCGCGGCAACACAGCGGCAGGTCCTCTGCGATCCACCCCAATCATCCCAGGCGCCCGAGCACATTGCCGAGGTCGTGATAGATCGTGTGCAGGTGCTGCGCCGCCGGATCGACCGATCCGAGCTCGATCACGAAGCCGTCCCCGATCACCCGATAGCCAAACGCCCGTTCGGGGGTGTTGGGGCCATACCACGCGAAATGGATCGCCTCGCGATCGCCCAGCCGCACGCGCGCCTTCTGGGCAGTCGCAAGCGGCGACGACAGGTGATCGACCGCATAGGTCTCGATCAGCTGCCAGATGAGGTCGCGCTGCGTCGGCGAAAGCTCGGAAGCCGGCAGACCAGCCTTGCGTGCGTTTGCGCGCTCGCGCCCCGCATACGAGAGAATATTGTCGATCGGTGTGTTCGACACGCGCGCCTTCCCCTGCAGCTGTGGGCTGAGATCCCCGATCAGCCGGCGCGCCAGCGCCTCCTCGGCTTGCAGCGTGACGAGGCCAACATGCCTCCCCGACTTGACGCGATTGGGATTGCACGAGAACGAGGAAGGCGAGACCGAGACGATCTGGCCGTCGCGCACAGCGATCGACTGATGCAGATGGTGCCCCTCGAGGCGAAAGCCCCACGCGCCGGTCTCGCCAGGGCTTCCGTAGACCGCGAACGAAAACCGCTCGGACGAGCGCTGCCCGGCGCCATCGCCGAGCTCCATCAGCACGTCCTGCAGCGTCATGACGTTCTTTGCCTTCTTGAGGCCCTCGGGCGACATCACGCTCGCCAGCAACGCCCAGGCGAGATCCTTCTGGGCAACATCCATCTGCTCGAGCCGCAGGCCTGGCTTGGTCACGCTCGGGAACCCGAAATAGTTCCAGCCGCGCCACTCCCTGCCGTCCCAGGCAAACGTGGCTGCCTTGCGCTTGTCGGGATCAAGCCCCGCCAGGAACGCCCGCGTGCGCGCGGTGAGATCGGCGGCTGAGCCGAGACTTGTCTCCGCCGCGCCCGCGGCTCCGGGAATGACGGTTGCACCGATAAGCACACCCCCGGCGACGAGCACGCGGCGGCGATCCGGCTGATCATGCGACATGACGCCCTCCCTTATGTGCGTGGCCTTGTATGTGCGGCCCTACATGTGCGGGCGCGACGCTTCTTGCGCCGCACGAAATCAGAGCTGTGCGCTCGGCGCAAATGTATTGCAGCTCTCGGCCATTCCCTGCTTCAGGCCGGTGTTGAACCAGCGCTGGCGCTGCTCGGATGTGCCGTGCGTGAAGCTGTCCGGCACCACCCTGCCCTGCGCGCGCCGCTGCAACGTGTCGTCACCGATCGCCGCGGCGGTCTGCAGCGCGGCCTCGACATCGCCGGGCTGCAGCAGATGCCAACGTTCGTCCGACTTGTTCGCCCACACGCCGGCAAGGCAGTCGGCCTGCAACTCGACCCGGACTTGGATACGGTTTGCCTCCGGGGTGCGCCCACCGGCAGCCTGCTGAGCGTTGTGTGCCCGCGTCAGAATGCCCTGCAGATTCTGCACGTGATGGCCGACCTCATGCGCGATCACATAGGCCTGCGAGAACCGGCACGCCCTGCCATCGCAGCCACGGAAGCGCGTCTCGATCTCCCGGAAGAACGACGTGTCGAGATAGATCTTCTGGTCGGGCGGGCAATAGAACGGGCCCATCGCGCTTTGCGCCTGGCCGCAGGCGCCGCCGGATGTCTGGCGATCGAACAGGACCAACGTCGGCACCCTGTAGGTGGCCCGGTCCTTCGCAAAAACATCCTTCCACACCGCTTCCGTGCTGCCGAGCACGCGCGACACGAATCGACCGCTATCGTCTGTGGGCGTGCCGGTCGGGCGAGTCTGCGAAGGCTGACTCATGCGGGGCTGCTCGTGCGTCAGTATCTCGGCACCGCCAATGAGCAGCCTCGGATCGATGCCGAGCGCCCAGCCGATCAGGCCCAAGATCAGCACGGTGCCGATCGAGAGGCCCCCGGCACCGCCAGGAATGCCACCAAAGCCACCGCCAAACCCGCCGCCGGCCATCGGGCCTTCCCCGCGACGATCCTCGATGTTGCTGCTCTCCGGCAGGTCTTCATCTTGCATCGCCAGGCCTCCTCGCGTCTGCTGCCGCCGTTCCACCAATGCGTGTCCACGAAGGCGATCGCGGCGTGCGGAACCCCTTCGGGCGCTATGAATATAGGGCTCCGGTAATTTTTGCCCAGTGGTCGGCAACTTTGATTAAGCCGTTTTTTACCTTGCTGCGGCATCATGCGTGCCAGTCGGTTGTAGGTCCCGCGTCACCGGCTGCGTCGCTTGAGTCAGAGTCCTTGAGTCATGGTTGTGTCGCGTCGCGGGGCGTCTTCGAGGACGCCCCGCGAAGTATCAGAGTCGAACGAGAGTGCGCGTATCGTCGTCGGCGACTGCGTCGCTGAGATGGCGAAAATCGCGGCCTCCTCCGTTGATCTGGTCTTCGCCGATCCCCCTTACAATCTGCAGCTCCAGGGCGATCTCAAGCGCCCTGACGACAGCCGTGTCGATGCCGTCGACGACGACTGGGACAAGTTCTCGAGTTTCGCCGCCTATGACGACTTCACCCGCGCCTGGCTGATCGCCTGCCGGCGGTTGATGAAGCCGTCCGCCACGCTATGGGTGATCGGCTCCTATCATAACATCTTCCGGGTCGGCACCATATTGCAGGATCTGGGATTCTGGATTCTCAACGACGTGGTGTGGCGCAAGACTAATCCGATGCCGAACTTCCGCGGCCGGCGCTTCACCAATGCGCACGAGACCATGATTTGGGCGGCACGCGAAGCCGGCGGCAAGGGCTATACGTTCAACTACGAGGCGCTCAAGGCCGGCAACGAGGACATCCAGGTCCGCTCCGACTGGACGCTGCCATTGTGCACCGGCGAAGAACGGCTCAAGGGCTCGGACGGCAAGAAGCTGCATCCGACCCAGAAGCCGGAAGCGCTGCTCGCGCGCGTGATTCTCTCCTCCTCGCGCCCCGACGATCTCGTGCTCGATCCATTCTCCGGCACCGGCACGACCGGCGCGGTCGCCAAGCGGCTGCGTCGCCGCTTCATCGGTTTCGAACGCGAGGCAGCCTATGCGGCCGCGGCACGCAAGCGCATCGCAGCGGTCGAGCCGCTGCCGACCGAAAGCCTCGCGCCGTTCATGACCGCGCGCGAAGCGCCGCGGGTCCCCTTCTCGGCTCTGCTCGAGCGCGGCCTCGTTTCGGCTGGTGCGCGGCTCGTCGATGCCAAGCGCCGCCACGCCGCGCTGGTGCGCGCCGATGGCGCGGTCGCGCTCGGCGAGACGGTCGGCTCGATCCACCGCATCGGCGCACTGGCGCAGGGGCTCGAAGCCTGCAACGGCTGGACCTTCTGGCATGTCGAGACCGCTAAGGGCCTCGTCTCGATCGACGCGCTGCGCGCGGAGGTGCGCGCCGGGATGGGGACGGATTAGTCCCCGGAGAGCCGTACAGCGTTCCGTTCACCGCACCGGCGCGACTGCGATCCGAACCCGCGCCACCTTTTGCAACCGGCTGATGACTGCGAACAGATTGCTGGCACGCGGGTTGCCGCCAGGACCGAACATCCGCATCAGGCTCTTGGCTGGCGTTCCGGTCTCACGTGCGAGGCGCTCAAATCCCACGGTTGCGTTGATATAGTCGCGCAGAACCGCTTTCCCGGTAGCGACATCTCCAGACAGCAACTGCTCAATCGCCTCGGTGAGCAGCGCGGCGCGAAAGGACGGATCGCGCTCGGCACGGGCTTTCACCGTCTCCTTGAAGCTGCGCGTCAAAGCCATCTATGCTTCCTCCTTCCGTCTTCGCTTGTAGTCGCTCCAATATGCCTGCGCCCTCAAAATATCCTGACGCTGCCGCTGCTTCGTTCCGCCGCACAATAGAATGATCAAGTCGTCACCATCGCGCCCGAAATAGATACGGTAGCCCGGACCAAAGTCGAGCCGATATTCAAGAACGCCACCGCCAACGCTTTTCGTGTTCGACAGATTGCCCTGCTCCAGCCGCGCCATCGCTATCGTAACCTTGGCGGCGGCCTGCGGATCGAGGGCATCGAACCAGATGGCAAATGGATTACGGCCACCTGAATCCAGATACTGGAGAACGCGCAATGATTAATAGTATCATATATGTTACCAAAATAATAGGCGCAAGGGGCGGGTTAGCGGCGCCCATTGAGCCGGCGCGCAACGCGGCACCCTCATTCAAGCAGCGCGCACTTTAGCCAGGAACTTCTCGACTTCGCTCTTGAGGCGCACGCTCTCGGTCGACAGGCCCTGGGCGGAGGAGAGCACCTGCGCCGAGGCCGAGCCGGTCTCGGATGCGCCGCGGTTCACTTCGGTGATGTTGGTGGCGACCTGCGCAGTCTTTGTCGCGGCCTGCTGAACGTTGCGGGCGATCTCCTGCATGGCCGAGCCCTGCTCTTCCATTGCATTCGAGATCATCAACGCGATTTCGGAGATGCGATTGATGGTCGCATTGATCTCCTGGCTGTAGGCGACGGATTCCTGAATCGCGGTCTGGATGCCGCCAATCTGCTGGCCGATCTCGTCCGTCGCCTTGGCGGTCTGGGAGGCGAGCGCCTTGACCTCGGCCGCCACCACCGCGAACCCCTTGCCGGCGTCGCCGGCACGTGCCGCCTCGATCGTGGCATTGAGCGCGAGGAGGTTGGTCTGCTCCGCAATGGCGCTGATGATCTTCACGGCTTCGCCGATGCGGCTCGACGCCTTGGACAGCGCGCCCATCCGGGCGTCGGTCTGCTGCGCCTGCCGCACCGCGTCGGCCGCAATCTTGCTCGACTCCTGCACCTGACGCATGATCCCGCCGACCGACACTGCGACCTCTTCGGTCGCCGTCGCAACCGATTGCATGTTGGACGAGGCCTGGTCAGAGGCCGCCGAAACATCCCTGGACAGCGTTTGGGTCGTCCCGGCCGTTGTGGTCAGAGTCCGCGCCGCCGCTTCGAGCTCGGTCGAGGCCGACGAAACGAGGTCGACCACGTTGCCGACCGCGGTCTGAAACTCGTTGGCAAATGTGTGCATGGTCGCGCGCTTTTCGCCGCTCGCCCGCCGCTCGACTTCGGCCTGCTCGGCGCGCAAACGCTCAGCCTCGATCATGCTGTCCCTGAAGACCTGCACGGCGCTCGCCATCGCACCGACCTCGTCCCGGCGACCGAGGCCGGGCGGAACAATCTTCGTGTTTCCGTCCGCGAGCTCCGTCATTGCCTGGGTCATGACGACGATCGGCCGCGAGATCGAGCGCGCCACCATCGCGCCCAGAACGATGACACACCCGATGATCAGGGGAATCGCGATACCCGCCTGCAAGCTCACATTCGAGCGATTGGTCGCGTAGGCGGCTTCCGCATCATCCCTGATGCGCGTGACCGCCTTCAGCACGGATTCGATCACTGGCTCAATCGTCTCATAGGCTTGCAAGGTCGCCTTCTGCTCGTTCGCGAGCACCGTTGCGGCCTCCATCCAGGCAAAGAAGTCGCGCTGATAGGCGTGCAGCTTCTGGGCAAGGTCTTGTTTGATCGACGGCGGGAATGGCGCCGAAGCGAGGCTCCGTTCGAACTCGACTGCCCCCTTCTTCATCGCCTCGCCATAGCTCGGGTCGTGATTGAGCATGAAGTCCAGTTCGTGCCGGCGCATCATCAGCATCGCAACTTCGATGCGCGGATCATCGAAGTCATTGAGCTTCTTTTCGATCGCCTCGATGGAGGCCCGCAGCGCGCCCTCCAACCCCAGATTCTTGTTCAGCCCGAGCTCCTTTTGCACGCTGACGATTGCGGCAAAATGCTTCTTATACTCCCCGAACACATTGGTGATCGACGCAACCTGCTTCGCGAGCTCGGATTGCGCAAGCGCTTGCGCGGTCTCTCGCAGCGATGAAAGGCTCGATTCGATGCTTTTGCTGACCTCCGCGTGACGCGTCACGTGGTCGAGCTCGTGCCGCAGCAAGAAGTCTTTCTCGAGTCGCCGCGCATCCAGGAGATCGACCTCCAGCTTGAGGGCGGTGCCCGCAATCCTCTCGGCGTCGTCGCTCGCCGTCCGAAAGCCGTCCTGAACCCAGAGACCGTAGAAGTAGAGCACGCCAACCAGCACCAGGCCGAAAACGCCGACGGCACCAACCGCCATGATCCTGTGCGTGACATTCATGTTCATGGATGGAATCGGCCTGGAGGATTTGGCCAGCACCATAGGGCCGGGGCGGTATTCTTTTGGTTAACCAATAATGTACAGATTATTTAAGTGATTTAAGTCCTATGGCTCGGCAGCCTGCTTCGGCGCCATTTCGTGAAACAGCGACCCCGCGCGGCCGTGCATTGCGGACCCGTCGAGTGCACACAGCCAGGCTCTACCCGATATGCTATCGTGCCAAGTCACCAGATCGCCTTCGGGACACCTTGCACATGCAACAGACCTTCGATCGTGCCGCTGAAGATCTCGGCAATGCCATTCACCTCGAGCACGTGAACGTCACCATTCCGGACCAGCGGCTCGCCATGCTGTTCTATGTCGCGGGTCTTGGGCTCACACGCGACCCTTACCTGATGACCTCGGACAACAACATGTGGGTCAATGTCGGGCGCAGCCAGTTCCACCTGCCGGCCGACAAGCCGCAGGTCCTGCGCGGCCATACCGGCCTCGTTATTGCGGGCCGCGCGGCGCTGCTCGAACGGCTTGCCTCGGTGCGTAGGAAGCTCGAGGGCACCAAGTTCGCGTTCGCGGAACACAACGACTACGTCGAGGCGACCTGCCCGTGGGGCAACCGCGTGCGCTGCTACGAGCCCGACATTGTCCGGTTCGGCCGCATCACGCTCGGCATGCCTTATGTCGAGTTCGACGTGCCGGTCGGCACTGCGCGCGGTATCGCGGCCTTCTATCCGGCGATGATCGGAGCGCCCGCAGCCGTGACCAACGGCGACGGCACCACCGCGCGCGTCAAGGTCGGCAAGGACCAGTACCTCGTCTTCCGCGAGACCGACCGGCCACTGCCGGACTACGACGAGCATCACGTGCAGATCTATGTCGTCGACTTCTCCGGCCCGCACCGGCGGCTCGGCAAGCTCGTCAATCGCGAGGACAACCAGTATCAGTACCGTTTCCGCGACATCGTTGACATCGAGAGCGGCCGGCATCTGTTCACGATCGAGCACGAGATGCGCAGCATCACCAATCCGATGTTCATGCGCCCGCTGGTCAACCGCAATCCGCTGCAGAGCAACCGGACCTATTCGCCCGGCTACGACGGGTCGTCATGGGCGATGGCGCCGGAGCATTTCGACGATCAGCCGGAGCGGATCGTGTCGTAAGGGCGCCGAGAGCCCGCCCGCACCGTTGGATCAATCAGACCGGAGCACGGCTTCCTCGCGCACGGCTCGCGCGATTGTCTTCTGTCGATCGAACTCCGCGCGTCGCTGCCTGATCTCGTCCGCTGACAAGCGGTCGATATTGCAATAGTCGAGCTTCCAGTCCGGACTGTCGCTCCAAGTCAGTGGAGACTGAACCGTGGTGCGCGGCGCCACCGCGCTCGCAAGCAGCTTCAGTGCGAGATCAAGCGTGGCTGTCTGCGACGCGCGATCGTGTGGGCGACCAGCGGCATTGCCGAGCGGAAAATCCGAGAACAGGAAACGCGGCACGCCGACATATTCAATGATGTCCTTGGCGCAGCCCATGACAACGGTGGCGATGCCGTTCTCTTCCAGAGCGCGCGCAGCCAGGCTGACACTCTGGTGACAGACCGGACAATTGGGAACGAGGAGCGCAGCGTCGACACCGTCCGCCTTGCAGCGCTGCACGATCTCCGGGCAGTCGACCTCGAGGGTCACGCGATGACTACGGTTGGTCGGCAGGCCATGAAAGCGCGGAGCGACTGCGCCGATCCGGCCATCTGACGCTTGTCGGCGCAAGTCGGCGAGCGGGAAGTAGGCTCCGATGTCTTCGGCGGTCGTATGCTTGCGATCGATCGCGATGTGCGAGATGCGCAGGTCGTGATCGGCCGCGGCGTCGCCCGAGTAGACAGTGAAGAATTTGGCCGCGGAATTATAGGGAGCACCCGGCCCCTGATCGCCTTTGCCAGGCTGAAACGGCGCCGCTGTCGTGATGATCGTGAGGCGGCATTGCGAGAGCGGCTTGGCCAAGGGATGGAACGGCACATTTGCATAGTGCGCCCATCGATAGGGAGCCCCATAGCCCAGCGCTTCGTAGTAAGTGCGGACGCGCTGCAGATAGGGGATCGGCGCGTCATGCGCAGCAGCGAAGCCGAACTCGCGCGCTTCCTCGCTCATGCACCCTCACCGCGCCGCGGTCACCCGGATCTCGACCATCTTGGCGGGCGACTGCAGCCGCGCCTCGATACAGGCGCGCGCCGGCGCGCAGCCTTGCGGCACCCAGGCGTCCCAGACCTTGTTCATCTCGTCGACCGTGCGGATGTCCTGCAGCCAGACCGTCGCCTGCAACAGCTTCGACTTGTCGGTGCCGGCCTTGGCGAGGAGCCCATCGATCGCTGCGAGGATTTCCTGCGTCTGCGCGCCCACGCTTTGGCCCGCGGCTTTGTCGGCGGTGAGGCCGGCAAGATAAATGGTGTCGCCATGGATGACGACCTTGCTCAGCCGCGCCCCGACGTCGATCCGATTAATGGTCAAGTTAGCCTCCTTGCATTTCGACGTATAGCCGGCTATATTTCCGGCTACACAGAGTATGGCGATGACACCAGCCCAGCAACGCGCAATCAAACGATACCGGGAACGTCGGCGCAAGCACGGCCTCAGACGCCTCGAGGTCCAAGTGCCGATGGAAGAAATAGCCGTCATCCGTAAGGCGGCAGCAGTTTTGCGTGATCAGAAGCCGGAAGCAGTCAGGCTGCGCACGCTTCTGGGATTTGGGCCCAAGCGTGGCCAAGCGGCCAGCGCCTTCGATATTTTCGCAATGACAGAAACCCTCAGTCCCGAAGGGGAAGCCCTATGGGAAAATGCCATGAAACGGGTTGCGCGCGAACGGCGTGACGCCCGATACAATCGCGTGCGAGACGTTGACCTTTGAATCTACTGATTGATGAATCTACTGATCGACACCAACGTTATCTCGGAACTCAAGCGCGGCCGCAACGCCGATGCAGCCGTGGCCGCTTGGTTCGGGGGAATCCCGCCCGAGCGCCTCTTCACCAGTGTCATTGTGCTTGGCGAAATTCGCCGCGGCATCGAACTCATCGCAAGACGCGACAAGCCGCAGGCTGCGTTCCTGGAACGCTGGTACATGGACATGCGTACCCGTCTCGAAGACCGCGTGCTCGCGGTTGATGAGGCAGTCGTGACCATCTGGTCCAAGATTTCAGTGCCAGATATGCTCCCGGCATACGATGGCCTTATCGCTGCAACAGCGCTCGCACATGGAATGGCAATCGTCACGCGAAATGCCCTGGACTATCGACATATCGGAGTAGAAGTGATCGATCCCTGGGCGGAGAAAAGGCCGCAATCATGAAACGCCGCCAATTCCTCAAGCTTGGAGCAGCCACCGTAGCGGGCCTTGCCTCATCGGCCGCCTGGGCCCAGTCCTATCCGGCGCGGCCGGTACGCATGATCGTCACCTTCGCGCCCGGCGGCCCGACCGATGTGGCGGCACGCCTGATTGCGCAGAAGCTCTCGGAGAGCCTCGGCCGCCAGTTCTACGTCGAGAACGTGGCAGGCGCGAGCGGCAATATCGGCACCAACCAAGCCGCCAAGGCCGCGCCCGACGGCTACACGCTGCTCGTCACCGTCAACAATCTCATCATCAATCCACCGCTGTTTGGGAACGTCACGTACGATCCCTACAAGGACTTCGATCCCGTGGCGATGGCGGTTGGCTTCTCGTCCGCGTTTGCGGTGCATCCGTCGGTGCCGGCGAGAAGCGTGCGCGAGCTCATCGATCACATCAAGGCAAATCCTGGCAAGCTCAGCTTCGCATCGCCTGGCCTGGGCACGCCCTCGCATCTTCTGGGCGAGCAGTTCAAGGTCGCGCTTGGGCTTGACCTTGTGCATGTCCCTTACACCGGCAGTGGTCCGGCGATCACCGCGACCGTCGCCGGCCATACGCCGATCGGCTTTGCCGCGCTGTCAACAGCCGCCCCGCAAGCCAAGGATGGCAAGCTGCGCGTG
>Ga0081455_10006844_pt1 | contig 12147 bp, 9 predicted proteins | sample TabmetS3T2R1_FD_70207 | JGI IMG/M metagenome (GOLD analysis project Ga0081455, IMG submission 70207) | Tabebuia heterophylla rhizosphere microbial communities from the University of Puerto Rico - S3T2R1 | ecosystem: Host-associated > Plants > Roots > Rhizosphere ... | reverse complement strand
GCCGGCGCGGTCCAGCACTGTTGCAATCATGGAAGTTGTCGTGGTCTTACCATGCGTCCCCGCAACCGTGATCGCGTACTTTAACCGGGCAAGCTCGGCGAGCATCTCGGCTCTTGCAATCACGGGAATTTTGCGGCGATGCGCTTCCGTGATTTCCGGATTGTCCATGCGAACCGCGGAAGAGATCACGACAACGTGCGCAGTCTTCACGTTTTCCGCAGCGTGCCGCGGATATATCGTCGCGCCGAGCTGTTCCAAGCGGTCTGTAATTGTCGTGGACCGGATATCGGAGCCCGTCACTTTGTAACCCAGATTCAGCAGCACCTCCGCAATACCGCTCATGCCGATGCCGCCGATCCCGACAAAATGAACGTGATTGATTCGCTTAAACATGCCGTCGCTCGATCGCCGTTTCGACCAGGTTCACAATGCGCTGCTCTGCATCCAAGATCGCCATACGCCGTGCGTTGCCTTCGATCTCTTCCAGCCGATGCGCGTCTCCCATCAAATCCCGGATTGCATCCGACAGGCGTTTTCCCGTCAGCTCCGCGTTACTGATCAGCAACGCGGCGTTTGCGTCGGCCATGGCGCGAGCATTCTTCGTCTGGTGGTCATCCGTTGCGAACGGGAACGGAATTAAGATCGCAGCGCGGCCGGCAGCTTTAATCTCAGCAACAGTCGTCGCACCAGAGCGGGAGATGATCAAATCCGCGTCGGCATACTGTTGATGAAAATCGTTGAAGAAGGCGCGCACGTCCGCCTGAAATCCCTTATTCGCATACGCGGCCCGGACGTCCTCCAGTTGCCGCTCACCCGTTTGATGCATAAACCGAATCCGGCTTTTCCAATCTGCGAGACTATCCAGCGCCTCAATGACCGCGCGATTGATCGACTGTGCGCCCTGGCTGCCGCCGAAGATCAGGAGATCGACCACACGATCGGGTCCCGGCGCGCGATAGGTCGAGGCGCTCAGCATCCGCACCGGCTCGCGCACCGGATTGCCAACCAGCCGAGCCCGCGGATCGCCTTCGGCGAGATGGCGCGTGCGGGTAAATGACGTCGCCACGCGCATCACGCCCCGCAGCACCATCCGGTTGGCCTTGCCCAGCACCGCATTCTGCTCGTGCAGCATCGCGGGCGTGCGGCGCAGGCGCGCCGCAATCATGGTCGGCACCGAAGCATAACCGCCGAACCCGACGACAGCGGACGGGCCGATGCGGCCCAGCGCCCGCCAGGCATCGAACAGGCCGAGGCCCAGGAACAGCAGCGCCAGCAGGCGCGCACCGAGCGACCCGCCCGGGCTCGCGGCGTGGATATAGTGGATCGGCCGATGGGCCAGCGCGCCCTGCCATTGCCGGCCACGCGAATCGGTCACCAGGGCAAACGGCACGCCCCGCCGTTCGAGCTCGCCGGCCAGCGCCTCGGCGGGGAACACATGCCCGCCGGTGCCGCCGGTCGCGAGGACGACGGGGCGTTCCGCCATCAGACGATCTCCCTCAGGCCCGCGTGCTCGCGCGTCAGCGACAGCATCATGCCGACGCAGATCGCCATCGCGAGCGCCGACGAGCCGCCGTAGGAGATGAAGGGCAGCGTCATGCCCTTGGCCGGGATGAGCTGCACCGTCGAGGCCATGTTGATCGCGGCCTGCAGGCCGAACTGCACGGCGAGCCCGGTCGCCGCCAGGGTGATGAAGAGACTGGTCTCCTTCGACGCGCGCTGCAGCGAGCGCAAGGTGACGAAGGTGAACAACGCCAGGATGATCAGGCACACGATCAGGCCGAATTCCTCGCCGCACACCGCCATCACGAAGTCGGTGTGGGCGTCTGGAAGCTGGGCTTTCACCGTGCCCTCGCCCGGCCCGCGGCCGAACAGCGAGCCGTTCATGAAGGCTTCGAGCGCGGTGTTGACCTGGTAGTTGTCGCCCGATGACGGATCGAGGAAGCGGTCGAAGCGGCTGCGCACGTGGCTGAACACGAAGTAGGCGCCGACCAGGCTGCCCGCACCGCCGATCACGCCGAAGCCCGCGACCCATACCGGCAGGCCGACGACAAAGAGCTGCGCCGCCCACACCGCGGCGACCACGATGCTCATGCCGAGATCGGGCTGCATGATCAGGAGCGCCAGCACCCCGCCGACCAGTACGGTCGACAGGATATAGCCTGGCGCGCGCCGCTCGGCTCGGCTCTGCGCCAGCAGCCAGGCCGAGATGACGGCGAGGCTGGGCTTCACGAACTCCGACGGCTGGATGCCGGAGAGGCCCGGCACCGCGATCCAGCGCCGCGCGCCCTTGATCTCGACGCCGATCACGAAGGTGAGCGCGAGCAGCACGACGCTCGCGGCGAACACCAGCAACGCGAGCCGCCGCACATGTCGCGGCGAGGAGAGTGAGATGGCGAGCGTCAGAGCGAGCGCAATCGGCAGGAAGACGAACTGGCGCTTGGCGAAGATGAAGGAGTCGGCGCCAATGCGTTCGGCGGCGGGCGGCGAAGCGGCGAGCGTGAGCAACACGCCGAACGCCATGATGCCGAGCACCGCGCCCAGCGCCCAGCGATCGACCGTCCACCACCATTGGCCGATGACACTGCGGTCATCGCGCGGAACCTGCATCATGCCGCTCTCCCCAAACTCTCTGCTCCCGGCAGCGCCCGCGCCATCGCGCGGAAAGCGTCGCCACGGTGTTCATAACTCTTCCACTGGTCCCAGGATGCGCAGGCCGGCGACAGCAGCACGATCGCCGTGCCCCCATCGCCGGCCTCACGCTGGCTGCGTTCATGCGCCGCGTCGAGCGCGGATTTCAGGTCGCCGCAGCGGCTGTAGCCAAGCTTGCCCTCGAGTTGGCCTGCAAAGAGGTCGGTCGCCTCGCCGATCAGGAAGGCGTGGCGGACGCGGTCGAAGTAAGGCGCGAGCGGTGCTACCCCGCCCTCCTTCGCCTGGCCGCCGAGGATCCAGTAGATGTTGCGATAGGACGAGAGCGCGCGCGCCGTGGCGTCGGCGTTGGTGGCCTTGCTGTCGTTGACATAGACGACCTTGCCGATCGCGGCGACACGCTCCTGCCGATGCGGCAGGCCGGGATAGCTTCTGAGACCCTCGACGATCGCCTCGCGCGGTACGCCCAGCCAGCGGCAGGTGGCCCAGGCGCAGGCGGCGTTCTGGGCATTGTGTGCACCCGGCAGGGTCGGCACGTCAGCAAAGTCGACCGTGTAGCCATCGGCATCGACCAGCATGCCGGCACGGAAGGAAACACCGCCCGCAATGGGCCGGTCGATCGCGACCGGCACAACGGTCACGCCGGGAAACGAATCGACGGTCTCGCGCATCGCGCGGGAATAATCGTCATCGACGCCGATCACAGCGCAGTCGCCGGCCTGCTGGCGGTCGAAGATATGCGTCTTAGCGGCGACGTAGCCCGCCATGTCGCCGTGGCGATCGATATGGTCGGGGGTGATGTTGAGCCACACCGCCACGTGGGCGTGGAAGGTCTGCAGCAGCTCGAGCTGGTACGAGGAGAGCTCGAGCACGTAGATCCCGTCGGCGCCGAGCGGCGCGAGGTCGAGCGCGCCGCGGCCGATGTTGCCGCCGATCTCGCAGGCGAGCCCGGCACTTTGCAGGATATGGCCGATCAGCGCCGTCGTGGTCGATTTGCCGTTGGTGCCAGTGACGGCGACGAAGCGCGCGGCCTTGCGCACCCGCGCCAGCAGCTCGATATCGCAGATCAGGGGCTTGCCGTTGGCGCGCGCCGCGTCGGCCACGGGATGCGGCTTGGGCAGCCGGTTGGGAATGCCCGGGCTGATGACCAGCGCGTCGATCTTCGACCAGTCGATCTTCGCAGGTTCGACCAGCCGGGCGCCGATCGCATCAGCGGCCTCGCGCGAGGCTGAATTGTCGTCCCAGGCGATGCAGTCGATTCCGGCCGCCCGCAGGGCGCGCACCGTCGCCAGGCCGGAGCGTGCGAGCCCCAGCACGGCGAAGGACGAACCCTTGAGGACGCCGAGATCGATCATGCGTTACCTCAGCTTCAAGGTGGCGAGGCCGACCATCGAGAGGATGGCGGCGATGATCCAGAAGCGAAAGACGATGGTCGGCTCCGCCCAGCCTTTCTGTTCGAAGTGATGATGCAATGGCGCCATGCGGAAAATGCGGCGGCCGGTCCATTTGAAGGACAGGACCTGCACGATCACCGACACGGTCTCGAGCACGAACAGCCCGCCCACGATCGCGAGCACGATCTCGTGCTTGGTGACGACGGCAACGCCGCCCAGCGCGCCGCCGATCGCGAGCGATCCAGTGTCGCCCATGAACACCATGGCGGGCGGCGCGTTGAACCACAGGAAACCCAACCCCGCACCGACCAGGGCCGAAAGCAGCACCGCGAGCTCGCCCGAGCGCGGGATGTGATGCAGGTAGAGGTAGTTCGTGTAGACGAGGTTGCCGACCACGTAGGCGATCAGCCCGAACACGACCGAGGCCATGATCACCGGCCCGATGGCGAGGCCGTCGAGCCCGTCGGTCAGGTTGACCGCGTTGGAGGTGCCGACAATCACCAGCACAGCGAGCACGATGAAGCCGACGAGGCCGAGCGGCACCAGCACGTCCTTCAGGAACGGCAGCGCCAGCGTATAGCGCAGTGCCGGCGGCGAGGCCTGCGAGATGAAGTAGGCGGCGATCGCGGCCACCGCGATCGAGAGGGCGAGCTTCATCTTGCCCGGCACGCCCTTGGGATTCTTCTTGGTGACCTTGAGGTAGTCGTCCCAGAACCCGACCGCGCCGAAGGCGACGGTGATGCCGAGCACGATCCAGACATAGCGGTTGGTGAGGTCGGCCCACAGCAGCGTCGCCACCGAGAGCGAGATCAGGATCAGGAGCCCGCCCATGGTGGGCGTGCCCTTCTTGCTCATGATGTGGCTGGCCGGCCCGTCCTCGCGGATCGGCTGGCCCTGCTTCTGCTTGGTGCGCAGCCAGCGGATCAGATGGCCGCCGATCAGGAAGCTCAGCACCAGGGCCGTCAGGAAGGCCGCGATCGAACGGAAGGTGAGATAGCGGAAAAGATTGAAGGGCGAGAACAGATCCGCCAGTGGGTAAAGAAAGTTATAAATCATCTTCAGCGTTCCATTTCGCCGCCGCTGGCCGCGAGGACCGCATCGACGACAATCTTCATTTTCGAGCCCAGCGAGCCCTTCACTGCAATCACGTCACCTGCGCGCAACGCCGCCGCGACGTCGGGCGCAAGCGCGGCCGAATCGGGACGATGCGGGCCGCGCTTATCCGCCGGAAGGCGCTGCCACAGCGCCTTCATGTGCGGGCCGCAAAGAAACACCTGCGTCGCCCCGCTTGCCGTCACCGCATCGGCGAGGCCGGCATGGTATGCGTCCGCCTGCTCGCCCAGCTCGCGCATGTCGCCCAGCGCCAGGAGGCGCCGGCCGCCCGTCGCCGGTGCGGTCCGTGCCAGCACCGCCAGCATCGCCCGCACCGAAGCGGGGTTGGCGTTGTAGCTCTCGTCGACCAGCTCGATGCTGCCCGAGCCGAAGGCGAGATGCCGGCGCGCGCCACGCCCGGGCGAGGCCTTGACCGTGGCGAGCGTTGCCGCCGCCTTGGCGAGGTCCGCGCCCAGCGCCTCGACCGCCGCGAGCGCCGCCAGGCTGTTCAGGACCCAGTGCTCGCCCGCTGCGCCCAGCCGATACTCGATCCGCTGGCCATGGATCAAGGCGACAACATCGCTGCCGCGATCCTGCAGGGAGCACGCGAGGAGTCGGGCTTCCGCGGCCTCGCTGCGGCCAAAGCCCACGATGCGCGTCACGCCCAGGCGACGCGCCGTCGCGGCCAGCCGCTCGAAATGCCGGTTGTCGCGATTGAGCACGGCGATAGCGCCCTCGCGCATGCCGGCGAACAGGCAGGCCTTCTCGTCGGCGATCGCCTCCTCCGAGCCCATGTGGCCGATATGGACCGGCTCGACGTTGGTGATCACGCCAACATGCGCCTCGACCAGCCGCGCCAGCGGCTCGATCTCGCCGGGATGGTTCATGCCGATCTCGAACACGCCGTAGCGCGCGTCACGCGGCAGCCGGGCGAGGCTGATCGGCACGCCGACATGGTTGTTGAAGCTTGCCGTGCTGGCGCTGGTCGGCGCCTGCGCCTGCAGCATCGCCCGCAGCGCATCCTTGGTGCTGGTCTTGCCGGCCGAGCCGGTGACGCTCGCGATGCGCGCCTTGCTGCGCCGGCGGCCGGCGCGGCCAAGATCAACCAGTGCCTGCATCGTGTCCTTGACGCGCACCAGCCGGCCCTTGGCCTCCGGCAGGCCACGCGAGACGACAGCGGCGGCGGCGCCGCGCGCCAGCGCCTGGTCCACGAAAGCATGTCCGTCAGCCGTCTCGCCCGAGAGCGCGAAGAAGAGATCGTCCTTCCCGACAGCGCGGCTGTCGAAGGTGACGCCGGTGGCCTCGAACGCGGCATTTGGCATCGCGAGAGGCGACACCGCGTTCGCGATCTCGTCGGAGGTCCAGAGCGCGCTCATGTCAGCGCCTTCCCAGGCGCGGCAGTGCGCGTGAGCTCGCGCGCCACATCGGCATCGTCGAACGGATGGGTGACGCCCGCGATCGTCTGGCCGGTCTCGTGGCCCTTGCCCGCGATCAGCAGCAGGTCGTCGGATGAGCCGAGAACGGCGAGACCTTGCGCGATGGCGGCGCGACGTCCCTCGCCCACTTCGGTCCAGTTCTTGCGCTCGGTCGGAATGCCGCGGCGGATCTCGGCGCGGATCGCCTCGGGCGCTTCCGAGCGCGGATTGTCGTCGGTGACCAGCGTGAGGTCGGCGAGGCGCGTGGCGATCTCACCCATCACCGGCCGCTTGGCCCGGTCGCGATCGCCGCCGCAGCCGAACACCACGACCAGCTTGCCCTTGGCGAACGGCCGCAGCGTCGCGAGCACCGTCTCGAGCGCCTCGGGCTTGTGCGCATAGTCGACATAGACCGGCGCGCCGCTCTGGTGCCGAGCGACAAGCTGCAGCCGGCCGGGCGCACCATCGAGCGTCGCGAGGGCTGAAACCGCACGCGCCGGATCGCCGCCCGTTGCGACGACGAGGCCGAGCGCGGCCAGCGCATTGGAAGCCTGGAAGCCGCCGACCAGCGGCAGGTCGACTTCGTAGCGCGTGCCCAGCACCTCGATCGCAAGATGCTGGCCGCTCGCCGTCGGCACATCCTCGAGCAGCCGGAACTCGCGGCCCTTGTTGCCGTAGGTCCAGAAGCGGACGCCACGCCGCTCGGCAACGACCGCCAGTGCTCCGGCACGTGGGCTGTCGCCATTCACGACAGCTGTACCCTCCGACGGCACCAGCTCCTCGAACAGCCGCGCCTTGGCCGCGAAGTAGGCGTCCATCGACGGATGGTAGTCGAGATGCTCGTGCGTGAGATTGGTGAAGGCCGCCGCCTTGAGCTTGAGCCCATCGAGGCGATGCTGGTCGAGGCCGTGGCTCGATGCCTCGATGGCGAGATGCGTCACGCCCTCGCGCGCGAGCGTCGCGAGATCGGCATGGAGCTGCACCGGATCGGGCGTCGTGAGACCGGCATCGCGCGCAAAGCCCGGGGAGACGATGCCGAGCGTGCCCACGCTCGCGGCCCTGAGCCCCAGCGTCGCCCACATGTGGCGCACGAAATGGACGGTCGAGGATTTGCCGTTGGTGCCCGTCACCGCAACGATCGTGTCGGGCTGCAGGCCGGCGAAGGCCGCCGCCATGCGCGCGATGCGCCGGCGCGGATTGGCGTCGCGCACGACAGCGATCTCTGGCGCGAGCGGCGGCAGGACGGCGTCAGGCGCGGCGAGGATCGCGACAGCGCCGCGCGTCACCGCCTCGGCGATGAAGCTCGCGCCGTCGGCACGCGCGCCCGCGAGGGCCGCGAACAGATAGCCCGGCTGGACCTTGCGCGAATCGAGCGTAAGGCCGGACAGGACAGGATCGCGCGGCAGCGCGCCGACGGCTGCGATGTCGGCGCTCTCCCGCATGAGGTCACTCAACCGAGGCACGACGCACTCCCGGAGGCGCCGCCAGTTGCTCACCAGGCCGCAATGACAGCGCCTTGTGATCGGCCTTTTGTCCGCGTGCCGCAACCGGCATCGCGCGGACCAGGCTGTTGCTGTTCGCCGGAACCGGCCGCGACGCGATCTCGAGCGAGGCCGGCCGGGCGTTCCAGTCACCCGGCAGGATGCCGTAGAGCGACACGATGTCCTCGATGATGACCTTCACGCTGGGTGCGGACACCATGCCGCCGGTCGCGTAGCCGCCGGTCTCCTTGGTGCCCTTGGGTTCGTCCAGCGAGAACAGGACGATGAACTTCGGGTCGCTCATGGGAAAGGCGCCGACGAACGAGCTGAACAGCGCCTTCCTGGCGTAGCCGCCGTGCGACACCTTCTCGGCCGTACCGGTCTTGCCGCCGACCTCGTAGCCCCCAAGGTCGGCCTTCTTGCCGGTTCCCACGACGGCATTGGCGCGCATGAGCTGGCGCATCATCATCGATGTCTTGGCCTGGATGACGCGACGGCCGGGGTCGCTCTGCGAGGTGCGCTTGAGGAAGGTCGGCGAGAACTCGACGCCGCCATTGATCATCGCCGCCACGCCCATGACGACGTGCAGCGGCGTCACCGACATGCCGTGCCCGAAGGCGATGGTCATGGTGTTGATCTTCGCCCAATGCTGCGGAAAGAGCGGCGAACCAAGCTCGGGTATCTCGGTGTGGACCGGCTTCAGGAAACCGATCTTGTCGAAGAACGCCCGCTGCAAATCGCTTCCGACCTCGACCGCCATCTTGGCCGAGCCGATGTTGGACGAGTAGGTGAAAACCTCCGGCACGGTGAGCACGCGATGTGGCACGTCCGGATCGTCGTGGATGGTGAAGCGGTCGATCTTGATCGGCGAGCTGGCATCGACCCTGTCGTTCAGGGTCCACTTGCCGCTGTCGAGCGCCAACGCGGTGTTGAACACCTTGAACATCGAGCCCTGCTCGTAGACGCCGAGCGTGGCGCGGTTGAACAGCGCGTCGTTGGTGATGGTCTTGGCCTTGTTGGCGTCGTAGGTCGGCAGCGACGCCATGGCGAGGATCTCGCCATTGGAAACATCCAGCACGATCGCCTGGCCGCCGATCGCCGAGAACTTCTGAGTCGCATGCACGAGCTCGTCCTCGACCATGCGCTGCAGGCGCAGATCGATCGAAAGCTGCACGGTCTGGCCGCTCTGCAGCTGCTGGTCGAAGTAGCGCTCCACGCCGGCCAGGCCCGCATTGTCGATGCTGTCGTAGCCCACGACGTGCGCGCCGGTGGTGCCCTGCGGATAGATGCGCCGTTCCTCGGCCTGGAACTCGAGACCGGGGATGCCGAGCCGGTTGACGAGGTCGTTCTCGCGCGGGCTGAGGCCGCGCTTGATCCAGACGAAGGTCTTGTCCGAATCGAGCTTGGCCTTGACCTCGTCGTACTTGAGGTCGGGCAGCACCGAGACGATCTTGCGCGCCGCGTCCTGCGGATCGATCACCAGGTGCGGATTGATGAACGCCGACATGACAGGCAGCGAGGTCGCGAACACCACGCCGTTGCGGTCGACGATGTCGGCGCGTTCCGACTGGATCGTGCCGCCGCGCGCCGCCACGCGCTGCGTCGGCTCGCCGCCGTCGCGCAGCACCGAGACATAGGTCATGCGCATCGCGATCGCCGTGAAGGCGACCACCAGCAGCGCCGAGGTGATCACCAGCCGCTGACGGGCGGTCTCCTGCACATCGCCCTTGTGGCGTTCCTTGGCGGAACGCGGCCTGCCCGCCTGCATCCGATCAGGGGGCGCCCTGTCAGGATGCTCCGCAGGCGAGGCGTAACGCGCGCCGGCCGCCGCGGGGGACGCGGCGGCCGGTTCGGGCGGACCTTTCTTGCGCCACAGTCTCACCGATGCTCCCCTTCGTTTCTCGAGAGGATGTCATCGATGGTGACCGCGGCGCCGCGGCCCGCCTTTCCCGGACCCGAGGGGGCCGGCGCTTCTGCAAGAGCCGGTCGAGGGGGCGTCGTGGGTCCGGTTGTAGGCTTTGAAGAGGGTGCGGAGGCCGGCGAGGGGCTGCCGGCCTCCGCTGCGACGCGACCGCCACCGGGCAATGTCGACGAGGGGACGTCGTTGCCCGTTCGTGGGGGGGAAGGGAGTGGCGTATCGCGTCGCGGGGGGACAGATGGGTTTTGGACCGCCTGGATTTGACCAGGCTGGATCTTCAAGGATTCGAGCCGCACGACCTGCTTGATCGAGGCCTGCTCGAGCTTGAGATGGGCGTTGGCCAGGTGCTCGATGCGCTCGGCCTCGTTCAGGTGCGCCCATTCGATCTTGAGGATGTGGGTCGCCTGCTGGCTTTGGACGATCTTCTGGTTGGTGCGGTCGATCTTCTCTTCGAGATCCTGCACCTTGTATTTGACACCGAACAGGCCGATCGCCGTGCCGACGGCAACCACCGACCAGAACAGGAGGCCGCGATGGATCATGCGCGGCTCCCGAGCTTCTCGGCAACGCGCAGGCGCGCCGAGCGCGCGCGCGGATTCTTGGCCAGCTCGGCCTCGCCGGGCGCAACAGGCCGGCGCGTGAGGTCACGCAGCGTGGCGGCACGGCTCTCGCTCGGCGGCGCGTGGCGCGATGGCGCCGGCACGCGGCCGGCGCGCGCCCGCACGAAGTCCTTCACCGCGCGGTCCTCGAGCGAATGGAACGACACGACGGCAAGTCGACCGCCTGCGGCCAGCACGGACTCCGCTGCCGCAAGGCCGCGCTCCAGCTCGCCCAACTCGTCGTTCACCGCGATGCGCAGCGCCTGGAAGGTGCGCGTCGCGGGATCGCTCTCGTCGCGCGCCGACGGACCAACGGCGCGGCGCACGATCTCGGCCAGCTCACCCGTGGTCTCGATGCGCTTCTCGGCGCGGCGCGCGACGATCGCACGCGCGACCCGGCGGCTGCGGCGCGAGCGTGCCTGCGTGCGCTGCAGGGCGCGGGCTGAGCGCGCGGCCCCGCGGCGCTCAGTCGGCCCCGGCCTCGGCCTCCGGCGCAGCGCCCCGGGCCGCCGTCCGGCGCTTGCGGTGGATGCGCTTCTCGGCGTACATGCGCTGGTCCGCCTTGCGCAGCAGCTCGTCGGGACCGTCGAAGGTCTCCGGACCGGTCTGCACGATGCCCATGCTCACGCGCACCCCGGCTTCCTCCTGCAGGCGACACGTGAGGCGCATCGCGAACAGGCGCGCCCCTTCGTGCGGCGTGGCGGGGAGCAGCACGGCGAACTCGTCGCCGCCGTGCCGAGCGGCCACGTCCACGTCGCGCCGCGACGACGCGACCACCCGGCCGACCGCCCGCAGCAGCTCGTCCCCGCGCTGATGGCCCTGCGCGTCGTTGACGGCCTTGAAGCCGTCGATGTCGAAGTAGACCAGCGCGAGCGGCGCGGCGTTGCGCTTGGCGCGCGCGAGCTCGCGCCGCAGCTCCTCGACGAAGGCGCGCTGGTTGAGCAGGCCGGTGAGCGCGTCGACGCGTGACATCTCGGCCAGCTCGCGCGTGCGCTCGGCCACCTTGTCCTCGAGGCTGCGCGCGTAGCGCACGGCGCGCTCACGGGCCGCCTCCAGCTCGAGCAGCATGCTGCGGATGTAGGTGTCGAAGATGAGCGCCGTGTCGAAGTGCAGCAGCTTGTCCAGCGCCTCCAGCGTGGCGGCCACGACCTGCGGGTCCTCCACGCTGGCCTTGATCGTGGCGCGCAGGATGTCCTTCAGCGCCTTGATCGACGAGAGGTAGTACTTGGGCTCCACGCCCAGCCGCTTGTGCACCTGCCCGATGCGCAGGCGGTTGTTGACGTACTCGGCGTCGTAGAAGCCGGAGAAGAGGTCGCGGATGTACTCGCGCTGCGCCGCGCGCAGCCGGCGCAGGGTCTCGGCATCGCCGATGATGAGCGAGATCTCCTCGATGGCCGTCTGCCGCTCGTAGAACTCGGCGACGATGGCATCGAGGTGCCCCTCGATCACCGGCCTCGCGGCCGCCAGCACGGCCACGTCCGCCTGCGTGAAGCCCAGGATCTCCTTGCGGCGCGCGATCTCGATCTGGTGGAGCTGGAGCTGGTCGGCCAGCGTGCGCTCCGTCGGCCGCGCGCTCGACACGGCCGCGTCGCCGTCGGCCGA
>Ga0081455_10006843_pt1 | contig 12147 bp, 14 predicted proteins | sample TabmetS3T2R1_FD_70207 | JGI IMG/M metagenome (GOLD analysis project Ga0081455, IMG submission 70207) | Tabebuia heterophylla rhizosphere microbial communities from the University of Puerto Rico - S3T2R1 | ecosystem: Host-associated > Plants > Roots > Rhizosphere ... | reverse complement strand
CCGCCCCCGCAGCGGGTTGGCCAGCGCCGCCAGCATCGCGACCAGGTCGTCCCCGGTCGGCCGGCCACCTGCAGGGTCGACCGGTGTGGACTGCCGGGCTGGATGCAGGTGAGCCCATCCAAGTGCCCTGCCGGAACGAATGTCAGATGGAAGGACCGCCCGCGAGGCCGAGCCGAGGGCTCGCACGGTGGCCAACGTCGTTCACCTCACCGTCCGGGTGGGGCCAGGTGGAGATGCCGCATGAGCACAACGTGTACAGACGCCGACCGGGCAGGGCCTGACGCCCGCCCCGTCCCGCCACCTGGCAGCCTGACCCAAGACCCTCCCGCCAGCCTGGGAGCCGTGGGGAGAGCCGTGTGGGCCACCATCACCCAGGCCGGGCCAGACCAGGACCACGACGCCCTGGTGCTGGAGCGGTACTGCCAGCTCCACGACGACCGTGCGGTTCTCCTGGCGTTGGTGGACACCGAGGGCTACGTCGTCCCCGGCCCCAAGCAGCCGTCGACAGCCCACCCGGCCCTCCGGCTGGCTCGCGACATCGAGGCGCAGATGACCCAGCTGGAGTCGGTGCTCACCCTCCACGTCGAAGCTCGTGACCGCCTGGGGCTCGCGGCGGCCGGAGAGGTCTGCTAGCCGTTCGGGTCCACGGGGCGCGGACCTCGTGCGGCCTACGCCTCGATCCCGCGGACCCGGAACCGGCGCCAGCGCGCGGTCATGCCCTGGCCGTCGAGCGAGCGACTGCGCCCGTCCCGGATCGTCACTCGCACCTCGCCCTCGCCGACGGCCAGCTCCGCGTCGGGGTCCAGCGGGACGTGCTCGCCGCCCATCGGGAGCGGCAGGCGCGCCGGGTTCCAGCGCGCGGCGTCGAGGTCCGGCCCCCGGGAGCTCGTCGTACGTGACGAAGCCGCACCTGCCGGACCCGGTCGTAGAGATGAGAGGATCCCCGGGGTCGCGCCATTGCTGGCTCCCGCCCGAGTGGTTCACCCTCTGTTCACCCTCTTGGGGTGACGCGGAGGCTCTCCCGAGATGCCAACCTTGGCTGGTGGAACGCGTCGGGTAGGTCGCCGACCGGGCCGGCGCGATCCAGATGGGAGGCGGGAAGATGGCGGTGCAGACCGGCACGTCGGGGCAGCCGGCAACAGCCGGCCAGCCCTGGTACGCACGCTCGCCGGATGAGGTGGCCGCGGCGCTGGACGTGGACCCGGGAACCGGGCTCACCTCGGCAAGGGCGGCGGAGCTGCTCGGGGCGAACGGCCCGAACGCGCTGCCCGAGGAGAAGCCCAAGCCCGGGTGGCTGCGGTTCCTCGACGAGTACCGCAGCTACATGCAGCTCATCCTGGTCGGCGCCGCGGCCGTGTCGCTGCTCATCAAGGAATGGACCACCGCGGTCCTGCTGCTGGTGTTGACGCTGCTGAACGCGGTCGTGGGCCTGCGACAGGAAGGCAAGGCCGAGAGCGCCATGAACGCGCTCAAGTCGATGATGAAGGCCACCGCCAGGGTGCGGCGGGACGGGGTCGAGGCGCAGATCCCGGCCGAGCAGCTGGTCGTCGGCGACGTGGTGCTCATCGCCGCCGGGGACCAGGTGCCGGCGGACGGTCGCATCGTCGCGGCCAGCGCCCTGCAGATCGACGAGTCGGCGCTCACCGGGGAGAGCACGCCGGCGGCCAAGGACGCCGCCACCATTTCCGGGGACGAGCTCGGCCCGGGTGAGCAGACCAACATGGTGTTCATGAACACGCCGGTCACCCACGGCAGCGCCACCGTGGTGGTCACCGCCACGGGCGCCGGCACGGAGCTCGGGAAGATCTCCGGGATGCTGTCGGCCACGGCCAAGGAGCAGTCGCCGCTCACCAAGGAGCTCAACACCCTCACCCTGTGGATCGCGGGGGCGGCCGGCCTGACGATGGTCGTGATGTTCGTGCTGGGCCGCGCCCGCGGCCAGGCCTGGGACGCGCTGTTCATCAGCGCGGTCGCGCTGGCCATCGCGGCCATCCCCGAGGCGCTGCCGACGGTGAGCCAGGCGATCCTGTCGCTCGGCAGCCTCAACCTGGCCAGGCGCAACGCGATCGTGAAGGACCTCCCGTCGGTCGAGACGCTGGGGTTCACCTCGGCCATCAACTCCGACAAGACCGGCACGCTGACGATGAACCAGATGACGGCCGTCGAGGTGCTGAGCACGACCGACCGCTACACGATCTCCGGATCGGGTTACAGCCTCGAGGGCCAGGTCCACCACGCCGCGGGCAAGTCGGCGGCCATCGACGACGCGATCCTCCCGTTCGTCGTGGCCAGCGACGCGAAGCTGGTCGACGGCGAGGTGGTCGGCGATCCGACCGAGGGTGCCCTGCTCGTACTCGGCCACAAGGCGGGCCTGGACATCGACGCCACGCGCGACGAGCTTCCCCGGCTGGCAACGCTGCCCTTCGACCCGACCTACAAGCTGATGGCGACGTTCCACTCGACCACGGACGCGACGGGTCGCAGCGTCGTTCGCTGCTTCGTCAAAGGCGCCGCGCCGGCCGTCATGGCGCTGGCCGCGACGGCACTGTCCGGCGACACCAGCATTGCGTGGGACGCCGACCTCAGTCGCCGGGCGCGCGAGAACATGGAGCGGATGGAGAACGCCGGGCAACGGGTCATGGCGGCGGCAACGCGTGATCTGGACCCGACCGGGTTCGACGCGAACGGCGACCTGCTCGGCTACGTCAAGGATCTGCGGATGACCAGCCTGGTCGGCATGGTCGACCCGCCCCGCCAGGAGTCCAAGGCCGCGGTGGCCGACGCGCAGGGCGCCCACATCCGCGTTCGCATGGTGACCGGCGACGACGTCACCACCGGAGCCGCGATCGCCCGGCAGCTCGGCATTCCCGGCGATGCGATCCTCGGCGCCGACTTCGCCGCGCTTCCCGAATCCGAACGGCTGGCGCGCATCGACGGCATTGGTGTCGTCGGGCGCGTGGCCCCTGAACACAAGGTCTTGCTGGTCGACACCCTTAAGAAGACCGGCGAGGTCGTGGCCATGACCGGCGACGGCGTCAACGACGCACCCGCGATCAAGGCGGCCGACATCGGAATCGCGATGGGCACGGGCACCGACGTGGCGAAGAACGCCGGCCGGATGATCCTGTCCGACGACAACTTCGCCACGATCGTCTTCGCCGTCGAGCAGGGCCGCAAGATCTACGACAACCTGACCAAGTACATCCGCTTCGTGCTGGTGCTGCTCGTCGCGTTCGTGCTCACGTTCCTGGGCGCCAGCCTGTTCAACATCGCGGCCGGCGAACCGTTCACGCCGGCGCAGGTGCTGTTCATCCACTTCGTGGTCAACGCCCCGTTCGGATTCGCGCTCGGGTTCGACCGCGAAACGCCCGGGCTCATGACGTTGACGCCTCGCCCGCGCGGCGAGTCGGTACTGACCCGGGCGGTGATCGTCACGGTGAGTCTGGCCGGGCTGGCCATCACGATCGGCCTGCTGCTGCTGATCGAGCTCGGCCAGCAGCACTTCGACAGCACGGCCATCGGCAACTCGATCGCGCTCACCGCATTCGCGATCTGCCTGATCGTGGCGGCGGTCGAGTGCCGCAGCGAGACGGGAACGGCGATCACGACCGCCACCTTCGACAGCAAGCAGATGAACTGGGCGATGCTCGGCGAGTTCGTCCTCGCGGTGCTGATCACGCAGATGGACGTGTTCAATCGCCTGCTCGACACGACGCAGTTGAACCTGCGGCAGTTCGCCTGGGCACTCGTGCCGGCTCTCGCGCTCCTGGCGTTGTGGGAACTCGGCAAGTTCATCGCGCGCCGGCGATATGTCGAACGGCCGGCGCCGGCACCGGCGCGACCGGCCGCGCCCGTGCTCCAGGACTAGGGGGTGCCTGCCAGTTCCCGCTCGCGACGAGCGGGAACTGTCAGACACGCCCCAGGGACTTCAGGTCACGAACTGGTGGCGTTGGGGCAGGTCTGGGCCACCGCCGAACCGAGGGCGCGGCCCGCATTGCCGATAGCGACGAGCTGGGTCGCGATCGTCGTCACGGTTCCGCCGAGACTGTTGCCCGACAGGTTGCCCAACGTGGTCTTAAGATCGTTGACCGCACTGTCGAGCTGGTCGATCTGCGACTTGAATTCTTGCTGCGCCGAGCTCTTCAGCGTCGCGAGCTTCGCGGACACGTCATCGAGCGCCGCCTCGATACCGTCGCGGCCGGCGTTGACCACGTTGATGTGGACCAGGTTGGACAGCGACGCCTTCAGCGCGTCGTAGTCCGCGCACACCGCCGCGGTACCGGTGGCCGTTGCGTTCGTGGCCGTCGTTGCGTTCGTGGCCGTCGTTGCGTTCGTCGCGCCGTCGGACGACTTCGACGACGATGTGCAGCCCGCGGCGAGGCTCAGCCACAGCGCGGCGGCAAGCGCGATGAGGACCCGGGGGAACCTCCGTCCGAGCAGGCCCGCTCGCCGAGTCACGGACCGGCCGGTTCGACCCCGGCCGCGGCGCTCGCCTGCGCGGTCGCCGTTCCGCTTCCCCTCCCGTGCGACCAGATTTCGGACCGGAAAGCGGTCAGACCGGAGGGGAAGTGGGCACCTGGCCTCGGGCGAGCGCGTGGCCCCTCCCTGTGCATTCCGGCCGCGGACGGATCCGCTTCCCGGCCGAGATGGCCAGATTCTGGTCGCGGATGTGGTCGGCTCGGCCGGGGAGTGCACTGCGCCGGGGAGTGCGCTCGGCGGGCGGTCAGGCCGACCCGTTCGGCTCATCGCTGAGAGCGATCGCCAGGCCGAGGGCCCGGGCGACCTTCGTCGACGCCGACACGACCCGGGCGCTACCCACCAGCGGCGCGAGGGCGATCAGCACCTGCCGGGCGTCCTCCATCGTCAGCCCGGCCTCGGAACCGGCGGCGAGATGGAAGAGGTAGGACGCGGGCGCGGCGTCCGACGCGACGAGCGCGGCGAACCGGACCTGAACCAGCACTTTCGGATCAAGCGTGGTTTCCTCGAGCGATGCCGATGTCATTTCGGTGAGTACGTCCAATAACGGTGTTGCTTCCTTGTCGACCATCGAAGTTCCCCCTGTGCCAAGTCGCGATGTCCCGGAGCGAAACCGGACGCCTGTCATGCGATCGAATCGCTCGATGCCGGTCTCCCGGATCACCCGGGGCGAGTGAACGACCGATGGGCCTCGCGTGCCCTTCGGCGCGGGGGAGAGCACCGGTCGGCTCACCGCCGCTGGGTGGTGTGTGCGGCTGCGGCCGAACCCATACTGGGCCAATGGACGCGCCGCCGGCGGGTGATCCGCGCACCGAGGAAGCTGATCCGCGCACCGCGGACGATGATCCGCGCACCGAGGAAGAACAGCGACTGCTCGTGCTGGCGAGCGTGGTCTCCGCGGCGGTCTCCGCGGTCGAGGCGGTGCAGCAGGACGTGCAACGTTCCCTCGGGCGGCCGCCAGCGCCGCCGCCGAGCTGGTCGCCGCCCGACGTCGCGATCGGTCTGCTCGTCGGCGTGACGAACCGGGCCACGACCGCCGGAGCGGTCGTGCTGCGCCCGCTGCGGCCGGTCGCCGCATTTGTCCTGCGACCTCCGTTGCTGCCCGAGCGACTGCATCCGATCACGTGGATCCGGGCGACGGGCCAGCAAGGCCGGGCCTATCGGTCCCGCGTGGATCCGTTGCTGGAGACGGTCGTGCCCTCCGTCGTCGCGGCGATACTCGACCGGATCGACATCGGCGCCATCGTGGCTCGACTCGACATCGAGTCGATCGTCGCGAGCGTCGACGTCGAGGCCGTGCTCGCCCGCATCGACATGGCGTCGATCGCCCGCGAGGTCGTCTACGAGATCGATCTGCCGGAAATCATCCGCGCGTCCACCGGCATCGTCACGTCGGAGGCAGTGGTCGGGGTCCGGATGCAGGGCATCCAGGCCGACGAGCGGGTGAACCGGATCGTCGACCGGATCCTGGCCCGCCGCGGTGCGCGGAAGACCGGCGCGCCGACGCCGATCGGGGCCGACGATGGCGCCCCGAACTGAGCGCCTCTCCGCCGTCCCGACGGCGGCGCGGGCCTACCAGGGTCAGCGGGCCGGCATCGTCACCCGGGTCACGGCGAGCGTCATCGACGTGCTGGTGGTTGCGCTGACGATGTGCGTGCTCTACGCCGTCGTGACCGGCGTCGCGTTCCTCGTGCATCCGCGCACGTTCCACGTCCCGTCGTGGGTAGGGGTGAGCTTCCCGGTGGTCGCGTTCCTCGTCGCGGTGCCGTACCTGACGCTGTCCTGGCGCCTGACCGGGCGCACGTACGGAGATCAGCTCCTGGGTCTGCGCGTGGTCAACTACGAGGGTCGGCATATGCACTTCGTCGGAGCGTTGCTGCGCGCGCTGTTCTGCGCGGTTTTCCCGCTCGGCCTGTTGTGGGTGGCAGTCAGCCCGGCCAACCGTTCGGTCCAGGACGTCGTGCTGCGCACGTCGGTGGTCTACGACTGGCTGCCCACCCCCGAGTGAGCGATCAGCCGAGGATCTTGGCCTTCTGCGCGTCGAACTCCGCGTCGGTGATCACGCCCTGGCTCTTCAGCTCGCCGAGCTGCTTGAGCTGGCTCAGCTTGGCGTCCATCTCGTCGCCCTGCGGTTCCGGCGGCGGGGCGTACTGCTGCTGCTGCTGCGGGTACTGCTGCTGGTCCTGGTAGCCCTGGGCGTCGGCCGCTTGCTGGTCCTTTTCCGCCCAACGCCCGGCCTGGCGCCGCGAGACCCGGTTGGATACCGCCGTCGCCGTACCCGCGATGACCGCGGTCCGGGCGACGCCGCGAAGTAGTGGCATGCGTGTCATCCCCTCTACTGAACGTTGCTCGCCGCGGTGCCGGCCTCGGCTGCGTCGAGCGCGTCGAGCACGTCCTGGATCGGTATGCGGCCGCTGGCCACGACCTCGGCGCCCGCACGACGTAGGGCCGCGGCGAAGGGCGCGGCCCACGTGTTCTCGTAGACGAGCAGGCCGGCCGAGCTGCCGGGTTCGAGCACGGAGCCGGCCTGCTCGACGTCTTCCGGCCCGACGAGGCCGGACGATGCGCCCTGGAAGACGGCCAGATCCAGCCGGCCGTCGCCGGTGATGTCCTCGAGGGCGAGGCCGGTGATCGTGCCGTCGAGTTCCTTCTTGATGAACATCAGGTCGAGGATGCGAATGATTCCTCGGTCCACGAGATCGACGAGCAGCGGAAGCCCTTCCCCGGTCAGGCGACTGCCGGGAAATTCGACGACCAGGTAGTCGAGCGGGCCGATCTCGGGTGGCTCAGCAGCCATGGCAACCTCCTCGCGCGGGCACGCGTTCGCGTGGCTTCGAGCATTGCGGTCGACGCGGCCCGGCGCGTCACTCCACAAGGGTGACCGGCGAACCCGGCCCGCACGCCTCGTGCCCAGGCGTCGGGTGACGATCGAAATGGCCGGGAACGGGCTGCCTGCGAGGGTCACTCATCCGCGCCGGATGATCCGCGTGGCTCCGCGACTACCTAGCGTTGGCCGCAGCACCGTCGGTCGCAAGGCTGCGTCGGCGGTAAGTGTGCGGGCGAGGAGATCTGCGCATGGCCGGACTTGCCACCACAGTGGCGATCTATGACGAGATGAGCACCGCGGAGAGTGACTGGGCCGCGGTCGAGGCGGCGGCCAAGACGAGCGCCGTCGACCTGGCCGACGCGGCGCTGGTGGAACGAAGCGCGTCGGGTGAGGTCATCAGCGTTCATCGGCAGGCCCATCACGGCTGGGGAAAGGGCGCCGTGGCCGGCGCGGTCGTCGGGCTGATCTTCCCGCCGTCCCTGGTGGGCAGCGCCGTCGTCGGCGGGCTCGGCGGGGCTCTGGTCGGCCGGTTGAGCCGGTGCCTCGGCCGTTCGGACGTCAAGGACCTCGGCGAGGTGATGGACCGCAGCGAGATCGCCATCGTGGTGGTCGCGTCCGTCGACTCGGTCGCAAAGGTCGACGAGGTCCTGTCGGGAGCGACTCACAAGCTGTCCCGTGGCGACATGCCCGCGGACCAGGTGCTGCAGGCGATGGACGCGGCCGGGCTCAACCCCCGCTGACGCATTGCCACGGCCGCAATCTCTGTAACGCCTAGTGAAGGAAAGGGAAGGGAGTCCCAAGTGGACACGCAAAGTGCAACAGGACAGGTGGGGACGCGAAGTGCAGGGCAGGTGGACACAGCGCGAGGTTCAGGATGGATGGTCTTCGCCGCCATCGTGCTCGTCACCGCCGGCATCATGCGAGTGTTCGACGCCATATGGGCTTTCCGCTATCACGGTGCGCTGCCGCAGGATCTCGAGGACGCGGTCTTCGGCCACAGCCTCAAGACCTACGGCTGGATCTACCTCATCGTCGCAGCGATACTCATCCTTGCTGGATTCTTCGTGCTCCAGGGTTCACAGATCGCCCGCTGGGTCGGCGTCGTCGCCGGCGCGATCGGCGCGATCAGCGCGATCTGGTGGATGCCGTACTACCCGGTATGGTCGCTGACCTACATCGCGCTCGGAGCCCTGGTCGTCTACGCGCTGCTGGCGTACGGAGGCAAGGGCGACACGATCTGACGTTGCCTGGTTGCGCCCAGCCCTGAGTGATGGCGATACTCCGGGTCCGACTACGCGGTCCCGGGGGGCGACATGCGGGTTCTCGTGCTGGGCGCCGGGTTCGGCGGACTCGAACTCACGTCGAGGTTGTCCGAGGGGCTCGGTGACGACGCCGACGTCGTGCTCGTCGATCAGGCCGACGGGTTCGTGTTCGGCTACTCCAAGCTCGACGTGATGTTCGGCCGCACGACTGCCGAGGCGGTCGTGCACGCCTACCGTGACGTGGTCAAGCCCGGCGTGCGGTTCGTTCGCTCGGTGATCCGCTCGATCGATCCGACCCGCCGGCGGGTCGAGACGGACGACGGCCCCTTCGAGGGCGACGTGCTCGTGATCGCCCTGGGAGCGGACCTCGATCCGTCGGCGACGCCGGGCCTGCTGAGAGCCGGGCACGAGTTCTACACCGTGCCGGGCTCGTTCGCGGTCAGAGAGGTGCTGGACGGCTTCGCGGGTGGCCGGGTCGTCGTCGCTGTCACGTCGACACCGTTCAAGTGCCCGCCGGCGCCGAGTGAAACGGCCCTGCTCGTCCACGACTTCCTGACCCGGCGCGGTTTGCGCGACCGCAGCGAGGTCGCCCTGGTGATGCCGCTCGGCGCGCCGATTCCCCCGTCGCCGGCCGCATCGACCGCCCTGCTGACCGCGTTCGCCGAGCGGGGAATCGAGTGGTATCCCCAGCGGATCGTGCGCCGCCTCGACGCCGAGCGTCGGGTCGCGGTGCTGGCCGACGGCGACGAACTGCCCTTCGACCTGTTCCTGGGCGTACCGGTGCACCGAGCCCCGCAGGTCGTGCAGGACTCCGGCCTGTGTGTGAACGGGTGGATCCCGGTCGACCCGCTGACGCTCGAGACGTCGTTCCCGGACGTGTACGCCGTCGGCGACGTGACCAGCGTCGGAACCCCCAAGGCCGGCGTCTTCGCCGAGCGGCAGGCGGCCGTGGTCGCCGAGGCGATCATCGCTCGCGTGCGGGCCGAGGGGGCGGCCGCGCCGTACGACGGCCGCGGCATCTGCTATGTCGAGTTCGGCGGCGGGCAGGTCGGCCGCGTCGACGTCACGTTCCGCAGCGGACAAGCACCGACGGGGGACTTCGACGCCCCGTCCGACCTGCTGGTGGCCGACAAGTCCGAGTTCGGCACGAGCCGGGTCCGCCGCTGGTTCGGACGGGACTGGGTCGCCCACTGAGCGGCTCAGCGCGTCGGCACGACGTGCTTGACCTCGGCCATGTACCGATCGGCCGACGCGGCGGCCGGCTCCTGATCGGCGCCGTCCCGCCGGGCCTGCAGGTACGCGGCGTACCAGTCCCACCAGTCGTGCGGCGGGGCCACCGCCTCGAACGAGCCGTGTCGTGCGGCCGTCTCGTTCAGCAACTCGGCGAGGGCCGCGACGTTCTCGTCCTCGCGGCCCGGGACGCCGTCCAGGATCCCCTCCATGTATCGGCCGGCCGCCGCGGACGCCTCGTCCGACGGGCGACCGTGCTCGCGTGCGTCCAGGTAGGCGGCGTACCAGTCCCACCAGTTGTGCGGCGGGTGGGACTTCTCGTAGGGATCGTGATGCTCGCCCGTCTCGTGCAACAGGTCGGCCAGCGTGGCGACGTCCATGGCGGTCCTCCAACCGTTGGACCTCCAGCTTCGCGCGTTCGTCCGCACCTGAGTAGGGACGGGTCGACGGCGCGGTATCGCTATCCTCAGGTGTGACCGAACCCCAGGATCAGCCCGGTTTCGCCGACCTCGGGCTCGATCCGAGGGTTCTCAAGGCGCTCGCCGACCTCGGCTACGAGACGCCCTCACCCATCCAGGCCGAGACGATTCCGCTGCTGGTCGAGGGTCGCGACGTCGTCGGACTCGCGCAGACCGGCACCGGCAAGACGGCGGCGTTCGCGCTGCCGATCGTGTCCCGCATCGACGTCCGGGCGGCGGTGACGCAGGCGCTCGTGCTGGCGCCGACCCGCGAGCTCGTGCTGCAGGTGGCCGAGGCATTCGGCCGCTACGGCGAGCGCATCAAGGACCTGCGCGTGCTGGCCGTCTACGGCGGTCAGGCTTACGGTCCGCAGCTGGCCGGCCTCCGCCGCGGCGCGCACGTCGTCGTGGGGACGCCGGGTCGGGTGATCGACCACCTCGACCGGGGCACGCTCGACCTGAGCGGGCTGCGGCAGCTGGTGCTGGACGAGGCCGACGAGATGCTGCGGATGGGCTTCCAGGACGACGTCGAGCGCATCCTCAAGGACACCCCGGACGAGAAGCAGGTCGCCCTGTTCTCGGCGACGATGCCGGCCCCGATCAAGCGGATCTCCCGGCGCTACCTGCACGATCCGGTCGACATCAAGATCAAGGCGAAGACGGTCACCGCCGCCAACACCCGGCAGCGCTACCTCATCGTCAACGGGCCGCAGAAGATGGACGCGCTCACCCGCATCCTCGAGGTCGAGCCGTACGACGCGATGATCATCTTCGTGCGCACCAAGTCGGCCACCGACGAGCTGGCGCAGCGCCTGCGCAGCCGGGGGTTCGCCGCCCAGGCCATCAACGGCGACCTCAACCAGGCCCAGCGCGAGCGCGTGATTGCCCAGCTGCGCAAGGGCGATCTCGACCTGCTGGTCGCCACCGACGTCGCCGCCCGCGGCTTGGACGTCGACCGCATCTCGCACGTCGTCAACTTCGACATCCCCACCGACACCGAGTCCTACATCCACCGGGTCGGGCGCACCGGTCGAGCCGGACGGCAGGGCGAGGCCCTGCTGTTCGTCACGCCGCGCGAGCGCGGGTTGCTGCGCGCGATCGAGAAGGCCACCCGCCAGCCGCTGACCGAGCGGGATCTGCCCACCGTGGCCGACGTGAACGCCCGGCGGGTCACCCGGTTCTACGAGGAGATCACCACCGCGCTGGGCAGTCCGGCCCAGTCGGCGCTGAAGGGCCTCGTGCTCGACTACGCCCGCGAGTACGACGTGCCCATGGCCGACGTTGCCGCGGCCCTCGCCGTCATGAGCCGTACCGACCCGGACCTGCTGCTGCCCGCCGACGTCGAGCCCGAGCCGCCGGAGCCGGTCGAGTCGCAGAAGCAGCTGGCCGGCTACCGGATCAGCGTGGGCCGCCGGCATCGGGTCAACCCGAGCCAGATCGTCGGAGCGTTGATCAACGAGGGCGGACTCAGCCGAGCGGACATAGGCAAGATCGACATCCGGACCGACCACTCTCTCGTCGAGCTGCCGGCCCGGCTGCCCAAGCGGGCGACCCAGGCGCTGGCCGCGACGCGCATCGGCCGGCAGCCCATCGAGTTGCGCCGGGAGACGCGATCGCCGTCGCGATCAGGCCGTCGCCGCACCTGACCCGAGGCGATCCTGGCGGGTTCGCGTCAACGGCGCGATCACGCCGTACGCGACTCTTGCCCGGTTATGACTACGAGCCAGATAGTGGGCGAGCCGCTGCCGGATCGGCGGCGTCTACGCCTGGAGGCCCCGTTGCGCCGGTTAGCTGCTGCCCTGTCCGCGTCACTGTTGGCCGCCGGCCTGCTGTCCTCGGTCGGACTGGCCTCGGCCGGGTCGGCCGGCGCCGCGCCCCCGCCGGCCGCGCCCGC
>Ga0081455_10006842_pt1 | contig 12148 bp, 6 predicted proteins | sample TabmetS3T2R1_FD_70207 | JGI IMG/M metagenome (GOLD analysis project Ga0081455, IMG submission 70207) | Tabebuia heterophylla rhizosphere microbial communities from the University of Puerto Rico - S3T2R1 | ecosystem: Host-associated > Plants > Roots > Rhizosphere ... | reverse complement strand
CATCGCACGCAGATCAACGCGCTCACGAACGCCGTCCCGAGCCCGACTGCAAACAACGGGATGTCTCCGGTCGAGAGCAGCGCGCGATACTTCCACGTGTCGTAGGCGCCGGCGCCGACCAGCGTCGGGATCGCCAGAAAAAACGAGAATTCGGTGGCCGCTTTGCGCGACAAACCGAACAACATCCCACCGATGATCGTCGCGCCGGAGCGGCTCGTGCCTGGGATCAGCGCAGCCGACTGAGCGAGCCCGAGCTTCAACGCGTCGAGCGTGCTGAGCACGTCCACGTCCACGACGCGCGGCGGCGTCGGTCTCGATCGCTGCCGGTACTCTACGGCCATGATCACGAACGCGCCCACGATGAATGCCAGGGCGACCGGCACCGGCTTGAACAACGCGTGCTTGATCAGCTTGCCGAACACGACGCCCAGCACGGCCGCCGGAAGAAACGCGATGACCAGGTTGATCGCAAATCGGCGCGAGGTCTCCGAGCTGAAGAGCCCGAGTAGCACCGACGTGAGCTTCTGGCGATAGAACCAGATCACGGCGAGCATCGCGCCGGTCTGGATCGCGACGTCGAACAGCTTGGCTTTGTCGTCGCTCCAGCCGAGCAGGCTTCCCGCGAGGATCAGGTGTCCGGTGCTCGAGATCGGGAGGAATTCGGTCAAGCCTTCGACGACGCCCAGGATCGCGGCCTTGAGCAACAGCGGGAGATCGGTGGCATTCATGCGCGGGCGAAGCCTAGCAACTTACGGCGCGGTCTTGAACCGTCGTGTTTGCTCGCGCCGGCCTGCGATCTACACTCGCCCGATACCGGAGGCCTCGTGTTTCAGCGCGACTATCTGCTACGCGTCATCCAGCAAGCGGCGGAAGCCCTGGCGCGCGCACTGCGTGCGATCGTTGCGCGAAAGGACGACGAAGCGGAGCAAGCGCTGCAGGAGGCCTACACCGCGCTCGGGATCGATCGCGAGCTCCTACTCCTGCTCGACGCGCCGACGCTCCGCAGCCAACTGGCCGCTGAAGAGAAGGTCGCGATGGCTGCACGGCTTCTCTTGGGCGATGCCGAGCTGCGTCATGCGCGCGGCGAGCCCGAGGCGGCGCCTGAACCCGAGCCCGAAGCACCGCAGCCGCCGCCCGAGCCCGAAACCGCGCCGCTCCCCGCCTCCGCGCTCGAGCTCGAACAGCGGCTGCGCGCGGCCGCACACGAGCCGCCCAACGCTGCGGACCTCGACCGCGCCGACCTCGACGCCCTGCGTCAAGCGGGCCGCGCCGTCCGCGTCGGGCGCTCGATGTACGCCCACCCCGACGCGCTCGCGGAGGTCCGCGCGCGCGTGGAGCGGGTCATCGAGAGCGACGGCTCGATCACGCTCGCGCGCCTGCGCGACGAGCTGCAGACCTCGCGCAAGTTCGCGCAGGCGCACCTCGAGCACCTCGACGCCGAGCGCGTGACGAAGCGCCTGCCCGACGACTCGCGCGTCCTGCGCCGCCGCTAAGTGCCGTTCATGACGAGCTTCAGGTGGCCGAGCCAGCCGCCCCAGCCGTCGGACGGGAAGCTGTCGCTCACCCGCACGTAGAGCGTGCGCGCGCCGCCGGTCAAGTCGGCGAGATCGAGCGTGCGCTCAGTGAGGTTGTTGAGGTCGTGCTCCTCGGTCGTCTCCTTGAGGACGTTGCGCCACGTCGCGTTGTCCGAAGAGACGTCGACGAGGAACTCGTTGCCGATCTCGAGCGTCAGCGTCCCACCGGTCACCCCGGGCGGGATGTCGAAGCGGTAGGTGAAGTGCGAGCCGTTGTCCGCGAAGCGGCCGTTGCCGTCGTGGATCGCGCCGTCGAGCTGCGAGCCGTCGGGGTCGGAGAGCCACGGCCGTTCGGCGTCGGTGCCGGGCGTGAACTCGATGGTGTTCCCGATGACTTGCACGCTCGCCGTCGTCCGCGCGTTGCCGAGGTCGGAGCGCGCGGTGATCCGGATGGGGTAGCTGCCCTCGGCCGCACCCGCGGGAATCCCGACGCTGACGCGCACGGTCTGCGACGCGCCGCCCGCGATCGGGCCGAACGGCACCGAGGCCGGCGACACCGTCCACCCGCTCGGCGCGGTCGCCGTCACCGCGCCGCTCAGCGACGCGTCACCGGCGTTGCTCAACGTGACCGGGATCTGCACCGTGTCGCCCGCGCGCCCGACCGTCCCGTCGGCGCGCGCGACCAGGGGCGACGGCGGGATCGGCCGGTCGCTGAGGAACTCGATCTCCGACAGCGTCGTCGAGCCCGAGGCCGGCCTCGTGAACTCGATCCGGAAGCGCGTGAACTCGCCCGGTGTGTCGAGCTTGAACGGCCGCGTCTGCGAGCGCCACGTGAAGCCCTCGCGCGGGCGCTCGTCGAGCAGGTCCCAGCGCTTGCCGTCGTTGGAGCCCTTGACGATCCACCCTGACGGGTCGGCGCCCTCGTCCTTGCCCGAGGTCAGCGTGTAGTAGGTGACGTGTCGCGGGCGGTCGACGTCGAACTCGACCCAGCGCTGCGTGCCGCTGAGCGTCGCCTGCGTCGCCGAGTTGTCGTCGAACAGCGCCGTCGCGTCGACGCCGCCGCTCGCCGACGGGTCGCCGTCAGAGGGCCGCGCCGCATCGCTGAGCGGGAACGGCGCCTGGTCGCCCTTCGTGATCGACGGCGGCGCCGCCTTCGGCGAGGTTGCCCACGTCGACGGCTGCGCACCCATGGCGAAGTCCAGGCGCGCCCCGTGCGCGAGCTCGTCCTGCGTCAGGTACGAGCGGTCGACGCTCTTGCCGTTCACGCGCAGCCCCTGCACGTAGACGTTGTCGGCGCTGTTGTTCGGCGCGTTGATGACGATGTCGCCGCTCGCGCGGTGGATCACGGCGCGCTTGAACAACGGCGAGCCCAGCGCGTAGGTCGGGCTGCCGACCTGCAGCGGGTACATGCCGAGCGCGCTGAAGACGTACCACGCCGACATCTCGCCGTTGTCCTCGTCGCCCGGATAGCCCTGCCCGATCTCCGAGCCGGTGAACAGCCGTCGCAGCGCTTCGCGCACCTTGGCCTGCGTCTTGTACGGCTGGCCGGCGATGTCGTAGATGTACGGGATGTGGTGCGAGACCTGGTTGCTCGCGCCCCACTGGCCCATGCGCACGTCGCGCGCCTCGAGCATCTCGTGGATCGTCCCGCCGTAGGTGCCCGGGAACCGCGCGGTCTCCTGCGTGCTGAAGAACTGGTCGAGCTTGGACGCCAGCTTGTCGCGCCCGCCGTACAGGTCGATGAGGCCCTGCGGGTCCTGCGGCGCGTGGAAGGCGAAGTTCCAGCCGTCGGTTTCCGTGAAGTCGCCGCCCTGGCGCCACACGCGCGGGTCGAACTGGTCGGGCGGGGTCGTCCAGTCGCCGGCGATCGACTTGCCCTGGAAGAAGTTCACGCGATCGTCGAAGACGTTCACGTAGCCCTGCGCGCGGCTGAGGAAGTAGCCGGCCTCCTCGCGCCAGCGCTTGCGGTCGGCCGACGGCCGGTGCGGGTCGTCGGCGAGCGCCTGCGCCATGTTGGCGATGCCGAAGTCGTTGATGTAGCCGTCGAGCGCCCACGAGACGCCCTCGGCGACCTCGTTGGGCGTGTAGCCGAGGAAGATCGAGCGGTTCAGGCCCTTGCGCCCGACCGCCGTGTCGAACGGGTTGGACCCCGGCGGCGTCACAGTCGCGTTCTTCAGCGCCGCGTCGTAGGCGTCGTTGGCATTGAAGCCGCGGACGCCCTTCACGAAGGCATCGGCGAAGGCCACGTCCGAGCTCGTGCCGGTCATGAGGTTCGCGTAGCCCGGCGACGACCAGCGCGCGATCCAGCCGCCGTCGCGGTACTGCTGCACGAAGCCGTCGACGAGCTCGCCGGCCTCGTCCGGATAGAGCAGGGAGTACGCCGGCCACGCGGTCCGGTACGTGTCCCAGAATCCGTTGTTGACGTAGACCTTGCCCGGCTTCACGGCCGCGCCGGTCTGCGTCGGCGAGCTGTCCGGGGCGTCGGTCGACGACTGCACCGCATGCGCGTAGGCCGGCTGCGCGTTGGAGCCGGTGTTCTCGAACGCCGAGTTGGGATAGAGGTTGAGGCGGTACAGGTTCGAGTACAGCGTCGTGCGCTGGTCGTCGGTCGCGCCGTCGACCTCGATGACGCCGAGCTTGCTGTCCCAGGCCCGCTGGCCGCGCGCCTTGACGTCGTCGAACGCGTCGCCCGCGCCGATCTCGAGCGCCAGGTTGTGCTTGGCCTGGTCGAGCGAGATCAGCGACGTCGCGATCCGCAGCGTGACCGTGCGCCCTCCGGCGGTGTCGAACTTCACGTAGCTCGTGTTCGGCCGGTTGCCCGACGGGAGCTTGCCGCTCGCGGTGATCGGCCGGTCGAAGGTGCCGTAGAAGAACATGCGGGTGGCGCCGGCGCCGCTGTTGGTGTCGCTCCAGCCGCTGATCGCGCGCGCGCCGGCGTCGACGCTCACGTCGAAGCCGCTGTCGACGTTGTCGAGGATGAGGTTCGCGTCGTTGCCCGGGAAGGTGAAGCGCAGCATCGCGGCGTGGTCCGTCGGCGCGATCTCGCCCTTGAGCCCGTTCTCGAAGGTGACGCCGTAGTAATACGGCCGCGCGGTCTCGTTGTCGTGCTTGAAGGCGAGCGCGCGGGCGCCGCGGTTCGCGTTCGGCACGCCGCTCGCCGTCGACGGCATGACCTGGAAGGTCTGGCGGTCGCCCATCCACGGGCTCGGCTCGTGCGTGAGCCCGAAGGCCTGCAGCTCGGGGAGGTTGTCGGCGTTGTTTTCCGCCTGGTACATGTAGATCCAGCTCTTGGATCCGGCGTCGGTCTCGGGCGACCAGAAGTTGAACCCGTGCGGCACGGCGGTCGCGGGGAAGTTGTTGCCGCGCGAGAAGCTCCCCGACGAGTTCGTGCCGCGCGTCGTGATCGCCCAGTCGGAGAGGTGCGAGCGATCCGGCCGCGCCGGCTGCGCGGTGAGCCCGATGTCGTCGACCCAGCCGTTGAAGAGCGCGGGGCCGTCGGGGTTGTCATAGCCGATGAGGATGCGCTTGATCGTCTTGCCCGCGGCGACGTCGCCGATGCGCGAGACGACCCGGTTCCACTGGTCGGCATAGAGGATCTTCGCCTTGCCCTGGCCCTGTGGGCTGAGCTCCGCGCCGTACTGGTCGGCGGCGTGCAGGTCGCTGAGGTAGGTGCCGTCGCTGAAGAAGAGGTCGACGGACGCGTAGGTGCTCGGGTAGGCGAGGTCCTGGTTGGTGAGCTCGGGGAAGATCTCGTAGGACAGCTGCGTGTCGCGCGTCACATCGATGTCGACGTCGTAGAGCTTGTTGTAGGCGAAGCCGCGGTCGTCGGAGGTCTGCTCGCCGGAGTACTGCAGGGCCTTGAGCCCCTTGAAGCCGGCGTTGGGCAGCATGTTCGGCCCGTTGACCGGGCCGCCCGAGATGAAGCTCTTCATGTCCGACGGCGGCGGGGGCGTCGTGTCGCCGTTGCCGAGCTGCAGCTCGGCGAGCTGGGTGAGCAGGTCGCCGCTGTTGCGGGTGATGTTCAGGCGGTAGTAGAGGTACGGCGTCGAGTTGGCGACGTGGTAGGTCTTCGTCTGAAAGCGGTCCGGGAAGTCCTCGCCCGTGCGCGTGTCGAGGGTGGTCCACGTGCTCGCGTCCTGCGAGCCCTGCAGCTCCCAGTCCTGCGGGTCGCGGCCCGGGGAGTCGTTGGCCGACGAGAGGGCGTAGTCGACGACCGCGATCGGCTCGGACAGCTTCACCTGGAGCCAGCCGGTCGGCGTGAACGTCAGCCACTTCGTGTTGACGTTGCCGTCGAACGCCTTCTCCTTCGTCTCGTTCGGCGGGTTGTCGGCGCTGGCGGAGATCTCGACGATCTTGTCGCCGATGTTGCCCGGGATGCCCGATTGCGAGCTGCCGGTGACGCCCGACATCTTCTTGTTGCCCTGCGCATCGGTCTCGGCGGTGTTCGTCCAGTCCAGCGGACGATCGCTCGCCTCGAAAGACGACGAGAACTCCGTCGTGGCGGCGGAAGCGGCGGCGGGCAGCGCGCACGCGAGCGTAGCGAGCAGCGCCACGGCGAGCGCCCAGCGATGATGACCCTGACCCTGATGCATCCTTCTCTCCCTCAGTCCATGCGCCTGACACGGAGGTGCGTGTCAGGTCCGACCGCTGCCGCGAAGCGCAGGACGCCGTCGCTGTCGGCCGTTGCTGTCTGCGTTGCCCCCCTCGTGCTGATCTCGTAGCGCGCGCCCGGCGCAAGCCCGTGGATGTCGAAGCGACGCTGCCCGCTACCCGGCAGCGTCAGGTCGACGGCGTTGCGCGCGTAGTCGACGTCGACGTCGCCGACGTGCCAGTGGAACGCGGTCGGCCCGAACGGATCGATCGTCACGGTCCCCAGCCCGAGGTCGATCCCGTAGGTGACCTCGCGCAGCAGCATCGCCACGAGCTCGGGGTACTCGTGGTAGAAGGGCGCGCGGATCGCGGTGCCGTTGCAGTCGTAGCGCTCGGTCAGCCAGGTGCGGGCCAGCAGGTCGGCGCGCACCGGGTCGAGGATCTTGTCCTCGTAGGTCGTCCGGTCGCCGACGCGCCGGCGCGCGTGCGCGTCGGCCCACGCGATGCGCCCCATCGTCACCGCGGAGTCGCCGGTGTTGCCGCCGTAGGTGTCCGACGGCCCGTACGTCTTCTCCGACACCCAGGTCGGCCGGCCGTGCGTGCACGGACCGGAATCGACGCGGGCGAGGATCGCCTGCGCCCGGTCGGCCGGTGCCACGCCGAACGCGACCGCGAGCAGGTTCGAGTCGTAGTCGACGAGGTCGCGCGTCGTCCCGTCGGGGTTGAGCTGGGTGACGTAGTGGTCGGCGGCCCACAGCCGCTGGTTCATGCCCTCGGTGATGTCGCCGGCCAGCGCCCGGTCGTGCGCGGCGGTGTCCGCGTCGCCGACAACGTCCTCGGCGCTGGCCATCTCGCGCAGCAGGTCGACCATGTAGGCGTTCGTGTCCGAGGTGAAGCCCTCGCGGATGAAGACATCGATCCACAGCGGCCCGGGCGCCTTGACGAGCTGCACGCTCGGGTCGTAGAGGTCGGTGAGGAACCCGAGCGCCTTCTCGAGCGCGGGCATGTGAGAGCGCAGCCAGCCGTAGTCGCCGGTCGTCTTCGCGTACTGCAGCGCGGCGGCGATCCAGAAGATGTTCGGGCCGGTCTGCGTCGCGCCGCTGATGGCGACGTAGGTCGGGTTCGCGCCCTCGAAGTGGTGCGGGATCTGGCCGCTCGGCAGCATCGCCGCGCCGGACTTCTCGATGAGCGAGAGCGCCTGCGCCTGCAGTTCGGCGTCGCCCGAGTACAGCAGCGCGCTGACGATCATCCAGGTGTCCGGGTCGTAGAAGTTGCGGCCGTCGCCGTAGGTGCGCCCCGGCGAGGCCAGCGTCGGCGCCGCCTCGCCGGGCAGCGCGTAGGTGTCGAGCACGCCCGCCGCCGTGCCGTAGATCGCGGTCTGGATGGCGCGCAGGTCGTCGGCGGGCAGGTTCGGCGCGGGCTTGCTGAGCGCGCCGTCGGGGAAGTCGCTGCTGTTGGCGGCGACGGTCGCGTCGGTGTGCCAGGTCGTGCCGGCGGTGACCGCGGTCGGTGCGGCGGCGGCCCAGCCCGCGCTGTCCCAGCGGTCGTGGTTGGGATAGGAGCCCGCCAGAACCTGCTCGATGCCGGTGCGGTACGCGGCGCCGCCCGGCGCGTTGCCGCACGACGCGGCGCTGCGCAGCACGGTCTCGCGCTGCCCGCCGGCGGTGACATCGACGGCGCCGCCGCCCGGCGCCCCGATCGCGTAGAAGCGCTTGAGCGGGCTCGTCGAGGCGAAGTACGGCGCGCCGCTGTTCATCATCTGCACCGCGCCGCGATCGAACTGGCCGTAGACCGAGCTGGGCGAGAGGTAGCTCGCGATGCGCACGCCGCGCACGTCGCCCGAGCGCAGCGCGCGCGTCGAGGTCTCAAGGCGGAAGGCGCGGTCCTCGGCGCGCAGCGACAGCGTCCAGGTGGAGGTCACGAGCGGGTTCTCGGCGGCATCGACGATCCCGTCGATCTGCACCGTGGCCTCCTTGGCCGTCTGGCGCAGGACGCGCACGCGCAGGTCCGGCCCCGCGCCGCTGGACGACGCGCGGTCGTCGGCCTCGAGCACGATCCCGCTCTGGCCCTGCGGGCCCGTGCCCTCGCCGGTGAGGTCGGCGGCATAGCGGGCGCGTCCGTCGAAGTCGGCCTTGACGACGTCGATCTGCGGATGCGCGAGGTCGAACTCCGCGCGCACGTAGCCGTTGTCGAGCGCGAGCCGGTCCGCGCTGCGCGTGAGGCTTACCTTCTTCACCGGCGTGGAGACGCCCGGCGCGGGCGTCGGCGGCTTGGGCGAGCGGTCCTCGACGATGGTCACGGTGACGCTGTGGACGGTGAGCTGCCCCGCCTCGCCGCTGCCGGCAGACAGGCGGAAGTCGCTGCCGCCGTTCTCGCGGCTGGCGAAGCGCGCGTTGGGGAGATCGAACGTCGCGGTCTTCCAGGTCCCGCTGTCCGTCTTCGTCACCGTCCCGCCGGGCGTGTACGCGCCGCTCAGGGTGGCGGTGCAGTCGTTGGAGTCGTACTGGAGGTCGAAGCTGTTGGTGCCCTGGTCGAGGTACTCGACCTCGACGCGGGCGACGTAGAAGCCGTCGAAGGCGACGTCGTCGGCGAGCGCGAAGTAGAGGTAGCGGCCGAAGGCGGGGTTGTCTCCGGGCGCCGTCGCGCGGCCGCTCACGCCGTCGACCGTGACCGGCGTGGAGCGTCCGTCGGCCTCGTCGCGCAGCGATAGCCCGTGCTCCTCGTTGGTCTCCCCGAGCACGATCGAGGCGGCGGGCTCCTGCGCCCGCGCAAGACCGGGCGCCACCAAGGCGGCCACGATCGCAACCAGAACCACTGCGACCCGACAGCGGACCATCACGCGCTCCTCCCGAAGTGCCTGACAACGATGTCAGTGCGTGCGGGCTGGGTTGTTACCGCGCCTGACGGGGATCGTCAACCCTACGCGTTGGTTGATCGACAACGTTGTCACCGGCGTGCTCATCGCACCCGAATCAAGTTGGATGGCCCGCATCCGACAACCCTGACGTGGGTCCGATCGCCCGCATCCAGGCCGCCCTACCCACCGGGCGGACGCTGCCGCCGCGCATGTGGCGCCTGCGCCACCGCTGGATGCTGCGCATCCTCTGGGCGCACGCGGCGGGCCTGCTGGCGTGGGGCCTCCTTCTGGGACACCCGCTCTGGCACGCCTCCCTCGACGCGGCGCCGGTCTTCGCGTGCGGGCTGATCGCCGCGCGCCGGCGCTTCTCGCGCCGCGGGCGCGCGGTCGCCGTGACGATCGGCCTGCTGACCGCCTCGGCCGTCGTCGTGCACCTCATGAACGGCGCGATCGAGGGCCACTTCCACTTCTTCGTGATGGTCAGCCTCCTCGCGCTGTACGAGGAGTGGTTCCCCTACCTGCTGGCCTTCGCCTTCGTCCTCGGGCATCACGGCCTGATGGGCCTGCTCGATCCGGCCTCGGTCTACAACCACGCCGACGCGGTGGCGCACCCGTGGCGGTGGGCTGCTGTGCACGCCCTGTTCATCGCCGGCCTCGCGATCGTCAACGTCGTCCACTGGCGCTTGAACGAGGACGCCCGCGCGGCGACCGCGCACAGCGACGAGCGCTTTCGATCTGCCTTCGACGACGCGCCCATCGGCATGGCGCTCGTCGGCCTCGACGGGGTCGTGCAACGCGCCAACGAAGCGCTGCGCTCGCAGGTGGGCGAAGACCCCGTCGGCGTCGCGCTCGCCGATCTCGTGCTCGCGGGCGATCTCGCCGGCCGCCCCTTCCCCGCTGCCGACACCGAGCTCGAGCTGCGCTACCGCGATCGCGACGGCTGGGGGCTGTGGCACCACTCGGTCCTCGCCGGGCGCGACGGCGCGCCCGAGCTGTGGATCAGCCACTGCATCGACGTCTCCGAGCGCAAGGCCGCCGAGGACGAGCTGTCGTGGCAGGCGCACCACGACCCGCTCACCGGGCTGCCCAACCGCGAGCAGTTCCTCGCCCGGCTCGGGCGCGACCTCGGCCGGCCCACCCGCGTCGCGGTGCTCTTCGTCGACCTCGACGACTTCAAGGTGGTCAACGACTCGCTCGGCCACGACGCAGGCGACCGCCTGCTGACCGCGGTGGCCGAGCGGCTCGCCCAGGTCGTCCGTCCCGACGACGTCATCGCCCGCTTCGGCGGCGACGAGTTCACCATCCTCCTGCGCGCCGTCGCCGACGAGGGCGACGCGCTCGCCGTCGCCGGCCGCGTGGCCGACGCGCTCAGCGACCCGCTGGTGCTCGACGGCGAGCACCGCTACGTGACCGCGAGCGTCGGCCTGAGCTTCAGCGGCCCCGGCGACGACGCCCACGCGCTCCTGCGCGACGCCGACGCAGCGATGTACCGCGCCAAGGAGCTCGGCAAGGCGCGCTGCGAGGTCTTCGACGAGTCGATGCGGCGCGACGCGATCGAGCGCCTCGAACTGGAGAGCGGGCTGCGATCGGCCCTCGAGCTCGGCGAGCTGCGGCTCGTCTACCAGCCGCTCGTGACGCTCGCCGACCGCCGCGTCAGCGGCGTCGAGGCGCTGCTGCGTTGGCAGCATCCGGTCCACGGCCTGATCGGCCCGGTGCGCTTCATCCCGATCGCCGAACGCAACGGCCTGATCATCCCGATCGGGGCGTGGGTGCTCGACGAGGCGTGCCGGCAGCTCGTCGCCTGGGGCGACGAGACGCTCACGATGTCGATCAACGTCTCGCTGCGCCAGCTCGGCGCGACCGACTTCGTCGCCACCGTGCGATCGGCGCTCGAGCGCACCGGGGTGGCGCCCGGGCGGGTCTGCCTCGAGATCACCGAGACGGCGATGATGGCCGACCTCGCCACGATGACCGAGACGCTCCACGCGCTGAAGGCGCTCGGCGTCCGGCTTGCCGTCGACGACTTCGGCGTGGGTCACGCGTCGCTGCGGCGCCTGCGCGCGCTGCTGCCCGTCGACACGCTGAAGATCGACAAGTCCTTCGTCGACGGGATCACCGAGGACGCCGACGACGCGGCGATCGTCGAGGGCGTCGTCCGGCTGGCGCACTCGCTCGGCCTGCACGCGGTTGCCGAGGGCGTCGAGACCGCCGAGCAGGTGGCGATGCTGCGGGCCTGGTCCTGCCAGACCGGGCAGGGCTACCACTTCGCGCGGCCCGGCGACCCGGACGACGTCGCGCGGATGCTCGCGGCCGCCGCCGTGGTCGCGTAGGCCGCTCGACGGCTCCGGCGCGGCCGCGGACAACCTCCCTTGACGTGCTGCCACGTTCGGTGTAGTTAACGCAGTCGTTAATTAACCAGTCGATCAACCACACTGTGCCCGCCGACCACCTCAGCATCACCTTCGCCGCCCTCGCCGACCCGACCCGCCGGGCGATCCTGGCGCGGCTCGCCGAGGGCGACGCGACCGTCAACGAGCTGGCCAAGCCGTTCCGCGTGAGCCTCCCGGCGATCTCGCGACACCTGAAGGTGCTCGAGCGGGCCGGCCTCATCTCGCGCCAGCGCGCGGCGCAGTCGCGGCCGAGCAGCTTCCGGGCGGAGCCACTGGAGGACGCCACCGCGTGGATGGACACGTGCAGGCAGACGTGGGAGGACCGCGTGGATCGGCTCGAGGCGCACCTCAGGGAGATGCAGAGATGATCACGGTGACGCGCGTCTTCGACGCCCCACGCGAACTGGTGTTCAAGGCCTGGACCGATCCCGACCACGTGGCGGCGTGGTTCGGGCCGGCGGGCTTCGTCACGCCGCGCGACTCGGTGGACATCGACCTGCGCGTCGGCGGCCGGTTCGACCTGTCCATGGTCCGCGACGGCGCCGAGCGCCGCCTGCACTACGAGATCGTCGAGCTCGTGGAGCCGGAGCTGCTCGTCCTGAAGTCCGATGCCACCGTGACTCGCGTGGAGCTGGAGGACGACGGCGGCAGGACGCGGATGACGCTCACGGACGGCCCGTACCCGGAGGACGTGGGGCGCGGAGCGGGCGCCGGCTGGGAGAGCGCGTTCGAGAAGCTCGCGGCGCAGCTCGCCGCTTAGGGCCGGTCCCAGCGGTCGCGCATGCTGCGGCCGAACC
>Ga0081455_10006840_pt1 | contig 12149 bp, 8 predicted proteins | sample TabmetS3T2R1_FD_70207 | JGI IMG/M metagenome (GOLD analysis project Ga0081455, IMG submission 70207) | Tabebuia heterophylla rhizosphere microbial communities from the University of Puerto Rico - S3T2R1 | ecosystem: Host-associated > Plants > Roots > Rhizosphere ... | reverse complement strand
GGCGGCGGGCGAGTCCGGCGTCCCTTCGTCGCCGCTCCCGCCACACGCGGTCGGCGACAGCGCGACCAGCAGCGTTATGACGATGAGCGACCGTCTCACTTGCCCATCACCGCCCCTCCAATTCCTTCCGGAGCAGGTTCCGGCTCCGCCGCCTCCTCGGCCGCCGCGCTGAACGCGAGCCGTAGGTAGAGGATCGGAAGCACGACCAGCGTGAGGACGAGCGACGTTATGAGTCCGCCGACGAGGACCGCCGCGGCCGGCCGCAGCAGCTCGTATCCCTGCCGTCCTCCGATGATCAGGACCGCCGCGAAGATCAGTCCCGTCGCGAGCGCCGTCATGACGATCGGGACGAAGCGTTCGCGCGCGGCCTGCACGACCAGCTCGGCATCGAGCCGCCGACCGTCCCGTTCGAGCTGAAGGAAGCGATCGAAGAGCAGGACGCTGCTGCGCGCTGCGAAGCCGAAGACGGCGAACAGCGCGATGTACGAGCCGAACGAGAGCTCGCCGCCGCCCGGGAGGGTCGCCAGCACTCCGCCGGCCAGCGCAAGCGGCAAGGTGAGGAAAGCCAGGGCGGCAAGCCGCCAGCTCCCGAGAAATGCCTGGAGCAGCAGGAAGATCCCAATCACGACGGCGATGGCGATCGCGAGCAGGCGCCCCGTCGGTTGCCGGTCCGCGGACAGGACCTCGGCGTGGTACTCGATCGGGAAGGACATGCCCTCGAGGCGGTTTTGCACGTCCTTCACGACCGAATCGCGGTCACGGCCGCCGATGCCGGCGGCAACGTCCACGTACCGAGAGACGTTCTGGCGGTTGATCACGCCCGGGTTGGGCGCGATTCGCACACTCGCGACGTCCTCGAGCCGCACGTGGCCGCCCGTCGGCGTGTCGATCAGCAGCCGGCGGACACCGGTCAGGCTGTTGCGGATGTCGGGCGTCCCCCAGACGACGACGTCGAAGACCTTCTGCTGCTCGAACAGGCTGCCGACCTGGATCCCCGAGAGGAGGGTCGTCGCGGCCCGACGGACGTCTCCCGGCTTGATCCCGTGCTTCTGGGCCCGGCCGAGGTCGACCTGCACCTCGACGGTGGGCTCCGCCGCCGGAAGCACCGCGTGGGCGCCGGCCATCCCATCGATGTTCGAAACGGCCCGCCGGACACGTTCTGCCTGCGCGCTGAGAACGCCGAGGTCCTCTCCGTACAGGCGGACGACAACGTCGTCGTCCGTACCTGTGAGGACCTCCCGGACGCGCTCGCCCGAGTACGTCTGGACATCCCGCGAGAGACCGGGATAGCCACCGACGACGCGCTTGACGGATGCCACCGTCGCGTCGTAGTCGGCATCGGGATCGATGCTCACCCAGAGCTCCGCCGCGTTCGCGCCGACGACCTGGTCGCCGGTGATCGCGCGGCCGAGGTGTGCACCCACCTCCCGCACGCCCGAGACGGAGCGCAGCTCGCTGGCGGCTCGCGCAGTGATGCGGTTCATCTCCGGAAGCGACGCACCCGGCGGCCCGTTCCAACGGACGAGGAGCGCGTTCTCCTTGAGCGTCGGCAGCAGCGACTGGCTGAGGAAGGGGACGGCGAGGAGGGTCGCAGCGATCAGAGCGCCGGCGGCGATGTACCCAATAGGTGCTCTGTTCACGATGCGTGAGAGGCCGGACTCGTACGTCTCCTGGAGCCGGCGAGCGAGGGCGGACTCGGCCTTGTCGGGCCCCCAGCGCGAGTAGAGCAGGGCCGCGAGCGCCGGCGTGACGACGAGCGCGACGATCATCGACGCAAGCAGCGCGACGAGGAAAGCCGTGGCGAGGTCGGGGAAGAACGCTCCGGCGGTGCGTTCGAGCGCGAAGACCGGAATCACGGCGAGGGCGATCATCAACGTCGCGTAGAGCGCGGCCCGGCGGACCTCCAGCGATGCCGCCAGGATCGTCTTGGTGGTCGATTCGCCCGGTTGCTCGCGCAGGCGGCGCGCGAGGTTCTCCGGGTCCACGACGGCGTCGTCGATCACGAGCAGGAGGGCCGCTGCGAGGCCGGCGAGGACGAGCGGGTTCATTGTCGTCCCCATCGCGTCGAGGACGAGCGCCGCGACGATCAGCGACAGCGGGACGACGACGAGACCGATCACGGCGCTGCGCCAACGGAAGAACAGGCCGAAGACGAGAGCGATCAGCCCGAGGCCGATGAGGAGCGCCAAGGTGAGGTTGTCGATTGAGCGCTCGAGGTAGGAAGCCGGCCGGTAGACGTTCGAGTCGAACTGGATGCCCGGAAGGCCCGGCTGCATCGTTCCGATCGCCTCTTCGACACCCCTTGTGACCTCGAGTGAGTTCGCCTCCGGGAACTTCTCGATGACGAGCAGGAGCCCACGGCCGTCGTTGACGACGGCATCGCCGATCAGCGGCTGGTGGCTCTCGACGACGTTCGCGACGTCACCGAGCTTGAGGTTCCGGCCCGGCGTATCCTCGACCCGGACCCGGGAGAGATCGGCGGCGGTCCTGATCGGGGAGAGGTGCTGGATGCCGAGCCGCTGGTTGGGCGTGTCGATGAACCCGCCGGTTCCGGGCGTCGAGGCCTCGACGAAGGTGAGCGGCGACACCCACAGTGAATTCGCACTTGTCTCGATCACCTGGCCGAGCGAGACGTTTTTCGCGCGCAGATGCGCGGGATCCACCTGCACCTGCAGCTGCCGGTCCTGCTGGCCCCAGATCGCGACGTTTGCGACTCCCGGTACGCCGACCAAACGGGGCGCGATGTTCCAGCGCGCGAGTACCGACATCTGGAGCGCGGACAACTTCTTCGAGGACACCCCGACCATGAGCACCCGGTTCGTCGAGGAAAGTGGCTGCAGCATCTGCGGTGGCTTTGACACCTGGGGCAGGGCGTGCGCCTGCGTCAGACGCTCGGCCACGACCTGACGCGCGCGGAAGAGGTTCGTTCCCGGCTCGAAGACGAGGAGAATGCGCGACAGCCCCGGAACCGACTGCGAGCGGATGTCGTCCAGGAACGCGACCCCGTTTAGGAGATCCTGCTCCATCGGGACCGTGATCAGCTGCTCGACCTCTGCTGCGGAGAGCCCGAGCGCCTCGGTCTGGATCTCCACCGTCGGCGGTACGAACTCCGGGAGGACGTCCACCGGCATGCTGCGAAGCCGGTTCCCTCCAACGACCATCGTCGCAACAGCGACGGCGACGACGAGGAGCCTGAACCTGATGCTCCCGGCGACGATCCAGCGCGTCATCGGACGTCGCCTCGAACGCCCGATCTCTCGCCGAGCGCGGTACCCTTACACGTTCTGCCACTCATCTCTGGTTTGCCTCCGGGGGTGTCTTTGGCAGGTGGGGCCGGGGTGCTGCCCGGCCCCCACTACGTCTGGAACGTGTCTACTGGGCGGAGCTCGGGACGAGCTCGACGCATGCAAGTGCCGCGACGGCCGAGACGCGGGCATGCGGCGGCGGTTCCACCCGCCAGCCCCCCTGTCAAACGACTGGCCGCTCAACGCACACTCCCCAAGTTGTGCCGCAGCGCCAACGCGGTTACCTAGAGGTTACAACGGGATTTACGGTGTAACAAGCCGCCCGGTTTGACTCCGGTGAAAACAACGTTTCGGACTGGCTGCCCTGGGCCTCCTCTCATACCCATCTCATCGTCGACCCTTAGGGTCCGTGTCGCCGGCTGACGGAGGAGGTATCCATGAGGCGGAAGCTGATCTTGGTCGGTGTCGCCGCGACCGTTCTCGTGGTCGCCGGGACCGGGGCAGCCCTCGCCGGCGCTGACGACGAAGACGCGAATCTGTCCGGCCCACAGGCCGATAGAGCGGCCGCGGCTGCGCTGAAGGCCGTAGGCGGCGGCTCGGCTTCGGCAGTCGAGCGCGACGACGATACAGCCTACGAGGTGGAGGTACGCCGGGCCAACGGGTCGACCGTGGACGTCGACGTTGACAGCAACTACCGAGTGGTCACGATCGACGACGACTCCGAGACCGGCAGCGCTGACGACGACCGCGAGAACGGTGACGCAGACGACTAGCAGCGTCGACCCAATGAGACCTCGAGCTCAGGAGGTCTCGAGCCGCGGGCCCATTCGCGCCCGCTAGCCGACAGCCGGCCGGGCGGGGCACTCCCCAAGCGCCCGGCCGGCCGTCATTTCTCATTTAACTCTCATCGATCTGGTGGCACAGTAGGTGTGTGCGGGCGCTGATCGTCGAGGACGAGGTGAAGATGGCCGGCCTCATTCGCCGTGGCCTGCTCGAAGAAGGCTATGCCGCCGACGTGGCGCCCACCGGCGAGGAAGCCGTCTGGATGGCAGGCGCGACCGAGTACGACGTGATCGTCCTCGACGTGATGCTCCCCGGCATCGACGGTTTCGACGTGTGCCGCCGGCTGCGGGGTGCCGGCGTGTGGTCGCCGGTGCTCATGCTGACGGCGCGGGACGCCATCGAGGACCGGATCGAGGGTCTCGACACCGGCGCCGACGACTACCTGACGAAACCATTCTCATTCGCAGAGCTGCTTGCCCGCCTCCGAGCGCTCACGCGACGCGGCCAGGTCGAGCAGCCCCCGATCCTGGAGGTCGGAACCCTGCGCGTCGATCCCCGCTCCCGTCAGGTCTGGCGGGAGGACAACGAGATCGACCTCTCGGCCAAGGAGTTCGCGCTCCTCGAGACGCTGATGCGCCGCCCCGGCCACGTGATCTCCCGTTTCGAGCTTCTCGAGCATGCCTGGGACTACAGCTACGAGAACCGGTCGAACATCATCGATGTCTACATCCGCTACCTGCGCGAGAAGGTCGACCGGCCCTTCGGGGTTCACTCGATCGAGACCGTGCGCGGCGCCGGCTACCGACTACGGCCGGACGGCGGCGTCGTCACGAAGGCAGTCCAGCGAGCAGCGGGGTAGCGTGCTCGCCCGTCTTCCGATCCGGCTCCGTTTGACGGCCGCGTTCGCGCTCGTGATGGCGATCGTCCTGGCCGCCACCGGCCTCTTCCTCTACTTCCGCTTCCAGTCGGAGCTGGACGACACGGTGAATAGAGGTCTGCGGTCTCGTGGCCAGGATGTCGCGAGGCTCGTCGAGCAGTCGAACCCCAATCTGAGCAAAGGCTCGTCGGCGGCGCTGCTCGACGCGGACGAGAGCTTCGCCCAGATCCTCTCGCTCAAGGGACAGGCAATCGACAGCTCGCCGGCTGTACACGACAACCGCCTGCTCGGCGCCGCCGAAATCGAGCGCGCCCGCACAGGGCCGGTCCTGTTCGACCGCGGTCCCATTGGCGACGGTGACGACCCGACACGAGTCCTCGCTCTTCCAGTCGATGCACAGGCGAGTCGAGTGATCGTCGCCGTCGGAACCTCGCTGGAAGCGCGCGGAGAGGCGCTCGAAGAGCTGCAGACGCAGCTCCTCATCGGCTTGCCGCTCGCCCTTCTGCTGGCCTACAACGCGGCCTGTTTCGGCTCGCCCTTCACGCTCTCCTCGGCGCGCGAAGCCTTCCCGCAATACGCGGAGGTCGCGGAGAGGGGCGCTTTCGGAATCGGCGCCCCGAGCCTTCGCGTCGCTGGAGAGCTCCTCGTCGGGTCCGCGCGCGGCATTCTTCTGTTCTCGCCCTTCTTCGTCTGGTTCTTCTGGGGCGCCTGGCGCTGGTGGCGTTCCGGCCGGGACCGCGCAGACTGCGTGTTCGTTCTCGCGGCCGTCGCGGTTTTCTTCGTCGTGCTGACGGGTTACACCGCCTGGCACGGAGGCTGGTCGCTCGGGAGCCGCTACCTCCTGCCCGCGGTCCTCCTGGCCGCCCTGGCCGTCGGACGCGGGCTCGACACGCCTCTGTCGCGCGGCTTGTTCTTCGCGGCCACCGTCTTCTCCGTCGCGAACCACGCCGTGCTCACGGCCACGTTTCCCCACCTGCCCTCGACCCAGGTCTTTCCCGCGGCGACGACGTCCTCGTGGTGGCTCATCCGCGGCTGGGTCGCGGAGACTCTCGCGTCGGTCCTCGGCTTCGGGGGATGGATGTCGCTCCTGGCGCCGGCTCTCCTGGCGATCCTCGCCGTCGTGCTCGTGGCGCGCGCCACGCAGCCGGTCCGTCCGTCGGTCCCGGTGGCCGCGCTGCTCGGCCTGGCGCCGTTCCTGCTGCTCCTCGCTCATCCTCCGCGGCTCGACTTCTCCGGCCGCCTGTGGCGCGCCGCGGCGTTCAGCGCGTTCTCGGACCGGGATCCGGAGCGGCGAGAGCTCCGCGCGGCCGTGCTCGAGGCCCGGACCGACGTCGAGAAACGCCGGGCCCTCCAGGCGTGGCAGACCTACGGGCCGGCGCCGCCTCCGCCCTCGCCCTGAGGCGCGTCGAGGATCTCGAACACGGCCCACCGCGGGACCCAGCGGTCGCCGCGCTGGATGGCGCTGGCCGAGCGGTGGATCAGTCGGACCTGGCGGAGCGGCGGGATCGCGAGGCCCGGCGCGCTCACTCCGCGACCCGCGAAGTCGTACAGCCGGGACTGCATGGTCGCGAAGTACGCGGCCGTCGGGACGGGGCCCTGCGGCGTCTCCTGGAGCAGCGGCGGCCGTCCCAGGTACGAGGCGTAGTCGTTCAGGCGCGGCACCAGGTCCGTCGCCACGATCCACTTTGCGCGGCGGCGGTGAGCGATCGCGAGGGCTTCCTCTTCGGTGCTCGCGAGGAAGAAGCGGATCGAGTCCATGAACCCGTAGCCGAAGTTGTTCGCGACGACGGGGAGCTCCGCCTCGTAGAGGAGGAGATGCCCCATCGACCACGGCGCGATCACCGATGACGCGCGCGCGAGGCTCTCCGGAAACGGCGGGGGCCCGAGGAGGCGGAGATCGTACGCGTCGATCGCGTGCGGCAGGTTCGTGCGCATCCAGTCCAGGGTCGCGAAGAGGTCGGAGCCCGGGACGTTGTCCGTCACGAGCTCGTCGCGCAACCCTCTCTCCATCGGCAGGGCGAGTAGCAGTCCGATGGCGCACGCCGCGACGACCGGCGCTTTCGCGGACCGCGAGGCCACGTATCGGGCCGCCTCGACGAGCGTCAGCGCGGCCAGGGGCGCCGCGTAGTGGATGTTGAGGCGCTGGGAGAGCGCCAGGAAGAGCGCCACCGCTCCCCAGATCGCGAGGCCTCCGTGCACGCCGGGCCGTTCCCCGCGCCGAGCCCGCGCAGCCCAGAGCAGCACGGCGAAGGGAGAGAGGAAGAACGCGGCCGAGAGCTGCTTCCAGGCCAGCCCCGGACCGTCGGCGAGAAGGGGCCGCGCCTCGAAGATGCCCTTGAGCCAGTCCTTCGGATAGGAGACGTAGCCGCCCTCGCCGGCGACCTCGTGCGTCGCGCCGGCGACGTAGCCGATCCCGTTGCGGAGGCCGGCGAGCAGCTCCGACGCAAAGGGAATCGTCGCCGCCGCGGCGAGCGCCACGACCGCGAGAGAGGCCAGCACCTCGCGGCGCGGAGCGGCGCGCCGTCGCGCGAGGCGAGCGAGGAGTGCCAGGCCGGCCGTTCCGCCGCAGAGCGCGGCCAGGAAGAGCGGCTGGAAATATCCGAACGACACGTAGGTGAGGGGCGGCCGGAGCCAGCCCAGCCAGGCCGCCGTGGCCGCGCCGGCGAGAACGGCCGGCAGCCCGAGCGTCAGGGCGGTCGCGCGCAGCACGGGCCGCGGGCCCGCGACCGCTTCCACGAAGAGCGCCAGCGCGAAGACGGCGCCCCAGAAAATCGCGCCCTGCCAGCTCAGGACGGCGAGCGCGAGGGCGAGGCCGGCGGCGGCTTCGCGCGCGGCGTTGCCGGGCGATTCGGGATTTTCGCGGCTCGCGAGAAAAAGAACCAGCGCGAGCAGGCCGCAGAAGGATTCGGCGGCGTGCTGGTCGACGTGCCCGTACTGCGACCACAGGATGTGGCCTGGACAGACCGCGAGGAACGCGGCTGCGGCGAGGCCGGCCGCGGGACCCCGGGGGGATCGGGGGGCGCCGTGCGCCCCCCGCGCAAGGACGAGTCGGCGGCCGAGAAAAAAAGCGAGGACGATCGCTCCGACAGCGAGCGCCACCGGCACGCCGGCCGCGCCCTTCGCCACGGCGTCCTTCGTTGCTTGCTCCGTCGCCGCGCCCCCGGCCACGCGCGCCGGAAGCGACAGCGCGACGTCGTAGAGCGGCGGCCAGATCGGCACGCCGCCCTCCGGGAAGTTCATGAGCGGATCGAAGAGGATCGTCTTCGGAAACTCCTTCGCCGCGAAGCGCGCGCGGCGGAGGTGGTACGCGGAATCGGAATCGAAGGGCCGCACGCGACCGTCGACCAGGACCTGGTCGCGCGTGTGGAGGCGGAGCGCGATCCCGGCGGCGAGGACGGCGGCGGCGGCGCTCCATCCGAGAAGGAGAGCCGCGCGACTCCGCATCGCCTCACATTATGGGGGACGGTCGTCACCGGGGCGACTTCGAAGCGCGGACCTCGCGTATCATTCCGGAAGACGTGAAGCTGTCCGTTCTCATTCCCGTCTACAACGAATTCCGCACGATCGACGAAATTCTCCGCCTCGTCACCGACGAGCCGACCGAGAAGGAAGTCGTGGTGGTGGACGACGGGTCCACCGACGGCACGCGCGACAAGCTCCGGGCCTGGGACGGCCGCCAGGGCGTGCGCGTGATCTTCCAGGACCGCAACTACGGCAAGGGCCGGGCCGTGCGGACGGCCCTCGAAGCCGCGACCGGGGACATCCTGATCATCCAGGACGCCGACCTCGAGTACGACCCGGCCGAGTATCCGCTCCTGCTGCGGCCGATCCTGAGCGGGCGCGCCGACGTCGTGTTCGGGTCGCGCTTCGTCGGAAGCTCCGAGCACCGCGTCCAGAACTTCTGGCACCAGCAGGGAAACCGCCTCCTCACGCTCATCTCGAACGTCGTGACGGGCCTGAACCTCTCGGACATGGCGACCTGCTACAAGGCCTTTCACCGCCGCGTGGTGCCGGCGCTGAATCTGGAGTCCACCGGATTCGGCATCGACGCCGAGATCACGGCGAAGGTCGCGCGAGGTGGATTTCGGATCTTCGAGGTGCCCGTGTCGTACTTCGGCCGGTCGCAGGCCGAGGGCAAGAAGATCCGGCTGAAGGACGGTTTCTCGGCCCTGGCCTCGCTCGCGCGGCACTCCTTCGGCGCGGGCCCGCGCCGATGAGGTCCTGAGGCCTGGACGCCTTGAAATCGACCGCGGTGGCCGTCTTCGTCGCGCTGTTCCTCTGCGCGGCGGCGGCTTTTCTCGTCTGGGACCACACGCGCGAGGACGCGCTCTCGGCCGACGAGCCGATTCACATTCTGTCGGGCTACTTCGCGGTCGCGAAGCGGACTGCCATCGTCAACATCGAGCACCCGCCCCTGATGAAGGTCCTCTCGGGCCTGGCCCTCGCGACGCTGCCCCTCGCGCCGCCGCCCCAGAAGATCCCGATGGGAAACCTCTTCATCGTTTACGGGCCGGACTTCTTCTTCCGCAACCGCGTTCCGGTCGACCGCATCCTCGGGGTCGCGCGGGCGCCGTTCCTCGCCGTCCTCGTGACTCTCCTGCTCCTGGTCTTCTTCGCCGGACGTGCGCGCTACGGGCCCTGGCCCGCGCTCTTCGCCACGGCGTTGCTGGCCTTCGATCCCAACCTGCTCGCCCACGCCGGCGTCGTGCACACCGACCTCGGAGCGGCGCTTGCATTCCTGGCGACGGTGCTCGCCTGGGAGGCCGCGTGCCGCCGGCGGACCGTCGGGCGGCTGATCGTCGTGGCCGTCTGCCTGGGCCTCGCCTTCACGACGAAGTTCTCCGCGGTCTATCTCATCCCGATCCTTCTCCTGCAGACGCTGCTCGCCACGCGGCGCGACGGCGGGGGAGGGCGCGCGCTGCTCGTCAATCTCGGACGGCTGCTCGGTGCGGGTGTGCTCTCGCTCCTGGTCGTGCTCGCCGTGTACGCCCCGGTCACCGACGGCATGGACCGCCAGGACCAGAAAGCGATCATCCGGGAGAAGGTCGGCATCACCGGCCGGGCGCCCGCGCTCGCCGACAAGATCGCGGCGTTCGCCGACGTCTCCGCGCCGCTCGCCCACTACTTCGGGGGCCTCGCCTCGGTCATCCGCCAGAACGCGGTGGGCGGCGGCATCACGTACCTCGACGGGAAGCTCTCGACCGAAGGCTTCCCCCAGTATTTCTTCGTGGCATTCGCCGTGAAGTCGACGCTGGCCTTCCTCGCGGTGACGCTCGCGATCCTCGGCGCGGCGGTCCTGCGCAAGCCCGGCCTGTCGGAGGAGTGGAGGCTCTTCGGGGTTCCGGTCGTCGTCCTCTTCCTCGCCTCGATCGGAACGACCTACAACATCGGCATCCGCCACCTGCTGCCCGTCTACCCGTTCGTGGCGCTCTTCGGCGCGGCGCTCTTCGCGCGCGCCTGGTCGCGGCGGCGCGAGTCGCGGCGGGCCCTCGTCGCCGCCGGAGCCTGGCTGGTTCTGCCGCTCGTGTCGGCGGTGGAGCTCGCGCGAATTCATCCATACGAGCTGTCCTACTTCAACGCGTTCGCCGGAGGCCCGGAGGGCGGCGCCCGCATCCTGACGGACTCCAACGTCGACTGGGGCCTGGACCTGCGGCGGCTCGGCCGCGAGCTCGCGCGGCGCGGCGTGCAGCCGGAGGAGCTGACGGTCTCCTACTTCGGCGGCGACAACGTCTCCTACCGCCTGGGCGTTCCCGACTTCTCGGCGTTCCCGGCCGTGCGCGGACGCCTGATCGCGATCTCCGTCTTCATGCTCACCGCCGGGCCCGAATTTTCCGCGTATCATGGCAATCAAGCGATGGCCGAGGCGCAGCGTCGCCTGCACGATGTCATCGCGCGCGCCCGGCCCGCCGGCCGCGTGGGACATTCGATTTATCTCTACGAGCTGAGCGAGAAAGAGACGCCGTGAAGCTGTCGGTCGTCATGCCCGCGTACAACGAGAAGAAGACGATCCGCGAGATCGTCCGGCGGGTCCTCGAGGTTCCGGTCGAGAAGGAGATCGTCATCGTCGACGACGGCTCGACCGACGGGACGCGCGACATCCTCCGCGAGCTCGACGCAGGGGTGCCGCGGTTCGACGACGACGAACCACTGGTCCCGAGCGGTCTCCTCGACGAGCTGGCGCCGCACCACCGTGAGGTGTTGGCGCTCCGCTTCTTCGAGGAGCTCAGCTACGAGAAGGTCGCGGAGCGCCTCGAAACCACGGAACACGCCGCACGCCAACGCGTGTACCGCGCCATGCAGGCGCTACGCGCGAAGGTCCGGTTCCGCGCGACGTGAGGCGCGTGAAAGATCGAGCCTGAGAGCCGTCAGCCGGCGAGTAGCGCGCGTGCACCCATCTCCACCGAGGGGTGACGCAGCCGCGCGAGGGCGCGAGCCTCGATCTGACGCACGCGCTCTCGGCTCAGGTTCACGAGCTGCCCCACCTCGTCCGGTGTGCGCGGCTCGCCGCGGTCGAGTCCGAATCGGAGCGTGAGGATGTAGCGCTCGCGCTCGTCGAGGACAGCGAGGAGCTTCTCGATCTCGGCCGGGAGCATCGCGCGGGTGGCGGCATCGAACGGCGACTCCGCGCCGCGGTCCTCCACCAGGTCGCCGAGCTCTGTCTCGCCGTCCTCACCGACCGGAGTCTCGAGCGACACCGGCTCCGCGAGGTGCGGGATCAGCTCCTTGACCCGCTCGGGCGCGAGGTCGAGCTCCTCGGCGAGCTCATCAAGGCTCGCCGGTCGCCCGAGGCGAGCCTCCAGGCCCGCTCGCTCCTTCTGGAGACGGGCCAGGTTGTCGGCCGCGTGGACGGGGAGCCGGATCGTGCGGCCGGCGTTGGCGATACCACGCTGGATCGCCTGGCGGATCCACCACGTCGCATACGTGGAGAACTTGAAGCCCTTGCGCCAGTCGAACTTCTCGACGGCGTGGATCAGGCCGAGGTTGCCTTCCTGCACGAGATCGAGCAGGGGCATGCCCGAAGCCTGGTAGCGCTTGGCGATCGAGACCACGAGGCGGAGGTTCGACTGCACGAACTGGCGCTGGGCGTCCTCGCCCTTGCGGACGAGGCGCTGCAGGTCACGCTTCTCGGTGCGGGTCAGACCTTTGTTGACCGATGCGAGGGTCTCCTGAGCGGCCTTGCCCGCCTCGATGTCCTGCGCGAGGCGCGCTTCATCGTCCTTGGTCAGCAGCTGGTGCCGACCGAT
>Ga0081455_10006839_pt1 | contig 12149 bp, 4 predicted proteins | sample TabmetS3T2R1_FD_70207 | JGI IMG/M metagenome (GOLD analysis project Ga0081455, IMG submission 70207) | Tabebuia heterophylla rhizosphere microbial communities from the University of Puerto Rico - S3T2R1 | ecosystem: Host-associated > Plants > Roots > Rhizosphere ... | reverse complement strand
CCTGGCGGCTGTTATCGTGCCTAATGCCGCGTTGACCTGCTGTCCAGTCGCCGGATTGAACTGCGCAGTGCTATTCACGCTCGAAAACTGCGTGTGATTGAACGTGTTGTAAGCTTCGAATCGCAACTGAAATTGCGCCCGTTCTTTTATCGGGATGTTCTTAAAAATCGACATATCGAAATTGTTGATACCCGGACCGCGATAGACGACACGGCCGGCATTCCCGGGCGTTCCGAGCGCGGGAAGACCGAACACGGTGGGATCTAAAAATCTGTTCACGGTTTGCTGGTCCTTCGGCAGAGTCGGGTTGCCCAGAATCACGGCGCGAACGCCATCACCGCCTCCCGCGAGATCTGCTCCATTAGTCGTTGAAAGTGTAATTCCTGTGGGAGCGCCACTGATGAACGACGCGATACCCGAAAGTTGCCAGTTGTCTGCAATTGCGCCGACAATACGACTCTTTATCAGGTGAGTTGCCTTGGGAATATCCCAGAGCCAATTGACTTGCACAATATGGGTCCGGTCGAAATCCGATAGGCCATAGTTCCAGACGCGAATTGGCACAACATTAGCGACAGGAGTTTGAAAATCGCTGCTCACGAAGTCCATGGATTTCGACCACGTCCAAGCTACTCCGAATTGCAGCCCGTGCGAAAACCGCCGATTAACTTGGACTTGCAAAGAATTGTAGTTCGACGTGCCAGCGAATTCATCGAGTGGGATCGTCGTGTAGCCCTGATACGGCACCAGAAACTGGTCGGGCAATGGCCTACCGGTGGTTGGATCTAAGCTCGAAGAGAGGAATCGCTTCCCATAAGGAAGTGTGTTGAGATTCCTCTGCTGGAATAGATGCCGCGCGAGAGAGCCCACATATGCGACATCCAATACGGTGTTCCAGCCCAGACTTCTTTGGATCCCGAAACTGAAGTTGTAGACGCTTGGCACCTTTCCGGTGGGATCCAGGCCGCCAGTTGTGGGTGGTGTCAAATATCCAGTGCTTTGTAGGAATGTACTCATGCTGCTGTAATAGATCGTCGGGTTGTATTGGATTGGCGGGACCTTGGCCACATCGAGCAGCAGAACACGCTCGCGAGTGTTGTATACGATCCCGAAGCCACCGCGGATGGCCGTCTTGCCGTCTCCGGCCGGATCGTAGGCAAAGCCGAATCGCGGCGCATAGAGTATGCCTTGCGATTTCATTAGACCGGTGGGAACGCCAGAAGCATTGTCCACGATCATGCCGTTGGCGGTGTTGCCCGTACCTGGTACGAACGCTCCAATGAGCACTGCCGGAACAAATGTTCCAGTTACGGGGTCATAGCCGACGCGTTGCCGGCTGGCGTTGAAGGCAGGGTAATAAAGCCGCGGAGCTTGAGCTGGATTGTAGAGCTGAGGCACAAAACTAGCCGCTTGCCCACGCGCGTCGTTATAGGGCGTATACCAGGTGAAGCGCATACCATAATCCAATACGAGCTTTCGAGTTACCTTCCAGGTGTCCTGTACGAACCAATCGAAAGTAGTTCCCCGCCCGTTTGTCTCCACTCTAGAAGTGCTCTCGGTATAGGAATTGAAATAGCCGAGGATTGCGTTTGAATAAGCATACCCACTGCTCAATGGATTGCTCGTATTGGGTGTGAAGTCGAAGCTTCCTGCGTAGGTGCCGGAAGCGCTGCTGAAATATCGTACCCGTTCCGCAAAGATACCGGCCTTGAAATTATGGTTGCCCCAACGCTTTGTGAGATTGTCCGTTACGTTGAAGACTGTATCCGCGCTTCTGGTAGGGAACCGAGCATCGGTGTTGTAGCTGGCGGCGTTAGTAATTCCTCCAAAAGTTGTCCAAGGAAGCAGGTTATAGGGATTGCATTGGGGGCAAAGCTGAGATAACGTCATTCCCAAAGCCGTCTTGCTCACCTTATTAATTGCCGATTGATTCAACGGCTCGGTGTCTTGAGTAGGATGATGGATCCCGAATGACGCCTCGTTTACGAGACTGGCAGTGGGCGTATAGATCAAGTTGACAACGCCGGAATCGTCGGTCTGATTGTTAAAGGTCGCCAGATAGCCCCAGGCTCCGGCTGAGCTTCCGCCACCGCCACCGGGAATGGCAAAGCCTTCCTGGTGCACACGAAAGTTCTCGCCGCGGACGTACATTCGCAGTTTGTCAGTAGGGCTATAGTCGACCCGGTAAACCTCGTTATAGCGGGACGCCGGAATACTTTCCTGAAAGGTGTAATTGTAGCCGCCTTTTGTGATGGCGGTGTTCAGCTGGTTTGGCAGCGGGAACACGGAAAGCAGTTTCTGCCCGTTGGGATCTATCCGCGTCACTGGTATCGTGTTTCCCGAAAATGGAGCGTTGGTCGCGAGCGGATCGGTAGGCTTAACGGGAGAACTCGAAAAATCTCCGGCGCGCTCGGCAGCAGTCGGCACGGTCACGCTCTGTATCGATTGGGGAGTATTCGTCGGCAGAATCTCCTGGGAGAAAAAGAAGAAGAGCTTATTCTTTTGCGGGATAAGTTTGGGGATGAACACCGGCCCACCGATGTTATATCCCCAAGTGTTATATCGATACCTCGGATTCGCCACTCCGTTCCTGTTATTGAAGAAGTTATTCGCGTTGAACTCCTCATGGCGTTTGTAGTAATAGCCACTACCATGAAACTGCGTAGTGCCCGATTTCGTGACAGCAATGATGGATGTCCCTGCTAACCGGCCGTACTCGGCCTGATAGTTACTCATCAAGACTTTGACCTCGCCGATGGCATCCATGTTCGTGGGTGCAGTATTCACCTGCATGCTGCCCAGGTCGGTGGAGGATACGCCGTCTATCGTGATATTCGAGTACGTGCTCCTCATGCCTTGAATGTTCGGGGTGGCGACGCGCTGGCCAATTGTGTCCGCGTCAGTTGTAGGAACGACCCCGGGCATGACTCTCAGAATGGAAAGGAAGTCGCGCCCGCGGCTCATCAGCGTACTCATCTGGTCTGGGGTCAGGAGACCGGATCTCTCGCTACTCTCAGTCTGCACCGGCGTGCCGGCCGCCTCTACTGTTATCTGTTGCGTCACGTCGCCCGGCTGCAGGACAAACTGGCCAGCGGGCAAACGCTCGGTCGCCGTGACGTTGAGTTCCCTCTTTTCCAGACGCTTGAATCCCGTCTTTTCTACCGTGACCGCGTAGCGCCCTGGCAAAACTCCAGGAAAAGAGAATTCGCCATTCTCGTTGGTTGGCTGGACGCGACGTTCACCCGTGTTGGCATTCGTCAGAGTTACTTGGGCGTCTCCAACGGCGCCTCCGGACGAGTCGACAACCGACCCGCTAATCACTCCGCTCACGGTCTGCGCGCAGGCCAAGCCGGAAACGAGGAGCGCTGCAACCAGAACCGCGGCAAACTGCTTAGACATACTTTGTCCTCTTTTTCCTTAGCGCCGCTCTTCCTTAGCGCGCTTGGCGACTATCCTGCCAGGAACATACAGAGCCGGCATTCGGATCGAGATTGGTATGCCCCAGTTGAATGGAAAAGTACAGCGAGGAGAAAATCGAAGCAATACAGATGCGTTTGCGGTTTCCATAATTCCGCATCGCGAAACTGCCTCTAGTTGGAAAGCACTTGAAAAAGGCCGCGTATACGGGATCTCGCCGATGTGCGCATTCCGCTAGATGGAATACATGTGAGGCTTGGGCGAGCCAGAACGGCCGAGAAATTTTTGAACTAAGGTGTATTTAGATGCAAAACCAATCGAGGTCTTCTCGGAGATCGTTCCTCGAGAATGTCGCATGGGCGACCGCCGTCGCGGCCGGGCCATCGAACAGCGTCGCTGCAACTCCTCCGAAGAGCGCCGACATCAATAGCGGTCTGCGTGAGAAATTGCATGAGTTCGATTATGCGGACGTGCAGCTCACGGGCGGTCCCCTCAAAAATCAGTTCGACCGGATCTACAAAAGTTATCTTGCGCTGGACAACGACCGGCTTTTGAAAGTGTATCGCCAGCGCGCGGGGTTACGGGCTCCGGGCGAAGATATGGGCGGCTGGTACGACGTGGACGGGTTCGTTCCCGGCCACGGTTTGGGGCAATACATTTCGGGCTTGGCTCGATATGCACGCGCAACGGGAGACCCGGCAGCTTACGCGAAAACAAGAGCGCTCGTGAATGGATTCGCGGCAACTCTCGGTCCCGATGGATATCCATTCGCGAGCAAAAAAGCGGCTACTACCTGGCCCTGTTACATCTTGGATAAATATGAAATCGGCTTGCTCGACGCATATCGTCTGGCCGGGGTAACTGAAGCGCGCGACATACTTACGCGAGTAATTCGCGGTGCACTCCCAGCCATACCGGATCACACGTACGATCGAGGGCCGAACAGCCCAAAGCAAGCTCCCTACGACGAACCGTATATTCTGCCCGAGAATCTCTTCAACGCTTATGAGGTCACCGGCGATACCGTTTTTCTCGAAATGGCAAAGAAATACCTCTTGAATGCGGAATACTTTGCCCCTCTCGCTCGTGGAGAGAACATACTGCCCGGGAAGCACGCTTACAGCCACGTCATCGCGCTCAGCTCCGCAGCAAAGGCGTACGCCGTGTTAGGCGAGACGAAATACCTGGATGCCATTCGGAATGCCTGGACCATGCTCGAAACAACGCAGCAGTACGCATCCGGCGGCTGGGGTCCGAAAGAGGCGTTCGTCGAGCCGCATCAAGGCAAGCTGGCCGAAAGCATCACAGCAACTCACAATCATTTCGAGACACCATGCGGTTCCTACGCCCAACTTAAATTGGCCCGTTACTTACTCCGTTTTACAGCCGATGCGCGCTATGGAGATGGTCTCGAACGAGTGCTCTATAACACAATATTGGGGGCTATCGACCCTGACGGAGAAGGCAACTATTTCTACTATTCGGACTATCATTCGAACGCGACGAAGGGCTACTATCACGCCAAATGGCCGTGTTGCTCCGGCACTCTTATTCAAGGAGTGGCAGATTACGCGATCGATAGCTACTTCTACAGCGCCGATGGAATCTACGTCAATCTTTTCACACCTTCCGAAGCCCGATCGACAATACACGGCATGCCGATTAAACTCATTCAGACGACGGCTTACCCCATTGACGGCTCCGTAGAACTCCGAATTCATTTGCCCAAAGCGACTCATTTCGGAATCTACGTACGGATTCCTGGATGGCTCCAAGATTCACCCAAACTGCTCGTTAATGGAAAGACGTTCGACGGGCCAATGCGGAATGGAACTTTCGCAGCCATCCGCCGCAAATGGAAGAACAACGATACGATTCAGATCAAGTTTTCGATGGCGGTTCGAACTGAATCGATAGACGATCGCAATTCAAACCTGGTGGCCGTGATGCGTGGCCCGCTTCTGCTGGTTGCAACGGATCCGCCGGAAAACCTTTCGTCCAGGCCGCTCAGATTGCCCCAAGGGCTTCGTCCTACTGCCGACCCGATGAGCATGGAATACGATTTGAATGATAAGAAAATGCAATTTAAACCGTTCTACGCGGTGAGCAACGAACGCTACACTACTTATCTAATGGCTAACCGGCCGGCCAGCCGGCAAAGCTGATTTGCCACGATCGTTCGTGCAAATAGGATTTGAATTTTGCTTGACTTGTTTCTGGTCAACGAATACAATCCCACAAGAGTCTTGAGACGTTTCAAACCCTCTTTAATTGCTTCTATCAAGGAGGTCGCCATTCATGGACGCGAGTGAGCCGCTTCGGTGCAGTCGTACTGTCGGCCTTCGGACTACGTATGGTTTTCGCGCTTGCGCGTCGCACAGCGCTTTGCCCCAAGGGTCTCATACCGCAACCAAGGAGTTGTCACGATGATCCACTCTCAGAGAGTAGGCTGGCTGGGTCTTGTACCTATTGTTTTGCTTCCCGCCACAGTTTTCGGCCAGTCGTTTCAAGCGTCCGTGTCGGGCATTGTCACTGATCCCACCGGGGCCGTCGTACCGAAGGTGAAGATTTCCGTTACCGATTCGGAGCGCGGCGTCACTTTCAGCACGGTCGCCAATCAGGATGGCGTCTATCTGATCAACAACCTGACGCCGAGTACCTACGCGATTACGGCTGAGGCACAAGGATTTCAAACCTATCACGTGAATTCGTTTCCGCTGACCGCGAAGCAGGAAGCGGTCGTGAATATCACGCTTCGTCTGGGCGCCACTAATCAAACAGTGGAAGTGCAGGGCGAGGCCCAGATGGTAGACCCGTCGAACGCGACTCTAGGTGGCGTGGTGAATAACAAATCCGTCGTCGACTTGCCGCTCGTGAATCGAAATGTCCTCACGCTGATGGCAATTCAGCCTGGAGTTCAGCCCTCCACACCGAATAATTACCAGAGCAATTTCTTCACAAGCGCTATCCGCTATTCATTCAACGGCGGAATGGAATCTACGTCGGACTTTCAGTTGGATGGCGTTTCCATCCTGAATCAGAGCGATATCCCAGGCATTATGGGGCTCACCATGCTGCCGTCCGTGGATGCCGTAGAGGAGATGCGCATCCAGACGAACAGTTATCCGGCGGTATACGGCCGCAGCGGTGGCGGTGTCACTACGATGGTGACAAAATCCGGCACTAACAGTTTTCATGGCAAGGCTTTCGAATTTCTCCGCAACAATGCCTTGAACGCGAACAACTTCTTTTCCAACCGCTCCGGGTCGAAGATTGCGCCACTGCACATGCATCAATATGGCGGATCGCTCGGAGGCCCCGTCATCAAGAACAGGACATTCTTCTTTGGGTTATTCGAAGGCAACGTCAATAATGCCGGCGCGTTCAGTTTGTTCAGCGTGCCGACCGCGGCTGAGCGAGCGGGTGATTTTTCTCAAGTTGTCAATCAGCAGGGCCAACAGAAAACCATCTTTAACCCTTTCAGCGCCGTTGCGGACCCGGCAAACCCCGGCCAATTTATCCGTTCGCCGTTTTCGGGGAATGTAATTCCCAAGAGCATGATGGATCCGGCGGGTTTGGCGTCCGTGGGCTACTATCCCATGCCGAATTTGCCAGGGACGGCGGTTCCGGGAACTAGCCTGTATACGCCGCTGAACAATGCGGCTCTGACTGCTGTTAGTCCGAATCCTCTCAGGCAAATTACAGCGAAAGTAGATCATAATTTCGATGCGAGCAAACGCGGATTCATCCGTTATGCCTATCTCTACAATGTGGCTGGATCGCCCAACTACTACAACAACCTCGCGGACACCGGCTATGGCCCGATGACTGTGCATTCGCACAATGCCGCCCTCGGATACACGCAAACCTTTGGCTCCTCCACCGTGATGGACCTGCGTTTAGGCGTAAACCGCTTCACTGCATTCCGGCCCAGTAACGGCTTGGGATTTAAGATAACCTCCCTCGGGCTCCCTCAGAGTTTGCAGAGCTTTCTGCAAGAGGGCGACGTTGACGAATTCCCGGGTCTGACAGCACAGGGCTACTCTAACTTAGGGAATAACAATGGCCCCTATTACTCGAGTAACCAGTTGAATTACAACTTCTCGGGTACCGTCCAGAAGGTTCTGGGCAGACATACTGTCACGGTTGGCGGCGAGCACCGCGATTATTTCCTCGCTTTCTTCCAGACCAATCCCTTGTTAATGAATTTCGCCAACGATATGACACAAGGGCCGAATGCGCGAACAGTTTCTTCAGCAGCGGGCGATGGAATCGCCTCCATGTTGCTCGGAACGGGATGTTCTGCGTGTACTTCAGGAAGCGGCAGCGCGACTTATTACGCCCGGCCCGCCAATGCAAATCACTACTGGGGAGAGTTCATCCAGGACGACATCAAGTGGAGCCGTAAGCTCACCATGAATATCGGATTGCGACTCGAGGAGGAAACCGGCACTACCGAGCGTTATAACCGGATGGCGGCTATTAATCCCTACGTCCTCAATCCCATTTCGAATCAGGTGACTAATCCGTTCACCGGACAAACACCGTGGAATTTGTACGGCGGATATGTGTTCGCCGGCAGTGGCGCGGGTAGTCTCGGTGACCGTGCCATCCGGGGAATCGAGATAAAGCCGAGCCCGCGTATTGGTATCGCATATTCGCTCAACGACAAAACCGTTATTCGCACCGGATACGGTATCTTCTTCGGCGTTCCGTTCGCTGGCGCAACGCGGGAATTCAATGGGGCAACTTACCAGACCACGACTAACTGGGTAAATTCGCAGGACGGCGTCCGGCCCACCTATTTGTTCAGCAATCCCTTCCCGAATGGGCTTGCTTACCCTCCGGGCAGCTCACAAGGCCTGCTCTCTGCCGTCGGCTTGAGCCTTTCAAGCGCATTGCCTTCCACTCTGAAGACCTTGTACAACCAGCAATGGAACTTCTCCATACAACGCAGCCTCGCAGAGGACATGTTGTTACAGGTCGCCTATGTCGGCAACAAGGGAACTCACTTGCCGTGGAGCGGAGGCGGCGGCACTGCGGGCATGAACATGCTCACGCCGGGCCTTTCCAGCTTAGGCAATAAGCTTCTGACACTGGTGAATAACCCCTTCTACGGCATCATTACTTCGGGCCCGCTGGCGCAACCCCAGATCCAATACGGCCAGTTATTGCTTCCGTTCCCCGAATGGCAGACGGTCGCGGCCGACGGAATTGCGATCGGCAACTCTGAGTACCAAGCCCTGCAGGCTTCCTTCACAAAGCGGTATTCCAAAGGGTTGAGCGTCATCGCCGGGTACACGTGGTCGAAGCTGATGACGGATGTCGCGAACGGCACATGGGCAAGTGCCTCTAGTGTTCGTAGTTACTACTGCATTCGCTGCGAGCATTCGCCAAGTACATATGACGTCCCACACCGCTTCACTTTAAGCGTCGTGGGACAACTGCCCTTCGGCAGAGGCAAGATGTTCGGCTCCAATTGGAACAGGTTCGTGGACTCGATACTGGGGGGATGGCAGGCCAATGGGATCCTGACGTTGTCTTCCGGTCAGCCACTTGTTTTCGCGACGGCGGTCAACAACAGTTACACGTTTGGAGGAGGCCAGCACCCGGATGTCGTCGGGAACCCAGTGCTTTCTACGGGCAAGAGCATTTATCAATGGTTCAATACCGCGGCCTTCGCTCAGCCAGCTAACTTTACTTCCGGCACCATGGCGCGGACCTATACCGGAGTGCGGCAGGATTTTACCAAGAATCTGGATTTCTCGCTGTTCAAGAATTTCGCGATTACGGAGCGGTATACAATCGCTCTCCGGGCCGAGGCCTTCAACCTGACGAATACGCCCGTATTCGGTGCACCGGGTACGACAGTGAACGGCGCCAACTTCGGGATTATCACTGGCCAGTCCAATACACCACGCAATGTCCAGTTGGCGCTAAAATTTGAATTCTGAGGTAAGTCGTGTTTAGTGTGGAGCAGGGACCAGGCGTCGCGATGAGCCGCGACGCGGCACGCAAGAGTGCGTGCGCCACCATCGCCGTTCTGGTTCTGTCGCTCGCATCCCCACTGGCTGCGGAGAATTTTTCCGACTCCCGGCAGGCTTTCCTCGATCGGTACTGCATTGCGTGCCATAACGAAAAGTCCAGGACCGCAGGTCTTGTGCTCCAGAACGTCGGCGCGTCGTATGCGTCCGCGCGTCCCGATCTTTGGGAAAAGGTGCTTCACAAGTTGAACGCGGGCGAAATGCCTCCGCCCGGCATGCCGCGTCCCGACACTGCATCTTTGAAGGCTTTCTTAGTCGGCTTGGTGAATGATCTGGACTCCTCGGCGCATTCCGCGCCGTATGCCGGACGTCCGGTAATCCGCCGGCTGAACCGCCTAGAGTACACAAATGCAATCCGCGACTTGCTCGCACTCGAACTCCCGCTGAAAGATGAATTGCCACCCGACGGCATCGCTGCTGGTTTCGACAACATCGGGGACGCACTCTCGATGTCGCCGCTGCTGCTCGAACAGTATCTGAAACTAGCCCGTAAGATCAGCGAGTATGCGGTCGGGATCGGCGATCCGTCACCGGTGACCGAAAGTTTCAGGGCGCCGGACGCGCAGTCCGCATGGCTCGGACCGGGTATGCCGTTCGGAACACGAGGCGGCATTCGCGTAGAACATTACTTTCCGTTCGACGGGGAATATAGCCTGCGTGTCTTTCTCGAACGAAACGAGCTGCCGAAACTCGAAGGTGTCCGTTTCTTCCAATTCCGCACGCAAGTAAAGGCCGGGCCGCACGCTGTAATCGCCACGTTCCCCGATGAGTTCGCCCAGCGGGAAGGCGCGGTTCCGAATGTCTCTGGCCCCGGCGGCGCCGCACTCGGTGGTCCTCTTGATACGCGTGGATCGGCCATTCATCCCACGCTCGAATTACGCGTTGACGATTGCCGTCTGAAAAAATTCGAGATCGGCGGCTTCACGGTGGGTGAGGCGGCTTTTGCCGGAACGCCCGGTCCGCCGATTCTGGATCGCTTGGAAATTTCTGGGCCGTATAACGCGAAGGGCGTCAGCGAAACGCCGAGCCGCCGCAGAATATTCGTATGCAGACCTGCCGGTCCGAGGGACGATTTAAGCTGCGCGACGCGAATCATTTCCGGAATTACACGGCGCGCTTTCCGTCGCAATATCACAGCAGCCGACCTCAAGCCGTTTCTGACGGAATATCGTGCGGCGCGCGCCAAACGCAGCTTCGATGAGTCCATCGCCGCCGCTTTGCGCGAGGTCCTTCTGGCGCCCGACTTTCTCTTTCGGCTCGAGTTCGACCCTGCAGGAGCAGTACGGGGGAGCGTGCACAAGGTTTCCGATTGGGAACTGGCGTCGCGGCTTTCGTTTTTTCTCTGGAGCAGTATTCCGGACGACGGCCTGCTCAACGCGGCACACAGCGGGAGTCTCCGGAATAAAACCGTATTGAATCGCGAGGTACGGCGCCTGCTTGCCGACTCGAGAGGCGTTACGATGGCCGACAATTTTGCGGAACAATGGCTGGGGCTTCGCGCACTGGCGGAGGCCAAGCCGGACGCCATGGCCTTTCCCGACTTCGATAGCACGCTCGCCGCCGCATTCGACCGGGAGACGCATCTGTTCGTGCGCAGCATCATCCGCGAGAATCGCAGCGTTCTAGATCTGCTCGCGGCGGACTACACCTATCTGAACGAAAAACTGGCTCGATTCTACGGAATTCCCGCAGTCATCGGGCCCGGTTTCCGTCGTGTCGCGCTGCCGGCCTCTACTGAGCGCGGCGGGCTTCTTGCTCAAGGCAGCATCTTGCTGCTGACGTCGCATACAACCAAAACATCTCCGATCCTGCGCGGCAGATGGATTCTCGACAGTCTGCTCAATTCCCCGCCCCCTCCTCCTCCGCCCGGCATACCGACGCTCGAGGCAAGCGCCGTCAAAGGCGAGAAGCTTACTATGCGGCAGCAGGTCGAGCGGCATCGTAACAACGCGGTATGTGCTTCCTGCCATGCGCGTATGGATCCGCTCGGCTTTGCCTTGGAGAACTTCGATGGAGTCGGCCGATGGCGTACACAAGACGAGGGCGCAAAGATCGACGCCTCCGCAAAACTGCCCAATGGAGCAACCTTCTCTGGACCGGAGGGATTGAGGCAGTATTTGCTAAGCCGGCCAGATGAGTTTGTCAACGCCACTATCGCGCGCCTGCTTACGTATGCGCTCGGCCGCGAATTGGATGCGCGGGACCAGCCGACCATCCGGCAGATTATGCGTGAAACTAAGGATGGTGGTTATCGGTTCCAGGATTTGGTTGTCGGCGTGGTGAACAGCGTGCCATTCGAGATGCGGCAGGTGCAAGCGAGCGCGAAGGACGGAACATGATCGTTACCAAGAAACATCTTCCCCGGCGAACATTTTTGCGAGGCGCGGGCACTGCCCTCGCGCTTCCTTTGCTGGATGCGATGATCCCTGCCATGAAGGCTGAAAGGCTCACGGCGGCGGCTCCCGTGCGGCGGCTCGGCTTCGTTTTTTACACGCTGGGCGTGAACGAGGATAAGTGGCGGCCCAAGGGCGCCGGCGGCGATTACGAATTGACCGAAGCGCTTGCGCCACTCGCGCCGCACAAGAGCAAATTCTTAGTCATTAGCGGTCTCTCTTCGGACCCTGACCGCACTAAGGCAGGTTTCCATGACCGGGCGCTGGCGTCTTTCATGACCGGAGTCGAGCCGGT
>Ga0081455_10006838_pt1 | contig 12151 bp, 16 predicted proteins | sample TabmetS3T2R1_FD_70207 | JGI IMG/M metagenome (GOLD analysis project Ga0081455, IMG submission 70207) | Tabebuia heterophylla rhizosphere microbial communities from the University of Puerto Rico - S3T2R1 | ecosystem: Host-associated > Plants > Roots > Rhizosphere ... | reverse complement strand
CATGTTCATCGCTGTCGGATATTCGGATATGAATAGGAAGAGGGCAAGGTTCTTTGAAGAGGCCAAAGATAAAGGGTATAATTTGATGAGCTATATCCACCCCAGCACAATTATAAACGATGAATTTGAGATGGGTGAGAATTGTTTTATCTTTGAAAACAATGTTATTCAACCATTTGTTAAACTTGAAGACGATGTAATAATTTGGACAGGGAATGTTATAAGTCATCATACAACAATAATGAAGCATTGTTTCATAGTTTCGCATACAGCTATAGCCGGAAATGCGACGATAGAGCCATACTGTTTCATAGGGATGAATGCAACTATTAGAAACAGCGTTAAAGTCGCTAAAGAATGTGTGATTGGTGCTGGCTCTGTTATCTTACATGATACTAACGAAAAAGAGGTATATGCAGCTCATTCAACCGTCAAACTGGAAGTTACAAGTAATCAGTTACGAAATTTATGATAGGCAAATTTACTTGGTTGGAATTAAAAATATGGAAGTGTATCTTCCATGACAGATAGGATACATTTTTAATGGCGCATCATACGTTCAATAGTAGAAGTGAAGATTGGTTTGAGTGGAGCTAGGGGAAAGATAGTAGATTATTTATGGATCGCCATTCAATTATTGGATTATAGACAATAAACTGATAAAGAATATTTGGTACACATTGTTGTAACCTGCTCAAATGGTGGGGCAGGTTTATGTCCCGTTCCCCGTCATACTAATGTGGTATAGAGGAAAGGCCAGATACGGGACTGGCTGATAAAAGCCTCTTACCAGCATGTTTCTCCGTCAAATTAGTTTAAGCATACATATGCAAGAATTCATTCTACATAGTGGCTAATCTATGAATACTAGCCATGCACTATTAAATAGTTTGTAATCTGGCTGCATATTGATGACTGAAATAAAATATGAATTAAAAGTTGATGCACATGTAAGGAGTGTATATGAATACTATACGGATCCAGAGAATATAAAGAAAGCATGGCCTTCAGATATGGTTAAGGAAATCAGAGGATATATCTGGAACCAAAAATGAAGAAGGTATTGAAATAAAGATAAAAGGCGAGTTTATGGGTCAGGAAGCACAAATGAAATTGGCAGTTGTACAGAAAGAAGAAAATAAGAAACATGTTACAAAGCAAACTGAAGATCCGTTTAAGAGGTGGGAGAGAGTTCAGGAGTTTCAGGGAAATGGAAACAGTACACATGTAAGACACGCTATTAGCTATGAACTACCAACAACGGGAAAGATTGCCAATTTGCTGTCAGGAAGTCAAGCAGACAATAAATCAAGGGATGGCCTAGAACAAGCCGCAAACATAGTTAAACAAAAGTTAGAATCCGGTCAAAGTTAGAATAATATCTAAAAAAATAACCGAAAAAGGGGTCAGTCCTCATTTGTTAGTGTTACTAACCAATCTTTTTATGATAAACCAGCATTTAATGGCCTTATTTGTATTCATGTGTTGTCGCTATGTGAAACTGGTTCGTTAGGATGTCAGTTAATCAATGCCCAAAATTGAACGGATAATAAAATTTCGTTGCACTCAAACAATACAATATAGCTAAATATCTAGTAAAGCCTAAAGACTTAACAAGGGTATTGAATAACGTTACCCAAGCCAGACCGATGGTAACAATTGAACCTGCTACGTTGCTTCAAGTGGACGCTTCTATTATTGTGGGTATATTCATTTTCCTAACCATACTAGAATATACTGGCCGCAAACCTGATAACTCCTTGGAAACAAAGCAGAAAAAAGAAAAATTTCGGTTTCCTTCAATCGCAATAATCATCTTTGCAGCTTCAGCATGTACAGTATTAATAGGATACCCCCCTTTATCCTTCATCCTTACCTTCGCAGGGTTTGCATTTATTATCGGCACATTTTCATACTGGCTTATCAAACCGCACAAAAACCCATATTGAATCGTTAAAGTCAGAATTTCACAGACAACCAGTCAAAGGTCAGGCAATGCCAATCCTTTTATTCATTACGAAGTATGAGTTGATTATGGGTAACGAAGATGACGGTAGTGCAGGAGATGCAGTATGTCAAGTAAATGGCTGCTCTTTGAATATAAAATGGCATGCTACGGTAAAAACTACCAACAGGCCAATCAGTCTATGCGAAAAGCATGGCACTGAATATAATCAGAATGGAATGATACGCGAAATGGTAAGCGTATAGCCATTACCGGGCTCGAACTAGTGCCAAACCGTTAAAGACAGCTTAAAAGCATCCAACAAATCATCGTGATTTGTTGCTTCCTTTTCTAGTCCTCCTCTGTCTCCATTTTCTACTGCAGTGGGTAAATCAGTGATTAATTTGCTATGCTATTTCATGCATCGGTACACAACCACCGTTTAACTAGCAGTTGCTTGCAGTTCCGACCAAATCATTTTGACAGCATTCTGACAGCAGCACAATTTCCCTGGGAGGGGATATTCAGGGTTGTCAGTGAGTGTCAGTCGAATGTCAAGATAGATTTGTCAGTCAGTGTCAATTTGAAGTGCTTACTTGTTTATTCCACAAATTCATTTAAACCCATGTAACAAAAGAGAAATAGTATGCGTCATCTGCAGATTCGCAAGTACATTCTTTAGTATCTAAGATATTACTAGACTCTACAATTGCTAGGATGTTGTGTCTTCACGGACTTTTACCTTTTCACTTCTTACCTCATCGGTGACTTGTCTAGTCTCTGTTACTGGTTTTTTCTTTACCGATACCTCTTCTTTTACGTACGGTTCCTTCGTTACTTTAACATGCTCCTCTATCAGTGGTACTCTGATCTCTTCCTCTGAAGTCACTGGTCCATTACTTGGTGTTTGTTGTTGGCTATCTCCAGTAACGTCATGCTTCTCGACCACCAACTCTTCATGAGTTACAGGTACTTCAACAGTTTTCGTTTCAGTGACTGGTTCCTTTACTATCCTTGCTTCTCCCTCTGTTTCTGTTTTAGTGACATCTAACCTCTCCCCCATGACTGGGATCTTTGTCTCAATGTCTGATGGTAGTTTATCTTTCAGCGGGTTTTCATCTCTGTAATTGGTTCTATATTCCTCATCCGATGGTGGTGTATTGTTTTCATTTGTGAATAATCTGTCTGCATCGTCTTGGGTTATCCTGAAATATACTTTGTCCCCATCGTATCCTTCAACTAGGTATTTGGGTAAATAATAATCATGTTTGTTTATCAGACCTTTCTTTGTACGAACATAAGTAATGCCCACTTCCTGTACCTCTCCTAGATCTATGTCATGTGTGCCTCTAGCTTCCTTCTTAATGGCATCATTCCAATCCATTTTACTTTGTGTTACGTTAGTCACACTAACTCATATTTGACATACTATATAATAGTAACAAATTATGTAATATCCATCCTTAATATTTTTGGAGACGGTGAATGATGTAGAAATTGCATCGCTGGTTGGACCAAATAATGCAGAAATATTTGTCAAACGTAGAGTATCTGAAAAATAGTCAATCCTGCTTTCAGAGTTGAATCTACTGACATTGAGTAGATTACATTGTCGATAAACTATGCAAAATCTAGCTATATCTCAGCAGCTCCAAAGTCTATAGATTGAACTTTATTAACGTAAATACATATTAAAAAATGGATCCTTCCATCATTCAAATGATTATATTAACTAACTGCATAATGTCAGTAATGTATTTTTTCGATAATTTGAAAGAATAAGTTAGTTTATCAGTAAATTTCGATTAGATTAGTTTTATGCAGTATTAGACACCCGCTCAGAACGTACCACAATCTCATTTTGTTGGAATTGATATTCTATAAAATCGATATCAATTTCAGATAATTTAGAGACTCTTTTTGCCGCAAAACAAACAATAATTGTTCTCTATCTTAGTATTTTTCTCAACCAACTGGTTCGAGTTAACGCATAGCTTTGCGTTCTTCTTCTGACCAAGTTTGTCTTAATGGCATAATCTTTTCTGTAAAAATATGCCACCAACCCACCATACGATTGCACTTGCGGCATCGAAGCTCTATTCTTGAACCATTGATCATAAATCTAATCGATCTAAAATTAATTATTCCACGATTACAGTTACATTCTTTTTCTTCAGTCCACCGCATCCACTTTCTCATTATACTATAGAAAACATGGGATATTACTCTATGATGTAGAATCGTACTAAATGTCTGGCTATAATTATTATATACTTTCTGGATTAACTTATAATATGGGTATCGGCAGCGATTTTGATATCGTTATGAATGTTGAATCATGCACTATAGTTAACTCACCGGCGATGAATTATGCTTAGAGAACTGTTAACGGGGCTTGTGGTTGTGTTTATGTCAAGTTCTGTAATTATTGGCAGCATCTTTCGAAGTACAAGGTCCGACAAACGCCAGCTGCCGGATAAGTACACTAATGATAATGCAGGCCCAGACAAGCGAGACACCTCAGCACCCGAATTTGACCTGTAAATTTTATGCTATGCGATTATTTTTATATTATAGAACTATATGCTAAAACATGTATCAAAAAGTCATACAACAGCTTAGTGACTTGATAACTTTCAAAATTTCTGTTATTACTGTAAGTGATTTATAATAGGATGAATAAGATAAGTTTGCCAAGAACGAAATGACAAAGTTAAAGAAAGAGACTGAATCTGTTGGACAGGGAATAAAAAAAGTTATAGAGAATATTGGGCATGAGATTAAAGAAAATACAGAATTAGCTGAGCACGAGTCAGGCATACAGAATGTAAAGAATGGTACAAAGTCTGCAGTTAATAAAGTGAAAAAAGCATTGTAGAAAGACCGTAGTCGATGGGAAACACATACCCCCATCGACTATGTCTTGATGAACTCTTCAAGATTTCTCTTGACACCATATGTTGCACAATATTCAATAAAACCATTGCAATCAGTATTTTGCTAATGCGTCTATACAATAACTTATTAGTTTACTGCACAATATGAACAGTTCTTATTTCCGGTTTGTCGATTGATTATTTTGATCCACGTCGGTTGTAGTCTCATCATTTTTATCGCCTTGATGATAGAAAAGAATTCAGCAACCTTGAAAATGTGATGTGAGTTGATGGTTTTAGTTTTATCACCTTACAATTGTTATATATCATGTATATGATCAATAATTATGCAATCAACAAAAGTAAGTACTAAACAAAAGTATGGAGAGATAGAAGAGAATCCGATTGGGTTAGCTGAGAAGTATTGTAAGACTATTGTGAATAAGCTTAACGAAGATATTGCAAGCAGTTACACTTTATTCTTTCAACTAAGAAAGCAACATGTTATTATAAAGGGACCTGACTGGAAACATATACATGATACTCTGGGAGAATATGCGGAGTACATAGGTAAGCAAGCAGAAGAATTGTCTGAACGTCTGACTGTTCTTGGTGGACTTCCAATTTCTGATCCTTCAAGGTTTAAAGATCTGGCGTACATCGAATTTGAAGGAAATGACATGCTAGATTTAAGAAGAATGCTCGAAAATGATTTACATTCTGTTCAAAAGGTAATAGATTCATTTAGAGACAGGATAAAGAATGCATCAGAAAATAATGATTATGGTACTGAGCACATGTTAAAGGGAATCATCTTTCAGTATGAAGAGATGGCTGACAGACTTGAGCACTACCTCGCAAAGGAAAGCCTAGAAAGAAGCATAACTTCCAACTAGGAATATCTTCTTAATCTAATCCAGTTTCAGCATGTAGATGTCACGATTTTGTCATCTAATTAGCTGCTGTTATTAAATACTTTGAAGCATAAATTGTTATAGAATAAATGCCGATCGCAGGAAAAATTCTTACTTTCATTGCTTCCATAGCCGTAAGCTATGCGATCAAGAAAGTCTTTGAAAGGGGTAGAAAAAGATAGTCTTTTGGGCCGGATTACATGATGCATTTTATTAGAGAAACAATCATTATCAAAAAGAGTAGAGTACTATACCAGTATATGAGTCGATAAGGAACTGATATATTTGAAATATACCTTAATAAGAGAACTGAGCGCTGGGTCTTTTGGAATAATATATGAAGTACTAGTCGAACATGAGGAAGGTGGAAAGATCGTCAGTACAACTAAATGTGTCTTGAAGGAACTAACAAAGATTGACACTCTGAGCAAGGAACGTTTTGAAAGAGAAGTTAGGGTGTTGTCTGAATTAAATCATCCCAATATTGTTAATATTCTATACTGGAATGTAGGAGGCGATGCGCCAAGGTTTTTGCCTTATTACATAATGGAATTTTTGCAGGGAGGATCTTTAAAGGAATACATGGACGAGAAATTTGATAGTGACAGGAGTTTTGTCTTCGAACCAACTTGGGCAATCAACACAATAATGCTACCTATTTCTAATGCACTAGCTCTAACCCATAGCTCTCAGGTATACCACAGAGATCTAAAACCTGACAATATTATGTTCATTGACAAAACAAGATCTGGAATTAAAATAGCAGATTGGGGATTAGTTAAAGGAGACGCAATCGACAGGAGCTCTTTGGAGCTTACAGCGGTCGCATCCAATGGACAAATAGGTGGAACACCCGGATACTGCTCTCCAGAACAATGGTTTGTATATAATAAAGACGAAATTGACGGCCGTACTGACATTTATTCCCTAGGCGTTATATTATATGAAATGTTGACTAGAAAGCGGCCCTCTCCGTACGATATTAACGATCCGCGTACGTTGGAAACTAAGCAGCAGCATCAGCTTCAGACTTCCCAGTCATTCATATCAAAGCAGAAGGTAATTGATCCCCCATCAAAAATTAATCCAAAAGTCACAAATGAATTAGATAATTGCATACTAAAAATGATTAATGTCGATCCTGGTAAAAGACATAGTTCGGTTTGGGATTTAATAACAGATCTCGACATGATGAAATAATAAACTTAAGAGACTTATGATCGGCAAAATTACAATTAATAATCTTGATCGACTACTCTTTCTATAAATAATCAGTCTCTATAACTGAATTAAGATACGATGACATTATCTGCAAGATTTAAATCATATCTTGATAATTAATACCAAGTGGGTCTATTACTAACATTTATTTCGGCTTTAGCACTTTATCGACCTCATGCTTTCAGTCTTACTCCATATATACGAGGTTTATGCGCAGCAGAACCAGACAGGTACTAATATGACATTATCACAGCGAATACCATCCCAACAACAAAACCAGACGCAAGATATTGGAACGGCTTCTGAAATAGAAAATCTTACAACTGGTAATATACCAATGGTTGGAAATGGAACATCTGGGTCGATAAGAGAGGCTATAGCAGAGCCAGACCTATTTGTGGGAAATATTACAGAAAATGTAGCTACTTCAGGCCCAGTTGAGATAGTCATTGATGGAACTTCAAATGTGCTTGGTCTGCAATAGCATATACACAATTCTGAAATTGAAAATAACCAGAGAAGGAGCAAGACCGTAGTATAATAAACAGTTAGTTCGCATATTGATATGATACTAAACACCTTCTTATTGCGGATAAAGCGTTGGAAAATAAACCGCATGCAACCAATTCTAAAGATTCACAATACCATAATTACAAGAGAGATCGACCTCAGGTATCAAGAAGGAAATAAAATACCTTTTTTTGTTAACAGGATCGCGGTTTCAAACTCGGGAAAGTCTGCCGCAAAAGGCTGTCAGATATACATTGAATTTCTACAGTATAAGATCAAACAGTTAGCATGGGTATTACCTAACCACGATACGTCCCTTTCAATCACCCTTGACGTAAGCGCCCTGCAGCATGTAGATTTGTGTGCTGTTACTCAAGACGGCTATTGGCGACGTTTTGTGAATGAGCATGGTCTAAAAGAAGACACAATCGATGAGACTTCGCCAATCCCTGGCCCTCAAGATTTACCCGCAGTGATAAGAATCATCTCATCAAATGCAAAACCCATGGAAAGAAAAATCATTTTTCACGCTAATTTTATGCCTGATGAAAATAATCCTGGCAGAATTGTTGAATTTCAATAAATTCCACTTTAGAAAAAATTTAAGCATCTCTAGTACTTCTCATCATCAAAGTATACTATCCCTGCTGAAGTTGTCACAGATTGATTTTTTTGCTTCATGATACAGTATTTCTAAGTCATCCAATTTTGATAGTCTCCAGTACTGGACATGTAGCTCTTCTGCCTTGTCTCAAACCTTGTAAAGATTGATCGTAAATCATATATATCAACACAATATACCAACCATGGCAGTTGAAGAAGACGAGAAAGAAATTCCACAAAAGGAGAAACTGGTAGAGGAGACAATAGCAGTAGACGAAGAAGAAAATGATAATGCAGAAGAGGAAAAGGGTTAGCTGATAGTTTCTTCTTTAAACTTTTTTGAGATCGGGCAAAGTTGTATACCCTAAATCAATACATCATATATAAAACATTATTACATTAAATAATTTATAATATTTCTCCAATCTTGATATTTCTAAAGAAGACTTTAGATCTATCATCATGATTCTGCAATCCCACATAGCCTTCAAGCTGTCTGTTTCCAGTAAAATTAGATATCACTACGATCTTATTTACTATGACGATATACTTCTGCATCTCTACCATAATTTGAAGGGTATTCCATCTTCCTATTGGTTTTAACTTTATTGTGAACGGAGCCGCAAAATCATAAATTGCCCCCGTACCATGAATAGGTTTACCATCTGGCTGTGCAAGATCGTCAATTTGTACTTCATATCCGTGTATTCCTACAGATACCTGCAAAATATGGATTGCAGTTATTTACTTCTACTTAGTAACCTGTAAACTCTTCAACCATTATTCTGTCTTTTGGAATTTGAAGATCCTTTTGAAGTAGTGTTTGCATGGCTTCTATCATACCCGGTGGGCCGCAGGTGTAATATACAGAATTACTAAGCTCTTCTTTAGTGAGGTATTTGTCCAACATGAACTTGTCTATTCTTCCACGCTCTCCTTTCCATTCGCTGGCGGGAGGCGATGATTCTTCTTTGTCAGTAATAGTATATACTATCACTAAATTCTGGTTGATATTTGCCCATTCATCAAACTCATCTTTGTAAAGTATATTTTGCTCATTTCTGTTAGAATCAAAGAGTGTTATTTTTACAGGGAGTCGTTTATCTGTAGCATTTTTTATCATACTCCTAAATGGGGTTACACCAATTCCGCCTGATAGAAATACTGCAGATTTTGAAAAATCATCATGTAATACAAATTTGCCCTCTGGTCCTCTTACTTTGACTATTGTCCCCTCTTCTAATGATGCAAGTTGTTCCTTGTATGGAGTATCTCTTATTCTAGTACTAATCATAATAAAATTCTCAGTCGGAGAAGAAGCAAGAGTAAAATGCCTAATTGGTCCTTTGGAGTCATTCTTTACTCCAGCTATGTCAAAATAAGCATACTGACCGGCTGTGTAATTCAAGGATCTTTTATCACTATCCCTATTCTTTTCTTGGTTACTAAACTTAAACGTCATTACATCAGTACCCTCGACTTTATTTTTCTGGAATAGATTTAGTTCATGGAGCGTGGGCCCTTCTTTTACACCTGGCTGTTGTTCTTCTGATTGCAGTTTTTCCTTAATCATTATTCTGTCACCATCTATCTCCACTTCGTAGGCCAATTGGGGGTTGTCTGCAGGAGGATTTCTAACTTCTCCTGTCCTTACGTCAAATCTGGATCCATGCCACGGACATTCAACTTCAAAGCCATCAAGAATTCCATCTTCAAGAGGGCCTCCCTCATGTGAACATACTGCATCAATAGCATATACTTCACCATTTACCATAGACAACAGAACAGACTTACCAAAAGCTTCCACTTTCAGCATACCTCCTTCTTTTAGGTCTTTTTTAGTTGCTACTTCTTGATAGCCTCCATACTCCTCCGACAATATACTTCATATGACTACAATTATTAAAAGCATTTTAAATTACTTGTCAAATTGTGCGGTCGTCTAAACTATGAACTACTTACTATTGCAATCGCGAAAACGTATAAGTAGATATTTGAATATCCGGAACCAGTTCTCAATTATTTTAATACTGATGAGAATTTTGTTCCGCTAGCAAGAAACTTAAGATTTATAGACTACGAGAATGCACAAGTAATATTAATCGGTGCAAGAGAGGGAAAAAATACACTAACACAAGAGCTAGGAATCAATGTAGAAAACGAAAGCGAGGATGATCATTCAGCTGACATATTTACTAGGCTGAAAATACGTAAAGATCAAGTTCCAATAAAGCCACTGATACAGGGAAAGTTAGAGTGAATGCGAATTCAATGGTATGAATTAAGCCTCTCCCATGACAATCGGACGTTTGTGTAGAACCTAAATATCCCGCCAAAATGTTACTATTGTAGGCAATTTTGGTTCAGTCGATGGATATGAAGTCCATGTCGTAACGAGACATTCAGACCTGCCCGGTTATCCAGGTCCGGCTGATACGATTTGTGCAAACTGAAGAAGCAAGGCATGTCGTGGGGACGAGAGATTAAATCAGATATAGATTAGAAATAGTTATTCACTATTTTGATACAGTGTCGATATGCATCAAGAATGTTGCCGAAGGCTGGATCTAGCCAATGTCAATGTCGTTGTCATTGGCCAGAAAAATGAAATTTGTTATATGCATTCAGGATATATCGCAGTTCTAACAGAAGGTGAGTATGTGACAGCATCATAAAAGAATGCAAAACATACTTGACTAGTCAAGTTGATAATATATTATGAAATTAGAAATAATATCTCTTCAGTAATCTTTCTTTTTTATTAGTTCTGAAATTGCTGTAACGGAACTCGCTCGGATATATGATTCTACCATTTGTTTCGTAATTTCCTGCGTTCTTGGCTACTCGAGCAGTTCCCATATGCTTTTCGAATACCTCTTTCAGTCTTTCTTTAACTTCTACTTCTGTCATAAATTCGGCTGCAAAGTCAGTCAATTGAGTTCTCATGTCCACGCTCATATAAAATCCTGGTGAATATCATATTTCAGTATTAACAAATTAGATTCTCTATCGTAGGTTATTGGGTTGTCATCTCTTTTAATTTTCATGATATCAATTGATACTGATCAGTCTGAAATTTTTTGCCCAGATAATTAATGGGGTACGGTTTGTCGGGAGGTAGAACCTGTCAAACCCGATGTCTAGTACTTTATGCTGAGGTTAACACTTTATTTTAAACAAATAATATAACCATTGTAGCGTCAGAGGCTTTTCCATTCAATAGCTATCTTTCTTCAATCTAAAGTATGAGTCCCACCAGCGATACACGATTTCTTAAGAAATATGACGAATCAAAAAGTTGCGATTGTAACCGGCGGTAATTCTGGTATTGGGCGGGCAACTGCTATTGCTCTTTCAAGAGAGGGAGCTAGAGTTATAGTAGCCGCACGGCGGGCCGTCGAGGGGGAGGAAACTGTTCGTCTAATCGTAGAAGCTGGAAGCGAAGCCGTCTTTGTGAAAACGGATGTGGCAATTGAGAATGATGGCAGCTCGCTTGTAGAGAAAACAGTTGAAACGTACGGTAGTTAGTAGATGATTCTCCCCGAGCATTATTTAGAAAGCAACCATACTACCTATTACCGATAGAAACTGATACTCTTCCCATCTTCATTACGTTAAAGAAATTCTAATGAGCTAAATAACATATACAGAAAACTTTGAAGAATAAATGTTAATAATGCAAGAACAATCGTAAATACAGCACCTGAATTTGCAATAAATAGACAGAGAAATCTATAGACAGCAGTGTTTGTTAGGTACACCTCAAGTCATACAAAAAGATTGATATTGCGATTCTTGACTCATATATTGAATGGCAAAATGTACAAAATGTGGAGCAGACATCAAATCTGGTGGCTATGATACAGAAGAATTAAAGCTTCCCAATGCTACCTGCTATTTAGTTTCCTGTAAGCAATGTAAGACTGTGCTTGGGATAGTTCAAGAGTAGAGTTGAAAAGTCACATTGGTATGACCTTAAACGGCAATATCATTCGAAGTAATTAGTGATAGCTTTTCATTCCTCGTATCAATAGCGTTTTGCTACTGATTTTGTTAAGATAAATATAGCTAGAGTCAAACTT
>Ga0081455_10006837_pt1 | contig 12151 bp, 13 predicted proteins | sample TabmetS3T2R1_FD_70207 | JGI IMG/M metagenome (GOLD analysis project Ga0081455, IMG submission 70207) | Tabebuia heterophylla rhizosphere microbial communities from the University of Puerto Rico - S3T2R1 | ecosystem: Host-associated > Plants > Roots > Rhizosphere ... | reverse complement strand
CGATTGGGTTGGAAGGTTGGCCGTGTCCTCGTTCGGACACTGTCGACCGCGACTTGACCGAGCCTGACAGGTCGGGAGTATGCGGCGGGCCGGAGCGGCCCAGAGCATGCGCCTCACTGGGGCGTTAATTGGCCCAAACGGCGTTCTTTGAAGGCAAAAACGAGGCGGTTTTCGGCGCGCTTAGCGGCCTTCGGCCAATCAGGCAGCCGAACTGCGTTGGGCTTCCTGGGCCTCACGGCCGCTCTGGACGGCTTGGCGCGCCATGAGGATTGCTCCGTCCAAAGGATCGCTTTGCGGCGCCGAGAGGAAGCTGCTCAGGCGCGAGGGCAGCCAGGGCGTCAGCGGCTCGGCGAGGCCGCCAACGAGACTGATGGCTGAGGCACCGCCAGCTATCAGTCGGTCTATGATTTTCCCCGCGGCATCTGCCGCCTCTTGCACCAGCTGCATCGCCAAGGGGTCCTTGCGCGATGCATATTCAAGGACAAGCGGTGCGAATTCTGCATACTGAGCCGGAGTCGCCCTTGCAGCAAAGGAAACCATTCTGGCCGGGTCACGCCGGTAGCGATCAAGAATAAGCTCGGACAGCTTTGTTCGCTCAGCTCGTCCATCGAAGGTCCAGAGCGTCCGGCGGAGCGCTTCGCGGCCCATCCTTTGGCCGCCCGCTTCATCCGAGATCTCCGCGCCCCATCCACCGACATCGGTGCGCTGCCCGTCGACGATGGCCAATCCACAGGACCCGGTGCCGAGTATCACGATTCCGCCATTGCCGCCCCGATGGGCACCAAGCCAGGCGATATAGGCATCGGTCGACACTGCGGTTGATGCAAAGGAGGTCAGCCCCGCCCGCAACTGCTCGCACGCGCTCTTCAAGCCCGCCCCGGCTAGGCCCAACCCTGCGTGTGTATAGTGAAGAATGCGCTCGTCGCGACCCGCCGCCCGTATGGCAGCCCTACTCGCGGCTCGGATCGACTCTTTGGCCAGATCTAAATCAAGGTGGATATTGGCTGGGCCGCTGCTGCCCTCGCCGAGTAAATTGCCTTCCAAATCCCGGAGGCGCGCCCGGCAAGACGAGGCGCCCCCATCTATTCCGATGAAGAAATACTCAGCCATCGTTTGGTGGTTGAAGGATCAAAGCAGGGTACCTGCATGCGGTTACCAGCCCTGATTCTAAATGTCGAGCCCTAATGAAGAACGAATGACAGTGAATCCAGCGCGGGCAGCAATGTCAGGCCTTTTTGACGCAGTTGTGGCGGCGTTTGGGCTTTAGACGGACAGGCGAAAACCTGTCAGCAGCGGCTACATCCCTGGTTACTCCTTGCCGGCGACCCATGTGTCCAGCACCTCAAAACTATCAGGGTTCAGCGCCACAATATCGGCTCGATATCCGCGGCGGAGACCACCCAGAAGGCTCCCAAGGCCCATGAATTCTGCGGGATTTCGGGACGCGAAGCGGAGGGCATCCTCCAGCGGGACCTCAAGCATATGCACGCAATTGCGGACCGCTGCAGCCATGCTGAGGGCCGAGCCGGCCAACGTGCCATCTAGCCTCGCGCACCGCCCCCCGATGACCTGAATTTTCGCGCCATAGAGTTCGAATGTCGATTGGTGACCGCCGACCGGCGGCATCGCATCGGTTACCAGAATCGGATGGGCCAAACCGCGCAATGCCAGGCGAAGCATGGCGGGATTCACGTGGAATCCATCGACGATCATCCCGAACCAGGCGTTGGACTGCTCTAGAGCAGCGGCAATAGGGCCTGGCTCCCGGCTGGCCAGAGGCCTCATGGCATTGAAGAGATGGGTGAAGCCGCTGAGCCCTTCGGCCATGGCTGCAACGGTCTCCTCGTATGTTGCCATCGAATGCCCGAGGGAAACGCGAACCCCCGACTGGGCAAGCTGACCAATAAAGCCCTTCGGCACGCGCTCGGGAGCCAAGGTCACGAGCAGGGCGCCCTTGCGGGGGCTGCGAAGCATCGTGAGGTCGGCAGGACCGGGTTGCCGCATCAGGCTTGCGTCGTGCACCCCGGCTTTTTCCGGCGACAGAAAGGGACCCTCGAGATGAATGCCGAGGACGCCCGGCTCGGTTTCCGCCAAGGATTGCGCTGCAGCGAAGGCAGCGGTCATCTTTTCAAACGTGTCGGTAATGAAGGTTGGGAGAAGCGCCGTCGTTCCGAACTTACGATGCGCCGCGGCGATCGCGAGGATGGCTTCCGGCGTCGGCGCGTTATTGAATAGGACATTTCCCCCGCCGTTGACTTGCAGATCGATGAATCCAGGGGCGAGCCAAATCTCCGAGGGCAGCTTACGAACCTCAAGACCTCGCGGTAGCTCGGAGCGCGGAACCACGCCGGCGACGCGCGAGCCTTCAACCACGACGGCGGCACCCTTGTGCCTCGTCCAGCCGTCAAAAACATTGTCGGCGGCGATGGCATGGCGCTTCGGTTCGTTCATCGGGTCCGCGTGATCTTCCGCAAATGCCTCGGCTGATCGACGTCGATGCCGCGGTGCTGGGCGAGAGGAATTGCCAACGCGTAGAAGCTCTGGATCAAGCACACGGCGTCGGTATCGGGATAGTCTGGAGCAAGCACTGGCAGTTGGCCGCTCGCCTCGCTGCCATTCGATGTCATGAGGACCGACGCGCCCTTGCGACAAAGATCGGCTGCAAGCTCTGCCAAGTTCGAGGCAGATGCATCCGTAGGCATGAAAATCAGAATTGGATAGCCACTCGAAACCAAAGCGATCGGCCCATGCTGGAATTCGGCGCCGCTGAACGCTTCAGCGTGAATGTGGCAGACTTCCTTCAGCTTCAAGGCGGCCTCCTGCGCGATGGCAAATGTCGGTCCGCGGCCCAACGTGACGAGGCTCTGTGCCGCGGAGAGCGCACCCAGAGCTTGCGTCCAATCCAGTTCGGCCGCTGACGCCAGACGATCCGGCAGGCGATCAAGGGCCGCGGTCATCTCGGGGTCACTGGCCCAAGCTGCAACGAATTTCAGCAAGGCGGCAACCGAGGAAACGAAAGTCTTGGTCGCGGCGACGTTCAGCTCCGGTCCAGCCTCCATTGGCAAGATGAGGTCGCAAGCCGACGCGAGGGGACTACTTGTGTCATTGACCAGAGCCACGGTGACGGCCCCAGAGCCCTTCGCCCAGGCGGCGGACTCAATGAGATCCTCGCTGCGACCGGATTGGGAAATCGCGAGGAATAGTTGACCTTCGAGCCGCAACCCCTTTCGGTAGACTGACATGATGCTTGGGGCGGCGTCGGCGACCGGGACGCCGAGATGCCGCTCGATTAGGTATTTTCCAAAGGTCGCGGCATTGGCCGAGCTGCCGCGCGCACAAGTCACCACGACTCGCGGCGGCGCTCTTGTCAGCAACGTGGCAAGGTCGGCGATGGGGCGGGCCAGCGTCTCCGATTGGCGGCGCACGACGTCAGGCGCTTCGCGAAGCTCGGTTGCCATCAGCCGGCCAGTTTTGCTTTTCGGCGAACTCACAGTAAACGTCTCCTAATATTCGTTCAGCACACTTGCTCCGGCCAAAACCCCGTGCAATTCCTCAGCAACCGGCTGACCGAACGTCCGTCCGCTTTACCCGCCATTTGAATGCTCCAGAGTTCACATGAAGACCGAAGAATCCAGTCCCCGCTACTCAAACATAGATCGTTGGGACCCCGCGGACGTCTTGGAATCTCTGATTGAAGGGCAATTTTCTGCCGTAGCGGCCGTGCGTGCCGCTCTCCCCGCCATCCAATCCGCCGCGGTTGCCATGCAGGCGAGGTTGCGAGAACGAGGCCGGTTGGTTTACGCCGGCGCGGGCACATCGGGGCGCCTCGCGGTTCAGGATGGGGCCGAACTCGCACCCACCTTTGGATGGCCTAGCGACCGGCTGTTGCTGTTGATCGCGGGAGGACAAGACGCACTGTTGCAGTCCGTGGAGGGAGCTGAGGACGACGTTGCCAATGCCCGACAATTGATGGGTCGGCACACAATCAATGAGGACGACGTTGTCGTGGCGGTAGCCGCCAGCGGGACCACGCCCTTCACGCTGGCGTGCTTGCGCGAGGCCCGAACGCGAGGAGCGTTGACCATCGGGATTGCAAACAATCAGGGCAGTCCGATTTTGGAGGAGTCCCACCACCCGATTTTTCTCGACACCGGTCCTGAGCCCATCGCGGGTTCCACACGATTAAAAGCCGGTACGGCACAGAAGATCACGCTCAATGCGCTGTCGTCGCTGCTCATGATCCTGCTCGGGAGAGTCTATCGTGGTCTAATGGTTGACGTCCGAGCTTCGAACGAGAAGCTTGTGCGTCGAAGCGAGGACATGTTGGTCAAGTTGACCGGGTGCAGCCATGACGATGCGCGAAATGCGTTCGCTGCGGCGAGCGGCAGCGTAAAGCTTGCTGTATTGCTGCTCCGTGGCTGCGATCTCGATCTGGCCGAGGATTTGTTGGATCGCGCCGAAGGCAATCTCAGCAAGGCATTGGACCTCATCGAGTCTTCGGGTTCGATGCCGCGTGATGCAGAGGAGGCAGCCAGCCCCGCGCTGCGCCCTGTACGTAAAGGGCAACCAGGACAATAATCGAAAGCCCCATCGTCGCGCGGTGGCGCGGGAGGCCCCATGGATCGAATCGCATGGCTCGGAAATCGCCGATGACCAAGAGAGCTATGGTCTGCCTGCTGCTGGTGGTCGCTTCGGGATCGGTCGCGGCCGAGACGATCCATAAACACGGCAAGACCGTTGCCGCACGTCCTCCTGCCGGAGGAACGAGCAATGGTAAGACGGCCCAGAAGACACCGGCTGCGAATGAGCTGTTTGGCGCTGCGGCCGCGCCGGCTCCACTTGCCGCTCGGGCCATCGGCTCATATGCAAGGGGCTGTCTCGCCGGGGCGGTCGCGCTTCCGATCGACGGACCCGAGTGGCAGGTCATGCGGCTCTCGCGCAACCGAAATTGGGGCCATCCGCGACTGCTTGACTTTATTGAGCGCCTTGCCGCCGACGCGCGCAATCTTGATGGCTGGCCGGGACTTCTCGTCGGCGATATGTCGCAACCGCGCGGCGGACCAATGATCAGCGGCCATTCCAGCCATCAGATCGGACTCGATGTCGATATCTGGCTGACGCCGATGCCCGATCGGGTCCTCACGCCTGAAGAGCGCGAGAACATGCTCGCAGTCTCGGTGCTGAAGGATCCCTTCACGGTTGATCCCGACCAGTGGACGCCGCTGCACACGAGGCTCATCAAGCGTGCGGCTTCATACCCAGAAGTCGATCGCATCTTCGTGCACCCGGCCATCAAGAAGGTGCTTTGCGAGCAGGCTGGGAACGACCGCGCGTGGCTCGCCAAGGTGCGGCCATGGTGGAACCACTACTACCACTTCCATGTGCGTGTTACGTGCCCGCCAGGAGCCGACGGCTGCGAGAGCGAGAAGCCCCTCAGCAGCGACGATGGCTGTGGACAGGAGCTTACCAACTGGTATGCGACGCTTAAGAGGGCGGCGGCCGCGGGAGGCGGGCCGGCATACCCCAAGGCGGGTCAGCCGCGCAAATCCTCGCTTACCATGGCCGGTCTGCCGCCGGAATGCGCCACGGTCCTGACCTCAGGGGGGTTCGAGCCGCCAGTCCCCGGCAATACTGGCATGATGCCGGAACACGTACTCAAGGCTCTCGCCAGCAAAGAATCTGGTCCTCCGCCGCCCAGGCTTGAACCCGCAGCGCTTCGAGCGCTCATTGCGAGTACCGACGCGGGCGTGCCATTGCCCGTCCGCAATCCAATCCGCTGACGTTCGGAGTCTATGCAGACCCGAGGCGTGCACTGCGCCGGGTAAATTTGGCTAATCGTGCCGCAAGAAGCGCCGCCGACTCGGAGGGGACTCATAGGGTCTCTGGGACAGCGACTTCTGAGGCGGCCCACTATAGTACAGCTGGACCCACTCTCTGCGGCTCAACCGGCGCGGCTTCTCGAACTCGCGCGGATCGAAGCGGGAATAAGCCGACTTGGACGGTTTGATCTCCTGCCTACGCAATCCGGAACTCGCCACTCTCGACCTGCCGCCCGGCGCACGTCTCTTCAGTGTGGCCGCGGTTTTCTTATGCGACTTAATCTGCTGCTTGCGTGGTCCGTGACTCGCCACTTTTGTCTCGGGGCTCGGAATATCTCCGTTCAGCACGACCTCGGTGTTCTCGAGACCAGTTTCCTTGACCAGCGCAAACAAGGTGCGGGCGTTTTCGGGCGCAAGCCGCACGCAGCCATGAGAAGCCGGCTTGCCGAGCTTTTTCGTCTCCTCGGTCCCGTGAATGGCGTGTCCCTTCTTCGTGAAGAAGATCGCATGCGGCATCGGCGCGTCGTCCCACTGTTTGCTGTACCAAATCTCATTCATCGAGCGGGCCGTGTAAGTCCCTGAAGGCGTGTCATAGGCGCGCAGACCGGTCGATACTGCCCAGCTGTACCGCTCCACTTTATCGACAAAGACCTTCATCTCCTGCATCGGTTTGTCGACCACGATGAGGATCTTGGACGCGGGTGGCTCGACAGCTTTTGGAATCTGTGCCGGCGGCGCGCTTGGCGGGCTTGCGTCCATCGGAGCGGGCAGAGCGGTGGTGCCCTGTTGGCCGTTGGGAGCGCTAAACGCCTTGCCGCTCGTGTAAGCGCTTGAGCCTGTCTGCGGCGCCGAGCCGCTTACACCCCACCCTGCGGCCGACGTGGCGGGCTCGCCTTGAGCGCCGGGCGCAGTTGGGGTCTCCGCGGCGGCGGGAGACGCGAGCATTGCCAACACGAAAAAGGCGGTCAGCCGCCCGCAAACGGACTTCCGGGCTCGAAAGGAAGCTGAGAGACGCATCGTGCATCCCTGGCTTGCGCAGGCGGTCGCATGCGAACCACAACTGGGGTGCAGAGGCTAATCGGAGCGCCGCGCGATTATTTGTGATGAAGCCTCCCGCCAAGAGGTTACCTCATCCGCTCGCCCAGCGGAGTGGCGGGGTTATCACAGTTCGGCATTTTTCGCCGACTGCACGTTCCAACTATTGCAGCTTGTTGACGGTGATCCCGCGCGGGAAGACTCGAAGCCAACGTGCCGTCCTAACGTCTTCTTTTCCGCTTGGGTCAGAAGTTGAAGCGAGGACTTGCTCAAATGGGTCCGCGTCGCGACAACTTGACGGCTAAAAAAGTCGGCGACTTCCGTGAGCCTCCGAGGAGCGGCCCGATCTTCGATGATTGGAGAAGCTAGGAACTCCTTCCGGGTCCCGATCATTTGAGCGACGAGGGGTGCCTTGGAGGAGCACCATGCCGGGGAATCCCGAGGACTGTCGCGCCTATGCGGAGAGGTGCCGCTGGCTGGCCAGGAATGCTCCCGATGAAACGTGGCGCGAGCACTTCAGCGAGCTTGCCCTAAACTGGGAGAGGCTCGCCGCCGATATCGAAAGCGCCTCGGGCTTTATCCAAACAATGGCAGCCGTTCACTTTCGGCCACGAAAAGCGGCTTGATTTCCCCCGCCATCTCGCAGACGGGGGTTCCTCCTCTGCGCAAGAAACAAGACGCCGGCCGAAGCCGGCGCCCGAAACTGTCCTGGAAACCAATTTCACATAGCCGCTATTGGCACTTGGTCATTCCGGCCATGGCCTTTTTTGCTTCGGCCCTCGAGGAATAGGTGCCCATGATTTTGTACTTTTTCGGACTGGGGTGGAACATCATGACGTGGCACCCGCCGCCTCCCAGTCTAAGCGCAACGTAGTAATCGATGGCGAACGCAGGTGCAGTGAAGGCAAAGATCAACACGGCGGCGATTGCGTATTTCTTCATTGGAAGGTCTCTCCCTGTGGTGGGAGGCCGTTATACCGCAACAAAGCTCGGCCCCCAAGCTTGGGCGCCTCGTTATAACCAGCAATTGCCGGCGGCGGTTGGGTGGGAACCTCGTCATCCAATGCGCGTTCGAATCTCGGGCACTTGGCGCGGTCCCCCCGCGACCCCCCTCGCCAGTCAGCGCCGGTGCCCGCTAGGTGGAGTATCGAGTTTAGGTAGAGTATCGCGTTCGAGAAGCCCGGCCTGCACCCCCGCAGACCGGGCTTCTTGCTTTGCGGGTCCGCCTTCAGACGCGCGCGGTGCCGGACGGGTGTCGCTGAGTCCGGACGGGCGGCGCCCGGAACTTCCGCTAGCGTAAGACGTTTGGCGCAGGCCGCTCGGAAATTTGCCCTTTCGGCGGTCAAACTTGAGGCAACTTTGATGCACTTCTTCTTAGGCACAATCTGCGGCGTGCTGCTCACCGTCTTCGCGGTATTCTTTGCCGACGCCGTGATCTCGGTGACCGCCCCGGCTGGAACCCAGGCCGAAAACATCGTCAATTGGGACGTGGCCGGAAAAAGAATAGCCAGCTCGATCGACGTCATTCGCGAGGATATGCGCCAATTGAGGCGCTGAGCCGCGCTCGCAACCCGCCGCTCTACTTAGTGTCCACCGCGTTTAGCGGGTGGGCATCGGCTTCTCACCGCGATAATCGTAGAAGCCGCGCTTGGTCTTCCGTCCGAGCCACCCGGCCTCGACATATTTCACCAAGAGAGGACACGGGCGGTATTTGGAATCCGCCAGCCCCTCATACAGCACCTGCATGATCGAGAGGCAGGTGTCGAGCCCGATGAAATCGGCGAGCTGCAGCGGCCCCATGGGATGGTGCGCGCCAAGCCGCATGGCGGTGTCGATGGCATCGACCGAGCCCACGCCCTCGTAGAGCGTGTACACCGCCTCGTTGATCATCGGCAGTAGGATGCGGTTGACCATGAAGGCCGGAAAATCCTCCGACACGGCGACCGTCTTGCCGAGCGTCTCCACGAACTCCTTGGTGCGGCCGAAGGTGACGTCCTCAGTGGCGATGCCGCGGATCATCTCCACGAGCTCCATCACCGGCGCCGGATTCATGAAATGCAGCCCGATGAAGCGCTCGGGCCGGTCGGTCGCGGCGGCAAGCCGCGTGATCGAGATCGACGAAGTGTTGGTGGCAACGATGGCGTCGGGCTTGAGGAAGGGACAAAGCGACACGAAGATCTTGCGCTTCACCGTCTCGTCCTCGGTGGCGGCCTCGACCACGAGATCGGCGTCGCCGAAGCCTGCGAGCGTCTCGGCATAAGAGATGCGGGAAAGCGCCTTCTTGCGGTCCTCCTCGCCGATCTTGCCGGAGGCCACCTGGCGGGCGAGGTTCTTGTCGATGGTGACAAGCGCCGCGTCGACCCGCTCCTTGGCGATATCGTGCAGGGCTACGTCGTAGCCGGACAGCGCCACGACATGGGCGATGCCGCTACCCATCTGGCCTGCGCCTATGATGCCGATCTTGCGAATGGGTGCTTCCTCAGGCCCGCGTTGCGAGATTGGTTCGGCGAGGATCGCCGCGCCTTGAGCTATGTCGTCCATCGTCATTCCTCATACCCGCTCTACTCAATAGCCCGCCTTTTTGAGCTCGGCGTCGAGCTCGGGCAGGACCGTGAACAAATCGGCCACCAGGCCGTAATCCGCGACCTGGAAGATGGGTGCGTCGGCATCCTTGTTGATGGCGACGATCACCTTGGAATCCTTCATGCCGGCAAGGTGCTGGATCGCGCCGGAGATGCCGACCGCGATGTAAAGCTCTGGCGCCACGACCTTGCCCGTCTGCCCAACCTGATGGTCGTTCGGCATGTAGCCCGCATCAACGGCGGCGCGCGAAGCGCCGACCGCGGCGCCGAGCCGGTCGGCCAAAGGCTCGAGCAAGGTCTTGAAATTGTCGCCCGACGCCATGCCGCGACCGCCGGAAATAACGATGCGCGCCGCGGTGAGCTCAGGCCGTTCGCTCTGGCTGATCTCCGAGCCCTCGAAACTCGACAGGCCGACCGAAGCAGGCGGCGTAACCGTCTCGATCTTCGCCGAGCCCCCCTCGCCCGCGCTGGCAAACGCCGTGGTGCGCACCGTTCCCACCACGATCTTGTCGGATGTCTCGACCGTCTCAAGCGCGTTCCCGGCATAGATGGGACGCACGAAGGTCGTCGGCGACTTCACCTCGACGATGTCGGAGATCTGCGCCACGTCGAGCAGGGCGGCGACGCGCGGCAGCACGTTCTTGCCCATGGTGGTGGCCGGCGCCAGCAGCGCGGAATAATCCTTCATGAGAGGCTGCACCGCTGCCGCCGCCTCTTCGGCCAGACGCTGCGCGAGATGCGGGGCCTCGGCGAGGAGGACCTTGCGCACGCCGTCGAGCTTGGCAGCCTGTTCGGCAACCGTGCGGCAATCCTGGCCCGCGACGAGAATATCGACATCGGCGCCGAAGGCGCGCGCGGCGGTCAGCGCCTTGGCGGTCGCCGGCGCCAGCGTCTTATTGTCATGCTCGGCCAGCAGGAGGACCGCCATCTAGAGGACTCCCGCCTCGTTCTTCAATTTGTCGACCAGCACGGCGACGCTATCCACCTTGATGCCTGCCTCGCGCGTCTTGGGCTCGGCGACGGAGACCACTTTCAGGCGCGGCGCGATATCGACGCCAAGCGCCTCGGGCGTCGTCTCGTCGATCTGCTTCTTCTTGGCCTTCATGATGTTGGGGAGCGAGGCGTAGCGCGGCTCGTTCAGCCTGAGATCGGTGGTGACCACGGCTGGCTTTGCGAGCATGAGCGTCTCGAGCCCGCCGTCAACCTCGCGCACCACCTTCAGCTTGGCCCCGTTCATCTCGATCTTCGACGCGAAGGTGCCTTGCGGCCAGCCGAGCAGGCCTGCGAGCATCTGGCCCGACTGGTTGCAGTCGTCGTCGATGGCCTGCTTGCCCATGATGACGAGGTCTGGCTTCTCGTTCTCCACCACCCGCTTCAACAGCTTGGCGACCGCGAGCGGTTCTACGCTTTGCTCGGTTTTCACCAGGATGGCGCGATCGGCGCCCATGGCGAGCGCGGTCCTAAGCGTGTCCTGCGCCTTGGCGCTGCCGATCGAAACGGCGACGATCTCGCTCGCCTCGCCGCGCTCCTTGATGCGCACGGCTTCCTCGACGGCGATCTCGTCGAACGGATTCATCGACATCTTGACGTTGGCAAGGTCGATGCCTGAGCCGTCCGACTTGACGCGGACTTTGACGTTGAAATCGACGACCCGTTTCACGGGAACGAGAATCTTCATGCGGCTTTAGTTCCCCGCACGTTTGTAAGCGGCCCCCCAGTCCAAGCTATCTCGCAACTGCGAAATGGCGGCGACCGTACTGCCGGGGATAGCCCAAGTCAATGGTTTCTAGGGATTCCAGGTGGTGTTCAGGCGCCGCCGCGGGTCTTGTCGAACAGCGGTACACCGCGCCGCCGCATGAATAGAATTAATACCGCGCCGGCCGCCAGGCCGCCGACATGCGCCCACCAGGCGACATTTTCCTCGCCTTCGAACAGGAGATTGCCGAATTGCGCGAGGATCCAGATGCCAAGCGCCCAGGCGGCGGTGATCTTGATGGGAATGCGCCATAGCGCAAGGATCCACACCTTAACCTTGGGGTGCAGGATCAGATAGGCGGCGATGACGCCGGCGACCGCCCCGGAGGCTCCGATCAGCGGCAGCTCCGACTGCGGCAACATCCAGGAATGCAGCACGCCGGCGAAGATTCCGCACATCAGGTAGAACATGATGAAGCGAAGGTGCCCCATCGCGTCCTCGATATTGTCGCCGAATACCCACAGGAACAGCATGTTGCCGAGGAGATGGATCCAACTCCCGTGGATGAACATGTAGCTGACGAGAGTGAAGCGCTCGGGCATCGGGAACGCGCCGGTGGCGAAGATCGAGCCGCTGGTCTCGCTGCTTGCCATCAATTTCGCCGGAATGACGGCGAAGGCCGCGGCGTTCTCCTCGTCGAGCGGAATGAACCAGCCGGTCTCGAAGATCGTGTAGATGGCGACGTTGAGCACAATCAACGCCACTGTCACATATTGATAGCGGATCCGCTTCAGCGGATTGGTGTCATGCAGGGGTATGAACACGGAACGATCGTCCCCGTCTCACCGGTTCTTGCCCGGCACCCACGTCACGTCGGACTTCCCCTTGTCGTTGGCGAAACGGGCGGCGACGAACAGGAAATCCGACAGCCGATTGATATAGCGCAGCGCAGGCTCCCCGACTCTCTCGCCCTCTCTTGCCGCAAGCGCCACCATCAACCGCTCGGCGCGGCGCGAAAT
>Ga0081455_10006836_pt1 | contig 12152 bp, 10 predicted proteins | sample TabmetS3T2R1_FD_70207 | JGI IMG/M metagenome (GOLD analysis project Ga0081455, IMG submission 70207) | Tabebuia heterophylla rhizosphere microbial communities from the University of Puerto Rico - S3T2R1 | ecosystem: Host-associated > Plants > Roots > Rhizosphere ... | reverse complement strand
ATGGATGGACGCGCAATGGACGCCAAAGCCCCAAAAGACCTGCACTTCTACGAGCCCAAGAACGGCCATGGCCTGGCGCATGATCCTTTCACCGCGATCATCGCGCCGCGCCCGATCGGCTGGATCTCTTCGCGCGACGCCAAGGGAAACATCAACCTCGCGCCCTACAGTTTTTTCAACGCCTTCTCCTACGTGCCGCTGATCATCGGCTTTTCCTCCACCACCTGGAAGGACAGCGTCCAGAATGTGCAGGAGACCGGCGAGTTCGTCTGGAATCTCGCCACAAAAGACCTGGCGCACCAGATGAACGCCACCGCTGCCCACGTCGCCCGCGACGTCAACGAGTTCGGGATTGCGGGCCTCACCGCCGTGCCGGGCAAGCTCGTCAACGTCCCGCGCGTCGCCGAAAGCCCGGTCGCCTTCGAATGCAAGCTGACCGAGATCATCCAGCTCAAGGGCGCCAATGGCGAGAAGGCGCGGGCCTGGCTGACGCTCGGCGAGATCGTCGCCGTCCATATCGACAAGGCCATGATCAGGGACGGCGTCTACCAGACCGGACTGGCCCACCCCATCGCCCGCGCCGGCCGCAAGGGCGACTATTTCGAGATCAAGCCGGAAAACATGTTCGAGATGATCCGGCCCGACTAATTCTCTCTTCCTCTCCCCGCAAGCGGAGAGAGGTGAAGGAACTCCGGTCCGTCCAAATCTTTATCACTCGGTGTTTCGGAGATTGCCTTGAAGCGCTGGCTTGCAGGATTGGTTCTGCTCGTCTGCCTCACCGGTCCGGCCCTTGCCGGGCTTGATGCGGCATCCATCAATGGTGCGGAATGGAAAGGCAAGGCGCCTTCCAGGGACAGGGTCGACCCCGCGATCGTAAAGATGCAAGTGCTGCTCGACCGCGCCGGCTTCTCGCCCGGCGAGATCGACGGCAAGCTCGGTGAAAATGCCATCAAGGCTTTGCGCGCATTCGCGGAAGCCAAGCGCTTTGCCTTTGACGGGCGGCTGCCGACGGCTGAAATCTGGAATGCGTTGACCGCAACCGGATCGGACCCGGTCATCATCGACTACAAGATCACCGAGAAGGATGTGAAGGGACCGTTCCTGCAAAAGCTTCCGGCGAAGATGGAAGACATGCAGGGCCTGAAGGCGCTGGATTACACCAGTCCGCGCGAAGCGATCGCCGAACGATTTCACATGAGCGAGGCGCTTCTCGAAGCTCTCAACCCCGGCAGGAAGTTCGATGAGGCCGGTCAGTCAGTTGCGGTGGTGAACGTCGTGACGAAAGAGGGCCGGCCGAGTGTTGCGCGCGTCGAGGTCGACAAGGTCAGGCAGACGGTGAAAGCCCTCGGCAACTCCGGGGAGGTTATCGCATTCTTTCCGGCTACCGTGGGCAGCAAGGAAAAACCCACGCCCAGCGGCGCGCTCAAGATCACTTCGATCGATGCCAACCCGCACTATGGTTACAACCCCGACTACAAGTTCAAGGGGGTCAGGACGAAGCGGGCTTTCGAGATCAACCCCGGCCCAAACAATCCAGCCGGTACCTGGTGGATCGGGCTTTCAGCGGAGGGCTACGGCATTCACGGCACGCCGAATCCATCCAAGATCAGCAAGGCGGAATCGCATGGCTGTGTGCGGCTGACCAACTGGGACGCCGCCCGTCTGGCGAAGCTCGTCAAGAAGGGCACCGAAGTCGCGTTCACCGACCAGCCCGCGGCGAGCCGGAAGTAAGGCGTGCTCGCACCTGATAGTGTGAAGCGACATCGCCCGATCCAAAGTCGCTGCCAGCGGCACTTTCCGGAACGAAATCCGTCACTTGCCGTTAACAAACAGCCGTCCGGCCGTGTCAATTTCGCTGCATTTTCCAAACGAAGTGTTTCACCCGGGGCGGGCAGTTTCCGTTAGAATTCCCGCCATCTGCGCCGAACCATGAGGTATCAGCCATGAGCTTTCGCCGCGACTACATCACCAAGCCGATCTTCTCGTTCGCCCGCGGCGTGCTGCCGCCGATGTCCGATACCGAGCGCGAGGCGCTGGAGGCGGGCGATGTCTGGTGGGATGCCGATCTCTTCACCGGCGACCCCGATTGGTCAAAGCTGCTCGCCAACGCGCCAGCCACGCTGACCGATGAGGAGAAAGCGTTCCTCAATGGCCCGGTCGACGAGCTCTGCGCCATGCTCGACGACTGGAAGATCAATTGGGAATGGCGCGATTTGCCGCCGGAAGCCTGGGAGTTCATCAAGCGCCACAAATTCTTCGGCATGATCATTCCGAAGGAATTCGGCGGGCTCGGCTTCTCGCCCTATGCGCATTCCGAAGTGGTGCGCAAATTGTCCTCGCGCTCGCTCGCGGCGGCCGTCACCGTGATGGTGCCGAACTCGCTCGGGCCCGGCGAACTGTTGATGCGCTTCGGCACGAAAGAACAGCAGGACCGCTGGCTGCCGCGCCTCGCCGACGGCCGCGACATTCCCTGCTTCGGCCTGACCAGCCCGGAAGCCGGCTCCGACGCCGCCTCGATGATCGACACCGGCGTGATCTGCAAGGGCACGTTCGAAGGCAGCGAGGTGATCGGCCTCAAGCTGAACTGGCACAAGCGTTACATCACGCTCGGCCCCGTCGCGACGCTGCTTGGCCTCGCCTTCAAGGCCTATGACCCCGATCATCTCGTGGGAAGCGAGGAGGACCTCGGCATCACCGTCGCGCTGATCCCGACGCATCTGCCGGGCGTCAAGATCGGCCACCGGCACCTGCCGGCGATGCAGGTGTTCCAGAACGGCCCGAACTGGGGCCACGACGTCTTCGTCCCCCTCGACTACATCATCGGTGGTGAGGGGCGGCTGGGCCAGGGCTGGAAGATGCTGATGACGGCGCTCGCCGCCGGCCGCGGCATTTCGCTGCCGTCACTGTCCGCGGCAGGCGCTGCCTACGCCGCCCGCACCACCGGCGCCTACGCCCGCATCCGCGAGCAGTTCGGCATTTCCATTTCCAAATTCGAAGGCATCGAGGAGCCGCTCGCCCGCATCGCCGGCACAGCCTATCTGGTCGACGCCGCGCGGCGGCTGACCTGCGCGGCGCTCAACCAGGGCCATCATCCCGCAGTCATCTCGGGCATCATGAAGCTGCACGCCACCGAGCGCATGCGCATCGTGATCGACGACGCCATGGACATTCACGGTGGCAAGGCCGTGATCGACGGCCCGCAGAACTACATGGGCAGCCTCTATCGCGCAGTGCCGGTCGGCATCACGGTCGAGGGCGCCAACATCCTGACCCGCAATCTCATCGTGTTCGGGCAGGGCGCGATTCGCGCGCATCCCTATCTGCTCGCCGAGATGAACGCGCTGCGCGACGAGGATCGCACGCGCGGGTTGGAAGCCTTCGACAAGGCGCTCTGGAGCCATGTCGGCCACAGCATCAAGACGCTGTTCCGCGCCTGGGGTCGCAGCTGGAGCGGCGGCATTTTTGCGCCTGCGCCGGAGGCGGGGCTGGCGAGGCGGTTCTATCGCCAGCTCTCGCGCTACTCCTCGGCCTTTGCACTCACCGCCGACATGGCGCTCCTCACGCTTGGCGGCGCGCTGAAGCGCAAGGAAATGCTGTCGGCGCGGCTCGGCGATATCCTCTCCGAACTCTATCTGCTTTCCGCCGCGCTGAAGCGCTGGGAAGAGGAGGGTCGCCAGCATGCCGATTTCCCGGCACTCGAATGGTGCATGGCGAACGGCTTCAAGACCATCGAAAATCGCCTCGCCGAAATCCTCGGCAACCTGCCCAACCGTTTCGTCGCCGTGATCCTGAAATTTTTCTTGCAGCCGATCGGCGCCCGCGTGCTCGGGCCGACCGACCGCGTGGTGCACGAATGCGCTCAGCTTATCCTCGAGCCGTCCGCGGCGCGCGACCGGCTGACGGCCGATCTGTCGCATGTCGATGACGACCGCGGCGTAGCGCGGCTGGAAAACGCGTTCCGGCTATACACAGCTTCCGAGGACATCCGCAAGCGATTGCATGCCGCGCATATCCACGACTGGAAGGAAGGCGTAAAAAAGGGCGTCATCACCGAGGCTGAAGGCGAGAAGATTGCAGCCGCGCATGACGCCGTCATGAAGGTGATCGAGGTCGACGATTTCGCGCCGGAAGCGCTGTCGCCGATTTACAAGAAGAGCGCCGACGTGCATCAATTCTTCCAGGAACTGGGTGAGCAGAGGGCGGCGAGCTGATGGCGCGACCGGTTTTTATTATCGACGGCAGCCGGACGCCGTTCATCAAGGCGCGCTCAGGTCCCGGACCCTTCACTCCTGTCGATCTCGCCGTGCAATGCGGCCGGCCGCTGCTGGCGCGCCAGCCCTTTGCGCCCACGGCGTTCGACCAGGTGATTTTGGGCTGCGTCAATGTCATTGCCGATGAGATGAACCCGGCGCGCGTCGCGGCGTTGCGGCTCGGCATGGGCGAGAGGATGGTTGCCTTCACTGTGCAGATCAATTGCGGAAGCGGCATGCAGTCGATCGACACGGCCTACCGCTATATCCGCGAAGGTGTCTCCGATCTCATCCTGGCGGGCGGCGCCGAAGCGCTGAGCCACGCACCGCTGGTCTGGCCGCAGGCCGGCGTGCGCTGGTTTGCCGGGCTTGCAGGCGCAAGGGGCCTTGGCGCAAAAATCATGGCGGCGCTGAAAGCAAAACCGTCCTATTTCAAGCCGATCATCGGGCTCGAGCGCGGCCTCACCGATCCCATCACCGAGCTCAACATGGGACAGACGGCCGAGGTGGTCGGCCAGCTCTTCGGCATCACCCGCGAGCAGTCGGATATTTACGCAGCCGAAAGCCACAAGCGGCTGGCGCACGCGCAGGCCGAAGGATTCTTGAAGGGCGAGCTCGAAATCGCCTTCTCCCGCGAAGGCAAATTCTATGACCACGACGACGGCGTGCGGCCTGACTCGACGCCGGAGTCGCTGGCAAAACTGAAACCGGTGTTCGAGCGGCCATGGGGCCAGGTCACCGCCGGCAATTCCTCGCAGATCACCGACGGTGCATCCTGGGTGATCCTCGCCTCAGAAGAAGCGGTGGTGAAGCACGGGCTGACGCCGAAGGCGGCCATCATCGACAGCCAGTGGTCGGCGCTCGATCCCTCCATCATGGGTCTCGGTCCGGTGCTGTCGGCGACCGCGCTGTTGAAGCGCAATGATATCACCCTGCAGGACGTCGAGACCTGGGAGTTGAACGAAGCTTTTGCCACGCAAGTGCTGGGCTGCCTCGCCGCCTGGAACGACGACAAATTCTGCAAGGAAGTGCTCGGCCTCGATGCTGCTGCGGGCGAGATCGACCGCGCCAAGCTCAATGTCGATGGCGGGGCGATCAGCCTCGGCCATCCCGTCGGCACTTCCGGCAACCGTATCGTGCTGCATCTCGTCAACGCCATGAAGCGGCTGGGTACGCGCCGCGGCATCGCCACCGAATGCATCGGTGGCGGGCAGGGTGGCGCCATGCTGATCGAGATGGTGTGACCATGGCCGAAAAGATCATGGACGTCCTCGGCGAACGCGTGCTCGAACTCGGGCCCAAACCCGATCCCGGCCGGCCCTATCACGATTTCCGGCTCACCCGCGATGCCGACGGCGTCGCCTGGCTGCTGTTCGACCGCGCCGACAGTAGTGCCAACACGCTCTCCACCGGGATGATCGAGGGGCTCGACCGCGTGCTCACCGAGCTCGAGACCAATCGCCCGACCGGCCTTGTCATCCGCTCGGCCAAGACTTCCGGCTTCATCGCCGGCGCCGACGTCAATGAATTCCGCGGCGCCAGCGATCCCAAACAGGTCGAGACCGCGATCGGTCGCGCGCATGCCGTGATCGATCGCCTGGAGGGCTTGCGGATTCCGACCGTCGCGGTCGTCCACGGCTTTTGTCTCGGCGGCGGTCTCGAGGTCGCGCTCGCGTGCCAGATGCGGATCGCTATCTCGGATGCGCGCTTCGGCTTCCCCGAGGTGATGCTGGGTCTGCATCCGGGCCTGGGCGGCACCGCGCGCTTCACCGAGCTCGTCAACCCGATGCAGGCGATGACGCTGATGCTGACGGGCCGCACCATCGACGCACGGCGCGCGAAATCGCTCGGCCTCGTCGATGCCGTCTGCGAGGAGCGCCACGTCCGCAATGCGGTAAGGGACGCGATGTCAGGCAAGCTCAAGCGTGCCAAAAAGAGCCCGCTGGTGACGCTGCTCAATCTCGGTCCCGTCCGCAGCCTGCTCGCCAACCGCATGCGCGCCGAAGCGGAGAAGGTTGCGCCGCACGAGCATTATCCCGCGCCCGATGCGCTGATCGATCTTTGGGAGCGTCACGGCGGCGACAAGGCCGCGATGCTGGCGGCAGAGAAGACATCGTTCGCCTACCTGATGGTGGCGCCGACGGCGCAGAACCTGATCCGCGTCTTCTTCCTGCGCGAGCAGATGAAGAAGCTCGCCGGTTCCGGCAACAAGATCGAGCATGTCCATGTCATCGGCGCCGGCGCCATGGGCGGCGACATCGCGGCCTGGTGCGCCGGACAGGATTTGCGCGTCACGCTCGCCGACATGAAGGCCGAGCCGATCGCAGGCGCGATGAAGCGCGCCGCCGATCTTTTCGGGAAAATTTTGCGCAAGCGCACCGCGTCGCGCGACGCGCTCGACCGCCTGATCCCCGACATGGTGGGCGAAGGCGTGCGCGGCGCCGATCTCATCATCGAGGCAGTGCCGGAAAAGCTCGAGCTGAAGCAGAAGGTCTATGCCTCGATCGAGCCGAAGATGAAGCCGGGCGCGATCCTTGCGACCAACACGTCAAGCATTCCGCTGCAGGACCTTCGCACCACGCTGCAAAAGCCGGAGCGGCTGCTCGGGCTGCACTTCTTCAACCCGGTCTCGCGGCTGCAGCTCGTTGAAGTGGTCAGCCATGACGGCACCGACGCCAAGCTCCACAAGGAAGCGCTCGCCTTTGTCGGCGCCATCGACCGCCTGCCGCTGCCGGTGAAGAGCTCGCCCGGCTTCCTCGTCAACCGCGCGCTGACGCCCTACATGCTGGAGGCGATGGTGATGCTGGACGAGGACATCGACCAGACCGTCATTGACGCCGCCGCAAAGAAATTCGGCATGCCGATGGGGCCCATCGAATTGGCCGATCAGGTCGGTCTCGACATCTGTCTTGATGTCGGTGACATGTTGCGCACGAAATTCGGCGATGCGCTGCCGCCGACGCCGGCCTGGCTCCGCGAAAAAGTCGCGAAGGGCGAGCTCGGCCGCAAGACCGGCAAGGGCTTCTACCACTGGAAGGGCGGCAAGGCCGAAAAGCTGCCGGGTCCGCCAGCGCCTGGCGCGCAGTCGATGGAGCCGACGCCGGAAATGATCGATCGCCTGGTGCTGCCGATGTCGAACATCTGTGTCGCCTGCCTGCGCGAAGGCATCGTTGACAATGCCGACGTGGTCGACGGCGCCATGATCTTCGGCACCGGCTATGCGCCGTTTCGCGGCGGACCGCTCAACTACGCCCGTACCCGCGGGCCGGAGAACGTCGCCTCGACCTTGCGCGCCCTGGCGCAGAAATTCGGCGACCGCTTTACGCCCGATTCCGGCTGGGAGACTTTCAAGTGACGGAAACCCATGTGCATGCGCCTGCGAATGACGAGACCGGGCCGCGCGGCGATCTCTGCACGCGGACGCTGGCCATGCCGGCCGATACCAACCAGAATGGCGACATCTTTGGCGGCTGGCTGCTCAGCCAGATGGACATCGGCGGCGGCATATTCGCCTCGAAGATCACCAAGACCCGCAACGTGACGGTCGCGATCGACGCGATGAACTTTCGCAAGCCCGTCTATGTCGGCGACCTCGTCTCGGTGCACGCCAACCTTGTGCGCGTCGGGCGCACTTCCATCACGGTGCATCTCGAGGCCTGGGTGATCAGGCGCAAGGAGATCAAGCCGATCCTGGTGACCGACGGCAATTTTACTTACGTCTCGATTGACGAGCAGGGCCGTCCGCAGCCGATCGCTCGCGACGGTGCGCCGGTTTCCGCCTGACTCGCCGGCGAGCCAACAGAAGGAGGCGCAGCGATGAATCCGAACAAGGCATTGTGGGAGAAAGGCGACTTTACGCGCATCGCAGCTTGTATGCGCGAGAGTGGCGAAGCGCTGGTCAAGAGCCTCGGCATTACCAAGGGCCTCAAGGTGCTCGATCTCGGATGCGGCGATGGCACCACGGCATTGCCGGAAGCGAAACTCGGCGCCGATGTGCTCGGCGTCGATATCGCCAGCAATCTGGTCGCGGCCGGCAACCGCCGCGCCGAGGAGCAAAACCTTGCCAATTGCAAGTTCAGGGAAGGCGACGCTTCCAACCTCAGCGATCTGAAGGACCAGACCTTCGATCTCGTGGTGAGCATTTTTGGCGCGATGTTCGCGCCAAAGCCGTTCGACGTCGCCAAGGAAATGGTGCGCGTGACGCGGCCGGGCGGGCGCATCGTCATGGGCAACTGGATTCCAGGCGATCCCACTTTGGTCGCGCAAATCCTCAAGATCAGCTCCGCCTACTCGCCGCCGCCGCCCGAAGGCTTTGTCAGCCCCATGACATGGGGCGTCGAGAGCAATGTGGTCGAGCGGTTTGGTGCGGCGGGGGTGCCGAAGGAAAGGCTCTCGTTCGCGCGCGATACCTACACGTTCAATTATTCGGACACGCCCGCCAACTTCGTCGCCGAGTTCAGGCGATACTACGGCCCGACCATGAATGCGTTCGACGCGGCGGAGAAGAACGGCAAGGCTGCCGAGCTGCAGAAGGAGCTGGAAGCCCTGTTCGACAGCCAGAACAAGAGTGGCAGCAAGACCGCCACGTCCATTCCCGCCACGTTCCTGCGCGTGACCGTGGCGCGCTGAAACCTGCGAATGTTTCGGCAAAAAGCAAGGAGCGCGATGACGGAAGTCATGCGCTCCTTATGGCGGCTGGTTTGTAGGGTGGGTTAGCGAAGCATAACCCACCGCCCAAGAACGAAGATGGTGGGTTACGCCTTTGGCTAACCCACCGTACAGGTTCAACTCAGATGCAGCGGCGGCGATAGCCGTAGCGGTCGATGAAGGTGCCGTCGCGCGGATCGAAGGTCGGCGAGCGGGTGCAGGCGGGACCTGCGACGTAGCGCGGCGGAGGCGGGGGCGGCGCAGCGCAATAGGCCGGATCGACCAGCACATAGGAGCCATCAGCGCGCGGCAGGTAGCAGCCGTTCTGATAGTAGTAGTAGCCACCGGGCCGGGGATCGCCCTGGGACGCTACGGCCGCGCCGGTTGTCGCGCCAAGCACCGCGCCAACCGCAGCTCCGCGGCCGCCGCCAAGCGCGCCGCCGAGGATCGCCCCGGCCGCACCGCCGAAGATGGCGCCGCCAAGCGCATCCTGCGCCGCCGCCTGCTTTGGCGGAATCAGGGTCGCCAACGCAAGCAGGGCTATGAGAGCCAATCTTGTCATTCTCGGTTTCTCCGGTGAGGTGATGCTTCCTAGCACGATTCGCAGGTTCGGCTGGCACAGGTCAAGCCCGCCTTCAGGCGAAGATTGCGCCAAAAGCCATCATTTTGAGCCGTTTTGCTGGCAGGGCCGGCCAAGGCTGCCGATGGTAAGACCACCGCGCGGCCCGCCTGCACTAGGCAGGCCGCGGGAAGCCGCCGGCTTCCGCTCAGAGCTTCGTCGCCGCGCGCGACAAGAGCTTCCAGTCCGAGCCCTGCTTCTGCCAGTTCATCAGGATGTGCAGGTTCTGCGGGGTCTTCTTGCCGTCGGTGAATTCCTGCTCGCCGACGAAATTGAAGCGCACGATCGCAACCGGGCCGACGATCCGGACCGTGGGATCCTTGTAGTCAAGCGACGTCCATTTGTAATTTGCCTTGGCAATGCCGTCGAGAAGCGCCGCCTTGGTGTCGACCTTGGCGTTGGAGTGGCTGTAGCTGAGTTCCTCCGCACAGAGCGAGGCGATCACCTCGGGATTGCCGGCCGCTTGTGCCGCGCGGAAGGTCTCGACATTTTTCAAGACCGCATCCTCGTCCGCGCCGGCAAAGGCCGGCAATGCGGTCAGAAGTCCAAGCGCGAGTGCGGGCAAGGCGAACTGACGGCGATCGATTTGCATGGTTTCCTCCCTTGTTGTCGTGCAGGGTTGTTGTTCGCACAGTCTCTCAGCCGCTTTTTCGTTTGTCGAGCAGGGCGGCTCGTTCATCGTGAAATGATTTTCGATCATTTTTGCGGCTGCGAACGAGGCAACCTGCCTTAACCAGCTTTGCGGTTTTGCTGGTCCGGGCGGTTGCGCCATGCATCTGGCGCGTTGACCGCACCGCCAAACGGCCGCACCATGTCAGCCCTTACGGGAACTTTGCGCCTTGGCCGGACTGTCGCATCGCCAGACTGAGATCCTCAACATCGCCCGCGCCTTCGGCCGGGTGATGGTGGAAGACCTCGCGCGGCGTTTTGAGGTGTCGGCGCAGACCATCCGCAAAGACCTCAACGACCTCTGCGACCAGCGCTCGCTGACCCGCATCCATGGCGGTGCGATCATCGCCTCCGGCGTGGAAAACCTCGCCTATGAGGCGCGCCGCTTCGTCGCCGCCGACGAGAAGAAGGCGATCGGGGCTGCCGCCGCCGCGCGTATCCCCAACGGCTGCTCGCTCTTCATCAATATCGGCACCACGACGGAAGAGGTTGCCACCGCGCTGACCTCGCACGAGGATCTGCTCGTCATCACCAACAACCTCAATGTCGCGATGCTGCTCTACCGCCACCCGCGCATCGAAGTGATTGTGGCCGGGGGAGCGGTGCGCCGTGCCGACGGCGCCGTGGTCGGCTCCACCGCCACGCAGCTGATCAGCCAATTCAAGGTCGACTACGCCATCATCGGCGCGTCTGCGATCGACGAGGAAGGCGCACTGCTCGATTTCGACTATCGCGAGGTGCAGGCGGCGCAGGCGATCATCGCCAATGCGCGCAGCGTCATGCTGGTGGCCGACTCCACAAAACTTCGTCGCAGCGCAGCCGTCCGCATCGCTCACCTCTCGCAGATCCAGACTTTTGTGACGGACTCCCCGCTGCCTGCGGGGCTTGCGAGCATCTGTCAGCACCGCGGCATCGAGGTCGTGGTGGCCATGGACAAGCTCGCGTCCGACATCGACGACACCGCGGCCGAGCCCGTGCCGCCGGCGCTAAGGAGCGTGTAGGACTTCGCCGGCTCGTGCCGCTGCTCCGGCGGCGATCCCTTAAAACTTTAGCAAGTCCTTTTCAGGAACCTTTCGACGCCCTAGCTAGACAATGGCATGCACCTCAAATGACGCGACACTGCCATGAGCAACAGCATTCCGACGGGAAAAACCTATCTTCTCTTCATGCTCAAGTGGTATGCGATCGTTTTCGTCGCCTTCCTGCTTTGCGTCGCGTTGTTCATGGCCAATCAGCCAATACTCGGCTGCTTCGTGATCCTCGCATGCATCTATCTCGTCTCGCGAGATGTCCGCGAGCTGAGTCGAAGGGCGAAGCGGGGCGTTCGTCGAACTTACGACCCGTCGACCACATTGCCTGAGCTGAGGGTTCGTCAGCGCGAGGAAGGCTAGCTCTTTGTCACCGGCGTCATTTCCGTGGACCGGCGTGGCCATGTCGGGGTTTCCCGGTTTCCAAATCCCAACTTTCGCTTGCTTTCGTTTTTCGTTGTGCTCTACTCCAAAACGAAAGCCAAATCGCCAAAAGCGAATAAGGCGATTGCCGGGGAAGCGTTCGTTGGATCGGGTATACGACCTCGCCATTGTCGGAGGCGGAGTGAATGGCTGCGGCATCGCGCGCGATGCGGCGGGCCGGGGAAACTCTGTTTTTCTCTGTGAAATGAATGACTTGGCGAGCGGGACGTCGTCCTGGTCAACCAAGCTCGTGCATGGCGGCCTACGCTATCTCGAATATTACGAGTTTCGCCTGGTCCGCGAGGCCCTGATCGAGCGCGAAATCCTCTGGCAGATCGCGCCCCACATAATCCGTCCCCTGCGTTTCGTTTTGCCGCACCACGCAGGCCTTCGTCCGGCCTGGCTGCTCCGCCTCGGGTTGTTCCTCTACGACCATATCGGCGGCCGCCATCTGCTGCCGCCGACGCGCTCGGTGGATCTGGCGACGGACGCGGTCGGCAAGCCGCTGATATCAGG
>Ga0081455_10006835_pt1 | contig 12155 bp, 14 predicted proteins | sample TabmetS3T2R1_FD_70207 | JGI IMG/M metagenome (GOLD analysis project Ga0081455, IMG submission 70207) | Tabebuia heterophylla rhizosphere microbial communities from the University of Puerto Rico - S3T2R1 | ecosystem: Host-associated > Plants > Roots > Rhizosphere ... | reverse complement strand
CCGACTCCCTGGACGCCGTCGTCTCCGCCGACGACATCGATTCGCGGCTGGACGCCGTCCTGCTGGCCGACGCACTCGGGGCCCTGAGCCCGGCGCATCGGACGGTGCTCGTCGAGTGCTATTACCGCGGCAAAACGGCCCGCGAGGTGGCGGCCGAACGCGGGCTGCCGGCCGGCACGGTCCGCTCGCGCCTGCACTACGCGCTGCGGGCGTTGGGGCTGGCCCTGGCCGAGCGCGGGGTGAGCCAGCCATGACCTGCGAGATGCGCGACTACGTCGCCGCATACGTCCTGGATGCCCTCGAACCGGATGAATCGGCCCGCCTGCAACGCCACCTGGCCACCTGCGCGATCTGCCAGGCCGAGCTGGCCAACGTGGAGTGGATCCCCAAGCTGCTGCCGCTGATCGAGCTGGACGACCTCGAGCGTCTGGAGAGCGCGGCGCCCGAGCCGGAGCCCGCTGCGCCGCCGCCCGCCCTGCTCGACCGGCTGATCGCCGACGCCGCGCACGAGATGCGGGGCCCGCGCGGACGGCGGACCGCCGCCCTGGTCGGGGCGGCCGCGCTGCTGCTGGGCGCCGGCGGGCTGGCCGCGGTGAGCGACCTTCCGTCGAGCTCGAGCGCCCACCGCGCTCCTCCGGGGGCGACGGCGGAGGCGACCGACCCGCAAACCCACGTCAGCGCCCGGGTCACGGTGTCCGGGCGCAGCTGGGGAACGCAGCTGGGCCTGACGATCAAGGGCGCCTACCCGGGCGGTACCTGCTCGCTGCTCGCCCGCTCCGACGACGGCCGCACGGACACCGCCGCGACCTGGGTCGCGGCGGCGGACGGTACGGCCCACGTGCCGGGCGCGACCGCGATCCCGGCCGGCCACCTCACCGAACTGGACGTCGTGACCGTGAACGGGCATCAGCTCGTGCGGATCGTCCTGCCCCACTGAAAAGGAGAATCCAGATGAATCGCACGATGCAAGCCCTGGTGGGACTCGGCAGCGCCGGCCTGCTCGCCCTGACGGCGTGCAGCTCGTCCGGCGGCTCCAAGGCCGACACCGGCCAGCCGAGCGGCGGGGGCGGCATGACGGTGAACGTCGGCAACGTCTCCGGCACAGGTGACGTGCTGACCGACGCGCAGGGCCGCACGCTCTACGCGAGTGACGAGGAGGCGAGCGGCAAGATCCTGTGCGACACCAAGGCCTGCCTCACGTTCTGGCAGCCGCTACTGGTGACCGACGGCCAGCCGACCGGGCCCTCGTCGATCACGGCGAAGCTCTCCACGGTCGCCCGTCCGGACGGCACGATGCAGGTCGCGCTGAACGGGGCACCGCTGTACTCGTTCACTGAGGACCACTCGTCCGGCGACGCCAAGGGCAACAACTTCTCGGACAACTTCGGCAGCCAGTCGTTCACCTGGCACGTCGCGACGCCGGCCGGCATCGCGTCGCAGGGACCGGGGCAGGCCTCGTCGCCCGCGGCGCCGTCGTACTCGTACCCCAACGGTGGCGGTGGCGGCGGCTACTGATGTCCATTCGGTCGTTACCTCGATGGGCCATGCCCGCGGTCTTGTGGGTCCTGCGGGTCGTCACGGCCGCGATGCTGGCGGTCGACGCCTACCTCCATGTCGACCAGGCGTTCCGCTACGAACCGAACAGGGACAACGGCATCAGCCAGGGCGACCTGTTCCGCATCGAGGCCGGCGCGGCGTCGTTCGCCGCGCTGGCCGTCCTGGTGCTGACGTGGCGGACGGCCTGGGCGCTGGTCGGGTGGGCGGTGGCGATCTTGGTCGCGGCCTCGGCCTTCGGGGCCGTGATGATCTACACGCACTACGACGTCGGACCGCTCGGCCCGTTGCCGGACATGTACGAACCGTTCTGGTACACCGAGAAGACGCAGGCGGCCACCGCCGAAGGGATCGCGACCGGCGCGGCCGTCATCGGATTCGTGCTCACCGCGGTGCCGGCCTGGATCGGCCGTCGTCGCCGGGCGGTGTCCCGCGACGACTCGGGCGCCGGTCGGGTGCCTGACCAGGTGGGCGGACGGGCGAGGTGACCGTCGCGCTCAGCGCTCGGCGGGCAACGTCCCTGGATGGGCCAGGTCGTCGCCGCGATGCACGACCCGGTTGGCTTCGTCGACGAACACGACCTTCGGCTCGTACGCCTTGGCCTCGAGGTCGGGCAACATCGCGTAACTGATGATGATGACGAGGTCGTCGGTGTGCACCAGGTGCGCGGCCGCGCCGTTGATGCCGATCACGCCGCTGCCCCGCTCACCCTCGATCACGTAGGTCTCCAGGCGGGCGCCGTTGGTCACGTCGACCACGGCGACCTGCTCGCCGGGCAGCAGGTCGGCGGCGTCCATCAGGTCGGCGTCGATGGTGATCGAGCCGACGTAGTGCAGATCCGCCTGGGTCACGGTCGCCCGGTGGATCTTGCTCTTGAGCATCGTCCGGTACACGCGTTGAGGGTAAGTCGGCGCAATACCGCCCAGCCATGGGAGATTCGTCACCGCCCTGGCAAAGTTTGTCTAGACCACCTGACTGGGTTGCCCCTAGGGTGCTGACTCGCACGCTTCGGCCCGCTGTGCGAGGAGATGTCCCATGCGAATCCGTCCGGTACTGGCTAGTGCCACTGCCTTAGCGCTCGTGGCAATCGGGGTGCAGGCCACCGCGTCGGCCGCGCCGCCCCCTACCGATCCGATCAAGACCGGCCTGGCCCAGATGACGCTCGAGCAGAAGGTCGGCCAGCTGTTCGCCACCTACGTCTACGGCGACTCGGCCACCGCGCCCAGCGCCGCCGACGCCGCCCAGAACCGGGCCGCGTACGGCGTCGACACGGCGGCCGAGGTAGTCGCCAAGTTCCACCTCGGCAGCGTCATCTACTTCACCTGGAGCGACAACCTCAACAACCCCACACAGATCGCGACGCTGTCCAACGGGCTGCAGCAGGCGGCCGTCGACAGCGACGGCACCCCGTTGCTGATCAGCACCGACCAGGAGGGCGGCAACGTCACCCGCATCGGCGCACCGCTGGCCGTGTCGCCCGGCAACATGGCGCTCGGCGCGACCTTCTCGCCGCTCGACTCGTACAACATGTCGCGGGCGACCGGCCAGCAGCTCAAGGCGCTGGGCATCACGGTCGACGACGCTCCGGTGGTGGACGTGAACACCAACGCGGCCAACACCGCCGACGGCCCACGCTCGTTCGGCGACAAGGCGATCCCCGTGGCGGCTATGGCGGCGTCGTCCGTGCTGGGCCTCCAGTCGGCTCACGTCGGCGCGACGGCCAAGCACTTCCCCGGCCTGGGCAGCACGAGCGTCAACACCGACAACGGCATCGCGATCACCGACGAAACGCGCGCTCAGTTCGAGCGCAACGACCTGCCGCCGTTTCGCGCCGCGATCGCCGCGGGCACGGACGAGATCATGGCCGCGCACATCGTCGCGCCGGCGCTCGACCCGTCCGGGGCGCCGGCCAGCCTGTCCAAGCCGATCGTCACCGACCTGCTGCGCGGCCAGCTGCACTACGACGGCGTGGTCATCACCGACGCGCTGAGCGCCGCCGCGCTGCAGAACGTCGACCCGGCCGAGCGGGCCGTCGAGGCGATCGAGGCCGGCGACGACCAGCTGCTGATGCCGGCGAGCCTGCCCGACGCGTACAACGCCGTGCTCGACGCCGTGCACAGCGGTCGCATCACCGAGGCGCGCGTCGACCAGTCGGTGACCCGGCTGCTGAAGCTCAAGCAGAAGCTGGGCCTGCTCGACAACGCGCAGGTGGACGCCTCGAAGGCGGCATCGAGCGTCGGCACCCCGGAGCAGAACGCGGCCGCCGCCAAGTCGGCCGCCGATTCGATCACGCTTTTGCGCAACAACTCGCACGTCTTGCCGTTCGCCGCGGACACGGGCAAGAAGGTGCTGGTGACCGGTTGGGGCCTCGGCACCACCCAGACGTTGACCGCGTCGATCGCGACCAAGGGCGTGACGACCCAGCGCGTCTACACCGGTTCGGCGCCCAGCGCGGTGCTGATCGCCTCGGCCGTCACGGCGGCTAACGCCAGCGACGCGGTGGTCGTGACGACCGACAACGCCTGGGGTGACGCCGGGCAGCAGGCGCTGGTCAAGGCACTGCTCGCGACCGGCAAGCCGGTGGCCGTAGTGGCGCTGGGCGGCCCGTACGACCTGGCCTACTTCGACACGGCGCCGACCTACGTCGCCGCCTATGGTTATCAGCCGGCCACACTGGATCGGTTGGTCGCGGTGCTGTTCGGCGCCCAGCCCGGGGGCCACTTGCCAGTGAGCATCCAGGGCGTCGCACCCTACGGAGCCGGACTGCGCTACTAGCGCAGCCCGGGCAAGGGTTGTCCGCGCAGCACTTTTTGCCGCGCGGACAACGTGGGTGAACGGGGCTGCGCGCCGGGGCGGGTTTCGGGTGCGCTACCCGCGGCGGCTTGACGCTCCTTTTTGAGCGAGCGAGCGCCGAGTCCTTGGACAACCCACGCGTCACGTCCGGATTTCACGTAGCGCCGAGCGATGACGCGGGATCGTCGAGGCGAGCGGTGGCCAGCTGATCCGGCGGCGGCGGTGACCGTCGGCGCGATCGACCTCTCCGGGAACGCTGACGAGGTGGTGATGAGCGATGGTCCACGTGGCGCACGGAAACGAGCGTGGGTGGCGCCAATGAGAACATTGCCGGCAGCGACCGTGTGAATCCGGTTGGTGCTCGGCCAGCAGAGCACGCCAGGCGTCGGTCATCCGCGCGATCTCGGTCTCGGCCAGCGCCGCCCGCGACGGCATGTCGGCCTCGGTGACGAGCTGGTCGAGGTAGTCGAGGCGCTCGAAGACGGCCTCGCGCAACGCGTCCCCGGATTCCCTGCTCATCGCCGCCTCCACGCTCTCGTTGGGCGCTCGCGAACACGTACCTCAATGCCTTTCACGATCGGCCACGGACGATGTGCGGAGCGTGGCTACGCCCAGCTTGCTGGCGTTCGACGGAGAATGCAAGTTATGCATTAGCCCACCTCACATCCGTCCCACGTGCGCATGCGCGATCGTCCAAACGGTGTCAGACTGCCGCCGATAGGTCTGTTGATCAGACGGATTCAGACGGGGAAGGAATGCGGCTGATGCCCGCGAAGCGGCGCGCTCCGACAGTCCGGCTCCGGCGGCTGTCCGCCGAGCTGCGTCGGCTACGGGCCGAGGCCGGGGTCACCCGCGAGCACGTCAGCGACCAGACCGGCATCAACGGCGCCACGCTGTACCGCATCGAAACCGCTCAGGTCCGTCCGCAGCGGCGCACGCTCATCGCCCTGCTCGGCCTGTACGAGGTGGCCGAGCCGCATCGCTCCGACGTCCTCGGCCTGCTCGCCGACGACGGTCAGGCCGGCATGCTGCAGTTGCCGTCCGACGACCTGCCCGACGCTCTGCGCTCCTACCTCACTTTCGAGGCCGAGGCCCGCGCATTGCGCAACTACGAGTCCTTGTTCCTCCCCGGTCTGCTGCAGACCGAGGAGTACACGCGAGCTGCCATGCGACACGACGCCATGGCGTTCAGCGCGAAGGAGGTCGAAGAAAGGGTTCAGACCAGGATGGAGCGCAAGGCGCTTCTCACCAAGGAGGAACCGCTCGAGCTGTGGGCCATCGTCGACGAAGCGGCGATCCGACGGCTCGTCGGTGGTGCAGAGGTCATGCGCGACCAGCTGCTCTACCTGCTCAACACGGTGGAACAGCAGCCGCACGTGACCTTGCAGGTCGTGCCTTTCGATGTCGGCGCACACCCCGGAATGAACGGCGAGTTCGTCATCATGGACTTCGCCGGGGCTGAAGAACCCGAGGTTGTCTACGTCGAGGGCATTCATGGCGCCCTATTTCTCGACGCGGAATCGGACATACGGCGTTATACTCGGGTATTCGACAATCTCCGAGCCGTGGCGCTCGGCCCCGATCAATCGGCCAGCCTGATCGCCGCAGCGGCGGAACGGATGACTGAGGGGAGGTTGTAATCATGACTACCGCTACCGAACTCATCGACGCCATCTGGCGTAAGAGCTCTTACAGTCAAGGAAACGGTAACTGTGTCGAGATCGCGTTTCTCGACGCCGGAGCCGTAGCGGTTCGGGATTCCAAGGATCCGAACGGACCGGCACTTCTGTTCACGGCGGCCGAGTGGGATGCCTTCTCGGCCGGAATGGCGGACGGCGAATTCGTCCGTCCATGACCATCCCAAGACCAAAGCCCGCCTCAACAGTGAGGCGGGCTTCGCTTTGTGCGGGTCGCGTGTGAGTCAGTGCGCGGCGTTGTACGCCTCGAGCACCGAGGCCGGGACGCGCCCGCGGTCGCTCACCTTGTGCCCGTTACGACGAGCCCATTCGCGCACGGCCTGAATCTGCTCACGGTCGGCCCGGGCCGAAGCGCGGCCGCTCCGGCCACCTGAAGATCGCACGCGACCGGCCCGGCGAGCGCTGGCGACATACGTCGAGAGGGAATCGCGCAACTTCTTGGCATTCGCCTTCGACAGGTCAATCTCGTAGGACGTGCCGTCGAGGGCGAAACCCACGGTCTCGACGGCTTCGCTCCCGTCGATGTCATCGACGAGGGTGACTTGAACCTTCTTGGCCATCCGGTGAGCTCCTTGGGGGTTCAATTCGCGGGGGACGCGCTAACAATAGCCGTAAACCCTGATTCGTCTAATCCCGACGCGGCTGAACTCTACAGCGGTTTGAGCAGCGGGAACAGTATCGTCTCGCGAATACCCTTGCCGGTGAGCAGCATCACCAGCCGGTCGACGCCCAAACCCAATCCGCCGGTTGGTGGCATGCCGTATTCGAGTGCGCGCAGAAAGTCCTCATCGAGCTGCATCGCCTCGGGGTCGCCCTTCGCGGCGGCCAGCGACTGCTCGGTCAGGCGGCGCCGCTGCTCCACAGGATCGGCCAGTTCGGAAAAGGCAACCGCCACTTCGACTCCGCCGATGTACAGATCCCACGCCTCGGTGAGCCGCGGATCATCGCGATGTTGCCGCGCGAGCGGACGCACCTCGATCGGATAGTCCCTGACGAATGTCGGCTGGATAATCGTGTGCTCGGCCAGCTTCTCGAACAATTCCAGCACGATCTCGCCGGCCGTCCAGTCCGGCTTCAGGGCGACGTCGTGCTTGTCGGCGTAGCCGCGCAACTCGTCCACGCCGGTGTCGGCAGTGACGTGCTCGCCCAATGCGGTCGACACCGCCTCGTGTATCGGCACCGAGCGCCATTCGGCGAACAGATCGATGTCGACGCCCTCGTGCGCGACCGGGCCGGTTACGCCGACCGCTCGGGCCGACTCGACAACGAGCGTCCTGGTCAGCTCGGCCATCGTGTCGTAGTCGCCGTACGCCTCGTATGCCTCGAGCAGCGTGTATTCCGGTGAGTGCGTCGAGTCGACGCCTTCGTTGCGGAACGCCTTACCCATCTCGTACACGCGCTCGATTCCGCCGACGATGCCGCGCTTGAGATACAGCTCCGTCGCAATGCGCAATGACATATCGAGATCAAATGCGTTGAGGTGGGTATGGAACGGCCGCGCCGCCGCGCCGCCGTGCACGGTTTGCAGGATCGGCGTCTCGACCTCGACATATCCGAGGCCGTGCATCGTCTCGCGAATCGAGCGCAGCACGTCGGCCCGGGTGATCACCATTTCCCGCGCCTCGGGCCGGACGATGAGATCGACATAACGCTGCCGAACGCGCGTCTCCTCCGACAGCGGTTTGTGCGCGACCGGCAGCGGACGCAGTGCTTTAGCGGCAATGCGGTACGAGTCGGCGAGCACTGAAAGCTCACCCCGACGCGAGGAGATGACCTCACCGTGCACGAATACGATGTCGCCTAGATCGACATCGGCTTTCCAGGCGGCCAGGCCCGCCTCACCCACTCGGTCGAGCGAGAGCATCACCTGCAATTCGACGCCGCCTTCGCGCAGCGTGGCGAAACACAGCTTGCCGGTGTTGCGCACGAATATGACCCGCCCGGCCACCCCCACCTGCTGACCGGTTGTCGTATCCGGCGCGAGATCAGGATGGGCCGCACGTACCTCGGCCAGTGACGTGGTGCGCGGCACGCTGACCGGGAACGGGGCCGCATCGGGGTCGGTCATCAGCCGGTCGTACTTCGCCCGGCGGACGCGCATCTGTTGTGGGAGTTCGTCGGACGGATCGCCCGGACCATCGTTCACTGTTGCTGCTCCTGCTCTTCACGCGAGCGGTCTTTGCGACGACGACCGGCACCTGTCGGCCGGCCCACGACCCGGCCGTGCTCGGTCACCGGGCCAGCGTATCGAGCCCCGCCCAGACTGTTTCTCTGAGCTTCCGATGCGCCTGGACGGGCTGGCCGGCGCGCCGCGTTCCACGACCCACGCTACTGACTTATGTCATCGGCGATTCCCATTACCCGGCACTGCTGACTTAACGTCCGGTAGGGCACAGTTTCTCAACGTGACGACGCATACCGCGAGCCCAGCCACCACGGGCATCCAGCTGCAGGGCCTGACCAAGACGTTCCGCACGCCGCAGGGACCGGTGCACGCCGTGCGCGGCATCGACGTCTCGATCGCGCCGGGCGAGACGGTGGCCCTCCTCGGCCCGAACGGGGCCGGCAAGTCGACGGCTATCGACATGCTGCTCGGTCTGCTCCCGCCCGACTCGGGCACCGTGTCGTTGTTCGGCATGACGCCGGCCGACGCGGTCAAGCAGGGTGCCATCGGCGCGATGCTGCAGACCGGTTCGCTCATCCGCGACCTGTCCGTCCGCGAGCTGGTCGCCATGATGGCCTCGCTGTTCCCGAACCCGTTCGGGGTCGACGAGGTGCTCGAACTGACCGCGATCGACGACATCGCCGGGCGTCGGGTGCACAAGCTCTCCGGCGGACAGACGCAGCGGGTGCGGTTCGCGATCGCGCTGGTCAGCAATCCCGACCTGCTGGTGCTCGACGAGCCGACGGTGGCCATGGACGTCGAGAGCCGGCACGCGTTCTGGACGACGATGCGGCGCTTCGCCTCGTCCGGCAAGACCGTCGTCTTCGCCACGCACTACCTGGAAGAGGCCGACACCTACGCCGACCGCATCATCCTGATGGCCCGCGGGGAGATCGTCGCCGATGGGCCGGCCACCGAGATCAAGGCGACGGTGGGCCTGCGCACGATCCGAGCCACCCTGCCGAACGCGGACCTGGCCGCCCTGGGCGCACTGCCCGGCGTCACCCACGTCGAGACGCGCGGCGAGGCCGTCATCCTCAACTGCTCGGACTCCGACACGGCGATCCGCGCGCTGCTGCCGGCCTACCCGCAGGCGCGCGACATCGAGATCAGCGGTGCCGGCCTCGAGCAGGCGTTCCTCCAACTCACCGGCGACAACTACGGAACCGAATCGGAGACCAACTGATGAGCGCCGTCACCTACGCCCGCTACGAGCTGCTGCGGACGGTCCGCAACGGACGGTTCTTCATCTTCTCGCTCGTCTTTCCGCTGGTCATGTACTTCCTGATCGCCGGGCCGAACAAGAACGTCCACGACCTGGGCCACACCGACGGGTTCGGCGGCTACTTCGCTCCGCTGTACTACATGGTCAGCCTGGCCGCGTGGGGCGGCATGACCGCGGTGATATCCGCCGGGGCCCGCATCTCCGCCGAGCGTTCGGTCGGCTGGAACCGGCAGCTGCGGCTCACCCCGCTGAGCACTCGCAACTACTTCCGCACGAAGGTGCTGACCGGCTATCTCATGGCGGTGGTCAGCCTGGTGCTGCTGTACCTGTCCGGCGTGATCCTGGGCGTGCGCCTGCCGGCCGGCAAGTGGCTGGAGATGACCGTGCTGATCCTCGTGGCGCTCATCCCGTTCGCCGCGATCGGCATCTTCATGGGCCACGTGCTGACGGTCGACTCGATGGGTCCGGCCCTGGGTGGTGTCACCGCGCTGCTGGCCTTCCTCGGCGGGACGTGGTTCCCGATCACCGGCGGCGGCTTCTTCAAGGTGCTGGCCGAGTGTCTGCCGTCGTACTGGCTCGTGCAAGCCGGCCGGGTGAGCCTGGGCGGTGAGGTTTGGGCGGCCAAGGCGTGGATCTGCCTGGGCGTCTGGACGGTCGTGTTCGCCTTCCTCGCGATGAAGGCGTACCAGCGCGACACGAAGCGCGTTTAGGCTCGAAGAACCATGAAGGACGAAGCGTGCGCCGACAACGAGCCACTGTGGCGGGGCCACAAGGGCGGCTTGATCGCCACCCCGTCGGCCGAGTCCGTCGAGCACCAGCGCCGCCGGTGGGTCGGCTGGCGCCGCTTCGTCTTCCCCGGGATCTGGCTGATCTACCTGGCCCAGACGGTCGGAGGCGTCGGCAAGCACAGCTCGGGCTTCGCCGCGTTCATCGGGCTGACGATCATCGCCGCCTACTGCATCGCGTACCTCAACGCCCTGCCGGCGGCGTGGAGCGGCAACCGGCGGCGATTCTGGATCCTGTACGCGGCGATGGTCGTCTTCTGCGGCCTCGAGACGCTGTTCGCGCACGAGGACGCGCTGGTCATGTGCGTCTACATCGCGGTGCTGACGGTCGGGACGTTCGGCCGCTACGCCTGGATGGCGATCGCCGCGCTGGCCGTGATCGCCACGACCTTGCCGCCGATGGTCCCGGCCTGGCACACCGGCGTCGACGTCACGATGGCGTTCACCATCCCGATGGTGGCGCTGGCCATGTGGGGCTTCTTCGGCCTGATCCGCACCAACCAGGCCCTGGCCGACGCGCGCGCCGAGGTGGCCCGGCTGGCGGCCGAGAACGAGCGCACCCGCATCGCCCGGGACCTGCACGATCTGCTCGGCCACTCGCTGACCACGATCACCGTCAAGGCGGGCCTGGCCCGGCGGCTGGCCGAGAAGCACGACAACGAGCGGGCGGCCGTCGAGATCGCCGAAGTGGAGAAGCTGTCTCGCAGCTCGCTGGCCGACGTCCGCTCGGCGGTGGCCGGCCATCGCGACGTCACGCTGGCCGGCGAGCTGGCCACGGCCCGCGAGGTCCTGCGCGCGGCCGGCATCGTCGCCGAGCTGCCCGGATCGGTGGAGATCGTCGACCCGGCGCTGTCGGAGCTGTTCGGCTGGGTGGTCCGCGAGGGCGTCACGAACGTGGTCCGCCATGCCCGGGCCGCGCACTGCACGGTCCGCGTCGACCGCGACTGGATCGAGATCTCCGACGACGGCCGGGGCGGGATCGCCGGCGCCGGCAACGGGCTGACCGGCCTGCGCGAGCGGGTTGACGCGGTCGGCGGCACGGTGCACATCGGCGCCGAGGCGTACGGCGGGTGGCGGCTGCGGGTCGAGGTCCCGACGGCGGCCCCGGCCACGGAGCCGGTTGACGACCCGACCACGATGTCGGCGTGATCAAGCTGCTGCTGGCCGACGACCAGGCGATGGTGCGCTCGGCGCTGGCCGCCCTGCTGGCGCTCGAGGACGACTTCCAGGTGGTCGCTCAGGTCGGACGGGGCGACCAGGTGGTGGCGGCCGCGCTGGCGCACTCGCCGGACGTCGCCCTGCTCGACATCGAGATGCCCGGGATGGACGGGCTGGCCGCCGCGGCGGCGCTGGCCCACGAGGCGCCGTCCTGCCGGGTGATCATCCTGACCTCGTTCGGCCGACCGGGCTACCTGCGCCGGGCGATGGAGTCGGCCGCGCTGGGCTTCGTCGTCAAGGACGCCCCGGCCGAGCAGCTGGCCGACGCGGTACGCCGGGTGATGCGGGGCGAGCGGGTGGTCGACCCGGCGCTGGCCGCGGCCACCCTGGCCGGCGGCGCCTCGCCGCTGACCGGGCGGGAACGCGACGTGCTGGTGGCCGCCCGCGACGGCGCCACCGTGGCCGACATCGCCGGCAAGCTGTTCCTGTCCGAGGGGACGGTGCGCAACTACCTGTCGGCGGCCATCGCCAAGACGGGGGTGCGCAATCGCGTCGAGGCGGTGCGGGTGGCCGACGAGCGCGGCTGGCTGTGATTGCCCCGCTGTCGTCGCGGTTTTGGTCACCAGGTCTCAAATAACCGGCCTGGTGACCAAAACCGGATCACAGTGCGGCGACCTGGGGCGCGACGGCGCTGGCGATCAGCTCGAGGTGATCCAGGTCGGTCAGGTCGAGCACCTGCAGGTACATCCGGGTCGCGCCGAGCTGGGCGAACTGGCCCA
>Ga0081455_10006834_pt1 | contig 12159 bp, 10 predicted proteins | sample TabmetS3T2R1_FD_70207 | JGI IMG/M metagenome (GOLD analysis project Ga0081455, IMG submission 70207) | Tabebuia heterophylla rhizosphere microbial communities from the University of Puerto Rico - S3T2R1 | ecosystem: Host-associated > Plants > Roots > Rhizosphere ... | reverse complement strand
CGTCGTACTGATCGGCTGCTTGTTCATGATTGGCTGGCTCAGCCCGGGGAAAGACGAGTTCTATATCTTCAGAAATATGACCGGCCACGATCTGCCGCCGGGGCAGATCCTCGCTGCCGAGGGGCAGAAAGGTGTCACGCGTGATATCCACGCGCAAGGATGGTACTTCTACAACAGATTCACACGCAGTGCCGAGGCGAGTAAAGTGACGGAGGTTGGCACCGACCAGATCTGTATCCTCAAGCAAGAAAGTGGTGATCCGCTTCCTGAGGGACGCATCCTCGCCCCGGTGCAGCGTCAGGCTGATGGTACGATCATCAAGAACACCATGGGGCTGCCCGAGAGTCAGTTTAAAGGCGAACTCGATGAATATTTGGGCCCTGGGAAATATCGTATCCATCCATATATGTACAAAGTGAAGCTGGTACCATGGAGCCAGGTGGGGGCTGGACAGGTCGGCGTGCTCACCAAGCTGGACGGCTTACCACTACCGGCCGGTGAATTTATTGCGCCGGTGAAGCGTGACCAGCAGGGCAACGTGCTCCTCAAAGACGGCATTCCACAATCGGAGTACAAAGGCATCCTGGAGGAGGTGCTCAAGCCTGGCAACTACCGCGTGCATCCGGGCCTGTACAAGTTTGAGACTGTTCAGGCAGTGAAAGTCGAGGCCGGCCTGGTTGGAGTGGTGACAGCGCGCACTGGGATGCCGACGCCGGCTGGCCAGCTCCTGGCTAGAGAGGGGCAGCGCGGTGTGCAGGAGAAGGTGTTGTCGCCGGGGACATACTATCTGAACCCGGAAATGTACAAAGTGGATCTGGTGAGCATCCAGTCGCAGATCGCGGAATTCCTGGACGATAAGGGCGGGGCGCCACACACGGACGTGATCGATTTCCCTTCGAATGATGGCTTCCACATCAAGATCGATGTCGCTGTCGAGTGGCGGATCAATGCCGATAAGGTCGCCGAGATCTTCACGCGGCTAGGCAACATTAAAGAGATTGAAGCTAAGGCGGTCATTCCGAACACCCGCTCTATCGCGCGCGTGGAAGGCTCCAAGTACAATGCCAAGGACTTCATCCACGGCGAGGGGCGAGAACGCTTCGAGCGCGTATTCTTTGCTGACCTCCAGAGAGTGTGTGCGGACAAGGGCGTGGAGATTTTGCGTGGCATGGTGCGCAAAATCCAGGTGCCAGAGGAGATCTCCAAGCCCATTCGTGATGCTGAAATCGCCAACCAGGAACTTCTACGTAACCAGCAGGAGAAGCTGCGTGCCGACGGTGCGGCTGAGAAAATGGAGGCCGAGACCAGGATCAATCAGCGCAAGCAGCAGATAGAAGCTGAGACCGCCAAGAAAGTCGCTGAGACACAAGCCCAGCAGCGTCTGGCCGTAGCGGAGGTCGCCCTGCAGACCGCCAAGAAAGAGGCCGAGGCCACTCTCACCCTCGGCAAAGCGGAAGCGGATGTGATCTTCTTTAAGAAGGAAGCCGAGGCCAAAGGTACCAGGGCCATGACTGAAGCCTTCGGCGGAGGTGAGAGCCTCGCCCTCTATGAGCTCGCCAAAGGCATGGCCGCGAATACCAGCTTTGTCTGGCTCCCAGCTAACGAGGGAACCTTTTGGGGCGGCACTCTCGATGACCTGCAAAAGTGGCTGATCAAGCGACAGCACACACAGCAGGCAGTGCAGAAACCCCAGCCGGTCGGAGTGCAGCAAGCACAGCCGCAAGCTCGTTAGGCCCTAGATGCTTGGCAAATCCCGCCATACACTACCTGAGACATGGCGTTCCATGCAGGCGTGCTATGGCTTGCGCCACACCACCACTTCGTCGCCCTCGACCTGAAGCGTTGTGCCAAAGCGCGTCGAGAGACAACGTAGCTGGTCGACCTCCGCCTGCTCCGCGGCGATGGCACGAGGGATCGTTTCGTTCCGCGCATTATGTCGGACAAAGGAAAAGGCAGCGCGCACGATTGCTGCATCCTCTACAGCTACGTGCAACATCAGGCCGATCCAGTCCGGATGCGTGCGACCACGGTGGCCGGGTACTTCTTCTGAGGGTCACATTGCCAGACTTTGCAGGCGCGTCAGGCTCACTCGGATCTCCTCGACAGGTCGGGCTACCAGCAAGGTGTGCTTGATCTCTTGGTCCTGCAACCGATTAGCTACCTCGTCGATCACGCGCAGGGCGTTGGTGTAGGCCGACCTTGCCTGCTCTCGTTGCCCTACCTGCTCGCAGAGCTGCCCCAGCGCCTGATAGGTCTGCCAGAGTTCGGCGGATTGCCGATCTCTTGAGCGATCGTGAGAGCCTTCTGCAGCGCTGCTTCCGCTTCCGGCAGTCGCCTCTGACGGCAGGATGCCTGCCCCTGCAATCGCCATCCCTTAACCAGATTTTTTCGGCTGGTGGTCGACAAGGCCAACTCCAGGCATGCCTCGGCACACTGTAGGGCCTGCACCGCATCACCCCTGGTGAGCCACAGCTTCCCCAAGCTATGATACAGGTGCTGCGCGTAGCGCCACTTCATCCACTCCTCACCTGGCGTCCCACGGCGCTGAGTGTCTTGATAGACTTTCTCCAGATAGAACTGTGCCTGCTCCAGGTCGCCGGCAAGCCGATAACAATCCCCGAGATTGATCTCCACATTGCGAATAATTTCCGGGTCGCCAATGGCGTACGCTGCCTCAGCGCCCTCGCGATTGTAGCGCAAGGCACGCTCGAGGTCATAGAGCTCCCCATAGACCCAGCCCAGGCCATTGAGGATACGGCCCTTATGGATTTTATCGCCGAGCCGTGCGCTCAGCTCCAGGCCTTCCTGCAGCGCCCCCAACGCCGCCTCATACTCCCCCTGCCCACAACGGGCCAGGCCAAGACGCAAGAGGCACCGCAGCAGGAGGTACTGCAGGTTGTGCGTGCGACCAATGGTGGCACTCTGCTCGAGCAAGCGGAGCGCCGGCTCGTACTCCCCCTGCCAGTCGTGGAGTATCCCGAGCTCGATGAGGGTGAATCCTTCAAGCGCTTTGTCTCCGGCCTCACGGCTGATGCGTAGGGTTTCCTCGTCATTGCTGGTGGCCTGGTCAAGCTGACCGGCCCGCTTAGAGCCTGTCTGAAAAGGTCATACTCTGGCTGCCAAACGCCTCACCATCAATTGAATCATGGCAATCCTGACCCATGCCTCGGTCTTCTCTGGCAAAGCCTTGAAGTCTTTCCTCAGCCGGCGTGAACGATTGAGCCAGCCGAATGTGCGTTCGACGATTCAACGCCACTGCAGCACTCGAAAGCCCTGGGTGGGCCGGGGACGTTTGACGATCACGAGAGTCCGCTGCAGCTTTGTCGCCACCCATGCAACGAACTTGCCTGCGTATCCCCCGTTAGCCCAGATGAGCTGCAGTCCCGGAAAGCGGGCCACGAGGGCCCTGAGCACCGGTTTGGCCCCATCGCGGGCCTGGATCCCCGCCGAGTGCACCATCACGATGAGGAGCAGCCCGAGGACAGCGACGACGATGTGGCGCTTGCGCCCACGGAGGCGCTTGCCGCCGTCATAGCCCCGCCCCCCCCTGTTTCCGTGGTCTGCACCGTCTGACTATCGCTACTCCCCGCCCTGGGCTCCCGCGTGCGGCCCGCAGCCTCGCGCACGTCTCCACGGAGGCTGTCATGCATCCGCTCCCAGACGCCGGCCCGGCGCCAAGTCCAGAAATAATGATAGACGGTCTGGTAGGGCGGAAACTCTTTCGGGAGCAGGCGCCATTGGCATCCGCCCCGCAGGACGTAGAAGATGGCATTGACCACCTCGCGTATATCGGTCGTGCGCGGGCGACCACCATATTTGGCCGTGGGAATGAGCGGTGCCAAGATGGTCCATTCCGCTTCGGTGAGATCCGCGGGATAGCGTTGCCTCCTCTTGTGCCCTCCACATCTCAGGTCCTCAGAGGGTCAACATCTTCCCACATAGACCACTTTTCAGACAGGCTCTGAAGGGAGTGGAGACGGTGTAACCACGAGCCACATCGGCGGAAGAGCCGTATGCGGGAAATCCGCTCGTACGGATCTGGCGAGGGGCCGGGACGGGTAACCTCCCGGCCTACTCTACAACGGCCTTTTCCACTGTGCCTTTTCCACCGCCCGCGTCCGTCCACCCCGTGCCACCCTGAGGATAGATACTATGCTTGTCCGTTGATTTCCTAAACGGGTCGCTGTTGGTAAGCTTCTTTTCCAGCTACGGTTAATGATTTACTCAGAGACTTCCAGGATGAACAGGAGGATGTGACATTTCATGGAGGCATCGTATCCTCCATCCCAATTGACCCGCATTGCCTGGTCGTACTGATTTTCCTATACCTTCCTACTGTTGTTTCACCACCACCAGGGTAATGTCGTCATACACCGTCTGCTCCCCGATATGCCGCCTCACATCACGCACCACCGCCTCTTTGATCGCCTCGGCGGGCTCGGACCAATGTACTTTTACCACCTCACACAGCCGCTCCTGGCCGTAATGCTCGCCGTCGAGATTCTCCGCTTCGGTAATGCCATCGGTATAAAGCACCACCCCATCACCCGACTCAAGCTGCACGGTCTTCTGGTGGATGAAATCCGCAATGTCACTGTCCAAGGCAATGGGAAAGCCTAAATCTATCGTGTCGATCAACTCCACGTCTCCCCCCTTCCGAACCACGATCATCTCTTCATGTTGGCCACTGAGCTTCACTTCACCTTGGGCATAATCAAGGAGCGCCAGTGTCAAATTTTTGTCCGTGCCCATGCGCTGCACATTGCCGTATAGCGCCCGGTTGAGTGTATCGAGGAAGCGCACCGGATCAGTTTCTCCATTGGTGAGCAAAGCCCGAACAACGGCCTGCGTCATCACCATGACCACACCGCTTTCGAGTCCGTGGCCAGTGACATCGCCGATACCGATTTTGATCTGACCGTTATGCTGGAGAACGTCGTAGTAATCACCGCCAACCTCGTCGGCGGGGTCCATGTAGCACGCGATGTCAAGGCCGTCGATCTCCCTCAACTCGTCGGCGGTGGGCAAAAGCATTTGCTGGATTTGGCGCGTGATCTCCAATTCGGCCCCGAGCCGCAGGTTTTCTGCTTGGAGCTTTGTGTTTAAGGTAATAATTTCGGCATTGGCCTGGGCCAGTTCAGTGGTGCGCTCTTGCACGCGTTGTTCCAGGGTGTAATTGGCCTCTTCCAGTTGCGCATTACTATCACGTAAGGCGCCAATGAGCTGCTGTATCGAGGTACGCATGCTATCGAAGGCCTGCGCCAAGCGACCGATCTCATCTTGTCGCTCTGTATCAATGGGTACGGTCAGATCTCCGCCGGCGATCAACGTTGTCGACTGTTGCAACTGCCCCAGGGGGCGAGCAATGTAGCGCCGAGTGACGAGCAACGACGTGAGAATCATCGCCATCAGTAAAAATACCGTTAACGCCAAAATACCGCCAATATTCAGCCTGACTTCATGCTGCACACTCTCGCGTGAAATCGCGATGTACAGCCGCCCGAGTTTCTCCTCGCCTTTCTGGATGTCGCGATAGGTGATGAAAAATTTGGGCGATTTCTCGAAAAAGCTTAAGTCCTTGTCTTGAAAGGCGGGGAGTACTTGCTGATGCGTCTCACCATCTTCGGTCAGCACGCTGACATAGACCATGGCTTCGCTTGTCAGTGCTGCCTTGAGAATATCGGCGATCGTCTCCTCATCGAGGTTCCATATCGGCGTTGCCAAGCCTCGAGCAGCGAGGGTTGCCGCGTCTTCTAGGCGCTGGGTTAACTGGGCGTCCACACGCGCTATGTTGACGGTGATGGCAATGGCGGCAAAGATGCCCACCAAGACGATGACCACGCTCATGAGCACGGTCATGAAACGGCGACTCAGACTTGCCTGGCTCTGTGGCATCTAAGGCCCTCCCGGTCTGGGGCATCTCTACCAGAACCCGCGGTTTGGTAGCTCGATCTCGCGCATCGGCCACGCCACCCAGGTACGTGGGGCATGGCTGGCCAGCTAATGATCTTTATTCATATAGGCATCAATAGCGCGGTTCAACTTGTCCATGACGGCATCATCAACCCTTCGGCTACATAGAAGATATCGTTTTTCCCCTGCAGGCATGCCTAGAAACGTCAATGACTTAAAGTCCTCTATGGGTAAGCCAGATAACTTGATTAAAGAGGTTGATTCCTCTGGAGCAATAAAGAAGTAATCAGCATGTTTTCTGTGGATCATCTTTAGCATGTTGACATTCTCACCCGTAGTTTTGACCACAGATGGATGATATTGTGCGATCTTCTTGTCAAGGAAGGCGCCATACGAATAGCCATCTTTTAGTAATAATTTGAGACTTCTGTTTGATAGCACATCGACAACACTCATGTCATTATACAACATTTCATTATCTGCTCTTGCTATAGCTATGGGTGGTTGATCTTGATAAATAGCATGTGAATATTTCGCAAATAAGAGGCGCTCTGGCAGTTTGAACCATCCCACCATACAGTCGCAACCCTGATTGTCTTGAAGCAACTTCATTTGGCGTTTCGATGACATCTTTTTCCAAACAAACTTAAGGCTAGCCTTGTTAAATGCCCAGGTTACCGGCTCTGCTGTCAATCCCACCACACCGCTTCCTGTGGTTTGCAGATAGGGTACTCTTTCGTTGTAATGGACTGTAATTGGGTCACATTCTGCCCCGTAAAGCGCCGGATTAACAAGTCCTGTGATCATCAACAGGGTGGTCATCCAGAAAACGGTACAGCACTTCAAAACGACCTCCTCTATACCTGAGTACATTTTCCCCGCTCTTCATTCAACCGGCAGGAGGGGCAAGCCTTGCGGTTTCAGTAACAAGTCGTTGTAAGCCTGACGATAGGCCGGAATCGTTCCCTCATCCAACCAACGTTCGACGAAACCACGGTAGCGCGTGGTCGACATTTCTTTTTGCAGCGCCGGAACGAGTTGTTTCACGATACGTTCGCCAAAGCCATCCTTTTGTGAACAGTAAAACCCTGCAGCTAAGAATTGTTGATCGCCTAGCTCCTCAATTTGAACATGAGCGATATTGTGTTTCTGATCTTGACTGCTCATTGCCATTTCATAACTGATGACCCATGGGTATTCGACGATATAGTCAACTCGATCTTTCATGAGCATTCCTAATAGATTGCCACTGATATTTCCGCCCTCATAATTGAGAAGCTTTCGATTACTTTTGTATTTGTCAATGATATTGGAAAGGGGTTGACCATAACTCCGCTCCGCCGCATATCCAAAGCGAAGCTTGTCATCTTTTAACATTTGTTCAAAAGAAACTTTTTGTTGTCCAGAAAAATACTGATCATAGATGCTTTTCCGCATCACCAGATGATGGGCTGGGATCACAAGGTTGATCACGCCAAATTGGGCCACAGCATCTCGTTGGGCATTTTTGAAAGCGCCATTGAAGCATGTACCGCCCTTTTCAAGTTCCTTTAACGCTCGCTTCGTATTGGATTTAACGTTATGGTGGCGGTTGTCAGGCAGCAGACTTTGCATCAAAGCTGTCGATTGGTCAGCCATGCCTTGACCTTTGAATTCGCCTTCTATAACAAATAGGGGGGGGAAATCGATCTGGAGCCATTGAATGGTTTCTTGGGCGAAGCTGGGTACGACGTCCCCACAGAACACCCATAGGATCCAGATGGTGGCGCATAGCACGACTCGTTTTGGACATCTTGTTGATTCCATCACATCCTCCAACCTTATTTGGGTAGCAGGTAACGCCCTGCTGGTGCAACATTGACCCCGCCAGGTTGACCATCTGCTTCATCGCCTAGAGGCTGACAAACTGAGAGTCGACTGCCCAAGCGTCACTTTTGGCCAGACGTAGGGAACGGCCTGCTGCGCCCCGATCACTGAAGCCCAACCCACCCGGCTCTTTCCAATGTCAGCACCGGGGCTGGCGTCAGCCTGATCGCCATCGTAAATCAGGACATTAAAGCCAATTTTGCCCCCCAGTTCGGGCTGAGAAGGCATGACGGCCCACGGAATCTTGATCTCGAGGGTGTAGCCGTTGTCGAGGTGTTGCGAGGCAACTTCCATGCCCGGCGCGGTCTCCTCGATCACGCCCTGGTTGGCGTCGGCATCGCGCGCTGCCCTGGCCGTAAAACTCTCCGTGGTGCAGGGGAAAATGCCAACCTTAAACGTGGTCGACGTGTTTTGGCTCTGCCCGGAAGGGTCGATGGTCACCTCCACCGAGTCCGTGCGCCAGTGCGCACGAATGTTGTCGGGCTCAATATTACAAACCACGGTCTGGTCAGTGACCTGCACGCCGATGTAGAGGTTGGCATCGTCGTAGCCAACGCGGAACTGGCCACCGGTATCCGCAGCGTCTTCTGCCACGCCGGACCAGAGATCTAAGTAAGAGATGTCGTACGCAGGCCACGACTGCATATCGGAGAGGTCACCGTCGATGATTGGCGCCTGCGCCACTCGTGGAATCGTCAAGGTCGGCAGCACAAAAATATCAACCGGGCTACTGCTGGCAGCGTCTGCACCGTTGATGCGCACGGCACCACTCAAAGCGGCCGAATGCTTGCCTTCAGGCACGGCCTCAGCGCCGACCGTGAGGTTGACGGTCTTCATGACCATTTGGTTTGCAGGCACCTGGAAGCGCGGGTGGCCCTCGATGCTGAGGCCCTCTGGCAGGTCAAACGCAAGTTCCCCTTCCGCCGCTTGATCGCTTAAGTTGGTGATGTCCAGGGTCACCACGTTGGTCTCGCCACCCGTGAGCGGCAGTCGTGTTCGCACGCGGGGGGTAACCGACTCGGTGCCGGTTTCTATGGCGAATGCCTGGAAGTTCGCAATATCAAAAAGCGGGTGGAAGGCGACTCCTACCAGGCCTACGACCTCGATATTGGCAAAGTTCTGGCCACCGATCGCGAGTCCGTTCGTCGTGGCGCTATAGGTGGCCCGGAGCTGGCGCTGCCCGATGATATCAGCGGGAACGTGAACTTCGAAGGTGGCCTCAAGGCTCTCCCCCGGCGTCAGTGTCGACGGGGGGGCGTCGTCTTCGCGTTCGGCTTCCATAGGCTCCAGCGCTTCCAGTCCCAGTTGCACGCCTTCGATGGCCGCACTGGTCTTGTTGGTCAGCACCACCGTGACCAGGAACGTCCCAGCGATCACTTTATAGCTCTCTGGCATGACCTGGAGTAAGATGCCGAGACGGGAGTTGTCGGCGGGAATCACGGCGCCAGCTAAGAGGTTAGTTTCCGGATCGTCGCGCGGAACGATTGATTTTGCCAGAAAAAAGCGCTCGGGGTCGGGATCTACTGCTCCCGGCGGAAAGAGACGCACGAGATCGAGACCCTGCGTGCGGTGGTGACTGAGGGCGAGTACCTTGAGGTCGTAGTAGCGCATGTTGGCGGCGGGTGAGAAGTCGACCGTTGGGATAGCCACGAGATCCGGTGCAGCGGAAAAAAAATCCGCATAGTAGAGCTTCAGGGGCTGCCACGGTTGGAGAAATTCTTCGCTCATCTGCTCGGGACAGAACATTGAGTTATTCGCATTGTTGAAGACGATCGTCGCGGCTCTGGCCGCCATCTGGTGGTGACCGTGTGTGCCAGGGCCCGGCCACATCGTGATGATCACCGCGGGCCGGGTCAGGCGAACAATGCGAGTGATATCACAAATGAACTGATCACCCCAGCGCTCCTGCGTCTCTTCGGCAAACTGCGTGAAGTAGAAATCCGGCAGGCCGATGGAATAAAAGGTGTCGATCCCGATCGTCTCCAGCGAACGCCGCAGCTCCTCGATGCGGATAAGCCCGAGTGCTGGGCCCGACTCTTTGCCGATGGCATTGCTGCCGCCTTCCCCTTGTGTGAGAGTGATGACGGTACCTCTGAAGCCCTGATCGAGGACATAGCGCGCCATGGTGGCAGTTGCAAACAACTCGTCATCGGGATGCGCAAAGACGTAAACGAAGTCGACGTCGACCAAGTCGAGACCACTCTGTGCTCGGGCAGAATTGAAGGAGCACATCACCAGCATCAATACAACTGTCGCCACAATTGCTTCCCTGTTAAGCATAGGTTGCTCCTCTTGCATAGGTTTCGCTTACCGCCCACACTGCATACATATTTGATTTTGCATAAGAGATAGAGAAGTGACACACTTTAGCGTCGTAAGACCACAGGCATGACTGGCTCCTCTTGGACTGACAGGCCACCCAGAGGCTGCAAGGCCAGATTCGGGAGCTGGATATCCGGGTGAACCAGGTCACCGCTCAACTCTCGCATGCTTGACCGGTGGTGTTACGATATACGCCCAGCCATGTGTAGGGAAAGACATAGTCGGCAAGCATGAGCACCCTGGAAACGATGTCCCGTCAGTACCCTGCCCTGCTGGCGCCAGCACTAGCGCGTCGGTAGGGAGATACCCCCGTCCTTGGATCACCCAATCGTATATACGTACGTCGACTTTATGGCCCAGCGTCTGAGCGAGGCATGGCATTTGGTTAAAGTTGCGGAAGTACCATACACTAAAGACTAAAAAAAAGCAAAACAACAAAAAATGGCGATTGTCGGTTGGGAAAACTCAGGCATCGATCACCGCGTCGGCCACTGTCAGCCATTCAGAAGACCTGCATATGGGGGTCACAACAACACTCGTGTGCAACACCTATTCCAAGTACCAAGAATAGAGCATGGGCTGCTACGCTGGTGCGTAAGGAGCGGGGACAGATTGTGCTGTCAGTATTTACCCTACGCCGCGGCGACACCCACGCCCGGGAGTCCCTGAGCCCGAGCAACCGGGGGTACCAGGCGTCATCGCCGGCATAGCGCCCCTATTCCCTATTCCGGCGTTATGCCACACACCCCATAAGGGTAGCGTCTGCCCTATGGCGCACTAGGGTCGCGAGCGACAAGTTTCTGGTCGCAGACGACAACCACCCTATCCGGAGGCACGGCGAAAGGCCCGCGGTGAGAGCCCAGACCACCGCCGGAATGCCCGGTGGAAGGCGCTCGGGTCCTCGTAGCCCAGCAGGAACGCCACCTCGGCCACGGCCAGCCGGCCGTCGCCGAGGAGTGGCAGCGCCAGGTCGTGGCGGAGCTGGGTGAGCACCGCGCTAAACGTCGTCCCCTCCTCGCGCAGCCGGCGCTGGAGCGTCCGGGGGCTCATACCGAGCACGCGCCCCACGCCATCCAGGCTGGGGACCCCGGCGCTCAGCTCGGACCACAGCAGCCGGCGCACCTGGTCGCGGAGGGTGTCCTCGCCCCCGAGGGCCGCGAGGAGCTGCTCGGCAAGGAGGTCGAGATAGCCGGTCAGGGTTGCGTCGGACGAGACTACGGGCCGTGCGAGATCGTCGTTCCGGAGCAGGAAGGCGGTCGCCAGCGCGCCGAACTCGAGCGGCGCACTGTAGAATCTCTCGTACTCCCGTACGTCCTCAGGGCGCCGGTACGGGAGCTGCACGGTCAGGGGGGCGATGGGTGCCGCGGCGATTTCCCGGCACATCGCCAGCAAGGCCGCGAGTCGAAAGTCCGCCGCAGGTCGGAAGGCGCGGAGCGCCGGTTCCACGTCCAGGCGCACCCACGTGGCATCGGCCTCTGCCTCGAGCTCGACGACGAGGGCGTCCGACAGGATGCGATCGTAGCGGGTGAGGCGCTGCAGCGCTGCCGCGACCGTCTGGCTCAACGCCATGGTGTAGCCGACGAGACCGAACTCCCGCGCGCGGACTTCGGTGCCGAGGCGCAGCCCGAGAGCCGGGTCGGGCACGTGCGAGGCGACGGCGTGCCACAGACGCACGAGCGCCGCGCGAGGGACCCTGGCGTCGGGATCACGCAACTGCTCCTCGTCAAGCCTCGCCGCACGCAGCAGCTCCGCGCGCGGCACGCCCCATCGTGCCGCGTGCGCGAGGTGCATCAGAGCCACACGCGCGAGCCCGGACGGTTCCTTCACCCGCCTCCTCCCGCCGGACTCCAGCGGCCGCGGAGCCCGGACCGTGTGCAGTCCCGGCGCCGTGCTGTCAGGGCCTCCGCGACCGGAAGGCAGCCCTGAGAGGAGCGCGTCTGCGAGCGCCCCCGAGCACGGCAGCGCGGACGGATCATGCCCTTTTCGCATGGTCGCATGGGCTGGCGACCGGGTCGTGGACCTTCAGCGTGCGGGGCATGCCAATCGACGAAAACCCCG
>Ga0081455_10006833_pt1 | contig 12159 bp, 9 predicted proteins | sample TabmetS3T2R1_FD_70207 | JGI IMG/M metagenome (GOLD analysis project Ga0081455, IMG submission 70207) | Tabebuia heterophylla rhizosphere microbial communities from the University of Puerto Rico - S3T2R1 | ecosystem: Host-associated > Plants > Roots > Rhizosphere ... | reverse complement strand
GGGAGCCACTCCAACCCGCTGCTGTTGCCCGCCGGATAGCTGCGCGGGATAGCGGTGCGCAAGCTTGCGCTCCAAGCCGACGCTGCTCAGCAATTCCAGCGAACGCTTCTCGATCTTTGCGTTCGACCAGCGGAGCAGGGAAGGCACAGTCCCAATGTTGTCGAGCACCGTGCGGTGCGGGAACAGCCCGCCACTCTGGATGACGTAGCCCATCTGGCGACGCAGCGTGGTCTTGCGCCTGGACCGCAGCGGTGTGCCATCCCACGTGATCTGGCCTGTCGTGGGCTCCAGCATCCGGTTGACCATGCGTAGCGTCGTGGTCTTGCCACATCCGGACGGGCCGACGATCACGGTGATCTTCCCGGAAGGCACGATGAGACTGAGGTCGACAACCGCGACCGTGCCATCCCGGAACGTCTTGCCGACTGATTCGAACTCGATCACGCCAACCCCACAGGTCTCGCCCAACAGCATTCGACGGCCGGCGCACTTGTCGACCAGTCGGTGACCGCCGCGTACGGAGGACACTGAAGACCCTAGTCGCCGGTACTGACAATTCGGGTACGCCGCTCGGCGTGGCCCCGCGTGCGCCAGGCGAGCCCGCAGGCCGGTAGGCGAAGACCAACTTCAGACACCAGCGCCGCATTAGCCCCAAGATGGGGGCGCACTAGGCTGAAGTGCGCATCGCCCCGGAGGAGGAGTCGCCCGTGAAAATCGCCGCGATCGTCGTGGCGTTGGCCGTTTCGGTCGTGGGTGTGGTGCTCTTCGTACGCGCCGTGACCTCGATCGTCCGGGTCGTCAGACTGGGCAGGCCGGCGCCCGGCCGGGGTGATCATCCGGGCCAGCGCTGGCGGCGGATGCTGGTCGAAACGCTCGGGCATACCCGAATGCTGCAGTGGACCAAGGTCGGGGCTGCGCACTGGTTTGTGTTCATCGCGTTCGGCGCCTTGATCTTCACCTTGATCACTGCATACGGTCAGCTCTTCGATCCCCGGTTCGCGCTGCCGATCATCGGACACTGGCTGCCCTACGAGTGGGCGAGCGAGATCATCGCCTGGGCAGGATTGCTCTCGATTAGTTTTTTGATCATCGTTCGGCTGTTGCTCCGCGGCCGTGGCCGAGACTCGCGATTCTTTGGCTCACGATCTTGGCAGGGTTATTACGTCGAGCTGACGGTCCTCGGCATCGTCGTATGCGTCCTTGTACTGCATGCGATGGAGTATCAGCTCCTGGGCTCAGAGACCTCGCGGCTGCATTTCCCGCTGAGCTGGTTCCTGCTCCCCACCGGTATATCAGCCGCGGCGCTGGAAAACGGGATCGTGATCGTCGCCGCTATCAAGATCATCATCTCGATGGCCTGGTTCATCGTCATCGGACTGAACACGACCATGGGCGTCGCCTGGCATCGATTCACCGCGTGGCCGAATATTTGGTTCAAACGTGAGCCGTCGGCCAAGCCCGCGCTCGGCGAACTACAGCCGATCATGATCGATGGCAAGCCGCTTGACTTTGCCGCCATCGAGGAACTCGATGAGGACGCATCCCTCGGCGTCGGCAAGGTGGAGGACTTTACCTGGAAGGGATTGCTGGACTTCACCTCCTGCACCGAGTGTGGTCGCTGCCAGTCCCAGTGCCCGGCGTGGAACACCGGTAAGCCGCTCTCGCCCAAGCTCGTGATCATGGATCTGCGAGAGCATGCGTACGCGAAAGCGCCTTACCTGCAAGCGGCCGAAGCGGCACGTGCCGCGCTGCCGGAGGCCACGCAGACCGAGGCAGCCCGGCCGTTGGTTGGGCCCATCGAGGTACAGGATGGCGTAGCCGGCGTCATTGACCCCGACGTGCTTTGGTCGTGTACCACGTGTGGTGCCTGTGTCCAGCAGTGCCCGGTGGATATCGAGCATGTTGATCACATCCTCGATATGCGCCGCTTCGAGGTGATGATGTCGGCGGAGTTCCCGACGGAGCTCAACGGGCTCTTCAAAGGTCTGGAAAACAAGGGAAATCCATGGAGCATGAGCCCACGAGGGCGAATGGAGTGGGCCAAGGATCTTCCCTTCCCCGTACCAGTGGTCGGTGAAGACGTCGAGGATCTCAGCCAGGTGGAGTACCTGTTCTGGGTCGGCTGCGCCGGAGCCTACGACGACCGAGCCAAGAAGACCACTCGTGCAGTCGCGGAGCTGCTGCACGTCGCGGGCGTGAATTTTGCGGTGCTCGGAAATGGCGAGACGTGCACCGGTGATCCGGCCCGGCGCGCTGGAAATGAGTTCGTCTTCCAGCAGTTGGCCATGGAGAACGCGGAGACTCTCCGGGAAGCCAAGGCGACCAAGATCGTCGTGACCTGTGCGCATTGTCTGAACGCCTTGAAGAACGAATATCCGCAGCTTGGCCTCAGCTGCGAAGTTGTACACCACACCCAGCTGCTCAACCGTTTGGTCCGTGACGGTCGGTTGACACCAGTTGCGCCACCCGAAGGCTCCCTCGCCGGACGGACCATCACCTACCACGACGCCTGCTATCTGGGCCGGCACAACGAGATTTACGATCCGCCCCGCGATCTGCTCGCTTCACTTCCCGGTGCCACCGTCGCCGAGATGCCACGAAACCGCGACCGATCCTTCTGCTGCGGAGCCGGCGGTGCACGGATGTGGATGGAAGAGAAGCTCGGTACCCGGATCAACGAGAACCGCACCGAGGAGGCATTGAGCACACTCGCAACGGCAGGAAGCAACGGCCACGATGCGATCGCGACCGGATGCCCGTTCTGCCGAGTCATGCTGACCGACGGCCTCACGGCAAAGCAGGCGACCGGCGCAGCGCCGGAGACCACCGAGGTGCTGGATGTAGCGCAACTACTTCTCGAAGCGGTCAAGCGCGGCACCTGATGTATATGCGCGCTGAGCCCTTCGACAGGTTCAGGGCACATTAAGCGCGCATATCCAAATATGACGTCTTAGCATCTTGATTTGACGTCAGCTTGACGTCATAGTGATGTCATGGACCTTTCACCATATATCGAGTCAGTTCGAACGGGCGTCGCGAACGCCTCTTCACTTGCTGACGAGCACACCCAACAGGTCGCCGAACGCCTCGGAACGGCAATTGAGTCTTCGACCCGGCTCGCTCTGATCCAGGCGTTGGCTGACGCCACCGGCACCATCAGCGCCGAGCTTGCCCCTTCTTCAGTCGAGCTGCGCATCGTCGGCCAGGACCCGGAGTTCGTGGTATCTGTCCAAACTGCGGAGGCAGAGCCGACCTTGCTCATGCCCGAGCCGGGACCAGGGGGCGAGGTAACCGACGCACCAGGCGCCGAAGCTGACGACGAGCCTGTGGCGCGCATCACACTGCGGCTCCCGCAGTCGGTCAAGGCTCGCGTCGACGAAATGGCCTCATCTGACGGAATTTCGACCAACGCTTGGCTCATCCGCGCCGTCATGGATGCCTTGTCTGACCGTAGTGGCACAGGACCAGAGTGGCCACAGCCGCCCCGCCCCCCGATGCCGCCCTCCCCAAATGTGATCTTCGGCGAGAGCGGCCCGTTCGGACCGCACGGCGTCTTCGGCTCGGGTGGCCCTTTCGGTCCGGGGGGTGTCTTTACCGAGCGCCTCAGAAAGGCCGGGCGCTCCGAACCGCGTTCTGGCGGAAACGTCCAGGGGTGGGTGCGATGAGCATCACGAACTCGTACGTGGGGGTACGGCAAGTCGTCGTGGACAACTTGGGCGGCGGATCGATCACTGTTGAGCCCGGCGCTCGACAAGATCTTGTCGAGGCATGGATCGACGCAACAGACGATCGGTTCCTCGAGCAGGTACAGATCCGCCAAGATCACGACTGGCTGCGGATCAGCCTTCCGCATCGCTTCGTGTGGAGTACGAAGGCTCAGCTGCGGCTCGGCGTACCCGACGGGCTGGCCTATGTGATCAAGACTGGCTCGGCCGACGTATCGATCAGTGCCGACATCGGCCGCTCCAAGATCATCAGCGGTTCTGGCGACATCACCGTGGGCAACGCTGTCGATCTTGACTGCAGTACGGGATCGGGCAACATATCGGTCTCCCGGGTAGACGGCAGCGCCGCCCGGGTGAGTTCGGGCTCGGGCGACGTATCGGTGAGTGAGGTCTATTGCCCACTCACGGCGAAGTCCGGCTCCGGAGATGTCGTCGTGAAGTCGCTGGAGGGTGCCGAGCTGCAAGCCAAGTCCGGATCAGGCGACATCGGCATCGCCGCCACGAGTGGGTCGGTCGAGCTGCGGTCGGCGTCGGGCTCGGTGACAGTCGGCGTAGCAGACAACCTGCCGGCTTGGCTCGACCTCAGCTCTGTATCCGGTGATATCCGCATCGGCCTCGACTCGACGACCCAGCCCGAGCCCGGCGAGCCGTACATCACTGTGCGGGCGCGTACCGCCTCCGGAGACATCGCCATCCACCGCGCCTGAATCGCTCCGGCGGAGTGGCTTCGGCAGACTTTGCCGCATGAACGACTCCGTCGTTGGTCCCGAAGCTGGGGGCGAAGACACGGGCCCAGCGTCCGGGCACTCCCTCGCTTGACCCGCCAGGCATTGCGAATGGCGTGGGCAGCGGGTCGCAGTGAGTTCATCGTCTCAAAGCTGCTGCAGATCATCGGGGGTGCCGGCATTGCGCTGCTGCTGACTCGGCCAACAAGGCTTGCAAGCGCTGCTCGATGCGCTCCAAAGCAGTGAGTCACTCGCTTCCATCGCACCCTGGGCGATTGCGATCGCCTGCATTGCCGGCATCCAGTCATTCGTGACCGCAGTGCAACGTGAGCGTCAAGAAATCCTCGGCGAACTGATGCAACGACATGTCGAAGATCAGGTTCTGGAGGTCGCAACTGCGGTCGACCTTCTTGGCTTTGAGACACCGGCCTTCCATAACCGGGTGCAACGCATGCGGCTTGGTGGACCGCAAGCGCTGAATGTCATGTTCGGTTTGTCTGGCCTGATTCGCGCTGTCATTGGAGTCGTCGCCGTGCTGGTGACCCTCATAACGATCGAGCCGCTCCTGGTACTGATGGTGTCGATCGTCTTTGTTCCGGCCTGGCTATCGGCGTCGCGACGCGGTCAAGCATTCTGGCGCTTCTTTTGGCGCATGACGCCACGAGACCGCGAACGGCAGTACCTCGCCAGCCTGCTATCAGATCGCGATGATGCCAAGGAGATCCGTGCGTTCAATCTTGCTCAGTTCCTGCGTGCTCGACACCGGTCCCTTTACGACGAGCGCATCAGGGTCCTCTTGGCGGGCCGCACAGTGCTGCTGATCTCGCACCGATTTTCCAGCGTCCGCCACGCGGATCGTATCTATGTGCTGCACAGCGGCCGCGTCATCGAAGAAGGCACCCACGAGGAGCTCATGGCATTAGGAGGTCACTATGCCGAACTCTTCCAGCTACAGGCTGCGGCATACCTCGCCGGCACTCCCGATGCCCTCTGAATCTCAGCTGTGCTGAGCCCCTTCGACGGGCTCAGGGCGACTGTCGAAGGCGCGCATTAGTGCCCTTCGACAGGCGCAGGGCACATTTCGACAAGCTCTGGGCACATTGTCAGATCTGGGTGCGGTGGAAGTTCAAGTGGGAGCGGCTCGGTGTCGGGCCGCGCTGGCCCTGATAGTGGGAGCCGTACTGAGCCGACCCGTAGGGATGCTCGGCAGCCGTGGTGAGGCGGAAGAAACACAGTTGGCCGATCTTCATCCCTGGCCACAGCTTGATCGGCAGCGTTGCGACATTGGACAGCTCTAGGGTGACGTGACCGGAGAAGCCCGGATCAATGAATCCGGCAGTGGCGTGGGTGAGCAACCCCAGCCGACCCAGTGACGACTTGCCTTCCACGCGGGCGGCGATGTCGTCGGGAAGGGTCACCACCTCATAGATGGATCCCAGCGCAAACTCGCCGGGGTGCAAGATGAATGGTTCATCGCCCACCGGTTCGACGGCTCGGGTCAGCTCTGACTGATCAGCCGACGGATCGATATGCGGATATCGGTGATTCTCAAAAACACGAAAATAGCGATCGAGGCGGACATCGATGCTGGATGGCTGCACCATGTCGACGGCGTACGGCTCGAGCCCGATGCGGCCAGCATCGACCTCGGCCTTGATGTCGCGGTCGGAGAGCAACATGGCGCGACGATATCGCGACGAAGCGTCAGTGGCCGCGAGTTATCTCGATCCAGTGATCACCAATGGAGACGATGGCCCCATCGCCCACACGGACCATTTCGCCTGCCCGGCAGCGCGCCGACATTCCGTTGGTCGTGGATACTGTCGATCCGTTCGTCGATCCGCGATCGACCACGTACACGCCGCCAGCGTCTACGCCCACCGCGAGATGAGACTTGGAGACGGTTCGGGATTCGTCGGCGATCTTGATCAGTTGCGCGTCCTCCTCACCGGCTTTCGGCTGCGGGTTGCGACCTAGCAGTACCAGACCTTCGAGAGCGATCCGCCTCCCGTCGTCCAGCAAGATTGACCAATCCTGCACGTAAGGCGAACTGGACGGCATGGCCGACTGATCCGAAAAATCTCCAGCGGGCAGTGCGTACTCGGGCAGGTCCTCCCGCGCCGGAGAGACGTGGGCCGGAGATCCCGGCGCGTTACGCAACCCTGGACTCGGCTGCGGCCGAGGTGATGGGAGTTCGTCGCCGGAAGGCTGAGAGGTTGGCGAAGCACTGTATGGCGAGGGCCCGTACGGTGCGCCCGGATAGGGCGTCGCGTAGGCGTTGCCGCCGTACGGCGAGGCCGATCCACCAGGAGGCACAGCGGCGGCATACGGAGCCCCAGAGTTGGCTGGCGCCATCCCTGGCGGCGGGGTCAGCGGGCCTGGCGGCACAGGACTGGCGGGGCCGTATCCCTCCCCCGGCGCATAGTTCTGCGGCGACGCGGCGCGAACGCTGGTTGGTTGCGGCTGCGACATGCTGCCGACCTGAGCCGATGGGCTTTCCGCCGTGGCACCGACGGCCCTTGCTGGCTGCACGGGTGGTGCTAGCAGGCGCTCCTTGATCATCACTGAGGTGGCGGCGAGGTCCTGCCAGCCTTGCTTCCGGGGGTGCCTCACCATCATGATCAACATGATCAAGAGGCCGATCCCGGTGATGTACAGCGCCCAAAACACCATGGCTCGGATGAAGGCCCGTCCCAGGCCGATCGGCCGCCCGTCGAGAAAGCCGACCACCTGCAGCTTCATGGCGCGAAGACCTGGGCTCGCCGCCCGAACGGCGAGGGTGTAACAGATCAGGACGAGCCAGCCGATGGTGATGACCGCACCGATCACCCCAAGTGTCAGGCGGAGCGCGCCCGTCGAGCTCGGCAGCAGCAAAATCAGCGCAACGCTGACGATGACCGGGACCGACAGGTTGATGAGAAACGCCACGAAACGCTTGCCGAGCGGACCGACCTCCACTCCGGGAGGCAGACCTGTCTCGCGATTCGGGCGACCCTGTGCGGGCGATTCCATGAAACAGCTCCTCGTCGTTAATGACTCGCAGGGGAGACGCTACTGCGGAAAGTCAATCAATACAGACACTCCATCACCGAGCTCCATCACACTGCCCACTTGCACGGTGACTGGCTCGCCCGGTGCGAGCTGCTGACGATCTACGGCTCCCGGACGAATCAAAACCGTTCCGTTCGTGGAGTTCAGATCGGTGACAACAATCTGCCAGTCTTCCCCAACCACCTCGAGGTGTGTCCGGCTGATGTCGTGATTCGGGCTTGGGACAGTCATGAGCCGCGATACGCGGCTATCGGACGGATCGGCCGACGGCGCCCGGCCGATCAGAACCGGCCGATCCAGCTCGGCGGTGGAGCCGTCCGAGGCACGCAAGACGGCGATCACCGGGCCTGGGACAAACTGCGGCGTCCGGCTCCCAAGAGGGCTCCCACATACCCGACAGCTCAAGGAACTCGGCGGGTTCGCGTGTCCTTGGCGGCAGAGCACCGCCAGGATCGCCGAATCCTGAAGACTGTCAGGCGGCGAGGGCTCGGAGGTCGGTCGGGCCGGAGCATCGGATGTCGGATGCGGCACCACAGGAACCCCCGGCCGTTGCATCTCAGGCTGAGCCTCCGACTCGGGCTCGTCAAACGGCGAGGGCAGCAGCTCGGTGTCGGCGCGTTGCAGAGCTGCAATCTCTTCGGCTGATAGTTCAGCAGTCTGTTCGCTCGGCGTCGCCGCGGCTATCGGTTCCGGCGCAGGCTGCTGCGTGACCTCAGAGGATGGGGCAGCGATCACGTCGAGCGGCTCGGTCGATAACGCAGGACCCGGTGCGTTGGCCAGCACTGGCTGGCCCTGAGGGGAACGGACCTGTTCCCGCTCTGACGCATCGAGCACCACCGATGAGGCGCGTACGGCGCCGACGACAAGCGGCAGCTCGAGCAGGGTCGCGTCTCCGTCGTGTGGCGTATCCACCCGGATGTGGGAGACGCCGGCGAGCCCGACCTCAGTCCAGGTCTGGATCCCTTCACCGTCTGCCACCAGCTTCCCGGTGGCGAGATCGATGACGGAGATATGCCCGCGTACCAGCGAACGCATGCCGTCCGGGGTCCAGAAGAACGCGCCGAAGCTAGGCAGTTCATCGATTTTGAAGCTTGCGAGCCGGGTAGCGAGGTCTGTGATCGAGCTGGACGCCACGACTTGATCCCACAGTGTGTTGATCAACGGAGCCCACTCATGAGTGGGCGGCTCGAGGAGCACCAAAGAGGTCGGCCCAGAGAGCACCACCCAGTCTCCAGGGGTGTACGTCGCGCGCCACCGCCCCAGCACCGCGGCCATAGATTCTCGGCCTCCTCCCCCAGCAATTCGGAGCCTCTAGGCTCCCGCGACATTCTCCCCTGGCGTGAGACTAAGGAGAAGCCAGGGCCGTCCTGTAACCGATTCCCCTGGTCAGAGGCATGACGAAGGGTGCTCAGGGCGTTTGCAGAGCCGTATAGTTTATCTCGTGCTCGCCGACAGTCACACGTGGGTTATTGCGACGAGGCCTCAAGCGACGACTCGGCGTACGACGATTGCCGATGTTGCACGGGAAGCGGGCGTCAACAAAGGGACGGTCTCCCGTGCGCTGCGCGGCATCGCCGGCGTAGGCCCAGCAACCAGAGAACGCATCATCGAGACGGCCGATCGGCTGGACTTCTCAGCGTCACACCTGGCGACAGCCCTGGCCAGTGGTCAGTCCAGGACGATCGGCATTGTTCTGCCAACGCTGCGCTCGTGGTACTTCAGCGAGTTTGCGTCTGGAGCAAGCGAAATCCTGAGTCCGGCTGGCTTCCGAGTGGAGCTCATCAATCTGGATGTGGACTCCGATTTCCTGGAGGTGGATTCACCCCAGTTCCGCAAGCTGTTCCGCGAGCTTGGTGCCGGACGAGGCCGCGACGCACTCCTCTTCGCCGGCACGATCTCGGTCGAGCGGAGTGAAGAGGGCGCCGAATCAGCTCGAGTACCGGTCAGCGCCTCGGGCTCGCCGCTGACCAGTGTGCCGGGGATCTTCGTCGATAACCGGGCGGGAGGTCGGCTGAGTGCCGAGCATCTGCTCTCGCTGGGTCACCGCAATATTGCAATCTTTGACGGACGAATGGCAGGCAAGCACGACTATCACGTTTGGGATCAGCGAACCGACGGACTCAGAGACACCGTGCGAGAAGCCGGGTTCGACATCGATACCCGCGATGTCATATTCCCCGGCGATTGCCATGCCGAGGACGGTGAGCGTGCGATGAAGCGCCTTCTTGCAAGCGGCCGGGCACTCCCCACAGCGATCTTCTGCCATTCCGACGAGATGGCATTCGGGGCCATGGCAGTACTGCGTACGGCCGGACTCCGCTGTCCCGACGATGTATCAATTGCCGCCTTTGATGATCATCCAATGTCACGCTGGTGGGGCCTGACCACTGTGAGCCAGCATGCGCACGAGCAAGGCGTACGGGCCGCGCATGCGATGATCAAGGCGGTGTCGGGAAACGGGCATGATGCCGACGGTTTGCGGCAGGAACCGGATGTACTGCGGGTCGAGCTGGTGATTCGTGGTACGACGGGGCCTGTTCCTGAGCGGACCTAGCCGAGCTCAGACCACTGCCGGCTCGTACGGACAAGACGTCCGCAGGTGCGCTGCGATCTGAAGCCACCTGACTCCGTCGTCGGTGCTCACATAAATTGACCCGTCGCGGGCGCCGAAGTAGAGGCCAGCGTGGCTCGGCAATCGCGTCAAGCTCATCGGGTGGGTGGCCTCAAGCCTGCGGCTCCCGCATCCGGAGCCAAACGGTTGCGTCGCTGGGCAGCTGGCCGTTGACGAGCTCGGCGCTACTGAGTAGCACCTCGGCGCCCCGGATCGCGACGGGGTCAGCGCCGAAGCTCGTCACGCACGCCACGCCGCCGGGCCGCTCGAAGTGCAGTACCGATGGCTCGGAGTCGACCCAACTCAACTCCGTTCCCGTGAACAGGTCACCGCGGAGGCCGACTCCCCGCCGGTAGAGGTTGAGCGTCGAATCCAGATTGCTCTCCTGGACGCGCACCGCGTAGCTGCCGAACCACTCCGGCTGCGGCAGGTGCGCGCCTCCCTGACCGAATCCGTACGCCGTCCCGTCCGCAGTCCAAGGAAGCGGCACCCGGCATCCATCGCGCCCCTTTTCCGTGGTCGAGCGCCTCGCTATCGGGTCCTCCAGAACGGCTCGCGGCAGGTCTCCAACCTCGTGCAGCCCCAGTTCGTCACCCTGGTAGATGTAGGTCGAACCTGGAAGCGCCAGCAAGATCATGATCGCCGCTCGCGCTCGCCGCTCACCCAGCGCGCGGTCCAGCATCGGTGTGGCGCCATCGGTCCGCAGCCAGGATCTAGCAATCTGTTGTGCCGGTCGCCCGTCTTCCCGCGGCAGCCCGTACCGCGTCGCCACCCGGGGCGTGTCGTGGCAACCGAGCAACCAGCTGGTCGTGGATCCGCTATTGATCATGTCCGCCAGCCCGGTGTCGATCACCGAGCGATAGTCCTCTGGCCGCCAGTCGGCATCCTGCATCGCGAAATTGAATGCGTGTCCAAGGCTGTCCGGAGAGGCGTACCGCGCTCGCCGTACCGGATGCACGTCGGCCTCGGCAACCGCGTAACGAGGTGGGTCGTAAGAGTCGAAGATCCGCCGCCAATCCGCATAGATCTCGTGGACATCGTCGCGATCCCACAGCGGGTGCGAGCCGTCGGTTCGCATGATGTCGGCGATCTCGCCCCAGGGTGGGTACGGCTCCGACATGTCCTTGCGCAGGCCGTGGGCGACGTCGATCCGGAATCCGTCGACTCCACGATCCGCCCAGAAGCGCACGGTATGCCGGAAGTCCGCCCGTACCTCATCGTTCTCCCAATTGAGATCCGGCTGCTCGGCCGCGAAACAATGGAAGTACCACTGACCGTCACCAGCTGCTGCCCAAGCCGAGCCGCCGAAGAGCGATTCCCAGTCATTGGGCGGCTGCTCACCGCCTGAGCCGAGGCCGTCGCGGAACAGATAACGATCACGCTCCGGCGCACCACGGCCCGCTGCAAGAGCCTGCACAAACCAGGCATGCCGGTTGGAGGTGTGATTTGGCACGATGTCGACGATCATCTTGATGCCAGCAGCATGGAGCGCCGTGATCATTGCGTCAAAGTCGTCCAAAGTGCCGAGCCGTGGGTCGATATCGCGGTGATCATCAACGTCATAGCCGCCGTCGGCAAGCGCGGAGGGGTAGAACGGGGTCAGCCACACCGCGTCCACACCGAGCGTTGTGAGGTAGGGGACGCGCGAGGTGATGCCCGGCAGGTCTCCGATCCCGTCACCGTTACTGTCGGCGAAGCTGCGTGGATAGATCTGGTAGACCACCGCCGTACGCCACAAGTCCATCGTGGTCACAGCTGCGGCTTGCTGATCTTGGCTGACTGTGCTTGTCACCTGACGAGTGTGCCGCGATGTGAGCCGTCTTTGATGCATTTCCCAGCACAAAGCTGCGAGCGTCGTGAATCGCGCGCTGCCGCACGGAGCCAGGCTGGCGCGCCGCTGTCCTGACGATCGAGCGAGCAGACACGCTTTTCGTCTGCGAGGGAGTGAGGAAGGCAGCGGCTCGCAAGCGCCAGCCTCAGGGAGCGGAGCGAGCAACGTGCATGGAGCGAGCGGAGGCGTTCTTCCTCCGCGAGCGACGACGACGGC
>Ga0081455_10006831_pt1 | contig 12163 bp, 17 predicted proteins | sample TabmetS3T2R1_FD_70207 | JGI IMG/M metagenome (GOLD analysis project Ga0081455, IMG submission 70207) | Tabebuia heterophylla rhizosphere microbial communities from the University of Puerto Rico - S3T2R1 | ecosystem: Host-associated > Plants > Roots > Rhizosphere ... | reverse complement strand
ATTCGGGGACATGGATTTACCGACGCCCGCCCCGGCCACCGAGTGGACGGCAATGGGGTATCCGCCGTTTGGCCGGGGCGTGGCCCTCCTCGCATCCGCGATTGCGACCACCCGTTGGGTGGCCGAACGGTGGGACCCGGCGTTGGGTGTGCACGTGCCGTTGCCGGACCAACCGGCCGTCCTCTCCGACCCCTATCCCGACGTGACGCCGTGGGCCTATCGGTGGGCATGTGTCGAGGACGGGATTTTGTACGGAAACCATTTCGCGCTATACGGCGAATTGGATTTCCGGACACTCCGCCCCGGGTGGCTTATCCCCATTCCGGCGGATTGTGTGTGGATATTGCAGGACCCGGCGGATTCCTCATGGTGGCGGTTGGTTATCGGGGGCGAGGAATTCGACCCGGCATCCATTTTCCACGTGTCCGCCGGGAACAGGTCCGGGGAAATCTTCGGCCGTGGGGTCCTCAACCAATACGGAGAATGGTTGGGCGGGGCCGTAGCTGCGGAACGTCACTCCGGGGACTATTTCGCGGGCGGGGCCCTACCCCCGGCCGTTTTGCAGTCCCCGCAAATCCTCACCGACGACCAAGCCAAAGAGCTAAAAGGCAAATGGAACGAAATGACCAACACCCGGGAACCCGTGGTGATGCCGATTGGCTATGTGCTCACCCCACTGGTTTCCAACGCTGAATCTTCACAACTTGTGGAAAGTCGCCAATGGAACGCGGCCGCCGTGGCCATGATGCTTGGTATCCCCTCATACAAACTAGGGCTTTCCGGGCCGTCCATGACCTACCAAAACGTCGAAATGGCGGATATCGATTTTGTGAGGGATTCTGTGGATAGGTACGGGGAACCGCTGTCCGCATCCTTCACCAAGTGGCTGTTACCCCGGGGTACGTCCCTGGCGTGGGATTACGCGGGCCGGATGCGCGCCGATCAATCCACCACCGCCAATGTCCTCACCACCTACACGGCCGCCGGGATCCTCACCGTGGATGAGGCCCGGGCCGCTATCGGCCGGACGCCACTTCCGGAACCTCCCGAACCGGAGCCCCCACCGGAGCCACCGGCCGATGAGGAATCGGCCCCGGAGCTTCCGGCCGATCAAATCCAAGAGGCACCCGGACCGGCCCCCAACACGGAAGGGAACTAGCCATGGCCGAATTGCATATCGAACGGGCCGCCGCCGCGTTAGAACCGGTGGGGGATGGCTGGACGGTGGAAGGAATCGCGGTCCCCTATTCCAAGCTGTCCCGGGTCACCGATAACGGGACGGACTACTACCAAGAGGGATTCTTGCCCGGGGCGTTTGCCCGGGACGCCACCCGGGGCGGCCGGTGGGTAAACCTCATGTTGGGCCACCACGGGGACTACGGGGACCGCTACCTAGGCCGATGCGTACACCTGGCGGACGAAATGGACGGACTGGCGGCCGCGTTCCGAATCAACCGGGACCACCCCCAAGCGGAGGCCGCCCGGTCCGGGGAGCTAACCGGGTGGTCCGTTTCGTGCCGGGTGTACCGGACCCGGGAAGAGGGACCCCCGGACGGCCGCGTGTCCTGGCGGGCCTCATGTTCGCTGGACCACGTGGCGGCCACGCCGGTCCCCCAATACGCCGGGGCCGGTGTCGTCCTCGCCCGGGACCACGTAATTGAGTCCCTGGCCAGCCCCACGCCACGGCTGGACGCTCTCCGGGAATGGATGGCCAGCCATGGCCACGATTCGGCACGCGCATAGCTCATCCCTCTATTCGGCCAGCCCCCAATCCCTGGCCGATGAGGTAGAACGCGCGGTGGAGGCGGATGACCCCAACGCCACCGTGTTGACGTTCACCGAGGTGGGCTCCGACGCCCGGACGGACGTACTCAAAAAGGCGGACCCGGACGCGTGGGCCGCGTGGGTTCCTGGCCAATCGGATGTGGGCCTCATGTGGCGCAAAAGTCAGTATTCCCCGGTTTGGAAAGAGGCCCACAAGCTCACGGACAAAGTGTGGACCGATGGCCACGGACGGAAACACGAAACCTATTGTGGGACCGCGTTATTGAGTCACACCAAAGAGGGGCACACGGTTTTCTTGTCCGTATGTCACTTGCCTAGCCACGTGCAAAACGGGGACTCGTTTTACGATAACGCGCAAGCGGCCGCGTGGAAGTCAGCGGTTAACGGGTGGTCCGATTATTGGAACGATTGCCGGAAGCGGGACAAGCCCACGTTGGGGATGCTTGTGGCGGACTGGAATATCGACGTCCATTCGTCCCATTGGATGCAATACGTGACCGATAAATTCCCGTCCATGTATTGCACATGGGCCGGGGACCGGGAACCGCCGAACGATAAAGGGACCCACGGGAACCGGTTAATTGACTTCACCATGGGCACCCACAAACAAACCAAAGCCAAGCTGTTAAAGGATGACGATTCCTCCGACCACCGCCCATTCGGGGAGGCAATACCGTTATGACTGTCATGCAATTAGCCGCGTGGCAAATCTTTGTTGCGTGTGGGCTAGCGGGCCTTGGGTTGGGTATCGGGTTGGTCCTGGCCGCCTTTGTGGCCCGGAACCTCCGGGGCTATATGGGCGGATTCGGGATGGTAGTTCAGGACCCGCCCGGGGGGGGCCGGGTAAAACCGCGCAAGCGGCCGGACCCTATTGACGATGAGGAAAACGGGTCCTAGCGTCCCGAATAGAACCGCCACCCCGGCCCGTTACCGGCCACCCCGTCTTTGAGCGGCCGCCCCGGAATGAGTGAACCGGCCACCCGGTCCCGATATCCGAAGCGACCCTAAAGGGGTGTAGCTATGGGCGTGTATTTGGACCGCCTCAATAAGCAATATGACGAAATCCGGGACGGAATCGACGCGGTGATTAACCGCGCGGCCGAAGAGGACCGGGACGTAACCGACACGGAACAGGCGCAAGTTGACCGTGATAAGGCCCGCGCGGCGGACCTTGAAACGTCGATTGCGCATTACACGGAACTTGAAACCCGTAACGCAAAGGTGGCGGAGCTTCGGCGTTCCGTCCCGGCAAGCTCCGTAACCCGGACCACCCGGGAGCCCGAAGCGGAATACGATATCTGCCGGGAATTCCCCACCCCGGCCGATTACGCGGTCACGCTTCACCGGGCACAAATGCTCCGGGACCCGGAAGCTATGGACCGGATTGCCCGGGCCACGGCCCACCAAAAGACAACCGATAACCCGGGGCTTATCCCCCGGCCCATTGTCGGGGGTCTGCTCAACTACATGGACGCGTCCCGGCCATTCGTGAATTCGTGCAACCGGAAGCCTCTTCCCGCCGGAAAGTTTGACCGGCCGCGCGTGGTGCAACACGTGGACGTGCAAAAGCAAGCGGCGGAAAAGGACCTGACCGCTAGTCAGAAAATGACTGTCGATCTGCTCCCGGTGTCCGCCAACACATGGGCGGGCCACCTGAACATTTCGCGGCAGGATATCAAGTGGACTTCCCCCGGAATTCTCCAGCTTGTCCTTGACGATTTCGCTTACGTCTATGCAATTCGGACATGTGCGGATGCCGTGTCCCAATTCGTGGCCAGCGTGGCCGGTTCGGCATCCATTCCGATTACCGCCCCGGCGGACGCCAACAAGGTCACCAAGGCCCTTTACGCGGCGGCCGTGGCCAACATGACCGATGGGGAAGCCCCGCCGGACACGATTTGGTGTGCCCCGGACGTGTGGGGGGCCATGGGTGGGATGCCAGCTTCCGGCGTGTCCTCCGCCCCCGCGTTCCCGTCCCTGTCCCTCACCAACCCGGGCGGGAACCCGCTTGGGCTCAATCTCGTGGTGGATGCCCACTTCCCGTCCGGGACCGCCATCGTCGGCCCCGCGCAATACGCCGAATTTTACGAAGACGTGGACGGGTTCCTTCAGGTTCAGGAACCGGACGTGTTGGGCCAGCTTGTGGGCTATGCCGGATACACGGCGTTTCTCAATGCGGCCCCGTCCAATTTCTCTAAGGTCACCGGGATTAACACCCTGGCCGAAGAGGCATAGGGGGCTCCGTAGAAATGGCCGCCGAACCCACCCCGCCGACGCTGGACCTGGCCACCGTCCGCGCGTATGTCCGGGTGCCAACCACGGCCCTGTCCGATGAGGACTTGGGCCGCATGCTGGCGGGGTGTTCGGCGGACCAATGGGCCCGGTGTATCTGGCCCACCACGCCCGCCGAACCGTTGACGTTGGCAATCGACGGGATGACCGCCACCGTAACCGCCACCGGCGGCACCCCGGGGGCCCTCTATTACGCGGTGTGGGGGGACACGTTCTCCGATGAGGTAACGCTGGACCCGGACGGGAACGGCACCGCCTCTCACACCTATTTGGACCCGGGGACCTATACGTCCATTGTGTTAAACGAATGGGCCCAAACGGTGGTGATCTATTCGGCCATGACGGTCCCGGATGACCGGCCGGTGGCGGCCGACACCTACCCCGATGCCCTGGCCCAAGCGTTGCTCCGCCGCATCCAAAAGGAAATCGCGGCCCGGAACCTGCCGCTAGGAATGGTGGGACTCGACGCGGCGGAGTACGGGCCCCAATCCCTTCCGTTCCTAGACAGCTTGGTTGAGGAACACGAGAGGGCCTATCGACGGGTGGTCCTGGCGTGAGCCTCGCCCGGCCGTACGCGGCCCCCGAACCCGAGGACCGGCCCCGGGACACCCGGGCCGCCATCGTGGCCGTTCTAGGGGCCATTCCGGGCCTCACGGCCTACCCCGTGGCTCCCGACCAAGCCACCGCCGGGGCCGCGTGGCCACGGTGGATTACGTCCACCTATGACGGCCCGCTGGACACCCTGGCCCGGGACCAATTCGACGTGTTGGTGACCCTTCCCGCCGGATATCTCGGGACAACCGTGGATGAGGGGGACAGCCTCCGGGACGTGGTGGCCCTGGCCCTACAGAGAATTGGCCGCGTGAATTACGCGGAGCCCGTATCTATTGCATTTGCGGACCGCCAAACCATGCCCGGTTTACGCCTCCGCCTCACCATTGAATGAGAGGGAATTATGACCGCCACCCCTGTTAGTGAGGGATTCCCGCTTGGGCCGGGCACATTGCATATCGGCGTAACCGGGACCCTGTTGGACGTGTCATGCAACATCAATAACGCGGTGATCCACGCGGACAAGAATCAGGGCGATTCCACGACCAAGCTTTGCGGGACGGTAAAGCCCGGGGCCGTGTCCTATGACTATTCCCTGGCCGGGAACATCGACACGGACATTGCCGAATCCACCGGATTCTTTGCCCTGTCCCAAACCCAAGCGGGTAAGCAATTGGATTACACCTTTGAGCCCAACACGGACGCGGGAACTAGCGCGTCCGGGAAGCTCATTGTGGATCCGCTGGATTTCGGTGGTGACACCACCGGGGAAACCATGACTAGCGATTTTGAATTCGCTTTGGCCGGGGCTCCCACGTACACCTATGGCGGGGCCGCCGTAATGGCCGAAGAGGAAACGGAAGTGGCGTGACCGGTGAATTGCGTGTGGAAGTGGATGGGGCGGAGGCCCTGTCCTCTTCCCTCGCGGCCGTGGGCGGAAGCTTGGACGATTTGCAGGCGGCCGGGGCCACCGCTGGCCAAGCGGTTAGGACCCGGGCCCAAGCTAACGCCCCGGTTAACACGGGAGCCCTGGCCCGGTCCATTCGGGCGGACGCCACGGGAACGGAAGTCACGGTGGGGGCGTACGTGCCGTATGCCGCATTTCAGGAATACGGGACCGTTAACACCCCGGCCAGCCCATATCTACGTCCGGCGTTAGAGGCGTCCACTACGCAAATCGTGGACGCGTATGCCGACGAAATCGGAAAGAAACTAGACAGCGTTAGGGGTGCGTAACGGTGGCGGATCAAGTCAAGCTTGTGGCCCCCCGGGTCCGGGTTATCCGGGCCAGCGAAAACGGGGCCGAACCTCTGGAAATCCAATGCGATAACCGGGACCTGTTGGCGTGGGAGACCACGTCCCGGCGGCACAAGTGGGGAAGCTTCCAAGAATTCCCGTTTAAGTGGCTCACATTCCTGTCATGGTCCGCCGCCCGGCGGGCCGGGGAAATCGACGCTTCCCTTACGTATGAGGCTTGGGAATCGGACGTGTTGTCCGTTATGGACACCCGGGCGGATGACGAAACGGGAACCCCTACCGACGCGGGACCCGGACCCGCCTAATAGTCCAAATTGCCGTGGCCACCCAAACCGCTTACCGGGATTGGGCCGATGAGCCCGACGACATATTGGCCACCGTTATAGACGAATTACAGACCCAAGCTAGGGAGGCGAAACGCCGTGGCGTCAAGCGTTGACCTAGTAATCCGGGTTATTGCGGACACGAAAAAGGCCGCCTCCGATATCGAAGCGGCCGGTAATTCAGTATCCGGGTTTTCCTCCGGGATCAAAAAGGCGGCCGTTCCCGCCGGTATCGCGCTAGCGGCCCTGGCGGCCGCCGGTGCCTCCGCCGCTAACGCGGCCGCCGATGACGCCCAAGCGGCGGCCATCCTGGCCACCAACCTGAAAAACACGACCGGGGCCACCCAATCCCAAATCGACGCCACCGAAGCCTATATCGACAAAATGGCCAAGGCTACGGGCGTGGCCGATGACCAATTGCGGCCAGCTATGGCCAACCTGGCCCGGGGCTCCGGGGACGTAACCCAAGCCCAAAAGGATTTGGCCACCGCGCTAGACGTGGCCGTGGCCACCGGTGGGGACGTGGAATCCGTCACCAAGGCAATCTCCAAGGCGTACGGCGGATCCACCACGTCCCTTAAAAAGCTAGTCCCAAGCTTGGATGACGCCACACTGGCGTCCGGGGACATGTCCGCCATCATGGACGAATTGGCCGACAAAACCGGCGGTAGCGCGGCGGCCGCCGCCGATACGGCCGCCGGGAAAATGCAACGGATGCAAGTGTCCATGCAAGAGGCCCAAGAGGAAATCGGGTCCGCGCTACTCCCCGTTTTATCCACGCTGGCAACCATCATTGCCAAAGTGGCCGGGGCCGCCCAAGCTCACCCCACGGTTTTCCTGGCAATTGCCGCCGCTATTGGGGTCCTGGCCGCTGCCATTATCGTCCTAAATGTGGCCCTGTCCGTCATGGCTATTGCGGAGGCCGTGGCCCTCGGACCCATTCTGCTCATCGTCGCGGCCGTCATTGCCCTAATCGTGGTCGTGGTCCTCATCGTCAAGCATTTTGACGACCTTAAAGCGGCCGCGTTTGCGGTATGGGGAGCTATCCAAACCGCGTTTTCCGCCGTGGTTAATTGGGTCAAGTCCGCCGCCCAAGCGGTGGCCAATGCCTTTGTGGCCGCGTGGGATGCGATTAAATCCGGGGCCCAAGCGGTGGCCAATTTCGCGGTTAACGCTTTCAACATGATTAAAGGGGCGGCCGAATCCGTGATTGGGTGGATTAAGGGGAATTGGCCGCTATTGTTGGCCATCCTGACCGGCCCTATCGGTATCGCGGTGGCCCTTATCGTCAAGAATTGGGACAAGATTAGGGACGCGGCGGAGGCCGTGTGGACCGCAATCAAAAACGGGTGGAACGCGGCCATTGACGGGATCAAAGCCTCGGTGTCCGGGCTAGGCGCGATTCTGTCGGCTCCGTTCTCGGCCATGCAATCGGCCATTCAATGGGTAATCGACAAAGTAAACGCGCTCATTTCGGCCCTAGGCCGGATCCACGTTCCGCACATTGACTTGCCGGGCCCCCTAGGTGCCCTGACACGGACCGCTATGGCCCCCGCCACCGCCGGGCCGTCCGTGACCGGGTTGGCGGCCCCCCGGGTGGCTGGCATCGGAGCCCGGGGGGTTAGCCAAGGCGTAACGCCAACCATCATCGTCAACGGAGCTTTGGACCCGGAGGCGGTGGCCCGGCAAATCCGCCGGATCCTGGCGGGCCACGACCGGCGTATGGGGTTGACGGCATGATCGGGGAACACACGGTGACCCTGTTCCGGGACGCGTCCGCCCCGGTGCCTATCAACACGAACCCGTACATGACTTCCAACGTGTACGGGTGGCAGGCGGCCCCGTTCGAAGACGCGGTTACGTGGGCCACGGACGGGTGGTTGGTCCAAGCTCGGGGTGGGACGGTGGGCCGGTCCCAAACCGACGCTAACCCCACGGCCCGGCCGTCCGGGGACCGCCTCTATCTGGTCCGGGTCCGGTGGTCCCAACCGGTGACCGCCACCGCGAAATTCGGGCTTTTCTTTGGGACCACCGTGGAGAACGCGTGGCGTGGTCCGTTTTGGGCGGGGGCCGCCAACGCCGGGTCGTGGGAAACGCCGAACCTTTCTTACCCGGCCGGGACGTACACCTACACGGCCCAATTCTCCGTACCCGCCACCTGGCACCCGGAGTTTGTGTACGTGGCCCCGTTCCTGTCCAAGCCCTACCGGGCCGACGCCTCCGCCGGGCCGGACCGGGTGGATTCGGTGGAAATGTTCGGGTGGGTGGCTTCGGACGTGGTTGACGTGTCCTGCCTAGTCGATGACGTGACCATCCGCCACGGCCGCTCCGACACCACGTCCCAACCGGAGCCAACAGCGGCCACTATCAACCTGGCGTGGGACGGTTCGGTGGACAGCTTGCCCGCCGTGGCCGAAGTGGGGGCCACGGTGGAAGTGGCCACGAATCTCCCGGGGGCCGTCCGGACCCGGTTCCGTGGCCGGATCACCGATATCGCGGCCGGGTGGGATGAGGCGGGGGCGGTCACTCCGTACAACCAACAAGCCCAAATCGCGGCCGTGGGGAGTCTCGCGGATTTGGGCCGCCGGGTTATCGGGGCCGAACCGTGGCCGGTTGAGAATGACGCCCAACGGGTGTCCCGGGTAGCGAACCTGGCCGGGATGCCTTTGGACCCGTGGGTGTCGGATCCGGGGACCGTCCAAATCCGGGCCCGGGACGTGGACTCCCAACCGGCCCTATCGGTGATGCGGGAAACGGCCGTGTCCGGTCAGGGCATCGTGTGGCAAACCAAAACCGGGGAAATCCGTTACTCCGATTCGGCGCACCGGACGCGGGTAGCGGTGGGGTTGGAAATGGACGCGTGTGACGTGTTGGTGTCCCCCACATGGGTCCGGAATCTGGACGGGCTAACCAATGAGGTAGCCATCGGTTACGGGGCTGGGGACGGGGGCTCGCAACCGCGTTACACGGCCACCAATCCAAGCTCCCAAACCAAGTGGGGCCGGTACGCGTACACCACGGACACGCTGTTATCGGCCCTGGCCGACGCGGCCGCCATGGGGGACCTGTTAATGCGGCGGAACTATGAGCCCGTGTGGGTCCTGTCCGCCATCCCGGTTGACGTGGCCGGGCTGGACGCGGCCGACACGGACCGCCTGTTGGGGCTAGACCTAAACGATTTGGTTCACCTGACCGGGCTTCCCGCCATCGGTACCGCCCCCACCGATATCTACGGGTGGGTTGAGGGGTGGACGGAAACCCTGGCCGATGGGGTCCATGACATGGCCCTGGCGTTATCGGCCTACTGCCGAACCGCCGGGTTGGTCCGGTGGGATGACCCCACCACCACCACGTGGAACACAATCCCGGACAAAGCCACCCGGACGTGGGACCAATCGTTTTGTCTCGGATATCCGGGCCCCGGGATTGGCCGATGGGACGACACCCCCACGTCCCTACGGTGGGACCAAGTGGCGTCCAATGTCACGTGGGACACGTGGGTGCAACCAACCACCATGGATGAGGCGGCCTAGCCATGCCCGCAACCACTACCCAAGGCGTCCCGTACCCGCTAGGAACGGACCGGGTGTCCGATGGCGATAACGCCATCCAAGCCCTGGCCCAATGGGTGGACTCGTCTATCACGTTCGGGGCTTGCACGCTGGCAAGCGACACCGGCCCGGGACCCAACGCGTCCCAATGGTTCACCAATTGCCAAGCAATTGCGTCCGGTGGCGGGGTGACCCAAAACACCAACGGGCTAATCGTGCCCCGTAAGGGGTATTACGTCATGCAAGCCACCGCGATTATGCAAGTGGGCCAAGCGGGAACCTCCGCTTCCCGGTTGGTGATCGGGGACGGGGCCGCCCAATGGGCGTACGGGTCCGTTGTGTTCGTGGTGGCCGGGGCTTGGGACCATTCGGTGTCATGTATGACCGTGGCGCAACTAAACCCGGGGACGGCCGTCCGGTGGGGCATGGTCAACTCCGGGGCCGCCGGGGGCGGTATCTACGGCGGAGCTAACAAATCGGTCCTACTCGTCCGCCTACTTGTCCCACTGTCTTAGGGGAAACCATGGGATCACAAACCGCACACGGATTCCCGTATCCGGTAGGGACGGACCTACTGGCCGATGGCGATAACGCCATCCAAGCGTTGGCCGAGGCCGTGGATTTGGCCGTGTTCTCGGCCCCCTATTGGCGGGGCACCTACGCGGGCGGCCAACCCTGGACGGCCGCCGTAAATATCCCCTGGACACAGGTGGAAAACATTGGGGGCGGGGCCTATGCGTCGGGCGTCTACACCGTCCCTAAGGCCGGGGTGTATCGCCTCGTGGCCCAAGTGAAATTCAACACCACCACCAACACCGCCTTTCTGCTTAAAAAGAATGGGGCCAATGTTGCCTATGGCTATAACCAAGCCTCGGCCGCGTTTGGTGGCGCATTTCTGGACGTGACTATCCGGGCCGCCGTGGGGGACACATTTACGTGGCAAGTGGCGTCCGGGATCACCACCCAAAACGATGCCCCGGCAGAAAACACTTTCGCCTATATCCATTACCTACGGGCCTAAAGGGGGCCACCGTGAGTTACCTATCCCAATCCCGCATCGCCTCCAATGCGGCCATGTTTCAACGCATGGCCCAAGCGGCCGCGTCGGAACAATTCACTACGGACCCCAACTCGTGGGCGTCCATTCACGCCCGGACGTGGGCCGCCGCGCCCGGGTGGGATGCCGCGTGGGAATCGGCCCTAGTGGCCCACGGGGACGACCCGGAATATGACCCGGGTACCGATGAGGCAGTCATTACCGACCAAATGATTTTGAGTGAAGTACAGACGATTGGAGATACGCCGTGACCAGAAAGTCAGACACCAACCCGGAGCCCGTGGAAGAGGCCCCGGAGGTTCAGGACCCGGAGGCGGAAGCCCCATCGGATCCGGAGGCCCCCGAAGAGGCCGAAGAGGCCGCCCCCGAAGAGGGGAACCAATCCGCCATGGCGGGCCGGGTAGACCCGGAGAATCCCGATGGTTCGGACAGCGGAACAGACGGCGAGTAACGCCGAAGCTTCCACCACCAATGACCCGGGAATGTGCCTCCAATGGTCACGGACCCGGGCCGACATAGCGTCCCTGTTCCCGGACGCGGCCACCGCGTGGAAACACGCCTTGGACCGTCACAAAGGGGACAGGGAGCCCCCGCGCGGGGCCATGGTCTATTGGCTAGGCGGGTCCCATGGCTACGGCCACATAGCTGTTTCCGTGGGCGGGGGCATGGTTCGGAGTACGGACGCCGGTGGGACTGGCCACGTGGCCACCGTGGGCGTGTCCTGGCCCACGGACCATTGGGGCCTCCCGTACGCGGGTTGGGCCGATAACGTCAATGACGTACGAATCCCGGGAGTGGGTGACGAAATGACCGAGGACGATTGGGACCGAATGGAAAAGCTCATCCAATCGGTTTGGGCCGATCAAATGACGGTGACCCAACCGGGTTCCGGGGAGGACACCACCAAGGCCCGGCAACAGGTGTTGCGGGAGCTTTGGCAAAAGGTCACTAGGGCCACGTGATGGGCGGCCCGGGCTCCGGTAACACCGGAGCGGTACGCGGCCCGGACGGGCGGTTTGTGCGAGTCCTAGAGGCCCTAGAGGCGGAGCCACGCAACAACCTAGAGACACCCCCTAACCCGGGGCTGTCCCGGGTGTGCCTAGAACCCGTAATGGCCCGGGCGGCCGTGGTGGGGGACGATGCGTTGGTGGAAGCCATCCGGGCGGAGCTTGCGGCCCGCACCTGGCAAAACGTGAACCCGTACGCGGTGGGTACCTAGAGGCGGCCCCCGGCCGGGTTCACTTGGACGTGCCTCCCGGCCGGGGGTCCTATCGTGGGGGCCGTGGAACCTACCACCGAGAATGACCGCACCCTCCTGACTCGGTGGGACGTGCCGTGCCCGACGT
>Ga0081455_10006830_pt1 | contig 12164 bp, 11 predicted proteins | sample TabmetS3T2R1_FD_70207 | JGI IMG/M metagenome (GOLD analysis project Ga0081455, IMG submission 70207) | Tabebuia heterophylla rhizosphere microbial communities from the University of Puerto Rico - S3T2R1 | ecosystem: Host-associated > Plants > Roots > Rhizosphere ... | reverse complement strand
CGGGGGGTTTATCGATTGCGCCATTTTCGAGCGGGGCGCGCTCGGGGAGGGCGAGGCCGTCGATGGGCCGGCGATCATCGAAGAGGCCGAGGCGACAACCGTGCTCCTGCCGGGGAGTAGAGCGGTTGTCAGTGCCCGCGGGCATCTCGTGATCGCCGTTGGCTAGGAACCATAAAAAAATGCACGACCAACCCCTGAGCCCGATCGCGCTGTCCGTCATCTGGAACGGCTTTCTCTCGATTGCCGAGGAAATGGGTACGACCCTGCAAATGACGGCCTTTTCCGAGGCCGTACGCGAGGGCCAGGATTTCTCGACGGCGATTTTCGATGCCCGGGGGCGCCTGGTGGCGCAGGGCAACTTCACGCCGGGGCACCTGGGGTCGATGCCCTACGTCATCACGTCGATCATGGAGATCTTTCCCCCGGGCTCCTTGCAGCCGGGCGACGGGGTGCTGCTCAACGACTCCAAGCTGGGCTCGGGACATTATCCCGACTTCTTTTTCGTGAGCCCGGTATTCCTTGGGGAGACGCAGATCGGTTACCTGATCAACACCGCGCACCACATCGACGTCGGCGGCGCCGCACCCGGCTCGCAAAAAGTGCAGGGCATCAGCGAGCGGTTCCAAGAGGGCCTGCGCATCCTCCCCGTGCGCGTTGAGCGCGGCGGGGAGTTCGACGAGGACATCCTGCGCCTGATTCTGGGCAATGTGCGCTTGCCCGACATCCTGCGCGGCGATCTCACGGCGCAGCGCAACGCCAATTTTGTGGGGGCGCAGCGGCTGGCGAAACTCTATCACGAGCATGGGCTTGAAGTTGTCGAGCGCGCCATCGACGAGATTTTGGACCGGTCGGAACAGCGCATGCGCGAGCTGATCGGGGCGATTCCCGATGGACGCTATAGCGCGGAGGACTGGCTCGACGCCTGCGGGCAGGAATGCGGCCCCATCAAAGTGGCCGTCGATATCGACGTTACCGGCGAGGAAATCACGGTCGATTTCTCCCGCTCCTCCGACCAGGTACCGGTCGCGCTCAACTCCTACATCAACTACACGCGCGCCTATACGCTCTTCTCCATCAAAGTCTTCACCGATGCCCTGTTGCCGCAGAATGGCGGCATGATCCGGCCGATCCACGTCAAGGCGCGCGAGGGCTCTTTCTTCAATCCGCGTGAGCCCGCGCCCAGCGGCGGCCGCGCCATCATTCAGATCCGCATCTTCGAAGTGATCAATGGTGCGCTTGCCCAGGCGCTGCCCGACAAGGCGTTCTCGGCCTTCTCGCACTGGAGCAACCCGAATATTGGCGGCGTCGATCCCGACACAGCCAAGCCCTTTGTCATGTACGACCTGATGTTCGGGGGCTATGGCGCGCGCGCCGGCCACGATGGGGCGGAGGCGCTGAGCCCGGTCGTCAACTGCGCCAATATTCCCGTCGAGGTGCACGAGACCATCAACCCCGTGCTAGTCCGGCGCTTCGAGCTCATCCCCGACAGCGGCGGTGCGGGCCGCTGGCGCGGAGGCTGCGGCCTGCGCAAGGACATCGAGCTCAGGGCCGAGACGGCGGTCATGACGTTGCTGGGGGAGCGGCATTCGCATGCCGGCTATGCGCTGGCCGGCGGGGAGGCCGGCAGCCTGGCCTCGACGACGGTGCTGAGCGGCAACGATTGGGTTGAGATGGGTTCCAAGGATGTGCGCGCGCTGAAGCGCGGCGACGTCGTCAGCTTTCGGCTGAACGGGGGCGCGGGCTGGGGCAAGGCGCGGGAGCGCGACCAAACCCGAGTCGCCGACGACGTGGCGGAAGGCTACGTGTCGGTGGAAGCGGCGAAGCGCATCTATGGCTGGCCCAGCGCATAGATTGGCTTTCCGAGCTTGTCCGGTTGATGTCGACACCGCCTGCCGCAATGTCCGCGGCGTCGATAGCCGATACTTGGGCTTGCGATGTATCGGATCATCGCCTGGTCCCCGTAACGCTCGACATCAAAAGAAGGATCGCCGATGATCAAATAACTCGCGTTTGTAGCAGTGCTTTGTTGGGAGGAACGTCTGTTATGGCTCAAGACCGCATGCCTGAAATTAAGGCGGATCAGATGACCGACGCGCAGAGAAAAGCGGCTTCCGAGTTCGCCGAGGGGCGCGGTTATGCGGTTCGCGGACCGTTCGCAGCAATGCTGCGCAGCCCCGAGGTCATGTTGCGGGCAAAGGCGATGGGCGATTACGTGCGTTTCAAATCGACGATACCCGCGCGACTGAACGAGCTTGCCATCATCATCACGGCGCGCCAATGGTCGCAGAACTACGAATGGCAGGCGCACCGGCCGTTAGCGGAAAAGGCGGGGATTAGACCTGAGATCGCGCAAGCGATTGCCGAGGGACGCCGCCCCACCGGTATGAGCGCGGACGAGGAGATCGTCTACGACTTTTCCATGGAGCTGCACGCCAACAAGAGCGTCAGCGATGCGACCTACAGGCGCGCATTAGAGAAGTTTGGTGAGCAGGGCATTATCGATCTGACCGCGGCGAACGCTTACTACACCTTCAACGCGATGATGTTGAACGTGGCACGTACCGCGCTACCCGCCGGCGCCAAAGCTGAGCTGCTGCCGTTTCCGAGATAGCGAAAGGCATTGCCTCCCGCCGAACTCACTAACGCGCGCGGGGTTGTGCGCACGCTACCCAAGGCTTGCGCGGTCGGTCGTGCTCCACCTTCCGTCTTTCACGTGGTAGGGCGTGCATGACCGAACCGCAGCGGTGAAAGGGAAGTTGGAGACGTACTTTGCTATAGGTTTTGTGCTGTGCCGGTGCGTGCGAGAAACGCGTCGATCGCAGCCTGCGCAGACGGTGCAAACTGCGGCGCAAGCGCTGGCAGGTCTTTCAGCTCGGCAATAAGGAGGCTTCCCTCCGTTATCCTCAAGCGTTCCACCGGCACATCGGTCGTGAGGTAGAGCTCGCGCCAAAGGGTGGCGCCGCTGATATAAGGGTCGGCCCCTCTGTAGCTGGCGAGGTGTTCAAAACGCTCCGGCGGTATGAAGAAGCTGATTTCTTCATGTACCTCCCTGACCACGCACTCAAGAAAGGTCTCGTTGCCTTCGCGATGACCGCCAAACAGGCCAATCTTACCGGGGAAAAGGATGCCAGGGACGTTGTCTCGCTGCTGCAGCAGAAATCGCCCGCGCTCATCGATGATCAGTGCGGCAGCTACTTCTCGGTGCTGTGGTATCGTCATCGCAACGCTCTCATCGCAAAGGCCGCATCTTCCTGAGGGAGGGTTTCGAATGCCAAGTCATCGGTCAATCCTGAACCTCATCGATTCTATATGGAGATGACCAAGGAAAAGAAACTCAGCGACGACGATGTGGTGGCGATCATCTCGGCAGGCGGCTTTGACCTCACCAAGGGGCCGAAAAGGACCTTCAAGTTCGCCGAGTTCATGCACCACATCGGGGCGCTGAAGACCAAGCCGGAAAGCTGGAAGGATTTATATTTCGCCGAGGCCCACGGCTTGGCGGGTGACTGACACGCCTAGACGCCAAGGTAGGCCTTGCGCACGTCGGGATTGTTGAGAAGCTCGGCCGCATGTCCTGTCATGCGCATGCGGCCGAGATCGAGGATGACGCCCCGATCGGCGAGGGACAGGGCCCAGGTCGCGTTTTGCTCCGCCAGCAAGACGGCGAGCCCCTCGGCCTTTTGGATCTCGGCCAGGATCTCCCCGATGCGTTCCACGAGCACGGGCGCGAGGCCGAGCGAGGGCTCATCGAGCATGAGCAGGCTGGGCTTCGACATTAGGGCACGGCCGATCGCCAGCATCTGCTGCTCACCGCCGGAGAGGCTGCCGGCGCGCTGCTTGGCCCGCTCGCCCAGGCGCGGGAAGTAGGCATAGATTTGTTCGATACGCCCGGCCAATTCGGCGTGCGGCCGCGAAATTCCCCCAACCCGCAGGTTGTCCAGCACGGATAGGTCGGGGAATACGCGCCGGCCCTCGGGCGAGTAGCCAACGCCGCGGCGCACGACAACGGAGGGCTTCAAATCCTTGAGTTCGCTGCCGTCGAGCAAGATGCGGCCGCGGACGTAGTGCGCCATGCCCATGATGGCTTTGAGCGTGCTCGACTTGCCCGCACCATTGGCGCCGATCAGGGCGACGGTCTCGCCCGGTTCGAGCCGCAGCGCGATGCCGTCGGTGCCGACGATGGGGCCATAAGTGACCCGCAAGTCCTCAATGATCAGCTTTGACATAGCGCTTGCCGAGGTAGGCCTCTATCACGGCGGAATGGCGCAGCACTTCCTGCGGGGCGCCTTGTGCCAGCTCCCGGCCCTGCGCCATCACCAGCACCCGGTCGCACAGGTCCGAGATGAAGCGCATGTTGTGGTCGATGACGACCACGGAAATGCCGCGTTTCCGCACCAGGCGGATGGTGTCGCGCACATGGTCGGTCTCCTCGGCCGATAAGCCCGCGGCGGGTTCATCGAGCAGGATCAGGCGCGGGCGGGCGGCAAGCCCGATGCCCATGCCCAGCACTTTCTGGAAGCCGTAGGGCAGGTTGCTTGCGACTTGGCCCTCGACGCGCTTGAGGTCGAGCCATTGCATGACCTCGTCCACGTGTTGATCCGTGCGCTGGGCGGCCTCGCGCGCCTTGCTCGTGTTGAACAAAGTGGCAAAAAAGCCCGGGTAAATGTCGCGATAGGCGCCGCGCAGGAGGTTCTCGCGCACGCTCCGGTTGGCATAGACCGTGGTGGCCTGAAACGTGCGCACCAGGCCGCGCTCGACGAGGACGTGGGGTGCCAAGCCCGTCGCATCCTTGCCGGCGAGTAACACGCGCCCGCTGGTGGGCTTGATCACCCCGGAGATCAGGTTGACGGCCGTGGTCTTGCCGGCGCCGTTGGGGCCGATGATGCCGAGGATTTCGCCTTCGCCGACACGAAAGCTCAGGTCCGAGACCGCCTCGAGACCCCCGAAGCGCTTGCTGAGCCCGGCGACGGATAGGAGTTCGGTCATGTGGCAGGGCTCGGCCGGCGTCCGACCAGCAAAGCCTTGAGGCGGCGTCCCACTTCGATCAGCCCGCCTGGCAAGAAGGCCATGGTTGCGAACAGGATGGCACCGAACATGATCTGCTGCAGGTTGACGTAGCCGCGCAGGAGCTCAGGCAGCGTCACCATAAAGACCGTGCCCAGCATGGCCCCGTAGAGGCTCGACATGCCGCCGATCACGTTCATGACCACGAGGTTCAGGGATTGGAAACCCGAGAAGGCCTCCGGGCCAACAAACCTGATGTAGTGGGCCTGCAAGGACCCCGTCATGCCGGCGAGCGCGCAGGCGATGATAAACACGGTGACCTTGAGCCGGATCACCGGCACGCCTGAGCATTCCGCCAGGCGCTCGGCCTCGCGCACTGCATCCATGGCGCGGCCGAACTCGGATGTCAGCAGGCGCGCGCAGAGCCCGACGCCGAACACGGCAAAGGCCAGGGCGAAGTAGTAGTAGGCCCGATTGGAGGTGAGGAACGGGAAGGGCGGAGGAATCGAGAAGATGCCGTTGGAGCCCCCGGTCAACCATGAGTTCTCGATGATGGCGAGGCGCACGACCTCCCCCATCAGGAAGGTGATGAGCACGAAGTATTTGCCCGTCAGGCGCAGCACGATCGGGCCGATCAGGGCGGCGACGGCGGCGGCCAGCGCGGTGCCGACCAGGAGGCCAACCGGCCACGGCATGCCGTAGCGCATGACCATGATGGTCGAGCCATAGGCGCCAAAGCCCATGAAGGCGGTGTGACACAGGCTGACGTGGCCCGTGCGGATGATGAGATGCAGGGAAGCCGCGGCGATGGCGGTAATGCAGATGAGGACGCCGACGTGATGCAGGAACTTGTCGTCGGTCAGCCAGGGCCACACCAGCAGGACGACGGCGCCGATGATCCAGGCGAGCGGGTAACGCGTGGGGCTGGGGCGGGTCATATCAGGCTTCCGGAGTTCCAAGGATGCCCCAGGGGCGCACGATCAAGAGCAAGATGACGACACCGAAGGAGAGAAAGGCGGAGGCCGCGGCGCCATAGAAGGTGCCAACGAAGCTTTCGGTGAAGCCGAGCAGCATCCCACCCAGCGCAGCCCCCGGGATCGATCCCATGCCACCCAGGATCACGACGATGAAGGCCATCAGCAGCGGACGCTCGCCAAGAAGCGGGGAGACGGCATAGATCTGGCCCCAGAGCGCACCGGCCAGGGCGGCCAGCAGGATCGCCACGAAAAATGCGATTTTATAGATGCGGCGGGTATTGACGCCCTGCGTCTCGGCGATCTCCAGGTCCTGAGCCGCGGCGCGCATGGCCAGGCCCGCCCGCGTGCCGCGAATAAAGGCATAGAAGCCGGCGAGCGCGGTGAGCGCGATGACGACGACGATCAGCCGGTCGACGGGGATGATGATATCGCCCAGCATCAGGATCTCGCTCGACACCGGCGGGATGTTGCGCTCGTGCACGTCCCACAACAGGATGGCGCCGAACATCATCATCATGTTGAGACCGAGCAGGCCGATCATGCTCTCGAACATGCGCTGGTAGAACCAGCGGAACACCAGCCACTCCAGGACGAGGGAGGCGAGCGCGACGGTGAGCACCCCGACCGGCAAGGCGATGAGCCAGGGCCAATGCCAATCCTTGATGAGGTGGAAGAGTGCGAATGCCCCAAGCATGGCGAATTCGCCGTGCGCGAAATTGACGACCCGCATGATGCCGAACAGCAGCGTGAAGCCGAGCGCGACCAGGATATAGATCGCGCTCAGCCCGACACCGTTGACGAACACCTGACCGAGGATGGTGGTGTTGAACAAGGGGGACCTTTGACTTCTCGGCCCGCGGGCGCGGGCCGTCCGGCGTTAGGGCACGAACTTCGCCTTGGTCACGAGTTTGCCGTCCTTCACCTCGGCCAGGTAGTAGGTGAACATCAACTGGCGGTTGACGCCGTAGGTATCCTTGCCCGCCCACTTGACGGGGCCGTAGATGCCGGCGTCGAAGCCGTTCATGGCATCGAGCGCATCGCGCACCTTGGCCGTGTCGGTGGAGTCGGCCCGCTTGATGGCGTCAACCAGCAGGAACACCGTGTGATAAAAGGCAGGCATGAACTGGTTGATGATGCCCTTGCCGTATTTTTGTTCGTAGATCGGGCGCAGCTTTTTGCCCGCCGGCGTATCCCAGTCGAACACGCCATAGGACAGAAAGCCCTCGGCGGCAGGCCCCGCGATTTCGATGATTTCGTCGGAACCCGGGCCACCGATCTGGATCACCTTGCCTTTGAAGCCGGCCTGGCGGATCTGCTTGAGCATCAGGCCCGCGTCACCGGGGGAATTGCCGTCGAATTCGAAGGCGTCCACCTTCTGCGCCATCATGCGCAGGATGAGCGGCGTGAACTCCTTGATGCCGCGCTCGAAGAGCTCGAGGCTGACCTCGAAGCCCTGTTTGCGATAGTCCTCGGCCAACGCCCCGGCAACCGACTGCCCCACGGCGTCGTTGGGGGCCAGCATGCCCACCTTCTTCACCTCTGGCGCATTCTCCTTCAGCCACTTGATGAGCGGCGGCCCGAATTCGATGTTGGTCGGGTAGATGCGGAAGTTATAGGGGTCCTTGGTGTCGTTCTTGAGGATTTGCGGGGCGTAGCCGTTGGTGAGCGCGATCACCTTGGCGGGGTTGGTCACACTGATGACGCCGAGGGCGGGCGGTGACCCCACGGGCCCGATAATGAACTTGACGTTGTCCTGATTGACGAGCCGTTCGGCCGCGGCCTTGCCGCCGGCACCGGTGTACTGGTCGTCATACATCACGAGCTGGAGCTTGTAGGTCTTGCCCTCAGCCTTCACCCCGCCGGCCGCATTGATTTCCTCAATGGCGATCTCCATGCCGCGTTGGGCCGCCAAACCCCAAGCCGTACCGCCACCGGACAGGGGGCCCACGCCACCGATTTTAAGAGTTTCCTGCGCCTGGGCGGGGTAAAGCCCAGCAACCATCAGCGCCGCAGCAAGAGCAGCGCTAAGCACCTTCAACTGCATCGATTGTTTCCTCCGGGCATTCCTGCGGAAAAAATCCGTTTGTCGGGGGGACAGGTCGTCGCCGACCCCGGCCTAGGTTGCAGCGCAAGGGGGGCAGGGGTCAAGCAAGCCGGGGACATGCCCGGTATGCCCAGGGGGAGAGAGCCCCTCCGGCGCCTTTCGCGAGCGCTGACGTGGCTTAGTTACAGATGCCCATGGCCTTGGCGCGCACCACGGCCTCGACGCGATTGCGCACCCGCATTTTGCGGAACACGCCGGTCAAGTAGTGCTTGATGGTGCGGGTATTGAGGCCGAGCCGGTCGGCGATCTCCTCGTTGGTGAGGCCTTCGGCCAGGTGGCCCAGCACCTGCTTGTCCCGCGCGGTGAAGACGAGTTCCTTGTCCTTGCTCGGCCGCAGCGACTGGCCCTTGTCGCGCAGGAGCAGGCGGGTGGCCAAAGCCGGGGTGATATAGGGTTGGCCCTCGTAGATGCCCTCGAGCGCGGTCACGAGCTCGTTGGCACCGACACCTTTGAGGATGTAGCCGTGCACGCCGATGCGGAGCGCCTCGGCGATATCCTCCTCATCGCTGGAGGCCGTCAAGATGACGATCTTGGCGCCCGGCAAGTTGGCGAGCAAGCGCTCGGCCAGCCGAATGCCTTCGCCTTCGCCGTCGATGTCCATTAGGACAATTTCGGGCTTTTTCTTGAGGGCGGTATGAGCCGCGTCCTCGGTGGCCTCGCCTTCGGCGATGATGGCGAGTTTGGTGCCGCCCAGCGCGTCATGGATGCCGCGCCGAAACAGCGGATGGTTGTCCAAAAGGGCAACGCGAATGCGCTCAGCCAAGGGGGGCCTCCAGCTCATCGATTTTGAATTGCGCCGTATAGGAGACGGCATCGGGACAGACTTTGACCAGGAGCTCGCCCCCGATCGCCTCGACGCGATCGTGGAAGGCGCGCAACCACTCCGGATCGTGCGCCGTTGGGGTCTCGTCGTGAGTGCGTTTCACTTCCACTTGCAGCATATCGCCGCCGCACTCGGCACGCACGGCCTGCGGGCCCGAGCCTTGATCCAGCGCCTCACGTACGAAGCGGTAGAGGCAGGTTTTGACGGAAAAAGGGATCTCCTGTGGCAGGCTTGCTAGGTCGCAAAGCACAGTACTCCCCGCACGGCGCTCATGGCGACGCACAGCTGTGGTGATCGTGTCGGCCAGAGAGAGCTCGTAGAGCTTGGAGGGAACGAGGCTCTCGGACAGATTGCGAATGTTATCGAGCGCTTCTCCCAGTGCGCCGCGAATGGCCTCGACATCTTCGCTCTTGGTCTCGCCCGAGCGATCGAGCTTAGCGAGCAAGGCCCTCAGCGAGTCGAGCTTGAGCAAGGCAACGGCCACGTGCTGCACGGGTCCGCTGAAAAGTTCGGTGCCCACGCGCCGCATATGCAATTCGTTCATGTCCGAAACGCGCCGGCTAGCGCCGCCGAGCCGCAAGCGGAACTCGTGCTTTTCCTTGCGGGCACGCGAAACTTCAGTGGCGCCGCGGTGCGCCAGGACATACAGCAAGAATATGAAACCAACGGCACTGCTACCGAAGACCAGCCAGACCAGCGCCTGGACGGCGCGAACCTCGTAATAGAGCTCGGTGGCGACCTCGTAGGTCTCGACCAGCCCAATAATGCGACCCGTTCCGGCCTGCCGCAGGGGGGCGTAGACTTCGAGGACATGTACGCCGAGGGCGCGCAGTTGCACCTCATCATCGCCATCGAGTTGGCTGAGCTCGGTGGAAACCCCGCCTGCCCAAGCGCGGGTTCGCGCGCGTGACAGCGGGAAGCTTTGGCCAATCATTTCGCGGCTGTTGCTGTAGATGATCTGATCGCCGGCCCAGATGCGAAAGGCGATGATGGGCCGGCGGATGAACGTCGGCGTAAAAAGGTCGTCCAACTCCTTCTTCTTCGTTTCGGAGAGCGCGGTTTGGCCCGCAAGCTCCTGCACGCGCGGGGCGACGAAACTGTCGGTGAAGAGGGCAACCTCGGCCCCATATTGATCGACGATGGCCCTGCCAACGCTGCCGCTGACGGAAGCGGCTATTAAAGCCGTAGCAAACAGGAGCACGGCCGAGGCGATCGCGACGCCGCCGTTGAGAAAGGGCGTGCCGGCCCATTTCAATACGGACTCACGGACAGGGAGGAGGCCCCAGCGGGCAATGATGACGGCGATCATTGTGCCACATTAGGCCAACGGAGGAGATTCGGAAATCGTCCTTAGGTCCTGGATCATTGCCCCAAAGTACAACTCAAAGGTGGAAGATTGCACGGTATCGTGCCACACTGCTGGATCGACGCGGGGCAAGCACCGCGAGCGAGGCAAGCGACCTCGCTTGCCTCGCTCGCGCTCTATCTTTTTGGTCCTGATGGAAGCGCTGGCTTACACCAGGACCGTTGTTGGTGCCTCAGAGCACAAAGTCACCGCCCAAGAGGTTGTGGTGGCCAGTGAGGCGCAGCTCGAACTCGATCGTTGACGTATCGGCGTTGGTGTTGGCCTGGATGACGGTGTTGTCTGCAGCGTCAAAGAAGTAGCGCAATTGGCCGGCGCCCGTGAACGAGCCTGTACCCATGAAGTTGAAAGCCTGGTTGGCCCCACCATTGATCGCATCAATCGTCGATACATCGATGATATCGCCTCCCACCACGCCTGCGCCCGTGAAATCAGTGACGACATCTTGATTGACGCCAAGTCCAGACTCATTCAGCGCGTTGAAGTCGAAGGTGTCATCGCCGAGGCCGCCGGTCAGGACATCGACGCCGGTGCCGCCGGTGATGGTGTCGTTGCCCACCCCACCATTGACGGTGTCATTGCTGCCACCGGCATTGATATTGTCATTGCCTTCACGACCATCGATCACATTGGCGTTGCCGTTCAAAGTGATGGTGTCATTGCCCTGGCTACCGGTGACGTTCTCGATGCTGGTGAGGGTATCGTTACCGATTTGGGCACTTGACGCAGTCGTGGCAGTGACGTTCGCGCCAGCGGTCGTCGCGCTCAGGTCAAGCGTGTCGATGCCAGCACCGCCATTGAGCACGTTGTTGCCGCTGTTGCCCGCCAGCGTGTCATTACCGGCCCCGCCGATCACGTTTTCTACGCCAGCGACCGAGCTAAAGCCTGATGCCAACCCAGCTGCCAGATTGACGTTGACGTTCACGCCTGCGCCTGTCGCGGCATAACTAAGGACGTCGGCCTGGCCGCCAGGTTGGCTCAGCAAATCGAGGTTTACGGTCTCAATATTGCTGATTGACGCAATCATGTTTGTGACTGCCGTAATCGCCGTCCCATTGAAGTTCACCGCCAAGGTATTAGTCCCGGCCGTGCCAACGATGTTGAGCGTATCCTGATCAGCGCCACCATCAATCAGCGCGTCATTGCTGTCGCCGAAGGTGTAGTTGAAGATGTCATTGCCGGCTCCGCCGCTGAGCGAGTCGCTGCCACCTCCACCAACCAGTGTGTCATTGCCAGCGTCGCCGAACAGGGAGTCACCGCCGGCACCGCCCGAGAGCTGGTCGTTGCCGCCGCCGCCGCTCAGTATGTTGGCACTGGCGTTGCCGACGAGGCCGTCATTGAACGCGCTGCCCGTAACATTTTCAATGCCTCCGAGCGTGTCCTCGACCGGCGCAGCCGCCGTGCCACGACGTGCGGTTCCCGCTCCCAGATCGACGAACATGGCCTCGGTTTCCGCAGCATAGGAGGCCGTGTCGTTGCCGGCTCCGCCCGTCAGGACATCGGCGCCCAGGCCACCGTTGAGGACGTCGTTATCGGCGCCGCCGTTCAGGGAGTCGTTGCCGGTACCGCCACTGAGCGCGTCGTCGCCAGCACCGCCCACAAGCGTATCATTGTCGGCGCCCCCGTCGAGCGTGTCGTTTCCGGCATTGCCATTAAGGGTATCGTTACCGGCAAGGCCATTGAGCGCGTCGTTGCCGCCACCACCGTTGATCGTGTTGTTGTCGGCGTTGCCTGTGCCAGTGAAGGCCCCCGCACCCGTAAAGGTGAGGTTTTCGACATTGGCGGAGAGCGTGTAGGCGTTGAGGATGGTCTGCACGGTGTCCGTGCCCTCACCCGGATTTTCGATCACCACATCGCCGAGATCATCAGCGAAATAGGTGTCGTTGCCGGTGC
>Ga0081455_10006829_pt1 | contig 12165 bp, 11 predicted proteins | sample TabmetS3T2R1_FD_70207 | JGI IMG/M metagenome (GOLD analysis project Ga0081455, IMG submission 70207) | Tabebuia heterophylla rhizosphere microbial communities from the University of Puerto Rico - S3T2R1 | ecosystem: Host-associated > Plants > Roots > Rhizosphere ... | reverse complement strand
CTCGCCTTGAGAATCACCGTCCTCGGCAAGTCGCCCTCCTGGCAGGACGCCGGAGGGGCCTGCAGCGGCTATCTGATCGAGACCGACGGGACGAAGGTCCTGCTCGACTGCGGCAACGGCGTGTTCGGGAAGCTCCGGGAGCACGCCGACTACACCGAGATCGACGCGGTCGTCATCTCCCACCTGCACGCCGATCACTTCCTCGACCTCGTCCCCTATTCCTACGCCCTGATCTACGCGCCCAAGCAGCAGCCGGTCCCGGTTCACATCTGGAACGGAACCGATGACCCGGCGCACCCGCGACTGATCGCGCCCCCGGGAGCGCAGGAGACCTTCCGTCGGGTCGTCGGGTCCTGGGGAAACGACGACCTGATCGACAGCGCCTTCCGGATCGAGGAGTACGCGGCCGGCGACCGGGTCGACGTCGGGGACGTCTGGTTCAGCTTCCATCCGGTCCCACACTTCGTCGAGACCTTCGCCGTCCGGATCGGCTCGGAGGGTGGCGGCGAGGTCGTCTACAGCGCGGACACCCGCCCGGGCGGGGAGATCGTCGAGGCCGCCGAGAACGCGGACCTGCTGATCATCGAAGGCACGCTGCCGCGGCCCGAGCGCACCGGCCATCGCGGCCACCTCACCCCCGAGGAGGCCGGCCAGCACGCCCGCGAGGCGGGCGCCAAGCGCGTCGTGATCACGCACATCTCCGACGAGCTCGGCGACGACTGGGCGCGCGAGGAGGGGGAGAAGGGCTTCGGCGCCCCGGTCGAGATCGCCCGCGAGGGCGCGACCTACGAAGTCTGATCCGCCTACCTCAGTCGACCAGGGCGCCCGCGCTGACGTTGATCGTCGCCGCGGTCATGCTCCGCGCTCGTTCCGAGGCGGCGAAGGCCGCGGTGTTGCCGACGTCCTCCAGGGTCGCGGCGCGGCCGAGGAGGGTCTGTCCCTCGATCAGCTCGACGATCTCCTGCCCTCCCTCCATCTCCGGAAGGGTGTCCGGGACTCCGCCGCTCTCCAGCGTCACGACCCGGACGCCGTGCGGCCCGAGCTCGACCGCGAGCCGGCGGCGGAAGCTCTCGATCACGTCGAAGGCGGCCTGCGTCGAGCCGAGCAGGTAGTCGCGGTTGGGGCCGCTGCGGTCGCCCGGCCCGCCGAAGAACAGGATCGCCCCCGAGCCCTGCTCGATCATCCGGCGGCCCGCAGCCTTGGAGGTGACGAAGGTGGTGCGGGCCGCCACCTCGATCGGCGCCAGGTAGTCCTCCACCGCCAGCTCGACGAGCGGCGTCCCGTGCGTGAACGGGTGGGTGATCACGTTCATCGAGACGTCGAGCGATCCGGTCTCGCGCACGACCTCGGTCGCATGCTCATCCACCGCGGTCTCGTCCAGCGCGTCCACCGTCGCCGTGCTCACGCTCCCTCCGGCAGCGCGGATCTGATCGGCCACCTTCTCCAGCGTCTCCTGGGTGCGGCCACAGAGGAACACGTTGGCCCCCTCTTGCGCGAAGGCGCGCGCGCAGGCGCCCCCGATGGAGCCGCCTCCGCCGTAGATGACCGCCGTTTTCCCTTCCAAGAGCATCGGTTTCTCCTCGGTTTGAGTACGGAATTGGAGACCCGTTCCCGGCCTCGAATTCATCGCTGGCTATGGTGTCGGAGGGATGACCAGCCAGCGTGATCCATTTGCGGACTTCGCCCGGATGCGGCGGGAGATGGACGAGCTGCTCGGCGACTTCTGGGACCAGGCGGGCCACCGCCAGCGCCGGCAGATCGCAGCCTTCGTCCCGCGGGTGGACGTCTACTACTGCGGCTCGGACGCGCCCGAGAAGGCCGTCGTCAAGGTCGAGCTGCCGGGTATCGAGCTCGAGGCCGTCAACCTGGAGGTCACGGGGCGGACCCTCGTGATCAGCGGGGAGCGCCCGGTCCGCGAGACCGAGGGTCGCACCTTTCAGCAGGTCGAGCTGCCCTCCGGCCCGTTCCGGCGAGTCGTCGAGCTCTCGGTGGACGTCGATGCCGAGCAGGCGCAGGCCACCTACGAGGACGGGATCCTCCGGGTGGAGCTGCCGACCCGCGTGCCGCGCCCGGCACGCCAGGTGCCGATCGAGCGAGCGGAGTAACGGGCCGCACCACGGGGAAGGGAACCTGACAATGGCCGACGTGGAGACTCCGCAGCTCGAGGTCGTGGAGATCCCCGACGTCGATGAGGCCGCGCGCGGGGCCGAGCCGCTTCCCGACTCCCTGCCGATCCTCCCGCTGAGGGAGACGGTCACCTATCCGGACACGCTGACGCCCCTCGCGGTCGGCCAGGAGCGCTCAATCAAGCTGGTCAACGACGTCCTTTCCGGGAGCCGGATGCTGGCGATGGTCGCCTCCAAGGACCCGGAGCTCGACGCGCCCGGCCCCGACGATCTCTTCGGAGTCGGCGTCGCTGGCACCGTCGCCCGGATGATGAAGGTGCCCGACGGCACCTTCCGCATCCTCGTCCAGGGCTCGGAGCGGATCCGGATCCTCGAGTACGTCAGCGAGCAGCCCTTCCTGGTGGCGCGGATCGAGGAGGTGCCGGACGTGCTCGAGCCCTCCACCGAGCTCGAGGCCCTCACCCGGAACGTCCAGAGCACCTTCACGCAGATCATCGAGGCGATCCCGTACCTCCCCGAGGAGCTCCAGCTCGCGGTCGCGAACCTCGACGAGCCCTCGGCCCTTTCGCACCTGATCGCCGGCGCCCTGCGCATCTCGACCGAGGAGAAGCAGGAGCTGCTCGAGACGGTTGACGTGACCAGGCGTCTGCGCCGCCTCTCCGAGATCCTGACGCGGGAGCTCGAGGTGGTTCAGCTGGGCTCCAAGATCCAGTCGCAGGTCGAGTCCGAGATAGATAAGGGCCAGCGGGAGTACTTCCTCCGCCAGCAGATGAAGGCGATCCAGGAGGAGCTCGGGGAGGGCGACGAGCAACAGGCCGAGATCAACGAGCTGCGGGACAGGATCGAGGAGGCCGGCCTCCCGGAGGAGGCCCAGAAGTCGGCCGAGCGGGAGCTCTCACGGCTCGAGAAGCTGCCTCCCGTCGCGGCCGAGTACGGCGTGATCCGCACCTACCTCGACTGGCTCGTCGACTTGCCCTGGTCGAAGGAGACCGAGGACAACCTGGACATCGGCCACGCCCGCGAGGTCCTCGACGAGGACCACTACGACCTCGAGGAGGTCAAGGACCGGATCCTCGAGTACCTGGCTGTCCGCAAGCTCAACCCCGAGTCGCCGGGCCCGATCCTCTGCTTCGTCGGCCCGCCCGGCGTGGGCAAGACCAGTCTCGGTCGCTCCATCGCCCGGGCCCTGGGCCGGGAGTTCGAACGGATCTCGGTGGGCGGCGTGCGCGACGAGGCCGAGATCCGCGGCCACCGCCGCACCTACATCGGGGCGCTGCCGGGGACGATCATCCGCGCGCTGCGCGACGCCGGCACCAGGAACCCCGTCTTCATGATCGATGAGATCGACAAGATGGGCGCGGACTTCCGCGGCGACCCCTCGAGCGCGATGCTCGAGGTCCTCGATCCAGCGCAGAACGCCACCTTCCGGGACCACTACCTGGACCTGCCCTTCGACCTGTCGGAGGTGCTCTTCATCGCGACGGCGAACATCCTGGACACGGTCCCCCCGCCGCTCCAGGACCGGATGGAGGTGATCAACCTCGCCGGCTACACGGTCGAGGAGAAGCTCCACATCGCCCGCAAGTACCTCGTCCCCCGCCAGTTGGCGGCGAATGGGCTGCGGGCCTCGCAGATCGAGTTCGCCGATCCGGCGCTCACGGCGATCATCGACGAGTACACCCGGGAGGCGGGCGTGCGCAACCTCGAGCGGACGATCGGGACGATCTGCCGCAAGGTCGCCCGCCAGGTGGCGGAGGGGAAGGCCAAGGGCAAGGTCCGGATCTCTGCCAAGCGTGCCCGCGAGCTGCTGGGCAAGCGCCGCTTCTTCTCCGAGCAGCGCCGCCGCACCAAGGACCCGGGTGTGGCCACGGGCCTCGCCTGGACGCCGGTGGGGGGCGTGGTGCTCTTCATCGAGGCGACCGCGGTCCCCGGCTCCGGGAACCTGACGATCACCGGACAGTTGGGCGACGTGATGCGCGAGTCGGCGCAGGCCGCGCTCACCTGGGTCCGGAGGCATTCGGAGGAGCTCGCCCCCGACCTGCCCGACGACTGGTTCGCCAAGCACGACATCCACGTCCACATTCCCGCCGGCGCAGTACCCAAGGACGGCCCCTCCGCCGGGATCGCCATGACCACTGCGCTCGCCTCACTGATCAGCAACCGGCCGGTGCGGAACGACGTGGCGATGACCGGCGAGGTCACGCTCACGGGACAGGTTCTCCCGATCGGCGGGTTGAAGGAGAAGTCGCTCGCCGCCCAGCGCGCCGGGATCAAGCAGGTGATCGTGCCCGACCGCAACGAGGGCGACGTCGAGGAGATCTCCGAGCAGGAGCGCGAGGGCCTCGACTTCGTCTACGCCGAAGACGTGGGCGACGTCCTCAAAGTGGCGCTGCAGCGGGACGGCCGGGGCACCAAATCGGCTGGAAAAACCTCGAGGAGGTAGTCTCCCCTCTGCACCCTGGAAACGATCTGAGGAGACCCATGGGGGCACAAAGCAGAACCGCGAAAGCCGGAGACGCCGCCAAGTCAGTCGCGTCGAACCCGTACGTGCGCCGACTGATCGAGGACGCGGAGCTTCGCGAGAACATCCGCGTCGCGTTCGAAGCGGCGAAGGGCGCGTATGCGCGCATGTCGAACGGCAAGGGCCCCGCGAAGGCCCTGATGGACGACAAGAAGGTCCAGCGCGATCTGCGCCAGGCGGCCGAGTCTCTGAGGGATGCTTCACAGCAGCTGCGCGGCAAGAGGACTGGCCGCCGGTTCGGGCTCGGAAAGGCCCTGCTCGTGGCGATCCTCGGCGCGGCCCTGATCCTCATTCTCAGCGAGGACGCGCGCAAGATGGTGCTGGACAAGCTGTTCGGGGCCGAGGAGGAGTTCGAGTACACCTCGACCACCACCCCGGCGCCTGACACCGAGACGGTTCCAAGCGCCTGACGGCGCAGTCACCGGCTTGATCGAGGGCGCCTCCGGGCGCCCTCTTCGTTTCCCGGGCTAGCGGTTCTCGAGCAGGGCGCCGACCGCGGCTGCCAGCCGCCTGCCCTTCGCGGTCAGCCGGTACTCGGCGTGCGGAGGACGGCCGGGGATCAGGTCGCGCTCGACGATCCCGGCCGCCTCGAGGTGCTCGAGGCGCTCGGAGAGGGTCGTCGGTGAGATTCCCGGCAGCGACTGGCGGAACTCGTTGAACCGGGCGGCGCCGCTGGAGCAGGCGTAGATCGTGCCCAGCGTCCAGCGGCGCTCCAGCAGCTCCGCGACGGAGCGGAGCTGGGAGGGGACCGGCGAGCAGCTACGACACCGGGGCGACATCCGCACCGTGCCCGGCCGGCTCCAGGGCGAGGTCGAGGACCTCGCCGATGCTCATCACGGGATGGAAGGTCATCTGCTCGCGGACCTCCTCCGGGACGTCGTCGAGGTCGCCGCGGTTCCGCTCCGGCAGGATCACCTCCGTGAGGCCGGCGGCGTGAGCCGCGAGGACCTTCTGCTTGAGGCCGCCGATCGGCAGCACCCGGCCCTGCAGGGTGACCTCGCCGGTCATCCCGACCGTGTGCTTCACCGGGCGTCCGCTCAGCAGTGAGGCGAGCGCGGTGGTCATGGCGGTGCCCGCGCTCGGCCCGTCCTTCGGGATCGCGCCCGCGGGGACGTGGACGTGGAACTCGCGCTTGAAGGCGTCCGCGTCGATGCCGAGCTCGTCCGCGTGGGCGCTCACGTAGGAGAGCGCGATCCGCGCCGACTCCTTCATGACGTCGCCCAGCTGACCGGTGAGCACCAGGCCCTTCTCGCCCTCGGTCGCGGTGGCCTCGATGAAGAGGACGTCGCCACCGGTCCCGGTGACGGCCAGGCCGGTCGCCACTCCCGGGATCGCGGTGCGCTCGACGGACTCCTGGAAGAACTTCTGGCGTCCCAGGGCGTCGGCCACGGCATCGGTGTCGATCGTTACCGGCGTCTGCGCGTCACCCGAGGCGATGCGGGTCGCCTCACGGCGGAGCAGCTTGCCGAGCTCGCGCTCGAGCTGCCGCACGCCCGCCTCGCGGGTGTACTCGGTGATCACCTTGCGGAGGATCGCGTCGGAGGCCTCGACCTCCTCGTCGTGAAGCCCGTTCCGCTTCACCTGGCGGGGCCAGAGGTACCCACGCGCGATCGCCAGCTTCTCCTCGGTCGTGTAGCCGTCGAAGGAGATCACCTCCATGCGGTCCAGCAGGGGCGCCGGGATCGTGTCGACCATGTTCGCGGTCGCCAGGAAGACGACCTCGGAGAGGTCCACCTCGACGTCGAGGTAGTGATCCCTGAACGAGTGGTTCTGCGCGGGGTCCAGGACCTCGAGCAGGGCGGCGGACGGGTCGCCGCGCCAATCGGCGCCGACCTTGTCGACCTCGTCGAGCAGGATCACCGGGTTCATCGTCTTCGCATCACGCAGGGCGCGCACGATCCGGCCCGGTAGGGCGCCGATGTAGGTCCGGCGATGGCCCCGGATCTCGGCCTCGTCGTGGATCCCGCCCAGGGAGAGGCGCACGAACTCGCGCCCGAGCGAGCGGGCGACGGACTCGCCGATCGAGGTCTTGCCGGTGCCCGGAGGGCCGACCAGCGTCAGGATCGCGCCGCTCGCGCGGCTGTCGTCCTCGACGTCGCGCTCCTTGCGGAGCTTCTGGACGGCGATGAACTCGGTGATGCGGCGCTTCACGTCCTCGAGGCCGGCGTGGTCCTCGTCGAGGACCTCTCGCGTGTGTTGCGGGTCGAGCCGCTCCTCCGAGCGCTTCGACCACGGCACGGCGAGCAGCCAGTCCAGGTAGCTGCGGATCATCGATGACTCGGGCGACTGCTCGCCCTGGCGCTCGAGTCGCCGCAGCTCGCGCTCGGCCTGCTCGGCGACCGCCTCGGGCATGCCCGCCTCGGCGATCTTGGTCTCGTACTCGCCGATCAGGTCGCTCTCGTCCTCGCCGAGCTCCTTGCGGATCGACTCCATCTGCTTGCGGAGGAAGTACTCGCGCTGCTGGGCCTGCGCGCCGGACTCGACGTCCTCGCTGATCTTGCGCCTGACCTGCAGCTCGGCAAGGCGCTCACGCTGCATCTGGACCGCGAGCTCGAGGCGGGCGGTCACGTCCACGGCCTCGATCAGCTTCAGCTTCTGCTCGCGGGAGAGGTCGGGGCTGTAGCCGGCCGTGTCGGCCAGGGCCCCGGGCTCCTCGATCGAGCGCAGGAAGGCGCCGACTCGCTCATCGGCGTTGCGCAGCTCGAGGATCTCCTCGACCACGGCGCGGTACTCCTGCATCAGCTCGTTGGTGCGCTCGTCGGTGGGGTGGCCGTCGTGGATCTCCTGGACGTCGACGCGCAGCTGTCCGTCGGTGTCGGGCTCGGCCGCCCCGGCCAGCCCGCGATGAAGGCCGACCACGGTGGCCACGTGCGCGCCACCCGGCAGCTGGCCCTGCTCGATCACCTCGGCGACCACGCCGATACGGCCGAACTCGCCGTTCTGGCGCGGCAGGAGGAAGAGGCGATCCTCATCGCCGGTGTCGACCGGCAGGGTCGCCGTGATGGAGGGGAAGACGATCGCTTCGTCGAGGGGAATCAGAAGAAGGCTCATGAGTAGATCCAATTTCTGTAGTTGGTACAGCTAGAGGATAGCCCATGGATGAGCGCCCGAAACGGCCACTAGGCTGGTCTCGAGGAGATGGCGGACGGGGCCGTGCCGGCGGACGAGAAGCGCGCCCACCGCAACGTCGTCGCCACGGCGGCGATCGCGGGCCTCGGTGGTCTGCTGTTCGGCTACGACACGGGGATCATCGCCAGCGCCCTGCTCTTCGTGAAGAAGGACTTCGACCTGGGGTCCTTCGAGCAGGGAATGGTGGTCAGCGCGGTGCCGGTGGGAGCGATCTTCGGCGCCGCGATCGCGGGGGTGGCCGCGGACCGGCTCGGCCGGCGGCTGGTGATCATCGCCGCGGCGGTGGTGTTCATCGCCGGAGCCCTGCTGAGCGCGGCGGCGCCCGACCTTGCAGTGCTGGTGATCGCGCGCGTGCTCCTGGGCATCGCGGTCGGTCTCGCCTCGGCCAACGCCCCGGTCTACATCTCCGAGGTCGCTCCGCCCGAGGACCGAGGGCGGCTGGTGAGCTATTTCCAGCTGTCGGTGACCGTCGGGATCCTCGTCGCCTACCTGGTCGGGCTGATCTTCTCGGGGATCGACGGCTGGCGCTGGATGCTCGGCCTCGGGGCCCTGCCGGCTCTCGCCCTCGGGATCGGGATGCTGCAGATGCCGCAGAGCCCGCGCTGGCTGGTCATGGTCGGCCAGGACTTCACGGCGCGCAAGGTGCTGGAGCGGATTCGTCGCGACGATGAGGACGCGATCACCGAGGAGCTCCGGGAGATCAAGGGCTCGATCGAGGCCAATCCGGGGAGCTGGCGCGAACTGCTGCAGCCGGCGGTTCGCGCCGCGCTGCTGGTCGGCGTGGGCCTCGCCGTCCTGCAGCAGGTGACCGGAATCAACACCGTCATCTACTACGCGCCGACGATCATCCAGTTCACCGGGATCAACGGCGATGCGGCGGCGATCGTGGCGTCGCTGGGGGTCGGGGTGATCAACATCCTCGCGACGCTCGTCGCCCTGCGCCTGATCGACCGGGCCGGCCGCAGGCCGCTGCTCATGGTGGGCGTCAGCGGGATGGCGATCGCGCTCTTCGTGCTGGGCGCCGCCTTCCTCGGAAACGCGGGGACGACGCTGATCTCCGCGATCGCGATTCTCAGCCTGATGGCCTACGTCGCCGCCTTCGCGATCAGCCTGGGGCCTGTGTTCTGGCTGATGAACTCGGAGATCTATCCGCTCAACGTCCGCAGCAAGGCGGCGGGGGTGGGGACGATGGCGAACTGGACCTCCAACTTCGTCATCTCGCTCACCTTCCTGCCGCTGATCAGCCTGCTGGGGCGCACCGGCGCCTTCTGGACGTACGCGGTGGTCGGGGTCTTCACCCTCTGGTTCTGCTGGAAGCTGGTGCCGGAGACCAAGGACCGGGAGCTGGAGCAGATCGAGGCTGTCTTCCGAGAGCGGGCGGGCGAAGCTCCGCTCGAGCTGCCGCCCCGGGCCTAGCCCCGCTCGCTAGGGTCAGCGCATGGCCTCCGTCCACGTCCTGGTTCCGGCCCAGCGCTACGTCTTCGCCGTCTCCAATGGCGAGGCCGAGGCGGCGACGATCGACAGCTCCGCCGATGGCTTCGAGCGCTACAGGTCGCTGCAGGAGGGCGGGCGGACGACCGGGATGGTCGCCTTCCCGAACACGCTGCTCGTCCGTGGCGAGCGCGACTACCTCGTCGACCCCGGCCTGATCATGCAGGGCGCACCCGTGATCGGCGCGCTGGGGGAGCTCGGCGTCGATCCGAATGACGTCAAGGACGTGATCCTCACCCACCTGCACTTCGATCACGCCGAGGGGCTGGCCGGGTGGCCGATGCGACGGACCTACGTCCACAGGCTCGAGACCGAGGCGCCCTATGCCCAGCTCGTCTCCGGCGTCCTCGAGATGGCGAACCTGGAGGTGTTGGAGGGGGAGGAGGGCGAGATCGAGCCGGGGCTGCGCTGGATCCTCACCCCCGGGCACTCGGACGGCCTGATCTCGCTGCTCGTCGACACGGACGACGGCCTGGTCGTGATCGCCTCCGATTGCGTCGGGCCGCTCCCCGAGTACTTCGACGAGATGGACCTGCCCGAGGACTTCGGGCCGGAGCGGGAGGAGCTGCTGCGGCAGTGGAAGCGGATCCGGGACCTCGATCCCGCGGTCGTGATCCCGGGCCACAACCCCCCGGTGAAGCTCCGCTAAGCCGGCAAGCTGTCCAGCCAGCCAAGCCCCTAGAGTTCGGGCCGTGGAGGCCACGAAGACACGGGAGCTGAGCGGCGAGAAGGCGCAGCGGATCGTCGAGGCGATGCGCTCGAGCGTGGCCCGCCGGGGCATTGCCGGCTCGACCTTCGAGCACGTCGCGCGCGAGGCGGGCGTCAGCCGTGGCCTGCTGCACTACTACTTCGGCACCAAGGAGGCCCTGCTGGTCGAGGTCGTCCGGCGCGACACCGAGCACCGGATCGCCCGGATGGACGAGCCGCTGGCGAATGCCGGATCGGTGGACGAGCTGCTCGGGATCCTGGTCGCCGACCTCGAGGACTCGATCCAGAACGACCCGGGATTCTGGGTGCTGCTCTTCGACCTCTTCACCGCCGGGCGCCGCAACCCCGAGATCCAGCGCGAGGTGGGGGAGCTCTTCAACCGCACCCGTGACCACGTCGCCGAGATCCTGCGCGCCAAGCAGGCCGAGGGCGTGATCTCGCCCCGGCACGACGTCAACGCCGTCGTTGCGCTGCTCTTCGCGATGGCGGACGGGATCGCGTTGCAGGTCCTCTCGGACCCGGACCGCGACCACACCGACGTGATCGCCGCCGGCACGGAAGCGGCCCGCCACATCCTCGCGGGCTAGATCCGGCGGCGGTGTTTGTGGCCGCCGTCAATGGCGAAGCCGTGAATATCCGGCCCTCATGATCTGGCAGGAGCCCGCCAAGGGCGGATATCCGGATCGCTCGTTCCTGGCGCTGCCGGGAATCGAGCGGATGAGCGCCGGGAGACGGGGCCGGATCCCGTACTCCCCGATGGGATATCTGACCGAGCTCGAGATGACCGAGTCCTCGCGCGGCCATTCCACCTTCTCGATGCCGGCATCGCCCTGGTTCGCCAACTCCTCCGGCCTGATCTCGGGGGGAGTGCTCGCCGTGATCGGCGACGCCGCGCTCGGTTCCGTGGTGCATTCGGACGTCGGCGCGGGGCAGGGAATGACGACCGCGGAGCTCTCGATGTCCTTCCTGCGCCCGGTGGTGCCGAAGCCAGGCGCGGCGGTCACCGGGTCCGGGCAGCTCATCCATCGGGGTCGCACAATGGGGATCTCGGAGGCCTTCCTCTTCGATGAGGACGACCAGCTGATCTCCCATGGGACGACCCGCTGCACGGTCTTTCCTCCGGCGGACCCCGTTCCGGACCCGCCCGACGACGAGGCACCGGTGGTCGACCGTGACCCGCCCGGGAGCGACCCGAACGACCCCTTGCGGCGCGAGCCGGAGGGGGTGGTGCTGTCGCAGGAGGAGTTCGAGCGCCGCAGCGGCCTCGAGATGCTGAGCGCGGTGATCTCCGGGGACCTTCCCCGCCCGCCCATCTATCACCTGACGGGCCTGCGCCTGGTGGAGGCCGGCGAGGGAAGCGTCACCGCCGAGCTGCCGTGCAGCAAGTGGCTCTCGAGCTCCGCCGGGACGATCCAGGGCGGCTTCACGGCGATGCTGGCCGAGAGCGCGATGACCTCGGCGGCGTTCAGCACCGCGCCGGCGGACACGGCCGTTGCGACCCTCGACTTCAAGGTCAACTACCTGCGGCCGGTGTTTCCCGACGGCAACGAGATGACTGCCCGCGCCCGCATCCTGCACCGCGGCCGCACCCTGGTCGTCGCCGCCGCGGAGCTCACCAACGCCGAGGGCAAGCTGGTCGCGCTCGCCACCGGCTCCTCGATGTACCTCCCCGGGCGGCCGGCCAATCTGGTCGGTGTCGAGCTCGGCTCCGGCTCGTCCGACCCGGAGGACGATCCGGGCGCGTAGGATCGACGATCGTGGGCCTGTTCGGCTTCCTGAAGAAGAACGACGAGCGTGCGATGCCCGAGCCCGGGACGCCCGAGTTCGAGGAGGCGGTCGCGGGCACCGCGATCCCCGACTCGCAGAGCGTTGCGATGGGCGAGGACGGCTGGACCCAGCCCGGTACCTCCCAGACGCTCGACCTGCGCGACACAGGCAAGCGGGACGAGGTCAAGGAGGTGCTCAGGGAGCACGGGATCGACCCCGATCGGAAGGGCCAGACGATCGACGCCTCCAAGGTCCCGGGTCTGCGGGAGGCCCTGATCAAGGCGCTGTTCCGCGGGGTCCCGAACTCGGGCGGAATCGGCGGCGGAGTCTCCGCTCCGAGGAAGGCGCCGGAGGACTCGGCCGACTAGCTATTCGACCGGCGCTGGGCGCGGCGGGAAGATCCTCTGCATCCGCGCCCGCTGG